>Ga0193726_1001431_pt1 | contig 18838 bp, 14 predicted proteins | sample H2c1metaG_FD_144928 | JGI IMG/M metagenome (GOLD analysis project Ga0193726, IMG submission 144928) | Soil microbial communities from a riparian zone of the East river system, Colorado, United States - H2c1 | ecosystem: Environmental > Terrestrial > Soil > Riparian zone | place: USA: East River... | reverse complement strand
ACCGCCAGCCCGGCTGCGGTTTCCGGGCTCACCGCAACTCTGGCCACGCCGGCGGGAAGCTCACCCCTGACTGCTCAGGGCATGGTGGTCGGGACGTTTCAGTACATGGCCCCCGAGCAAGTGGAAGGTAAGGAAGCTGACGCACGTTCGGATATTTTCGCTTTGGGCGCGGTGCTCTACGAAATGGCGACCGGCAAGCGCGCTTTCGAGGGCAAGACTGCTGCCAATGCGATGGCTGCAGTGCTGGAGCGCGATCCCGTCCCAATCTCTTCGCTGCAACCGGCGGTCCCGCCCGCGCTGGAGCGACTGGTCAAGACCTGCCTGGACAAGGATCCCGATGAGCGCTGGCAAACCGCGCATGATGTCAAGCTGCAACTCAGGCAGATTTCAGATGGCGGATCGCAGGCAGGCGTGGCTGGTTCCTCCTCGGCTATGGTTCCGGCCGCGGCCGGCAAGAACAATCGTCGCTACCTGCGATGGGCTGCGCTGGCATTGACGATTGCAGCCGCCGCGGCCGCTGGATTTTTCGCGCATGTTCCTCGCCCGATACCGGCGGTGTGGGGGGGCTTGAACATTCCCGGCGAACTGGGCGAGGAAGGAAGCTTTGTCCTCTCCCCTGATGGCAGCCGCTTGGCCTACGTGGCCGCCGACTCCCAGGGAAAGATTGTCCTGTGGGTGCGGAAGCTGGACTCGCCCAAAGGGCAGTCACTGGACGGCACCGGGGGAGTGGAGTATCCCTTCTGGTCGGCGGATGGACGCGATATTGGCTTTTTCGCCGATGGCAAACTTAAGCGCATTGACGCCGCCGGGCAGAATCTGGAGACAGTCTGCGATGCCCCGAATGGGCGAGGAGGTACCTGGAACCAAGACGGCGTGATCGTTTTCTCTCCGAATGCTGTGGGGGGATTGGCAAAGGTGAGTGCCGCAGGTGGGACAGCGGTACCAGTCACACAGACCAGCAGCACCAATATCTCTGATCGCTTCCCTTATTTCCTTCCCGATGGCCGCCACTTTCTGTTCACGCTGGCGTTTGGCACGAAGAACGACGACGGAATCTATCTCGGAAGCCTCGATTCGCCCGAGATCAAGCTGGTTTCGGCCGGCCCGAGTTCCAACCCCGCCTACGCCTCCGGCTATCTGCTGCTGGTGCGCGAAGGCAAGTTGTTGGCGCAGCCGTTCGATGCCCGGCGGTTGCGAACAACCGGTGAACCGTTTCTGGTGAGCGAGGGAGTGCGTTGGGCAGTCGACCGCCGGGTCGCAGACTTTTCCGCCGCTTACAACGGCACGCTCGTCTTCCTATCCGCTGCGGGCAGCGGCCAGAGGCTGGTCTGGTTCGACCGTGAAGGCAAGGAGCAGGGAGTTGCCCTACCCGACATAGGAAACCCCACCAGCGGCCTTTTGGCGGGTACACTCTCGCCTGGCGGGGACCGGGTCGCGATAGCTCGCGCCCGCGGGGCCGGCTCTGATATTTGGATCTACAATCTGAAGACTGCGCTCGGTACCCGCCTGACTTTCACCGATGACTTCAACGAGAGCCCGATCTGGTCTCCCGATAGCAACAGTATTGTTTTCACGCGCAATTTCGCGGACCACTATGAGCTGCGGGTGAAATCTGTTTCCGGAGCGGGCGAGGAACAAGTGCTCCTCAAGACCCCCGGCAATGTGCTCGCCAGCTCCTGGTCCCGCGATCGCCGGTATGTTTTCTACGGTGCTGACATATTCGGCGCCAGCGGCAAAGTCCAGGGCATGGCGCTCGCGATGGAGAGCGTTGACCAGAAGTCGTTTGCCGCAACCCCGTCCGGGGGGAACGTGTTCGCCGGATCGTTTTCTCCGGATGACAAATGGCTCGCTTACGTCTCCGACGAAACCGGCCGGCTTGAGGTGTACGCGACGACGTTTCCGGCACACGCCGGCAAATGGCAGCTCTCAAGCGGAGGCGTCGATCCTGCGATGTCCCCCATCTGGACGGGCACGGGTCCCGAGACCGAAGTCATTTTCAAGGACATGCAATCGCACCTGATTTCCGTGCCAGTGCACGCGGAAGCAATGTCTTTGAGCCAGGGCGCACCACGCGGGCTACTCGGCGGACGACCTCTGGCCAGTTCGCGTTTTATTGATGTGACGCGTGACGGTAAGCGGATCTTACTGGGGCTACCCCAAGAGAATGCCAGTACGCCGCTGACGTTGCTGCTGAATTGGACTGAAAATCTCAGGCGTTGAAGCGGGCAGCTTCCCGTCAGGTAATTACTTGACCCGGCGTATCAGCCTGAGGCGAATCGAGCAGGTAACAATAGAGATAGAACGCGTAAGATGAAGATCTCGCTTACGATTTTTGTGATGGTGGCCAGTGGTCTTGCATGGGCCCAGGCGCCAGCTAGGCCCGTTGACAAACCCAGGCAGATAACAGAGCCGCTGACATTTGCGCCTTTGTTCATGCAGATAGAAAAAATAAGCCCGCAAGCAGCCCAAAACTCTCGATGTCGCGCACAAATTTGGCGAACGAACCCCGACTGTTTCATGGTTGTGGAGGCGAACTGGAACAGATCCAGTTTCTGCTTGGCCATGCCTCTGTGCAAACCACGGAACGGTACATCGGAAGCAAACAGAAGTTTCAAGATGCGGTGAATGATCGACTTGGAATTTCGGTCGCAGGCGACACCGCCTGAAAAGCTTCAGGCGCGGCCGTTTCGGGATGTTGGCGACAGCGACCTTTATCATTCACTACTTGGGTTAGCAAGCCCGCAACAGACAGCCCGCAACAGACTACTCGGTCGATTGTCCGCGATGGCAAGTATTGGCTCAAGCGGATTGCTGCTCAATGGCATTCCTGGACCGTAGGGCGCTTATGAGTAGCGATCTCAGCGTGCGCTTATGCGACATCTCGCTCTACCTGCGCAGAAGGCGGGAGAGCGATCTACTTGCACTTCGGGCCGGAGGGAGCACGAATCCTGGCGGGCTGATCGACCGTGAACGAACTTCCCTGGTCGCTGGCGGCGCCGAAAGACTCAACCGCTAGAGCCTGATCAACGCCAGGCCCGATTGCGGATCAATCTGTTTTTGAAGGCGGACCGGGCTTTCTGTCAGTATGACCTCACAAGTTGGTCGGATATGTGCCTCGAGTAGATGGCCGCCGTGTGCACTACCGTCCCTTTTCCCGATTCCTGCATGCGCAGGCACAAGCGGTTTTCCGTCCTTCAGGGCAACGTCGCCAATGAGCGACAGGAGTTCCACCTGTTCGTCGAGCGAACTGATGGCTCATACTTCTTGCTTTCCCGGCTGAACCAGCCCAAGCATAGCGAGGAGAGGGCACCAACGGCTTTAAAGCTCGCGGCCGATAGGCTTTCCTGATTCGCGAATTCAAGCAGCCCTTTCGCCAGTTCGTCGCCGGTTTCGAAGACAAGAATGAATGTTTTCGGGGACTGATCGATTTGTCTGGGCTTCATTGTTCCTCCTCAATTCGCTTGGGTTTGTGAAGAATGGCTCTCACGGCATGGGGCGAGAGATTCGGAACGTCCTTACCTTCTAAGCGAGTCTTCGATTGCTTCTGAACTTACGCTGTGGAGAAGAACTGCTGCAGTTCGCCGAAGGTTTCCTCGGGACGTTCTTCCTGGAGGAAATGGCCGCAATCGAGACTGCGCCCGGTGACCGTTGAGCTCGCTTTCGCCCGCCAGGTCGCGAGGACGTCCCACAACTGCCCTACGCTGTTTTTTGCCCCCCAAAGGGCGTGAACTGGTGCCACGATCTTGTTGCCCGCGCGGTCATCCGCTTCGTCCATCTCAAGGCCGATATCCGCAGACGCTCTCATATCCTCGCACCCGCCATGAATCGTCGACGTGCAGCAGAAGCACCGAACATACTCGCTCAGCGCTTCAGGCGCGATGGCTCCCGGTGTCTTGTTCAGGCCGCTAAGGATTACTTCCAGATAGTACTGAGGGTCGAGCCCAATGAGATGTTCTGGCAGGGGCGCCGCTTGGATAAGGAAGAACCACCAAATGTACTTCGTCGCAAACTCTCGGTTGGTTTGTCGATACATCGTCAACGTCGGAGCGATATCCATGAGACAAACCTTTTTGACGCTTTGGGAAAGTCGAGACAAAGCCGATGGGCGACGCGAGCACCCCGATCGTGGGCACCCACAAGAAACTGCTCATGCCCAAAATGACGCATCGTCTCGACCTGGTCCAACGCCATTGCGCGGAACGAGTAATTGATGTGGCGATCTCCGTCGCTCGGGCGGCTCGAATCCCCGTATCCTCGCAGATCAGGCACGTAGACCGAGAAGCGCTCGGCGAGTCTCGGCGCCACTTTGTGCCAGGTAACGTGAGTCTCGGGATATCCATGCAGAAGGAGCACCGGTGGCCCATCGCCTTTGTGAAAAACAGGGATCATGGCTCCGCTGGTGCGAACCTCAGTCTGCACAAAGCCGGGAAAAAGCTTCGCCGCGACATCCTCCGACGCCTTCGGTGGCAGTTCGGGCAAAGATTTGGGTTTCATGGCGACAGTTTGCATCGCTTGAGTCTTGTCGGGAATGGCAGATGTTCCAATCAAGGCTGCAGCCAACGAAAGTTTGACCATCTCCCGACGGTTCATGGTTGTTGCTGGGTTTTGCTCGCGCACGAAACACCTCTCCTTCGAGTCCCCGTGGACCGTGAAGCTCACTAATCAAGGAACAGCCTGCCTCTACTTCGAAGCTGGATCAATCAACGTCAGATCTGTTGCCGGATCAAGCTGTTTTTGCATCGTTATTGGATCGACCGTCACCATCACTTCCAGCGTCGGGGATGCATACGCGGCAAGAACGTGGCCGGCACGCGTTGTTCCATCTGGGCCGCCCACCGCCATATGTGTATGCACCGCGGGCTTTCCCTGATGGAGCGCGATATCACCGATCATCCCAATCACTTCGTGCTGTCCGTCGATGGGAATCTTCTTATACATTTTGCGTTGGGGATCGAACCACCCCAACGTTGCTCCACTCACCGCCCCGATAGCGGTGAAATGAGCACTCGTAACTCGATACTTCTCGGCAAACTCCAGCAGGCCGGAAAAAGCCTCGTCTCCCTGGTAGAAGATCACAGCATATTGTTTCGTGGTCTCCCCTGGGTTCAGCAATTGAACCTGCATTTTGGGAGCTTTACCCCTCGGAACAGCTTCCGACGGCGACGCATAATCGGTTGCCGTCTCTTGCGAATATCCAAGCATGGTTGCGATCCCGATCAATACCAAAACACAAAGAGTCCTTACCATCGTTTCCCTACCCGCGGCATGGGTTTTGGCGGTGTACAACCGTTTTTCGAAAGTCACGGTGAGTTCTCCTTAGCAAAACTGTCCCCATCTTCGATTGATTCCGATGCGATACACACCCGCGATTAGGCCAGAAGCATGGAGCCGAAACAATTGGACGATGGTATCGATCGATACCTACGTATCAGTCGGCGGGACCGGCGCGCCGTTATCGTGAATCGATTGACAGCTTTGCATCGGGTGGGCCCAGGATATGCACGCGGCACCCGCACTTCTTTTTCGGCGGCTGGGGATTTGGGTCGATAGGACGACATATCGGTCCTACCGCCTGTCGGCGAGCGAATCGCTGATTTGGCCTCGAATTCTGAAGCACTCCGACTAACTCGGAATGGATTTTTTCCCTCGCGAGAGGCAAAGGCCCTCTGCTCAAGGCATATTAGACCGTGTTGGGACGTAAAGGTTCAGACATCGTTGTGCTTGCCGACTCTAAGAATCGACATCTTTTTTTGCTCGACCGATCCGTTGTGACTAACAAAATCGTCTTCATGGTGTAAGGACGGAGAACAACGCTTTTAGAGGAGAACATCATGAACACGACCATAGAGTTGACGAAAAAGGTCACCACCCTGATCAACATCCTGACCGTCGAGCCTGAGAGCCAGCAAAAGCTCATCAGGCTCCTGCGTGACAATACTGAAAGTGTCGTCAGCAAGCTCGATGGTTGGATCTCGACCAGCTTCATCGCCGCCACGGATCAGCGTCGTGTAATCATCTACTCGCAGTGGCGCGACCTTGCCTCAGTCGAGGCGATGCAGACCAACCCCGACATGGTCGCTTACTTCCCGAGGATCGCCGCGCTCGCCGCGTTCGACAGCTTCGCTGGCGACGTCGTCTACAACCACCACCACGCCTGATGTCCGGAGAAAGGAGAATGAACATGCAGAACCTGAACGGAAAACGTGTGGTCATCACCGGCGGCAGCCAGGGGCTGGGGCTCGCGATGGTGGAGGCGCTCGCTGCCTGCGGCGCGAACGTAATCGCAATTGGCCGCGATCGAGCGAACCTCTCTTCGGCCGAGCGTGCCGGTGCTGCGGTGATTGCCGGCGACGCAACCGACGCCACCCTGATGAACAAGGTCGTCCGCGAGGAGGTGCCCGACGTGCTGATCCTCAACGCCGGCGCGCGGCTGCCGATAAAGCCGATCGACCAGCAGAACTGGGACGAGTTCTCGACCGTCTGGAACACCGATGTGAAGGCTGGACTGGTCGGCATTCAGGCCGCACTCCACACTCCGATGAAGCGAGGTGGCCGTGTTCTGGTCATGTCGAGCGGAGCAGCAATGGTGCTCGCGGTGCCATTCATCGCGCCCGAAAACTTGAGCCTCTCTGGAGGCTACATAGGCGCCAAACGGATGCTGTGGTTCATGGCTCACAGTGCAAACGCGGTGTCGCGCGAAGGTGACCTCGGGATCCATTTTCAGGTGCTCGTGCCAATGCAACTGATTCCCGGTACCACGCTCGGCCATCAGGTTGCGGCCGCCTGCGCGGAGATCGAGGGTGTCAGCATCGAGGAGCATGTCATGCAACGTTATGGCTCGATCCTGCGCCCAGCGCAGGTTGGAGAACAAGTCGCCGTGCTGTTAGGCGATCCGCGTTATATGTACGGCGTCGCCTACGGCTTTCGCAACGAAAGTGACATCCTGCCGCTCGACGTAACGTATGATCCTAAGAGCACTGCTATTCCTAGGACGCGATAGGCAATGACTGATGATGGGCGTGATCAGTTCGAGCAGTTGGTGGGTGAGCTTCGTCCAAAGCTCCATCGATACTGCGCCCGCATGACCGGCTCTGCTGTCGATGGCGAGGATATTGTCCAGGATGCACTGATTAAAGCCCTTGCCGCCCTGCCCAGTGTCGGTGTCATCGACAACCCTGAAGGCTGGCTGTTCCGTATCGCCCATAACACCGCGCTTGATTTTCTCCGTCGCCGCGCACGCGGTCCGATGATGCAGCATGACGAGGCCCTCGACATGATTGCCGCACCGGATTTCCCCGATCGGGACCACGAGGCCGCCACGATGAGTCTGCGCACTTTCATGCGGCTTCCGGCGCTCCAGCGGAGCGCGGTCATCCTGAAGGATGTGCTTGGCCATTCACTGGAGGAGGTTGCGTCGATTACCGGTGCGAGCGAGGCCGCCGCGAAATCCGCGCTCCAGCGGGGGCGTGTCCGTTTGCGCGAGTTTGCCAAGGAACCCGCCGACGTCTCACTGCCAATGCTGTCCGATGGAATGCGCGCCCGGCTGACCACGTATGTAGAGGGGTTCAAGATCGGAGACTTCGACACCGTCCGCGCGATGCTGGCTGACGACGTCAAACTCGACCTCGTCGCGAAGCTGCGCAAGCAAGGAAAGAGCGAGGTCCGGGAATACTACGCTGCCTATGCAGCCGCCAAACAGTGGGCTTACGCGGCGGGCGTTGTCGATGGCCGGGCTGCGATGCTCGTGTACGATCGCGAGATTTCACTCGGGACGCCTGCCTATTTTGTTGCCCTGGATTTCGATGGCGATCGCGTGGTCTCGATCCACGACTTCCTGTATGCCCGTTATGCGATGGACGGTGTCGACTTGTCCCCACTCAATCCCAAAGCGCTATCACAGTAAAAGGGGAGAGACGGTCTTGTTAGCCGGCGAAGTTCATTTGTGACACGAGTTTGGCGAGGTCGGCGCGGAAGGCGGGGATGGGGCCGTAGCGGAGGATGAGGTTGGCCGTTCGCGCGAAGTCTTCGGCCACTCATCCAAGTTGGACCACTCCAAATTAGACCGGGAATCGGGCAGCAAACATCCCGCAAAATCCGCGACCCACCCTCATGAGAATCTGAGACCTTACCACGCTGCATGCGCGACCTCCAAAACCAGGAGCCAAGAATCCACTTAATAGGCATATTTATTCCTTTTGTATTGTCTATATTTAAACGGTTTATATATGCCTATTACAATTGATTATCGATGTAATAGGCGTTAATATGCCTGTATGCCTGATAGTAATTTCAAAACACCCCAGGAATTGCAGACTGCACTCGGAGCGCGCCTGCGCAAACTGCGCCTGTCGCGCAACATCGATCAGCGGGCAACGGCAGATAAAGCCGGGATCTCGGAAAGGGCGCTGCGCAACCTCGAATCCGGGCGCGGATCTACGGTGGAGACCCTCCTGAGGACTCTAAAGGCGCTGGATTCTCTTGAGGGAATAGAGATGCTCGCGCCAGAACCCAGTGTCGATCCTGTTGCAATGTTGCGTACCTCCAAGCCGCCGCAGCGGGTCCGTCGTCCAAGGAAACTAAGACTAAGAAGGATCGGACAGTGAAAGACGTTCGCGTCATAGAAGTCAGAATCTGGGATCAAAGGGTAGGCGCAGTGGCGCTCGATCCACGCCTTGGCTATTACGCGTTTGCGTATGAACCGGCATGGCGGCGCACGGGAGTTGAACTGGCACCATTAACTTTGCCGCTCGACAATCGAAGCACCTTGTTCGTTTTCCCCAACCTGCCGGAGGCGACATTCCACCGTATGCCAGGAATGCTGTCCGACGCATTGCCGGATGACTTCGGCAATGCCCTCATTGATGCCTGGATGGCCCAGCATGGTGTGACTAAAAGCGAAGTGACACCGCTTGATCGTCTCGCCTATATGGGAAAGCGGGGCATGGGAGCGCTGGAGTTTAAGCCAGCGCGAGGTGCTCATACGGAAAGCGCCGCTCCGTTGGAGATGAAATCCCTCGTAGAAGCCGCCCGCAAGCTTGTCGAAGGTGATTTTTCGAGTGATGCACCTGCCAGGGCTGCACTGGCCAACCTCATTCACGTAGGCACCTCGGCGGGCGGCGCGCGCGCAAAAGCGGTAATCGCCTGGAATCCCGAAACGAACATAATTCGAAGTGGACAATTCGATGCGGCGGAAGGCTTTGAGCACTGGCTTTTAAAGTTCGATGGCATGGGAAAGGATTTCGAGCTCGGCACAGGGGCTGATTACGGCCGCGTAGAATACGCGTACTACCTCATGGCCAGGCAGGCCGGCATAGAAATGTCGGAATGTCGTTTGCTACCCGAGAGTGGCCGGGTTCATTTCATGACGCGCCGGTTCGACCGCGATGTAATCGACGGCAAAACCATCAAGCATCATGTGCAGACACTTTGCGGAATGGATCATCTAGATTTCAAACAACGCAGCACGCACGCCTACGCTCAGCTATTCATTGTGGCCTCGCAACTGCGCCTTGGGGATGCCGCCCTGGACCAGATATTTCGCCGAATGGCGTTCAATGTTATGGCGCGCAACTGTGACGACCATACGAAAAATTTCGCGTTTCGCCTGAAGCAGGGAGGAACATGGGAACTTGCGCCAGGCTATGACATAACCCATGCCTATCACCCCAGAGGCAAATGGACCTACCAGCATCTGATGAGCGTGAACGGGAAGTTTGAAAACATTACTCGCGAGGACATGCTGGTCGAAGCGGAGCGGTTCAGCGTCAGCCGACCGAAAGATCTGCTGGGCGAAGTCCGCGCGGCGTTGGGAAACTGGCCTGCATTCGCCCAGCAGGCCGGCCTTAGCGTTGACGCATCCAGTCGCGTGGCGGCAGATTTTCGTTTGATCGAGAAAAACATTGAGTAATAAAGCTTCCAACCCACAACACCTGATGTCTTACACGACTTCCGGGTATCTAGACGGTCCCCGCGGGTCTGTAGGTCAAGTCGTTTAAAACCGTAACTTGACATTTCGTTTAAAGCGATTAGATTCGTGTGTGGCCACATCCTGAGTGAGGCGCATCTAAAATGACGACCATGGCCGTACCACCACAGACATTCGTGAAGCTGTTCTGAGCGAACTGCAAGGCGGCGACCGTCAAGCTATGGATCTTTTAAATCTTTTGGGTCAGCGCGGATATTTCGATTCCGACATAAAAAGGGCAATTTCCGAGTTGATCCACGAGGGCAAAATAGAACTGACCTCGCAGCGTATGCTCAAGCCCGCTATTCACGCAGCCTAGGATTGGCGTTAGTGTTGGAATCTGCGCGATCCGATTCGCTAGCTCGCCAGCTCGTGTTTGGCAACTTATTCATCAGATCTACCCGACCCCCTCTTCTTCCCTCAAGCGATTGATCCAAACGTCAGCTATCTCGAGCAGCCCTGTAACAGCATCTTCCACTTTCATTCTTTCCATCGCTTCGGGGCGACTCCGATCCAGCAGTGGCAAAAGTTGTTGGAAGTGAGCATCAAGTTTTGGGATTAGCTCTGCGGCAAACATTGTGCACAGGAGCTTTCCGAGGACCTGCCCAGCTCTAACCACTCTGTCGAACGGAAAATCGATGGATACTACAGCTATCGATTCCCTAAATGCTCCAAGAGCTTTTCCTATATAAAAGTGCTCAATTTCTGGCCTATCTACCTCATTCATTGCGAGACGCACTAGGGGGTTGGTGAGCGAAAGGCTTATTTCCGCAAAGTCGGCGGGATATTTAACCTTGCCCTTGACGGTTAGAGCAGCTTCTAAACACTCAACCCCTTTTTTCAAATCCATCGACGATCCATCGAGCTTTGGGGACGAGTACGCTTCGCCTAGACCCTTTTTTACGTCCGCCCACTCTTCCTCAAACTCTTCCCGAGCCCAAATCTTGAGCGCCGAGTTGTAGTGTTCCACCGCGAGTGTTAGACCCGTTTTTGGATCGACGCCTCGTTGTAACAGCATTGCGGATGCAAACCGGCTTTCATTCAGAGCCCAATCGTAAGGAAATGCGGATTCCTTCAGTATTTCCGATGATGAATTGAGGCAGTCGATCGCAAGATTCCAAAACGGCTGGTTCGTTTCGTTGTCAAGCTCAATGTAAGCGACGGCTCGATTGCTTTGTATTTTCGCCCAAAGATACACATTAGCATCGCGAGGGGAGGCTCTAGCAGCTGCTTCAAAGCGTTCTAGCGCAAGAGTAAGATTCTCCACTCTCCTGCCGAATGGCAGGCATGTCAAAGTATTTGCAATCGCGTTTTGAGTCGAAGCATATTGTTGGGGAAACAGATTCTCCTTCCATACTTCAAGTGCGTTGATCCCGTGCTGAAGCGAGTCTTGGGCATCTGCTGCATCGCGATCCGGCTTGCTTTTCAAGTGATATAACGTACAAAGGCCGGTTTGTACTCCTGCCCATTGTTGCGCGAATGTTTCAGGTTTCAAGACTTCAAGGGCCGCAAGGTAGTGTTCGGCAGAGCATCGGGCCGCTAACTTATCTCCGCCTTCCGCCATTTTCTGATATACCAACCCTAACGTACTGTGAGAGCTTGCCCATAAAGCGCGATTGTCATCTTTGCTCGAGGACAACAGTGCTTCATTCGCATGCAACAGCGCTTCCTGCAGGTCCTGCTTCCTGTGACTGGGAAGATTTCCCAAAACTTGCGCCAACGTGTCATGAGCGTGTGCCCATGTCGAGGCAAACACGCTCGGTGCCGTTACACCGAGTGCTTCTCTCAGGTACCCAATCGCCGCTTGCATCTGGTTGGCCATATCACCAGAAGGTAGAGCGGCATACGCTTGCGCTAGCGCAATCAGGTTCTCAACCCAAAGGCCTGCTGAGTCGTCAGTGGGTTTGAGCATTGTGGAACACCGCTCATTCAGTGCGATGGCTCTCCTGAGACTGTTCGAGCGATCCCCTACCGCCATGCGCCGCAAGCCGGCGCTCAGCAAAAAGGCCCCTTGCAAGTCTGAGGAAGTCCATGTGGGTTTGGACATTAGGTCGATCGTATCCCACCAGGAAACCATCTCAGCGTGGAGGATTGTGTTCGGGGGTGTTCCCCACAACGCCCGGTTGGCTATGGCGGCCCAAACTGGCAAAGCTTGCTGCGCCGCAACCATGTACAAATGGTGCCACGCCAAATGATACGAGGCCGCACTGTCTGCCCTACGATGCCAATACGAATTCCACCATTCATGCATCGCCTTAGAAGTCGCTGTTCTGGTTTCACTCTGGATAGTGATGGCCCGTCGCATCGCCGAGTGAATCGTGTACCAACCTTGTCCAAAGCCCCCGGCAGACAAAAAACTAAACATCTGTAAGACTTCCCAGGCTGTGTCCTGCGCTTGATTCTCTTCCGCGGAGTAGGCGCTTCGGGCAGCACGCTCGTCGAATTCGGGGGTGAGAGCGAGTTTCCGAATCCAATTACTTTCGACCCGACTCTCAACAGACCTGAGGAAGCGCAAAACTAGGGTGTTCCAATCTCCCGCGGGCAACGATTGGAAGAGGTCGGCCGTAAGAGTGCGATGATTCAGGTCGCGTTCAACCCAAGCGAAATCTGTCAATACGCCTAGGTGAAGCGGATGGTACGTCTTTTCATCTTTGAGACAAACAGCGAGAATCGACGACTGAATAGCAGGATCCGAAATGTTGTAAGCATCGAGATATGCCTTTGCGACACATTCCTCTAATCCGCTCAGGACGTGCTGCTCAAGCCAACTCGAATCGGCCCAGTCAGGATGAAATTCATCCCATCTGAGCCTGTTTTGTCCGGCTGCCACAAACAGAACGCGATCATTCAGACGAATGATTAGGTCACGCAATGCTTGCGTTTTAGCAGCGAGCGCAGCAGGAGAAAGTGCAGGATCGTCGAGCGCTTCCATCGTGTCCAGAAATACCACTCCCTGCACTGCCCGAAACATATTACGATGCAGAGAAGCGGCCTCCTTGATGTCGTCCGCGAGCCGCCGAACAAGGCTTTGCTCGATCACTTCGGGGGGCTGCGTTCGGAGCTCTTCCAAGTCCTCGAGTAGCAACTTAGCAAGTCGTTTTGTGCCGTCCGTTTTAGGCAATACCGGATACAGTTTCTCTGCGACGTTCCAAGCGAGACCTAATACTTTGCCATGGGTGGTGGCGCCTAATCCGAATTTCAGTACTTCACGGGCGACATCCCAAGTGGCGCTTCGTCCTTTGTGGATGATCTTCGTTTCGTCAGTGATCCCGCGTACAACGCGCAGGTAGGCGAATGCGATATCAAAGCGTCGGCATGCGTCTTCCTGCGCGAGCTTGCGGACTACCGATAGGAGCGCTGCGGGGTCGTCGCGAAACAGACTTGAGGTTTCTTCCTTCGTAAAATCGATTCGAACAGAAGGAAGGTCACTGAATGGCCCGGAAATTTCAGCCTTCAAGTGCCTAAGCAGCCACGTCTTCCCATTACCGCCCACTCCCAGGAACATGAGGACTGGAAGCCGTGGCAATCTTCCGACTTCCATTCCCAAGTAATCCCAAAAGAGGCGTCGCTCGGGCTCACGTCCGGAGAAATGTGAGAGATCCTCGGATGGCTTACCCGGGAGATCGCTGGGTAAAGGCATGACCAATTTTATCTCAAGTTCCAACGCCGAAGTTCACCGAGAGCTAAGCCGTTTTTCTGGCGACCTTCACAGCAGGCGCTCTTTCTTAGCGATCCCATGTGACGAGAGGCACACCAACACCGCAGGCTGCGAGGACGGCGGCGCGGGCGTGGCGGTCAACCAAGGCGAGACGAACCACAAACCGAAGTCGTTCCTCCCCTGAATGTCAACAGAATGCAACGACTAGGCCGCGGTCTCAGATTCCCGGTCTGCAATCGCCGAGCAGATAGTTCGGCGAAGTAGCTCAACAAAAGCGCTGCCGCGTGCGAAGGGACTTGCCAATGACCGTGTGGCAGCGGCAAACGCTACAAACGGTGCTACGGGTCTGCGGCGTTTTCTGAGAAACTCTAAAGTTGCTTCCGGTGATCGGTGACTGACTGCCGTGGGGATCTCCGTTGGCGCTGTAATCTAATCAGGGTGCGGTCTGTGGAAAGCATGGTGGGGCGGTCGGCGGTTGAGAGAAGTGGCGTCGGTACCACGAAAGTTTGAACTCTATTTCTGTTCCTGAAGAACCCGTTCTCCTTCGCGCCACAGAAATTTGTCCAGTGCCAAAAGGGACAGGTTTTCTACTCCCGCGAGGATTGGTGATAAAGCAACGAAGTCATTGAGCAGGGATGTGCATTCGAGAAGCAGACAGGTCCTCGAGTTGCCAGTTGTAGCTCGTCATTTCCCAAGTGCGTAGTTCACAAAATCCTTGAGCTTGAAATTCGGATTGCCTTTTGGATGCCAGGCTGGCTCCAGACTCAGCAGGGAATGGTTGTCTCCGAACATCAGTCCCAAAAATACTTCGGCGACGATGCGGCCGCCAACGGGGCCCAGTTGCGGAGTAGTAATCGATATCGGCGTTTTCAGGGGAATCGTCACGGTCTCCTGATGGCGCATGGCTTCCGCCAAAATGTAGGTCCAAAGTGGACAGTTCTTGGTAAATACCGGGTTCACCTGTGAAATGTTGATCACCGGAAGGTCTTCGGGGTCTTGCTTATCCACGCCTTTGCCAATCAGGATCTCCGTGTCTTCGAGCGGCTTCACTCCCATCGCATGGGCAACGTGCTGTCCCGAAGGAAGACCCAGTCGCCAGGCGCGCTCGAGATTCCGTTGCGCGAGAGAAGAAGGGTTAGCGGCGACGACGGCGGGAAGCTGAGATAGCGGATTGACGACTGAGGTGTCAATCCGGTAGGCAAACTGAAGTCTCCTTTTCTTGTCCGTATCTCCATCGTTGGCTCGGGTATCGATGTCGATGAATCTTCCCCAGTCGATGGCTCTGCCGGAAACCATGGCACGAAATCCGGTCAGATCGTCCGTGAACCCGAGCTTCTGAGCGTCGGGTGTGGTGAAAATCGGCAGCAAATTGGAGTCGCTATCGTTGAGGCGATAGCCCGGCCGGATCATCGAATGTCCCAGCCGATAACAAGCGACCGAGAACTCCACCGGCATGAAGGGCAGATTCTTCCAGTGGAAAAACTTGAGCTTGTTTCGATCGTATTTCCCGTTGCTTTTCAGATCTGCGACGACGCTCGAATGCACGATTCGAGGAAGAAAATCGTTCAAAACAACATATTGATAGTGAAAGCGCACTAGTTTTTGGATCTGATCAAATGGCAGTTTCGGGTTTTCCGCCAAAGTCCGATTGTGGAAGCGGTGGAACAGGCCCTGCAATTGCGAAACGATGGAGTTCTCGTCGTTGCGCGGATCCCCGATCAGTGCGCGCGCAGGATTCGCGGAGTTCCGAGGCAAATCCGTGGCGTTGGCATCACCGCCGGTAAGACGACTACCCAGCAAAAATCCGTTGGCCCCGTCGTACATGTAGGGTTGATCATCGGGGCCGCGTCCGTAGACATTGTCGAGATCGAACGCAGGGGTGCGAAAATCCGTCAAAGCGTCAGGATCATCCTGCATTTGCAGGCTGCTGGCTGGATCGAAGGTGAGGTCATGGTCGATAAACTGTCCCAGGTAGGTATAAAGCGAGGGGATGCCGCTCTCCTCGGGGTCGGGACCATCCGTCGGCGGATCGAAACCTGCCGACATCTTGGCTCCGAGCGCGGCCAGATTGGTTAAATTTTCCGTTTCGTGCCTGCCAAATTGCGCCGGTGGAAGAGAGCGAAACAGGCGACCAAAACGCCCCTGGAACAACGGAGAGTTTTTCGTACCCATCAAACCGCGAATCGGAGTGCTGTGTCGTTGAGCCATCAGAGAACCTCTAGGCCTTAAACTCTCCACCTTAGCAGAGATAGGCGAACGAAAGTTGAAAAGTTGAGTAGCGTTTGACACCTAAAACCTAGAACGATGAGCCGCGTCAAACCGTCCAATGCGTGACCTGACGCCGGAATCCTTTGCGAGCTCCCCATCGCAATTGCGAATGGAGGCTGGGATCATCGTGCCGTCGAATACTTTAAAGTCGAAGGCCCTGATGAGCAATTCAGCCAGAGATTGAACCCGGAGACGGGATCGAAAAAAGAAAACTAAGTATGCAATCGGAGAACACTTCGGCTCAGTTTGGCAAATACCGACCCGTAAGATTTCTATCGATCGACTTGTCTCAGCTTTCGCATCCCTGAGGAGGTTTCCCGATTGCGAGCAACGCCCAGTTGCCGACCTTATTATCAGTCTGAAGGGAGGGTGGAGAAAAAAATATTTTATGTTTAGAAATCCGAACAGAGCCTTTGACGAGTGTCATAGTTCTGAAAGCGCAATGAACTGACTGGTCGAACCGGAGCCCCGTATCGCTGAAACAGTTCCTCCGGGAATGGGAACACCTTCCGGGCTCGGGAACGATCGAAAGATCTTGTTTGGCTAAAACAAACCAGAATACAAAGATCCAGCCTGTGGAAAAAGCTAAACCGTCATTTTGTTACGAAGTCGAAACATCGTTCCACAATTCGGCTGTCCAGGACAGTGAACCCGGCTATGCGCACTGGTGCGAAGAGTCGTCCCGAAGAAATGAGCTCATCGCGGATACAGGGCCGGTTCCAGATGCGGGGCCAATACATGATGCCTGAGGCACCACTGCAACAGGGCTGAAAATTGGGTTGCGTCGCAAAACGCGGGCACCAGACGAGATGCCAACTCCGCCGCAGGGATGGGATGAGGTAACAGGTCTCGCAAGCGGAGCAAATCCAGGCCTCCGACCCAGCGGACATGCCCGCCATCTGGAAGCAGAATGGCTTGGTTTGTCTGAATTGTGGAATCAAGCTGCAGTTCGGAAGCGACGATGCCGGCCGAGAACACTACAACTTCGGGTAACTTTTCCCGCGGCGACTGGATTGGGTGCTCTCGCAGTTGGTCGACAAATCGCAAATGGCTACGGCGGCAGCGCTCGACAAATCTATCGTAAAAACGCTCGGCTGCCCCGCTTGGGGACGGCGATGTTCGCCAGGTATTGATGACAGAAGACGCCGCAAAAGCGCTGGAGATGGCAAATCTAATTCCTTGTCCGGCGATCGGATCGTGGGCCAGGGCGGCGTCTCCCACCGCCAGTCTCCGACCCTGCACCGGCGACTCGCACCATTGCGGGAACGCCGGTCGCCGGCCGGCAAAAACGCAGCCTTCAGCAGGTAGACCGAGGTCTTTTTGCAGGCTCAACGATGGTGGCGTGCGTTTTCTGCCATGGGCCGAAACTATGGCGAAGGTCGTCCCATCCGGAGTCCCGATTCGGTAGGCCCAGCTGTCCAAATGGCGCAGCACCCTGGCGGGAACATGACTGGCACTCGCGGCGGCGGAGTACATATCGGCGATCTGATTTCCGCGCCGTCGAATAGGACGCGACCAGACGGCGGATCGACCGGTTGCGTCAATTGCAGACGCGAAGGCAAAAGGCATTCCCTCGCAACCAATCAAAATTCCGTCGGGCTCTTGGTGGAGGCGGGGAAGGCTGCGGCACTCGAGCAACACGGTTCCGCGCTTTTTCGCTTCCTGCAAGATCGTGGTTGCGAGTCTTTGGCGGTCAACATGAATCCATCGGCCGGCGCGCCGCACGGGAGCCTCTGCATCCCAATGGTTTTCAAAGCCGTTGACCAGGGTCGCGCCAGCTTTTTCTAAAACATGCTTTGCCCCTAACTCTCGAAACAGCGGCAGCACGGACTCGGGAACGGCTTCGATCCCGGGCAGGACCTCGCAGGTCGTGGCCAGGACCAGCGGCCGGAAGCCCAAAGCACAAAGCCTGAGAGCAGAGGCCGCGGCGGCGATACCAGAGCCGCCAATCACCACATCGTAGGCGCTCGCGATTGCATTCATGCGCGTCCGTTAGTGTTTTTTTGCTCGCCGTCGGGCCAATTTGCTTACCGGGTCCGGAGCCGGTACCGGGAAAAAGGGGACTCCGAACCCTCGCTCGGCGAGCCTTTCGGCTGCGTCATCCAGTGCAAACATGAGGCGTCGAGCCTCGGCGATATGAGCGGCATCTTCCATGTCGCCCCGCGCGTAAGCCGCCCCCAGCTGCTGTAAAATCTGTTGATAAATTTCCACCGTTTTCTGGCCGCCCAGATCATCCGCGGGAGCGCGTTGGATCGGCCGCAAATAATCTTCTGGCTTCGTGTATTTCTGCAGAGTGATCTCAATCTCGCGGAAGCGGCTGAAGTGCTCCATGCCGTCAGCGATAATCCGAGCCGCCAGTTGCTCGAGGGGCTGTGGATACTTCGCTTGCCGAAGCGTGGCGAGAACGCGAGCGTATTGGCCATCCAGAAAACCGCTGGGCTGCTCGACGCTGATGAAGTCCTGCAATACTTCAGGCTGCAAGGGGCGAAGGTTCGCGGCACGGGTTTGTTCCGGGCCTTTTGCCTGGGGCAGCTGCGGCGGTCGCGACTTGTCGTTCGCAACCGGGATCCGCTGCGCAACACCCAGCGACGGGCCCACCCTTTTCGTGAGCATGCCATCGTGTTCGAGAGTCCAAATCAGCTGGTTCACCCACCGCAGGTGACGCATCTCACTGACCGCGACCAGCAGGATCTCATGGCGGACGAATGTGAGATCGCCCTTTAGGGTGTCGTTGGCTACGGCGTTGAAATTTTTCAACGAATAGCGGGCGTACAGATATTCAAGAGCAACCGCATGTTCCAAGGTTGCGAGTTCGGCCAGCTTGGCCGCCAGATCGTCGGGGGTGCCCAGCGGATTCGCATTTTCGGGCGGCTCCGGTTGATAAATGCCGGCGATTTCTCGACCCCGAAGGACGATGGCCAGGTCCTGCCATCGCTCGTTGATCTCGT
>Ga0193726_1001430_pt1 | contig 18840 bp, 20 predicted proteins | sample H2c1metaG_FD_144928 | JGI IMG/M metagenome (GOLD analysis project Ga0193726, IMG submission 144928) | Soil microbial communities from a riparian zone of the East river system, Colorado, United States - H2c1 | ecosystem: Environmental > Terrestrial > Soil > Riparian zone | place: USA: East River... | reverse complement strand
TCGCCGAAAAATTGGCCTTCACCCAATATCCCCACGACAGCTTCCTTGCCGTGCTTTGAGGTGACTGTAACTTTCACCCGACCGGTCTCGATAAAAAACACTGAGTCCGCAGCCCCACCTTGAACAGCGACCTGCTTATTTTTTCGATAGTCTAACGTTGTTCTGCCGGCCTTAACTTTCGCGAGAAGCTTATGGGCGTCTTTTTGATCCTGCCGAAATGATTTTTGCAAGGTGCTTCCTTTGAAAACGCGGAGCGCAACGCTTTATGGTGAGGCGGTGATAACGCCTCATCCTGCGCTTTAAAGTTGTGATCGGCTGTTCAAGATTGCTCACTGGGCGAGCTGGCTCTCAATTTTTTTAAACGTGAGCAATATTGACCAGCTACTCCGAGAGCCAAGAGAGCATGCTAGTACCATCACCGCCCCGAATCGGCCTTTACCGGTGACTGAGAGTGTCGCGCTCCCGCCTGACCAACGCGCAGTGTCATGACCATTCAGCGGCCACGTTGTCCTAAATGCCAGTCAACAACGATGCTGGAGCGTACCACTCGCGGATCCTCTGGCCTCGAAATCGGGACGTTCCAATGTCGCGCTTGCGATCTGGTCCATCAGCTCGTCGTCGATCTGATTGATCCGATGAAATCCCTTGAAACACTAGGTTGGTTCCAAGGCGAATTGCGAGCGCCAACGTAAGACGCCTCAAAAGTTGGCGGCGTCAGCCTTATTGAAACCCGTCGTGCGCACCGAGGCGTTCCGATAGGAAAGTCGATGGGAACTGAACCGGCCTTCAATCGCGGTGAACGAACTCGCGATGAATCTCTCGCCCGCCGCTGTTAATGACCAATATTTCAAGGTCCTGATCATCCCGCAGGCTGCCATCGCGGAAGTGCTGTGCAAGCTCTTTACAGTGCTCGATGGCCTCTAGGTCATTCTTGAAATCGATGCCGACCCTGTCTCTCATCGGGACGCCATCTTTCATATCGAAAAAGAATGTTTGCATTGCTTACCTCTGACACCAATCCGGCGTATCAGGAATCGTTCCGAACGTGATCTCGCAGCCATTTCTCATTTTTGAACAGGAGGCGAAGCCTGACGGCGACCTTCCGGTGTTGATTGCGCTCGTCTCCCGGAGGAAAAGAACGCGCATAGCGCAGTAAATTGCGCCGCAGCTTCCTAAGTTCATCCAGGCTATAGAGACGCTCGACGCCAGGATCGACGGTGGTCGTTGAATCGGGCTTGCGGCTTTTGTGGCGCGAGCGCGAGTAAACCGCGATCACATTAGCGGCCAGAGCCTTCAACGGTATGTACGCCACGCGAGCAACGGACAGCATGGCAGCTACTCATATTCACTCACCGGGCAATACCGGCGGGTCACGCCAGTCTGCCACACCGAGTTACCGAGTCACCGGTCAATATTGCTCACTCTCAGAAATCCTACATTGCGTCGACAATCGTCACAGGCGGAACGCTTGCGGGTATTAGACATTGCCCTCAATTGGAGGTGGCCGATGCCACATTATTATTTCGATATCAGAGACGGTCATAGGCTCGTCGACCCGTCAGGATTAGATTTCAAGAATGATGACGCTGCTATCGCCAAGGCGAAGGTGATCGCCATCGGAGTTTCTCTCGATAAGCCCGCAGTCGATCCGGAGCGGCGCATTGCTGTTCTAAATGAATCGCGGGAGCAAATTTTTAGCGTGCCCGTTTATTCGAAACCTTCAATGAGCAACGGGTAGGCGCTCGGCGCGATGGTGATCAGCCTGCGCGCCTGTTCGGCAGGACGATCACCGTGACTGGCATCACCAACACGTTGGCCTCTTCCTCGGCCAATAGCCTCATCAGCATACTGTGACGTATTTCATCGCTCGACGTGGCAAGTTCAGCCTCGGCTAGTAGCCGTCGACAATGCGCTAGGTTTTGCTGATGAGTTAAATGTTCCATGACAACGGTCCCCATTCTCGGCGTCTCCTTACGCCGGATTGCGTTGACAGGCTGTCCCATAGCGCTCACCGAGCGAGTTTTTCTCCCGCTAAATGAATCACCATCGAAGGGCAGCGCGCCTGACGGATCGCAACTGAAAGTTTTGACAGAAGGGCTGTCGGACTCAAAAAAAATCTCTGCACGGAAGGGGCTGGCGTTTCCAATGCAGAGAAGTCTGGGAGTGATCAACGCGCGTCCAACCTAGCGGTGTGGCGGCGTATTGTCTGGTCAATAGGCGACAGTTCGTCGATTTCACCGGGACCGGCACGGAATGGTCATTTGTGATCTGCGGAGATGCCGTCGGCGTCTCTGCCAGGCTCGGTCATCATCGCCCCTTCCACGCTTAAAACGATTCTAGATTGACCTTCTGAAAAAATGTGAACTATCGACGCCGTTCTCTCGTCTTACTAAAGAGGGAATGTCGCCATGGACGAAAAGAGCGACCGCAAAGAATTAGAGCGGCGGTTGGAACAAGCCAAGCGGGCTGTCGCCTTGCTCAACGATCCCGTCACCACAGAGCGCCTCTTGAAGCTGGTTAAAGATTTGGAAGATCAGCTCCGGTTTCCAGAATAGCCGTGCGCCGCCTGAGCCGCTCGCCATCAGGCGAGCAGGTCCGCGCCAGCCTGGGTGAACTTCACGTAGGTTCCGGATTCGTGTCTCACCAACCAACCATTTTCGATCGCCCGTTCGATGCCTGCCGGTATTCATCGACGCTACCGCCCGTGCGCAGGAACGGCAGATTGATCAGTTCTATCGCGATCCGCTGATCCCTGTCGGCCTCAGCGGCGTTGGTCAACTCGATGAGCTTGCGAGTAGGTGCGGGCGTCGTCGCTGGCGATCAATTTGAAGACCGCAAGGCGCTTGGCATCATTGTGCCACCGACACAACTCACCCGCGCCGACGAGGTGATCGAATAGAGATGTTGATTTGCTGCGGTGCATGAGTCTCTTATTGGCACCTTTGAGACATGCCGACTGTATTGAGCGATGTCCGCTTTCAGGGGTGACTCGGAAGACATTTGCTCACACTAAGTCTTCTCAGTTTGACCCATTTCAGAAGTCGCTGAGAAAACCAGCCTAGCGCAGAAGGCGGCATGGCTCTATCTTCGAAGAAAGGAAGCATTGAGAATGGGACTGATATCGACCATCCAGCGGAGTGCGGCATGAAGAGCCGTGGTGCCAAGAACGATTTGAGGCGGACTCTATATTTCAGAGGATGCCTAGCGCTTCTTCTCGTGATCCTCGGGTCCGGGTTCCAGCCCGCACATGCCGAAACCTTCACGTTCGAGAGCAAGACCAGCTTGAAATCATACACGGCAACGATAGGCGGCCAGTTGTCCTTTCCACCAGGACGTGGGCCATTCCCCGTCGTGATCTTGTTGCATGCCTGCGGAGGCCTGGATCGATTGGGAAAAGCATCCCTCTCGGCCCACGCCCGATCCCTCGAACAGGCGGGGTTTGCAACCTACATCCTGGACAGCCTCAGCGCGCGCGGACTCACTGCCGATCAGGTCTGTGACGGCCCTAAAGGCCGAGACGCCTCCGAGTTCAGGCTCGACGACCTCTTCAACGCCAGGGACGCCTTGCAGAACCATCCGAGGGTGGACAAGAATAGATTCTTTGCGCTCGGGCAAAGTCATGGAGCAAGTGTCGCCATTTGGGCGGCGGTCAACCTGGTCAATCGGGACCGCTTCCGGGCCGTCGCGGCCTTCTATCCGGACTGCAGAGCATCTCTGCTGCACAGCTTCAGCTTGAGATCACCCGTCATCGTTTTCGCGGGCGGAAAGGATGACTGGACGCCGCCGGCTCCTTCGTGCGAGGAGGCGAAGCGAAGAGAACGCCCTCCAGGAGGGGAGATTGAGCTGATCATTTATCCGGATGCCTATCATGCCTTTGATCAGCAGAGGCGAGACAGGTATAAGGGGCACGCTCTGATTTATGACGGGCAGGCAACCGCAACCAGCCGGAAACGAATGCTGGGGTTTTTTGTCCGGTATCTGCGCGATGAATCGCCGAGCGGTTCATCATCCGCAAGAAGTGGGGCCAACTAGAAGGCGGCCCATGGACGTTGCATGCACTGACGAGTCTGCTCGTGGCACCGAACGGACGAGCCGGGCCGGTCCAACGATGTCCGTTGTTTGGGGTTGACCGGAAGTCACCGGCCAATGGCCCAACCGACGCGAATGACCCATTTCCGACATTGAGTCTTTCGCTCGGGGCGGGACGTTTTGCCTCACCGACTTTAGCGGAAACCGTTACTGAGCGAGACCCTCAGTCCGAATGACATGGCGGTCGATGCTCTTGAGGAAACGCGGGAGATATCGCCCGGCGCGCCGCGAAATGAAGCGCTCAAAAAAGCGGGCTTTCTCTGTAGAACTGCGGACAATCAGGGGTTAATCTCTTTGGGCAAGCTCCGGAAGCGATGACCTTGCTGAAACCGCTGCCGTCGCTCAAGTCGGTCAGCGAGAAATTGATGACGTTCGTCGAGCCAAAGGAGGCTCCCGTGGGAAAGTTAGCTAATGACGAGTTTGACGCGAAGGTTTTTATCGCCAAAGTCGGAGCCGGGAAAACGATTCTCGAATTTCACAAGAACCAGCACGTGTTCGAGCAAGGCGATGTCGCCGACACGGTGTTCTACCTTCAAAAAGGCAAGGTCAAGCTTACTGTCCTGTCCGAGCAGGGCAAGGAAGCAGTCGTCGCGATTTTAGGGCCCGGCCAGTTCTTTGGTGAAGGCTGCATGAATGGCCACAAGCTACGCATTTCGACGACGACGGCGATGGAAGACAGCGTGATCACTTCTGTTACCAAAGAAGCGATGTTGGCCGCCCTTCATGACGAGCCGAAATTTTCCGAGATGTTCATGGCGTATCTCCTGACCCGCAACAGCCGGATTGAGGAGGACCTAATCGATCAACTATTCAATTCGAGCGAGAGGCGGCTTGCGCGCATGCTGTTGCTACTCGCGAATTTCGGGAAGGCGGGCAGGCCGCAGCCGATCAGTCCGAATATTAGTCAGGAAACATTGGCGGAGATGATCGGCACCACCCGATCCCGCGTAAGCCATTTCATGAACAAGTTTCGGAAGCTTGGTCTCATCGATTACAATGGACACATCGAGGTTCACAATTCGCTGTTGAGTGCGGTTTTGCATGAGAAGCCGCAGCTAAAACAGGATGAGTAGAAAAGGCCCCCAGGCGAGCTGAAGCCGTCGGAAGGGACACCGCGCTATAAGCGCAGAGGTCGAATCAACAGCCGTTAATCGTTCCAGCGCGCCAAACTCATTAAATATTGAAAAGTGAGCAATATTGACCAGTGCCTCCGGAACCCGAAAGAGCATGCTGGTTCCATCACCGTCCCCCATTGGCGTCTACCGGTGACTGAGAGTTTTGCGCTCCCGCCTCATTCAAAGGTGGATTGCAATGACCGATTACCCAGCCGCAATCCCACTGCTCGCAATCCAGCAACTCCGCTGCCCGAAATGCCGAACGCGCATGAGGCTTGCGCGGATCTCGCCGGGACCCACAGGATTTGAACTTCGCACGTTCGAATGCTCCAAATGCGATCACGTCGAACAAATCGCTATAGCGTCAGATCCCATGAAATCTGGGGCTGTTGGCTGGCTCGTTGGCGAACTACAGCCGCCGAAATAGCCATGCCTCCGCCCGACGCTGTCCCAAAGCCCAGATCGAAAACACTTGATCGCACTCTTTCGCTGGTCGCGGCATTCATTGTCGTCGCAATCATAATCGTTGCCCGATACTGATCTGATTGTCGCGTGACCGTTGAGTGATGCTAGTCATCGCTTAAATCTCTTTGGAAGTGAGCAATATTGACCACCGAGTCAGAACTGAGTTGAAGTAGCCTAGTGCCATCACCGCCCCGTATCGGCAGTTATCGGTGACAGAGAGTGCTGCATGCTCCCGCCCAATGGAGGGAAGCATCATGTCATCCGTCCATCCCAATCCAATATTCAGCCGTGCGGAGATCGGAATCCTTCCGTGCTCCAAATGCGGCAAGCCCATGAGGCTGGCGCGCATCGAACCCGCAGCACCTGGTTATGATGTCCGCATTTTCGAATGCCCGGAGTGCAACACGACTGGGAGCTTTTCGGTCGCAATCTAGGCCGCCAAGGCGGCGTCGAATAGAAAAGCCCTAATTGCCTGCCAGCACCGGACGCAGTTTGATGGAACTGCGGCAGCATTCACTCGCGATGAATGAACTCGCGATGAATCTCTCGACCAAGCGAGTTGACCACCGATATCTCAAGGTCTTGATCGTCGGTGAGGCTATCGTCGCGAAAGTGCTGATCAAGTTCTTTGCAATGCACGATTGCTTCGGCGCTGGTCATGAATTCAATGCCTAGGCGGTCTCTCAGGGGAACGCCGTCCTTCATGTCAAAGAAAATTTTTGCATAGCCGTCAACCTTGGTTTGTGTTGGTTGCTAGCCAATTCTTGTTGCTGAGCAGCGCACGCAGCGACACGGCAACTTGCCGATGGTTGATTTCGTTCAGCGTCCGGCGGGAAGGTGCGAGCATAACGCAGGATGTTGCGCCTTGTCTCGATGAGATCATTTAAACAGTAAAGCGGATGGTTAGGCGTCGCGAGAATGATTTCTGTCATAATGCTCGCCTTAGATGGGCGGGAGCATTACTGACTCTCAGTCACCGATAGCCGCCGAAACGGTGCGGTGATGGACAACCAATGCCTCAAGCCCCGTCCGGTTCCGTGAATTAGGACATTGCGATCGGCTGGTGCCCTAATCTCAAAATGGAACGAATGCCCGCTAAGCGTCTTAGTGCGGCATGGATCGCCTCTGCCCATGGCGATTCTTTAGATGATGGCCTCAGTTCCCCCCGAGCTGGGGCCGTTTCTTGTCCGCCGCTTAATTCAGTTAGGGGCTCCATAGTGGACGTGGATTATCTGCAGGCAGCCCGTCGTCAACGGTTGATCGCTGCTGCCCCTGATTTTTGCAGCTGGTCAATACTGATCACTTTCAAACTCTTCCCGCCGGGACAATTACCGGGACAATTAGAAGGGTCCCGCAGCGGCTGGCTCAGAAAATGAGGGCGGCTCTTAAGCCGCCCTTCCAGTTTGCTGGTCGTTTGCTTGTCGAATTTGCTTAGTCTTCGATGATGTAAACGATCTCGAAATGCACGCAGGGCTGGTCGAAGAATAGCTACAGAAGCGCTGATTGTCTCCTTCTTGACCTCGACGTTCTTTGTTGGCGATGACAGGCAGGCAGTACGAAATGAAGATGAGCGGCGCTTCGGCCTGGGGGCGGTGGTTTAGTCTTACGCTCTCCCTTCGCGGCGCTTAGCCGTGAGCTCCGGAACTTAACATCGTCTCAAGACGTTTCCTATTGGAGCATCGTGCTTTCGCACTGAAGTCGCGCATGCCTCGATCGGAGTACACAATGAACATTTTCTACATCATCGGCGTCGTCGTCGTCATACTCTTTGTCGCTGGATTCCTCGGGCTGCACGCCTGAACAAACAGTTCGATACGAAATTGACCTGATCTCGTCGTGCTGACTAAAGGCAGTAATAACTGCTGAACCACTTCACGATAGACGGCAAGAGCTCGGCGATTGTTCTAAAATGAACGACTGAGGGCAGTGATTAGATAGGGAGGGGGGCAACTGCTCGCCTATGTTTGGCGGGGGACGCGCGACGCAGAAACAAGCGCCTCGTGACCAAGGAGTTGCCATGAAAAAGCCTCTGACGATACCGGACGAGCCACAACCCCGCAACATCACACGCGCTGACTTTGTGATGACCGAGGGCTTTGGCTTGGAAGTCGATGGCCGGATGAAGACGGTATTTCCAACGCTTGAAGCGGCGCAGAAAAGGGCAAGGGATCTCAAAGCCGAGTTTCCGATGCTCCAAGTAAAGGTATACGACGCTGCGGAAAAGAAGTTGCTGGAACTATCGCCGACTGAGTGACGCTAGGTTGGGGTGGCCATAGGTACAGGCGATGCAAAGTGCCGTCGACGCTCTTCGCGCTGGCCGACGAGGTGATCGAATAGTTCGTCTCACTTCCGGTTCTGGCACATTTGAGACATGTGGGCTGCGTCGAGCAATGTCCGAGTTCGAGAGCAAAGCGGAAAACATATGCTCGCACTGAGTTCTTCTCAGTTTGACCTCAAACGGACACCGCGCTGTCCAGTTCAGGTGCAAAACTCAAACACCGCTTTTGACCTCGAAAAATGGGTACTTTTGAGAGACGGCGGGGAACCCGGGCAGGATGCTTGCGGCAGGGGACGCCGCCAAGCGTCAGGCCGTCCTTTGTCCCCGACAACCCCGCTTGGGATTGCTAGACTGCGGCGCGTGTTGTGGTGACCCCAGCAAGGTAGTCCTATGGCGAGAGAATTGGAAGGCAAGGTTGCCGCCGTGACCGGGGCTGCGTCGGGCATCGGATTGGCTAGTACCGAGGCGATGTTGGCCGCAGGCTCGCGCGTGGTGATGGTCGACCGCGACGAGGCAGCGCTGAAGGCGTTCTGCAACAAGCACGGCGACGCAGTGATCCCGCTGGTCATCGACCTGCTCGACCCAACGGACTGCGCTACGCTGCTGCCGAGAGTCCTAGAGAAGGCAGGCCAACTCGACATCTTGCATGCAAATGCGGGTACGTACGTCGGCGGCGACTTGGTCGACGCCGACACTGGGGCTATCGACCGGATGCTGAACTTGAATGTCAACGTCGTGATGAAGAATGTGCACGACGTGCTGCCTCACATGATCGAGCGTCGGACGGGCGACATCATCGTCACGAGTTCCTTGGCGGCCCATTTTCCGACGCCATGGGAGCCGGTTTATGCCTCGTCCAAATGGGCGATCAACTGCTTTGTCCAGACGGTGCGACGCCAAGTCTTCAAGCACGGCATTCGCGTGGGCTCAATCTCTCCCGGCCCCGTCATCAGCGCACTGCTCGCGGACTGGCCGCCTGAGAAGCTGAAGGAGGCCAAGGAGTCGGGTAGTCTGCTGGACGCCAGCGAAGTGGCGAACGTGGTGACGTTCATGCTGACGCGGCCACGCGGCATGACAATTCGCGACGTGGTCATGCTGCCCACTAATTTCGATCTTTAGGGGGCATCCTCATTCGAAAGGCGGGAGAAAGAGGGCGCGCTGGGAAGGCTTGTGCTGTTTGGCCTATGCACTTGCAGCTAAAGTTGCGCTAATTTGAATTGCGATTTGCGTGCGGTCGAGATGACGGTTGCGATCGTGCCACCACCAGCGTGATTGGGTCGCAGTGGACGACACGGTGACTTAACAAGCGAATAGGACATACATATTGTCCTTTAAAACCAAGCATAAGTTGCAATCTTCGGTTTCTAGACGTCGCCTTTAAGAGAGCGCAAGCTGCCTAGCCTTGCGTTTAGGCCGGAGCAACGTCTGATTTAAGACGGAGCGATCCCATCCGGAAGCCCGGACTTTTTGATTCGAGACCTTGGTCCTGCGGCGCAGATTGCCAGAGAAGCAACGGCGGCGGCTAATCCGCGCCTCAAAACAGAAGACCGTCTGGGTATCTGCGCAAAAGTATAAATCTTCATTAAATGGAGATTTCAATGACATTTGTAACAAAACTTGCGGCCCTTTTGATCGTTTCGATTATCCTCTGCGGTTCAAGTATCGCGCAATCCCGGCGAACGCATGACTCGCCGCCTCCATCAGCCATCTTGGCCGAGAGGCAGATAAAAGAGCGGCTCAATGCTGGGACGGTAGGTCTAGCGGGTGGCCTTCTGGAGGGCGCCCCCATCCGTTTCGCGACGGAAATCGCACGCGTGGTGAATGATGGCGGTGCAGTGCACGTTCTTCCCATCGTAACCCGCGGCCCCACCGAAAACGTAAATGATCTTCTGTATCTCAAGGGGGTTGATGCGGCCATCATCAACAGTGACTCGCTTGAAGAGTACAAGTCTCAAGTACCGCAAATTCAACAGCGCATTACTTATTTGCTAAGTCTGTTTCCCTCCGAATTGCACATCTTCGTTCGGCCCGAGGTGAGATCGCTGTCGGATTTGGCCGGCAAGAAAGTCAACTTCAACACGCAAGGCACCGCCGCCGCCTATTCCGGTCCCCTGATTTTCAGCCGCCTCGGCGTTGACGTCGAGAAAATGTTTATCCCGCACCCGGTAGCGCTGGAGCAAATGAAGCGTGGAGAGATTGCCGGCGTCGTCTTTGTGACTTCGAAGCCGGTCGACGCGTTCGTGAAGGGAAAATGGGAGCCAGGCTTCAAATTCCTGGCCGTCGAATACGGTTCGAAATTCGAGGATTACTATCTCCCCTCGTATCTGGAGCCAACGGATTATCCCAACCTTGTCGCCAAGGGCGAGCGGATCGCCACCATTGCGGTGCCCACGATTCTCGCCTCGTTTAACTGGCGCCCCAACTCGCCGCGCTATCATCGTGTTGCACGCTTTGTCGATGAACTTTTCAGTCGGGTGGACAAGCTGCAGGCACCCGGCTTCGATCCAAAATGGAAGGACGTCAATCTGACCACACGAGTCCCCGGCCTGGAGCGTTTTCAACCCGCCCAGGAGTGGCTTGACCGGACGAGTCCATCCAAGCAAAGTGGGCATCCGTGATGCGCGCGCCGCTCATCGCCCTCGTTCTTGCGAGTGTTGGCAGGGCGGTTTGCGCTCAACCCGCGAACGAGGGGGCCAAAGAGTTAGAAACCTGCCTTCAATCAGCTCGCGCCGCAGACTCGATTTGCTCTGACCCGAAAAATGGTGCGGCTGAGCGCTTGGACTGTAGTCAAAAGGCACTCATATCACAGCTCGAATGCCTGAAGCACATTTTCCCAGGAGAGTCTGCTGGATCCGTTCCGCCAGAAATGCCCGCTGGCACCGCCTCGCCAGAGATGCCCACTCTTATAGGTTCGCCAGAAGTGCCTGCTGGATCCGTTTCACCAGAAACGCGTACTGGAACTGTCTCCGCAGGCGAGCCTACTAGCTCGCCAAAAATGCCTTCTGGAACAATTCCACCAGAAACGCCAACTGCCTTGAGGCCGGCGGTCGGTGCTGAACCGGTGCATGATATGACGGAGCGATTGAAAATATGTTTTCAAGAAGCTCGCGTTGCTGACGTGGCCTGCATTGATCCAGCGAACGATACGGCCAAACGAACAGCATGTTTCCAATCGGTTCGCGCCGCTCAGGTCGAATGCCTGGAACATATGTCGCATGAACCGTCTACCGGAAGCGCGCAAAACCAGCTGGCGGATACAGCTTGGGTCTTAAGTGAAACAACCTCCCCCGTGGATTACTCCCCTCTCATCACGGCGGTGATCCGCTCAACGTCTAGCGTGAAGGATGCACCAACCACTCTGGCTGTCCGCTGTCGCGGACTACGCACCGAACTCTTGCTTCGCATGGCGGAAACGTGGCCCGCGTCGCGCGCCAGCGAAGTTCAAGTCGACTATCAGATCAACGACCAACCTTTCGGTAGGCTACAGTGGACTGTATCCGCGGATGGAAAGACCGCTAGTTACAAAGACGACGCAGTTGGACTTCTGCGGTCGCTACCGGAAAATGCACGGCTGAAAATCAGCGTGTTCGATCGGCAGGGCCTTGGTCAAGAAGCGACGTTCCAACTCACCGGATTGGATAGCGTCCGGAAGAAAATTGGATTGGCATGTAAGTGGCCCTCCGACAGCAAACAAAATGTCATTGGGGCAACGATGAACCAACTAGGCGGCGCCATAGGCGAGTCTGTTAAGGCCGGACGTAGCTCCAGCCTTTCTCCTGCAGTTCCATCAACCGAACGACGCCCGACGGAACGACGACGGCCTCAGACAACACAATGATGGGCTGACCCTCCTTCTTCTCCATGCCTTCCTTGGTGTTGCCGCATACCGAGAACTGGATCTTGCTGGGAAATGCCGCATCCTTCAAACTCTTGATGCGGTCTTTTACCGGCGATGTATCGGCACGCAGCATATGCAAGCCGGGGCCATAGGTGACGACATCCACATTTACGTCCTCACCCTTGGCGCGGTAATATTCGATCACGTTCGTGGCGTTATTCAGCGCGAGGTTCATGACCGCTGGATCATTCTGATCGACTTGAATAACTAGGCGATGCGCTTTTATAGGATGCACCTTTATAGAACGTTGCGCTTTCGTTTTATCGGCTAAACTTGCCGAGAGATGCGCCTTTGTAGTATGCGCTTTTGTAGAACGTTGCGCTTTCGCATTTTCTGCTAAACTTGCCGAGATAAGGGATAGCGACATAAAAGCTACGACTGTAACTTGACGAAACAATTTACGCATCATGATGCTCCCTTAGAGCGAGCCAGCGTAAGATCCCTACAATCCGAAAAATTGCTCGCGCCAACTAGAACTGGGCAGCTATAGGCAACCAGAGCATTGAATAGTCTTTTTAGCTGTGGTCAAGAACAAAACACCTCACTTTTCGTCGCCGGCTTGAGCCTTCACGACGGCACATCCGCCTAGCGCGGCCTCGTGGTGGCCCTCAAATTTGCAGGCGCACTCCCGCGTCTCACGGCGCCGACGCCTGACGATGCTGCGCTGAAGATCCGGCGACGCTACTGAACTTGATCGCGCGCCGGATGGGGCAGGGGCTCCTCGCGCTCCAATGCAGCGCCGAGATCGCGCATGTCAAATCAGCCACGACGATGTCCGCTTAGCACCTGATCGCAGACATGCCGTGTCCGAAAAGTGCCGATAGTGTTGCAAAGTCGAAAATCGAACGGGATCGAAAATTCTGCGAAATCAAAGCCCCGCAGCGCCGATACGATGGTCCGTGGTCGTTTTTGTTTGAAGCGATGTGGTCCCTCACGCCACCGCTTGCGAGACACATCAGCGGTCCTAGAAAATTTTGTTCGTCACCCAAAAAAGACTTTTTCAACACTATCGGCACTTTTTGGACTTGCCGACCACTCTGACAAACATCGGCTATCGGGGAAAAAGCGGAAGTAACTCTGACATCGCCAACGCGATTGACCCAATTCAGAAGTCGGGACTCACACAAACAGTGTACTGTCGCGATGCACTGTGGGTGTGACCGGTTTGATCGCAACACGACTCAAGTCCGCTTGAGCTAGGCTTTGTTGCAATATTGTCCGTGTGCGCTGCAAAACTGATCCGTAGTACTACCTTAAGCGATATCGTTCCTTCACTTTCATCTGGTGGTCGTATATTCCCGTCGTTTTCCAACAACGGGGTTTGACAGCAAGGGGGATTGTCGTGAGCGGGAATGATTCGAAGCAGCCCAATAATTTGATCACGGTTGCCTATCAGGGGGACGTCAAGACGGGGATAGCCCAGCTGGACGAGGGAGCCGATGTGAATGCGCGCGACTGCGACGGCGACACGGCACTTATGCTTGCCGCCGAACGAGGCCACATCGAGCTGGTGAAGGTGCTTCTCAAGAACGGAGCCGATGTCAACGCCGAGAACCTCAACGGCGAGACCGCGCTGATGCGCGCGGCGGAGAACGACCGAGCGGCAGCGGTCAAAATTCTGCTTGCCCATCACGCTAACGGCAACGCAGGGGACATCATCAACTGTACGCCTCTGATGCGGGCCGCGTATCGCGGTTACGTTGATGTTGTGAAAGAGCTGCTTGCCCATGGAGCCGACGCGAATGCTCGCAATGCATTTGGCAACACGGCCGCGACTCTCGCAGCGCGCAATGGTCACAGCAAGGTCGAAAGCATGCTGCGGAAAGCTGATGGCATCAGTTTAGTTGACCCGGTCCAACCCAAACCCCGCGCTGCGCGCCGCTAGACCCTCACCGAGGAGCATCGCATAAGCGATGCGTCTCGACGAGGGGACGAGGGCCCAATCGTAACCTCATGATTCTCTCGGCGAAGCGAAGCTTCGTCCGGCGCAAATCGGGCGAGGCGAGGCCACCGCGGCGTGCATTTGCGCGCCAGTAGACAGGCTCCGCCGACGATCCTCGCCCACGTCGGCGAGGTAATCTGATAGAGCCGGCGATGTCCGCGTGTGGGCACGAAACGACATGCCGACTGCATTTGGGGAATGTCCGTTCTTAGGGGCTTCAGCTCACGGTCGGGGCCAATGGGCGCCATGGATGCAGCACACGATCGCTCTTCTTTGACGAGCGCGAAGTAGTGGCCGCCGGTCCCGGACAACACGAAGTAAGGGCCTCAGCTCTCTCCCCTGAGCTGAGGCCTTTGTGCTTCGCGCGCCGTTAGGCGGAGTGGGTGCCGCACCGGCACTACGACTTCTGTGAGACGGATCAGGAGGCGTGAACAAGGCTGTACGCGCACGGCCACGACGTGGACTTTGAGAAGGCGCACGCCAGGTAGCGCTGCTTACGCGCAGCAACCTGCCTTTGAACAGCGGCGGCTTTTTGCTGTTGCGAGCGCGCCGCCGTCAGGCCGTCTGCTTAGGAACGATCAACGGTCGGGGAGGTTATGTTCATGTGCCAGGTCCCCGCCGGCACCTCTGTGTGTGAATGTCCCCGGCGCTTTGGCACCGGGGGGCTCCCCGTCGTTGCGTTAGGGAGGGAAGCATGAGCGCCATGGAGCGGACGACATATCGCCGGTCGCTGGGTTCGAACGCTTGGGCGTTCGACGAACCCCGAAGGGATCCGCAGCACGCACCCTACACCTCCGGGCCGTCAACCGATTCCTCCTCAGATGATTCCATTCCATTGTCCGATCTCGAGGGTCAGCCTGATTCGCGGGAATTTGCGCCTTTGGCGGCAAGCAAACGGACAAGCATCCTAACGCGGGTTGTGGCTGGTGGACTGGTGGTTTCGTCGTTCGCGATCCTGGTCGCGGTATTTAATTCCGATGTCACGCGCGTCCTTATCGACAAAGCATTGGTGCGCGGCGCGACCAGGGATCAATCAGCGACGCAGGCCGCCTCGAACCAACCGGCCGTACGCCAAATACCGCTGAAAGATCCGGTTCCCGTATCGGACCCAGCGACGCTGGCGAGCGTCAATGCGAGCGCGCCGCGATTGGGAACACCGAGCCGCGAGGATATCGTAAGCGCCTATCACACCGCGCTGCAGAGTCAGGCCCCGGCCGCACGTACAGGGAATGAAGCCGCTGCGCCGTCGAAAACGCTCGATGCCGAAACGTTGGCAGCGCTCATGACACGCGCCAAGAGCCTGCTGGCGCTCGGCGACATCGCCGCGGCGCGATTGCTGCTTGAACGCGCCGCCAATGCGCAGGACGCAACTGCGGCTTTCCTGCTGGCACAGACCTATGATCCGGCTGTGCTCGGAGTGCGCGATACTCGAAGCATCACACCCGACCCTGTGATGGCGCGGGACTGGTACCGCAAGGCCGCCAGCTTTGGCTCGGCGGACGCGCAACAGCGTCTCACTCAACTTCAGAACTAATATCTACCATCGGGAGGATGCCGTGCGTCAGTACCTTAGAATGTTTGCCGCGATGCTCATGATGGCTTCCGGCGTTGCGGCCCATGCTGAAGAGACCGACTATGACCCGGCCAAAGTCAGCGACAGCCTGAAAGCGATCTTCCAATTCGGCTCGGTTTCGACCACGAAGGCGCTGAACGCCAACACGGTCACGCTGCTTACCGGTACGGTCGGCGGCACCTATGTGCAGTTCGGTGCCGACCTCGCTTCCGTGGTCGACGACGGCGGTAATCTGCGCGTCCTGTCGATCATCGGTCGAGGGTCGGTGCAGAGCGTCGCCGACATCCTTTTCCTAAAGGGCGTCGATCTCGGCATCGTGCGCGCCGACACGCTCGACTACCTCGAGAAGAAGGGCTTCGCCAACGACATCAAGAAGCAGTTCACCTATGTGACCAAGCTCTACAATGAGGAGATGCAGGTCGTCGCACCAAAGACCATCAAGAGTCTGAACGATCTCGAAGGTAAGACGGTGAGCGTCGACCTGCCCAATGGCGGCACGTTCGTGACTGCACTGACAGTTTTCGAGCGGCTCGGGATCAAGGCGAACTTCGTCTATATCGAGCAGCGGATCGCAATGGAAAAATTGAAGAAGGGCGACGTCGACGCCGTCATCGTGGTTGGCGGTAAGCCGTACGTGTCCGTCACCACCTTTAACAATGACGGCCGCTTTCATCTCGCTGCGGTGGATTATTCGAAGCCCCTGCAGAGCGATTATCTGCCGGCGACGCTGACTTCGAAGGATTATCCGAACCTGATTCCCGAGGGGGAGACGGTGGAAACAATCGCAGTGCCGTCGGTGCTTGCAGCGTACAATTGGGCACCCAACACTGAACGCCGTCGCAAGCTTGCTCTGTTCGTGGACGCCTTCTTCACGAAATTCGCCGCTTTGCAGAACCCGCCCTTTCATCCCAAGTGGAAGGAGGTCTCCCTGACGGCACCGCTCGCCGGCTGGAATCGCCTACCGCTCGCGCAGCAATGGCTCGACAAACACGGCGTCGAACCGGTAAGGCGACAACGCTTTGAGGCATTCCTGCAGGAGAACCCAGCCGCCGCTAACATCCAGTCGGAGGCCGACAAGGAATCACTATTCCGGCAATTTCAGGCCTGGGCGGAGAGGAACGCGCAGGCACAGATGGGCACGCAGGTGGGCTCCAAAAAAGTTCGAGACCGGGACCATGCCTCCCAATCCGCAACGCAAGCTGCCCCTCCACGTCACCCGCCCCGTGCGTCGCACCCTGCAAGGCCGGCACGTGGTACCTTGACCGAGCAAGGCGCTGTGACCGAATGCGAGCATCGTGGCTACCGCCGCGACCGTGCCGACCCGAGCGCCTGCAACCAGGCAAGCGAGGAGCCTTGGCGGAACCCGTTCCCTGTTGCCACTCCGCCCCCCGGCGCCAATCAAGGCATCTCAACAACCGATCATCCGTCCAGCGGCGTCCCTGAGAGACAGCCTGTCCTCAGATAACGGAAGCCCTCCGATCGCGAGCTGATGTTCGTCAGCGGTCGCCGTGGCGCCGTTGTTACTACCTCCTTCAAGACATGCCGCACACTTATGCCCGCCGCGGCGCGCCACCCGCCCCACTGTCCCTAGATGCTGCGCTGGACGGCTTTTGCTGGGTAGGGCGCTATTTGGCCTCCGCTATGACCGGAAACGAAGAGACGGCGACCCGGCGCCGCGCGGTTATCTCTCGAGCTACTGAGGTGCGGTTGGTGGCTCTCGTTGCGGGCGTGTTTCGCCCCCTAGTGACATGGTTTGATTTTCAACGTCGCCCCACGACAAAAACTCCGTTGAGCTACCGGGGTGTTCTGTTTTGAACACCGTCTCTCTGGTCCTCTCCCTAATAGTGATCCTAACCGGATCGCCCCATGTCCCCACGCTCCATCCGTTTGCGATTTCAAGCTGACAAATGCCGGTCGCACGCTCGCTCTATGTCTATGAGCAATGTTGTGACGCAAACAGCGCTACGAAAATTGGCCGATGAATACGCCGCTCAAGCGGAGGAGATCGAAAGCAAAGAATCAAGGCCCACCATTGAAGACGGCTCACCGCCTGGCGTGGCCTCGTGGTGCCCTCGAAGGCGGCAAGCGCTTTGTCCCCTCGCCATCGCGCCGACGCATGACGACGCTGCGCTGATGATCCTGCGACGCTATTGCAATGGATCGCATGCCGGATTGCAGGAGCTTATCGTGATTGAGCACCGCGCAGACGTCGCGCTCGTTTAAGCCGATGCGCCACCACGTAGCAGGTGCCGGTAACCGTGCTCCGTCATCCATTTGGCGCGCGATAAATGGCTGTCGAACGCTGCCCGTGCGCGATCGGATTCACGTTCCGGATCAAGATGCAGCACGATCCGTGCGACTTCGCGCCAATCAGCACCTTGCGCATCCGCGTCGAGCAGGCGCAGATATGTTATGACGTGCTCTTCGTCGCAAACGGTCAATACGGAATCGGAGGGCGCGGTATCGGCGGCATCGGGATCAAGCGGCGGCTTCTGCATGGGCTTTCTCGCAACAGGTTGCTGATCGAGCCACTTTGCTTTGGACTCCTTGGCATATTGATGACCCGTACCAGCGGAGTTCGCTTTGCTCCAATGAACGGACATCGCCAGTTCGAGCCGTCAGGTCCGAGAAGTGCCGACAGAAGACAGACCGGCCATCGGTCTTCGTCCGCCGCCGACGTCAATGCTTGCGGTCGTCGCTGGCCGCGCCGCGGGCACGAAAAAGGCCGCAGACACCTCTGCGACCTTTCGTTGTGCGGACTTCAGCGTCGCCCCTGGCGATCACCAGCGATAACGATACCCGCGATAGTACCGAGGGCCGTAGTAGGCGTATGCGGGGCGAACAACGCGCCGGTATCGGGGGCCATAGTAGGCGGGAGCATAGTAACTCGACCTGTATCCGCCGTAATATGCGGGGGCGTAGCCGTCGCCATAGTACGCTGGGGCGTACCCGCCATAATAAGCGGGGGCGTAGCCGCCATAATCGCCGTAACCCGGTCCGCCATAGTAGCCGTAACCAGGGCCATACGCATAGGCACTGGAGGCTATGCCGCCGATCACCGCGCCAGCAATTAGTCCGCCCGCGAGACCGGGACCCCAACCACCCCGCCACGCTTGAGCTGGTGATGGGGCCACCAAGGCAGTGACACCGATGGTGGCAGCGGTCGTTAACGCCAATACTGCTTTCTTCATGTCCGAAGCCTCCTCCCGTTTTTCCCGGAACTTCAACCGGCAGTCCGGCCATAGTTTCCCGCGACCGCCGTTTGCGAAAGGGCTGCCGTGAAATTTAATATTGATGAACGGCTTGGGAAAGCTCGTTGAGGGACCACTGTGCTCCCAATGTCCGTTCTGGGTGTGCGCCGTGCAAAGGCGGCGCTTTCCAGTGGGTGAAAATCCCACCCGGCAATCGCTCCAGCCGGAAGCAATCGGAGCAGTCATGGAGGTAACGAAGTGGCTGAAGCCTTCGATTAGCGTGTCACGA
>Ga0193726_1001429_pt1 | contig 18844 bp, 18 predicted proteins | sample H2c1metaG_FD_144928 | JGI IMG/M metagenome (GOLD analysis project Ga0193726, IMG submission 144928) | Soil microbial communities from a riparian zone of the East river system, Colorado, United States - H2c1 | ecosystem: Environmental > Terrestrial > Soil > Riparian zone | place: USA: East River... | reverse complement strand
GAAGGCCTGCGTCGAAGCGCTGAAGAAATTTCCCGCGGTCAACGCCTCGGTCGACGGCAACGACATCGTCTATCACGACTACTTCGATATCGGCGTCGCGGTATCCACCGATCGCGGCTTGATCGTGCCGATCTTGCGCGACGCGGATTTGCAGAGCTTCGCGGACATCGAGAAATCCATCGCCAATTTCGCCGGCCGCGCCCGCGCGGGGACCATCACGATGGAGGAGCTCACCGGCGGCACCTTCACGATCACCAACGGCGGGGTGTTCGGCTCGCTGTTGTCGACTCCCATCGTCAATGCGCCGCAGAGCGCGATCCTCGGCATGCACAAGATTCAAGATCGAGCGGTGGTGATCGACGGCCAGGTGGCGGTGCGCCCCATGATGTACATTGCCCTGACCTACGATCACCGCATCATCGACGGCCGCGAGGCGGTGCAGTTCCTGGTGATGGTCAAGCAGTGTCTCGAAGATCCGGCGCGCATGGTGCTCGGCGTATGAGCGAGATCTACGATGTCATCGTCATCGGCGCCGGGCCCGCGGGGTATCCCGCGGCGATTCGCGCCGCGCAGAACAAACTCAAAGTCGCCTGCGTCGATGAGTGGAAGAACACCGACGGCAGCTTCGCTTTCGGCGGCACCTGCCTGAACGCGGGCTGCATTCCCTCCAAGGCGCTGCTCGAATCCTCGGAGCTGTATCAGCGGGCCAAGGACGAATTCTCCGCGCATGGCATCAAGATCGGCGATCTGACGCTGGATCTTGCGGTCATGCAAAAGCGACGTGCCGCGGTGGTCAAGACTATGACGGGCGGCATCGTGGCGTTGTTCAAGGCGAACGGCGTGGTCGGCTATCAGGGCCACGGGCGCCTGCTGCCGGGAAACAAGGTGCAGGTGACCGGCGCCGACGGCGCTGCGAAGACGCTGGAAGCGAAGCATGTGGTGCTGGCCTCGGGATCGATTCCGGTGCGTCTCAAGAATGTGCCGCATGACGGCCGCTATATCGTCGATTCCTGGAACGCTCTGGAATTCGACGCGGTGCCCGCGCGCTTAGGGGTGATCGGCGCCGGCGTGATCGGCTTGGAACTCGGCAGCGTGTGGCGCCGTCTCGGCAGCCAGGTCACGGTGCTCGAGGCCTTGGAGCAATTCCTCGGCATTGCGGACGGCGCGGTCGCCAAGGAAGCCCAGCGGCACTTCAAGAAACAGGGTCTCGACATCAAGCTCGGTGCCAAGGTGACGGGTGCCGCGGTCGCCGGCGGCGCCGTCGACGTGGCTTATTCGGACGCGCAGGGCGAGCATCAGCTGCAGGTGGACAAGCTGGTGGTCGCCGTCGGCCGCAAACCCTTCACGGAGGGCCTGTTGGCGGACGCTACGGGCGTACAGCTCGACGAACGCGGCTTCATTCAAGTCGACGAACACTGCCGCACCGGAGTGCCGAATGTGTGGGCCATTGGCGACGTGGTGCGCGGACCCATGCTTGCGCACAAGGGCAAGGAGGAGGGCGTCATGGTCGCCGACCTGATCGCAGGGTCTTTCGCCGAAGTGAATTACAAGGTCATTCCTTCGGTGATCTACACGGCCCCGGAAATCGCCTGGGTCGGGCAGACCGAGGAACAGGTCAAGGCGAGCGGCCGTCCCTACAAAGTGGGCACCTTTCCCTTTACGGCGAGCGGGCGGGCGCGCGCCATGGAGGCGGCGCAAGGCTTTGCCAAGATCATTTCCGCCAAGGATGACGATGAAGTCCTCGGTGTTCACGTGATCGGGCCCATGGCGGGCGAGCTGATCGGCGAGGCAGTACTCGCGATGGAATATTCGGCGAGCACCGAGGATATCCAGCGCACCATCCACGCCCATCCGACGCTGTCGGAAGCCATTCACGAGGCCGCATTGGCGGTGGACAAGAAGGCCATCGACGGCATCAACCGCTGAGGCTTGGCATCATGTTCTTGCTGCGTCATGGGCAGAGTTTTTTCAATCTTCGCTTCAATGAGACTCGCGTCGATCCGGGGATCGAAGACCCGGAATTGACGCCCCTCGGTCTCGAGCAGGCGGCGGCCGCCGCGCGGCGGCTGGCCGATGCGGCGCTCACGCATATCATCGTCTCGCCCTTCACCCGGGCATTGCAGACCGCGCAGCCGATTCTGCCCATGCATGAGGCGTCGGTGGAGGTCATGCACGAGGTTCGCGAACAGGCGGCCTTTGCCTGCGATATCGGCAGTCCGCCCGACCTGCTGGCGGCGCGCTTTCCGCACCACGATTTCGGCCATCTGCCGCGCCGCTGGTGGCACGACGGCGCCGAGTCTCTGCAAGAGACGGTCCGGCGCGCCGACGCGTTTCGAATCTTCATGGCCGGCCGCGCCGACGCGAGCACCACGCTCCTTGTCGGACACTGGGCCTTCATCCAGGCGTTGACCGGTGTTGCACTCGCGAACGGCGAAATTCTGCAGACCGACCTGTAGTTCCGGTGCGCGCCGGCGTTTATTTCTTGCGCCGGGCGCTGATGACATTGGCCAGTTGCGCGATGCGCCCCAGCACCTGCGACAGCTGCGGCAGTCCCGTGATCGAGATCGTGATCTGCATGTGAGCGACGCTGTCGCGTTTGTCGGTGACGGTATTCATCCCCAAGATGCTGATCTTGTCGTCCGCGAGCGCGGCGCTGACGTCACGCACCAGCCCGCGGCGATCGAAAGCCTGCACCTCGATATCCACGGGAAATTCTTTTGCGGCTAATTTGCCCCAGGTGACCGCCAGCACGCGCGCGGGGGCTTTGTGGCTGAGCCGGGCGAGATTGGCGCAAGATTGCGCGTGAATGCTCACGCCCCGGCCCACGGTGATATAGCCGACGATGGCCTCCGGCGGCACGGCCTTGCAGCAGCGTGCGTAGGTGGACAGCAGATCGCCGATGCCCTGCACCTCGATTTCCGGCTCCCGCGGCGCCGGGGTCTTGGGGCTCACGCTGCGCTCAGGCCGTGCTTCGCGCGCGTGCAGCACACGCTGAATGGCCCCCGCCATTTGCGCCGGACTCACGTCGCCCAGCCCCAAGGCTTCGTGCAAGGCTTCAGTACTGGGTAATTTCAGTTCGCTCAGCAACTCCGGAACCGGCGGGTTGCCCACTCCGAGGCGCTGGATCTCGCGATCGAACATGGCCCGCCCTTCAGCCTTGTTCTGGCTCTCATTCTGCTTGCGGAACCAGGCGCGCACCTTGTTGCGATGCCGGGGGCTCGCCAGAAACCCCGATTGCGGCGACAGCCAATCGCGTGACGGATGCGCCGCCTTGGCGGTGATGATCTCCACCGTTTCGCTGTTCTTGAGGTGGTAGTCCAGCGCCACGATGCGTCCGTTGACCTTGGCGCCGCGGGTGCGATGGCCCAAATCCGTGTGCACCTGGTAGGCAAAATCCAGGGGCGTGCCGCCCACCGGCACATCGACGATCTCGCCCTTGGGCGAAACCACGTAAATCCGATCCTGAAACAAATCGACGCGCATGCGATCGAGGAAGTCCCGCGGCGTGTCGCCGCTGTCCGTGGGCGCCAACAGCGAGCGCAGCTGATTGATCTTGCGCTCGTAGGCTTGATCGACCCGGCCTCCCTCCTTGTAGCGCCAGTGAGCGGCCACGCCGCGCTCGGAGTTGGCGTGCATTTCATGGGTGCGGATCTGGATTTCCACGGCCTGCGCGCCGGGTCCGATCACCGCGGTATGTATGGAGCGGTACAGGTTGTCCTTCGGGGTGGCAATGTAGTCGTCGAATTCGCCGGCGATGAACTGCCACAGCGAATGCACCACGCCGAGCGCGGCGTAGCAGTCGGCCACTGTGTTGACCAGCACTCGCGCGGCGCGCACGTCCATGAGCTGCTCGAATGCCAGCTGCTTGGCCTGCATCTTGCGCCAGATGCTGTAGATATGCTTCGGCCGCCCTTCGATGACGGCCTCGACGCCGGCGGCGCGCAGTTCGTTCTGCAGCAAGGTCTGCAGCTCCTGCATGTAGCGCTCGCGTTCCGAGCGCCGCATGTTCAGCGCCGCCGCGATGTGCTTGTAATCGTCGGGCTGCAGGTAGCGAAACGCCAGGTCCTCCAGCTCCCATTTCAGTTGCCACACGCCCAGACGATTGGCGAGCGGCGCATAAACCTCGCGGGTCTCCGTCGCGAACTTGCGCTGCAACGCGGGCTCGAGCGATTTTGCGGCGCGCATTTTCTGCAGTTGACCTGCCAGGCGCACCACCACCAGCCGCACATCCCCGATCACGGCCAGCAGCATCTTGCGCAGGGCCTCGGCTTGGCCCGGCTCGAGTCCCTGTTCGGGCCGCCAATCCGACCCCAAGCCAAATTCGCCCAGTTGGCTCAAGTTACGCGCCAGCCGCGCCGCCTCGGCGCCGAACAGCTTGTCGGCCGCGGCCGGCTCCACGAGCCTGGCATCGAGCAGCGGCTGGAGCATGGCGGCGATCACCACGTCGTCGTCGGCATCGAGAGTGCGCACGATGTCGGCAACATCAAGGCCGGCGCGCAGCAACCCGGAGGCACTGTCCGGCAGGTCCAGCCCGCGCACCGTCGCGAAGGCGGCGTGCAGCCGCTCGCTCGCCGTGACTCGGATAGAAGCCGTTGTTTCCATTTGAATTGCGCTGATCTGGCGGTGGGTTTAAGCGCCTATTGCCGGTATCATACTCGCCAATGGCGGATCCGAAGAATGCAAGCGTGCGCGTGCTGGGCATCGATCCCGGCTCCCAACGCACGGGATTCGGCGTCCTGGATGCCGTGGGCCCGAGATTGACCTACGTGGCCAGCGGGGTCATCCGCACCGACCAGGGCGAATTCGCTGATCGTCTATGCGAGATATTTCGCTGTGTGCGGGCCATCGTCGCCGAGTACCGGCCGCAGGAAATCGCCATCGAACGCGTGTTCGTGAATCGCAATCCGGATAGCGCGCTGAAATTGGGCCAGGCCCGCGGCGCCGCCATCTGCGGAACCGCCGATGCGAATGCCGTGGTATTTGAATACGCCACCCGGCAGATCAAGCAGGCCGTGGTCGGATCGGGGAGCGCCGAAAAGGCGCAGGTTCAGCTCATGATGAAAAGCATTCTCAAGCTCGATGGACGGGTATCGGCCGACGCCGCTGACGCCCTGGCCGCGGCCGTTTGCCATGCATTGCGGGGCCGGGTACGAGTTTCCCTGTTGCGCGCGGCGGGGCGCGCATGATCGGCTTTCTCAAGGGCCGTCTGGCCGTCAAGCAGCCGCCCATGCTCATGGTCGACGTGAACGGCGTCGGCTATGAAATGGAGGCCCCGATGTCGACCTTCTATGGTTTGCCGGCCGCGGGTGAACCGGTGGCCTTGTTCACTCATCTGGTGGTGCGCGAAGACGCACATATTTTGTATGCCTTCGGCACCGACGGCGAGCGGCGGCTGTTTCGCGGCCTGCTCAAGATCTCCGGCGTAGGACCCAAGATCGCCCTGGGGATTCTGTCCGGGGCGAGCGTCGATGATTTCCTGCGCACCGTCGAGGCGGAGGATGTCGCGATGCTCACGCGGATTCCCGGGATCGGCCGCAAGACCGCCGAGCGGGTGATCATCGAAATGCGCGACAGCGTCAAGAAACTGTCCATGCCGGCGGCCGGCAGCCCGCTCGGCGTGGGCGCGGCCCCGACCCCGCAGAGCGAGGCCTTCAGCGCGCTAATCGCCCTGGGTTACAAACCTCCGGAAGTGGTGAAATTGCTGAAGTCGGTCGATGAACCCGACCTGGCCACCACCGAAATCATACGCCGCGCGCTCAAGTCCGCGGCCAAGGCCTAAGGCTACGCATGGGCATCGAACAAGATCGCGTCGTCGCGGGACCGGCCAAGCGGGAAGACGAGGTGGTCGACCGCGCCGTGCGGCCGAAGAGTCTTGCCGAGTACGTGGGACAGTCGACGGTGAAGACCCAGATGGACATCTTCATTCAGGCGGCCCGCAACCGCGGCGAGGCCTTGGATCATGTGTTGATTTTCGGGCCGCCGGGACTCGGCAAGACCACGCTGGCGAACATCATCGCGAATGAACTCGGCGTCAATCTGCGCCAGACGTCGGGTCCGGTGCTCGAGCGTCCGGGCGATCTGGCGGCGCTATTGACCAATCTGGAGCCGCGTGACGTGCTGTTCGTCGACGAAATTCACCGCCTGAGTCCGGTGGTCGAAGAGGTTCTGTACCCGGCCATGGAAGACTCGCAGCTCGACCTGATCATCGGTGAGGGTCCGGGGGCGAGGTCGATCAAGCTCGATCTGCCGCCGTTCACCCTGGTGGGAGCGACCACTCGGGCGGGACTTCTGACCTCGCCGTTGCGGGATCGCTTCGGCATCGTGCAGAGACTGGAGTTCTATTCGACCGCGGACCTGCAGAAGATCGTCACGCGCAGCGCCTCGATTCTGAAATTGCAGCTGCAGCCGGAAGGCGCGCACCGGATCGCCGAGCGCTCGCGCGGCACGCCGCGCATCGCCAACCGCCTGCTGCGCCGGGTGCGCGACTTCGCCGAGGTCAAGGCGGCCGGCCTCATCAGCGCGCAAGTCGCGGTCGCGGCGCTCGACATGCTGGAAGTCGATCCTCAAGGATTCGACATGCTGGACAGAAAGCTGCTGTTGACGGTGATCGAGAAATTCGAGGGCGGTCCCGTGGGAGTCGACAGCCTGGCCGCGGCCATGAGCGAGGAGCGCGGCACCATCGAGGATGTAATCGAACCCTTTCTGATCCAACAGGGATTTCTGATGCGGACCGCGCGCGGGCGCGTCGCCACGCGCAGCGCCTATCTGCACTTCGGACTGGCGGCGCCGGCAGCGGATCGAGATTTGAATTTGCCGCTGTTCCGGGATGCTCCATGATGCCGGCGCCCGGGATCTTGAACCCCCACCGCTTCGAGATCCGCACGCGAATTTACTGGGAGGATACCGACGCGGGCGGGGTGGTGTACTACGCCAACTATTTAAAATACATGGAACGCTGCCGCACCGACTGGCTGCGCGCCCTGGGGGTCGATCAACAGCAATTGCGTGCCGAGCGGCAGCTGCAGTTTGCGGTGGTGAGCGTGACGGTGGACTTTCTGCGCCCGGCCGTGCTCAATGATGAAATTCTCGTCACCGCGGAACTCGTGCGTCTGAGCGGTGCCACAATTGGATTCAAGCAAACAATCATGCGCGAAACGGCGCAGCTCATCGATGCGAGCACGCGCGTCGCCTGTCTCGATTCCGGATCGCTGAAACCGCGTCCGATACCCAAGGACTTATTTGTGGAGTGGCGTAATGGGCAATGATTTGTCGATCTGGACCCTGGTGCTCGATGCGAGCGTCATCGTTCAGGCCGTGATGGTGCTGCTCATGTTCGCCTCCGTGGCATCGTGGGCCGTCATCTTCAAGAAGGGACGCGTCATTTCTCACTCGCGGCGCCAGGCCGATCAATTCGAAACCGCATTCTGGTCGGGCGGCGATCTATCGGCGCTTTACCGCAGCATCGAGACCAAGGGGCGAGCGGGCACGGGTGAGCAGAGCATTTTTGAGTCCGGATTCGGCGAATTCAGCCGCCTACGCCAGCTCGGATCGCCCACGGATCAGTTGCTCGAGGGCGCGCGCCGCGCCATGCGGGTGGCGCAGATGCGCGAGATGGATCGGCTCGAACGCAACCTCGCCATGCTCGCCACTGTCGGCTCCACGAGTCCCTACGTGGGCCTGTTCGGCACCGTATGGGGCATCATGAGTGCCTTCCACAATCTCGGCAACGTGCAGCAGGCGACGTTGGCGGCCGTGGCCCCCGGAATCGCCGAGGCGCTGATTGCCACGGCGATCGGTTTGTTCGCCGCGATTCCCGCCGTAGTGGCCTACAACCGGTTCGCCGATCAAGTCAGCCGTCTGGAGCTGAGGTTCGACACCTTCGTCGAAGAGTTCTCCACCATTCTGCAGCGCCATGGACCGGCCCGTCCGGGCCACGTGTAACGCCGATGCCAGCGAAAGTTCGCCGCCGCAAGCTCATGGGAGAGATCAATGTAGTGCCTTACATCGACGTGATGTTGGTGCTGTTGGTCATCTTCATGATCACGGCGCCGTTGCTCAAGGAAGGCGTCAAAGTGGATTTGCCTGACGCCGGCGCCAAGCCCATTGATCCTGAGTTCCTGGCCAAGCATGAGCCGCTGATCGTGACCATTGATGCACGTGGACGCCTGTACGTGAATTTTGGTCCCAATCCCGACAAGCCCGCCTCCGAAGCCACGGTCAGCGCCCGCACCTCCGCGCTTCTGCGCCGCGACCCGCAGACTCCGGTCCTGGTCAAAGCCGACACCACGGTACCCTATGGCACGGTGGTGCGCGCCATGGTGCTGCTGCAGCACGCGGGCGCGTCGAAAGTCGGGTTTCTGACAGACCCCATTCGTCCGCCTCCGCGCGGGGGCAACAGCGGCGCCGGGGGCGGTGCGGGTTGAATGCGGAATTTCCTGCGCGAACATTCGTGGGCCGTGGTCTTGTCGGTGTTGCTGCACGGGCTGTTGGTGGGCGCACTGGTGTTTGCGGCATTGGTTTCCGCGCAGCGCAAACCTCCCAGCCTGCAGCCGCTGCCCATTGAGGCCGTGGTGGTGAGTCCGCAGGTGATCCATGCCGCGCGGGACCGTGCCGATCAAGAGGCGGCAGCGCGCGCGCGCGCCGCCGAAGAAGAGAAGGCGGCTGCCGCCAAGGCGGAGGAGGCCAAGGCGGCGCAGAACGCGAAAGCCGCACAGGACGCCAAGTCAGCGGAGGACGCCAAAACGGCGGAAGCCGCCAAAGCCGCAGAAGACGCCAAGGCTGCCGAGCAGGCCAAGGCGGCCGACGCGGCCAAGCTGGCGGCCGCCGAACAGCAGCGCCTCGATACCCAAAAGGCGGAGGCACAACGGGCCGCGCAGGCACGGCGCGCCGCCGAGGCCGACCTTGCCGAAGAGGCGAAGCGCGCGGCCGACGCCAAGAAGGCCGCCGAGGCCAAGCAGGCTGCGGAAGCCAAACAAGCGGCCGAGGCCAAGCAAATCGCCGATGCCAAGCACGCGGCCGATGAGCGCGCTCGCCAGGACCGGGAGGCTGAATTGCGCCGACAATTGGCCGACGAGGAGCACCGCAGCGCCGTGGAGTCCGGACCGTTGCGCGACAGCTATGTCGCCAAACTGCGTAATAAGATTCAAAATGCCTGGATCAAGCCGCCGTCGGCCGGTGTCGGGATTGATTGTCAGGTCGAGGTCACCCAAGTCCCGGGGGGCGAGGTCACCAGTGCGCACGTCACCCAATGCAACGGCGACGCAGCGGTGCGCCAATCGATCGAGAATGCGGTGTATCGTGCATCGCCTCTACCGGATCCTCCGGATCCGGCCCTGTTTGATAGACGCATCGTAATCAGGTTCAAGCCAGATGAATAAACAATTGTCGTTTTTGGGGTTGGTTGCCTGCCTGCTGTTCTGCAGGCAGAGCTTGGCCGAGCTCACGGTCGAGGTGACCAAGGGGCAGGCCGAGGCCATACCGATCGCGATCGTGCCGTTCAGCACGCCGGAGGCCGCCGCGGCGTCCTTCGATGTGGCGCAACTGGTCAGCAGCGATTTGGCGCGCAGCGGACGCTTCAAGACCACCGATCGCAAGGACATGATCGAGCAGCCGCACACCGGCGCCGGCATCTCCTTCGACGACTGGCGCCGGCTCAGCAACGACTATATCGTGGTCGGACAAGTGCAGCCCGCGGGGCCGGACCGTTTCGACATTACGTTCGAACTCTACAATGTACTCACCCGGCAGCGCCTGCTGGGATACCAGTTCAGCTCCAACAAGCCGGGGCTGCGCGTCGCCAGCCACCAGGTCGCGGACATGGTGTTCGAGAAGATACTGGGCATACGCGGTGCCTTCGCCACCCGCATTGCCTATATTGCCGTGCTCGGGTCGCTGCCGCATAAGGACTACCGGCTGATCGTATCGGACGCGGACGGCGAAAATCCCCACGTCGTGATGCAGTCGAATGAGCCGCTGATGTCGCCGTCCTGGTCGCCGGACGGCCAGAGTCTCGCCTATGTGTCCTTCGAGGACCGGCTGCCGTCGGTGTACGTACAGGTGCTGCGGACCGGGGAACGGCGGCGGGTATCGGCGCATGCCGGCGTGAATCAGGCGCCGTCGTGGTCGCCGGACGGCAAGAAGCTGGCGCTCACCCTGTCGACCCGAGACGGCAATCTGGATATCTATGTCATGGATTTGGCGACGCAGGCGCTGACCCGCATCACGGATGATCCCGGAATCGACACCGAACCGCAGTGGGCGAAGGACGGGCAAAGCTTGTACTTCACCTCGGATCGCGCGGGCGGCCCGCAAATTTATCGCGTCGGAATCCAGGGCGGCGACAAACCTCGGCGCCTGACTTTTCAGGGCAGCTACAACGCACGCCCCAGGATTTCGCCGGACGAATCGCAGCTGGCGTTCGTCACCCAGGAAGACGGGGCGTATCGCATCGCAAGCATGGATCTTCGCGGCCACGGCGAGGTCCAAGTGCTTACCAAGGGTCATTTTGACGTCAGCCCAAGCTACGCGCCGAACGGCGCTGTGATCATTTACGCGAGCCGCGACCGCGGCCGCGGCGTGCTGGCTCTGGTCAGCGCCGATGGCCGGGTACAGGAGCGACTGGTCTCGAGCGAGGGTGAATTGCAAGAACCGGCATGGGCGCCGTTCTGAGGGCGAGTCAAACAAAGTACACAAATCAGGTGTTCGTCGGTAGGCTTAGGCGTTACGTCAATCGGATGGAGATGAATATGAAAAGAATGATGTCGATCGCATTGTTGTTGGCCGGGGCCGCGCTGCTGGCCGGCTGCCCGAAGAAACACACTGTGATTGAACCTCCCAATGCCGGAACTCAGGTTCCAGGATCGGCCGATTCCGAACAAAACGGCTCGACGCGGGCGCTCGAGGGCGGCGCGGGCGCCGAGGGCGGGAATGCCATGGGTGGCGCCAATGCGACCGGTGTCCTGGCGCGCAAAGTGATCTATTTCGATTTCGACAAGTCGGAGATCAAGCCCGAGTTCACCGAGGTCGTGCTGGCCCATGCCCGCAATTTGACCGGCCATCCGGGCCTGAAGCTCAAGCTCGAAGGCAACACCGATGAACGCGGCACCCGTGAATACAATATCGGCCTGGGCGAACGGCGGGCGCAGGCGGTGCGCCGCGCACTGATGCTGCAAGGAGTCGCGGAATCGCAGCTCAGCACGGTCAGCTTCGGTGCCGAGAGGCCGGCGGTGGAGGGCGACGACGAGGCAGCGTGGGCGCAGAACCGGCGCGTGGAATTGGTCTACACGCCGTGAACGCCCGAGCATCGTTCAGCTTGAGCGGCGCATGCTTCCTGGCGCTGGCGATGGCGGGCTGCGCCTCGACGCCGCCGGAAGAAGACCCGGTGCACATCAAACTGAACGATCTCGATACGCGCCTCTCGCGGATCGAGAGGGTGATGGCCAATCAAAGCCTGTTGGATCTGGCCAATCAAAATGAGGCGCTGCGCAGTGACCTGCGGGCGATGCACAACGACATCGATCAACTGACCAACAGTTTGGACGCCGGCCGCAAGCAGCAGCGGGACCTGTACGCCGATCTCGACCGGCGGATGAAGGCCATCGAGTCGCGCGGAGCCGCCGGCGGAGGCGCTGCCGGGGCGGGCGAGGCGGGAGCCGCCGCCGCCGCCGCCGCGGGCGCCGAGTCTTCCGGGGCGGGCACGGACGACAAAGCCGCCTATCAGGCGGCCTTCGCGCTGTTGAAAGACAGCCAGTACGACCGCGCCATCGCAGCCTTCGGCAAGTTTCTGATCGTGTATCCGACCAGTCAGCTGGCCGACAATGCCCAGTACTGGCTGGGCGAGGCCTACTACGTCAACAAGTCGTACAACGAGGCGCAGGCCGCGTTTCAACGCGTGGTGGACAAATATCCGCAGTCGCGCAAGCGTCCGGACGCCCTGCTCAAGATCGGCTTTTGTCAGTATGAATTGAAGCAGTGGGATCCGGCCAAAGGGACCTTGTCGCAAGTGGCCACGCAGTTCTCCGATACACCGGCCGGGCATTTGGCGCAGCAGCGTCTCGATAAAATGGCCACCGAGCAACATTGATTGACTCCGCACAGAAATCCGAGCGCTTGCGGATCAACGAGATTTTTCACTCGTTGCAGGGGGAGGCCGATGCGGTCGGCTACCCGACGGTGTTCGTGCGGCTGACCGGATGCCCGCTGCGCTGCCAGTACTGCGACACCGAATACGCCTTTCATGCCGGCGATTGGCTGGGTCTCGACACCATCATCGATAAGGTGCGCGGCTACGGCGCGCAGCATGTCTGTGTCACGGGCGGGGAACCGCTGGCGCAGCCGAATTGCCTCAAGCTGCTGGCGCGCCTGTGCGACGCGGGATTTCAGGTGTCGCTCGAAACCAGCGGCGCGCTCGATATCGCCGCGGTCGACGCCCGCGTATCGCGCGTCGTTGACGTCAAGACCCCGGGATCGAACGAAGCCGCCCGCAATAGACTCGAGAACTTCGCTCTGCTGACGCTGCGCGACCAATTGAAATTCGTGATCTGCTCCCGTGAGGATTACGATTGGAGCAAGGCGTTCCTGCAGGAACACGGACTGCCCGGACAGTGCCGCATCCTGTTCTCCCCCAGCTACGATCAAGTGGCGCCCGCCGCACTGGCCGAATGGATATTGGCGGATCGGCTGCCGGTGCGCTTCCAACTACAGCTTCACAAGGTCCTGTGGGGCGACACGCCGGGCAAGTGACGGCGTCCGGCTCAACCGCGTATCCTAAGCGCGCCATCGTGCTGCTGTCCGGCGGCCTGGATTCGGCCACCGTGTTGGCCATGGCCGTGGCGCATGGTTTCGAGTGCTATGCCTTGAGCGTCCACTATGGTCAACGCCACAGCGCCGAGCTCGACGCGGCGCGGCGTATCGCCACGGCCTTAGGCGCCCGCGAGCATCGGGTCATGGGAGTGGATCTCGCCGGCATCGGCGGCTCTGCACTGACCGACCCCAGCGTTGGCGTCCCCGAAACCCAGGTCACCGGCATACCGGTGACGTACGTGCCGGCCCGGAACACCATGCTGTTGTCGCTGGCATTGGGATGGGCTGAGGTGGTGGGCGCGGCCGATATTTTCGTGGGCGTGAACGCTGTGGATTACTCTGGCTATCCCGACTGCCGGCCGGAATTCATCGCCGCCTTCGAGCGCCTGACCGGGCTGGCGACCAAGGCCGGCGTCGAGGGTGCATCGTTCAAGATTCAGGCTCCGCTCATCGCCATGTCCAAGGCGGACATCATCCGCGCGGGCGCCGAGCTCGGCGTGGACTACGCCATGACCGTCTCGTGTTATCAGGCGGCCGCGGACGGCACCGCCTGCGGCAAATGCGATTCCTGCCGCCTGCGCGCCGCCGGATTTGCGGCCGCACAACTGCCCGATCCCACGCGCTACCGCTGATATTTGGCGGTGAACTGGCGCTGGACTTCGGCTATCATGCGCGCCTCATTGGGACGGTAGCTCAGTTGGTAGAGCAAGGCCCTTTTAAGGCTTTGGTCCTGGGTTCGAGTCCCAGCCGTCCCACCATTTCATAGTTTCTGACAGACCCATCCAGCCTCAGCGTTCAGCTAAGCGGCTGATTTCTTAAGAATCATGGTTTCCGTTAGTCCCGGGTGGTTCCTGGTAAGCCCACCTCAACTCGGGGTATCGTGTGGGGTATCCCCGGGTTTCGGGGTACTTCTATGCATTCCACACGACTAGGAATCGAATTTAGACCCGGGCGAGGACTATGCCAAGAAGAGGCTTTGGAGATCGTCAAATGGAATTCCAACCCACGAGCTTCGACCTGACTAGGCTAGCCCAGCGCTTCTGACTATTAAAAATCTTTCCCTCAAAATAGATCAGAGGAAATTGAAATGTCGTTAACAGTCAGAGATATCACTTCAGCCATACAGGCCGCTAAATCGCTTGGGAAGCCCATTAAGCGGTTCGATGAGCGCGGGCTGTACCTTCTTGCCAAGCCGACAGGCGTGGCTGGGTGGCGCTTAAAATTCATGTTGAACGGGTCTGAGAAACTTATCTCGCTTGGGAAGTTCCCGGACGTTTCCTTGGCCAAGGCACGCGACAAGCGCGACGAAGAACGGCGCAAAATTGCCGATGGCATTAATCCAGCCGAGGCACGCAGAGCCGAACGTAGCACCTACGGAAACACGCTCAAAATACTGGCCGAGGAATGGCTGAAGCGGCAAACCGATCTAACGGAAGGAACGATTAGACGTCACCGTCGCCGCCTGGAAAAATTTGTGTACCCGCTTCTTGGCGCAAAGCCCATCGATCAGATATCCGCCCAGGAATTGCTGGGCGTCCTGCGCAAAGTTGAGGCCCAGGGCAAGCTGGACACGGCCAAGCGTGTCCGGGAACTGTGTTCCGGCATTTGGTGCTATGCCATCCACGAAGGCAAAGCGCAGTTTGATATCGCGGCCAGCCTCAAGGGTGCCATCAAAACCGCACCGCAGAAGTCCCACGCGGCCATTACAGACCCAAAGAAACTGGGCGGGCTGTTACGGGCAATTGACGGCTACGAGGGCTCTCCGTTAACGGCGGCGGCGCTCAAGCTAGCTGCCATGCTTTTCGTGCGCCCGGGTGAACTTCGCCGCATGGAATGGTTGGAACTGGACCTTGACGAGGGCACCTGGCGCATACCGGCGGCCAAAATGAAAATGCGAGACCCGCACATAGTTCCGTTGAGCAAACAGGCAGTAAAAATTATCGATTCACTGAAAGTGCATTCGATAGGCCGCTATGTGTTCCCCTCCCTACAGACTTCGGATCGGCCTATGTCGGAGAATACAGTCAATGCGGGATTGCGCCGACTTGGCTACACCAGAGATGAACACGTCGGCCACGGATTCCGCGCCACTGCATCAACCTTGCTGAATGAGCAGGGCTACGATCCGGATATCATTGAACTTCAGCTTGCGCACAAAGCACGCGGGGTACGCGCTATATACAATCGAGCACCGAAGCTGGAGGCACGGCGTAGGATGATGCAGGAATGGTCCAACTACCTGGACAAGCTCAGATTGACAGAGGAATAGGAGCCGGGAATCTTCCGGCTGCAATACCGCGATAGATTGAAGACTTAGACAAACCACAGCGCGAACGGACCTCACGCAACCTCAAAAAGCGGAACTGTTCTTCTTTCACTATCGAAGGATCTTGGCCAGCGGCCATTAACTGGCCTCGTTGCCATTCGACAATGTCAGTAGATTTCCAGGCGGAAGGCGTCATGGCTACACCAAGGCGTCCGCTTGTTCGGTGGTTTTCGCGCATTCGCCTCGGAAATCTGCGTCGGGCATGACTAACATCGCATCACTTTCGCGACAGCCCTATTGCGCAGTTCAATAAGCGTTCTCGAATTCATAACCTTCCTCATCAAAATTTTATCAATTAAGCTTAGAGGAAGTTTTCTTAAGAGTATTCGCCAGACGGTCTCTTGAAAAATATAGTTGCCGCGCGGCATTGCTAGACGCGAAAACACTGCGATCTGCTTGATCGGTCTTATTCGTGAACCTCTTCACACTTTGCAAGAACCCTTTGAATAACCGGTCTCTTGAGAATTTGCCGGAATAACCGTGCAATGATGGCTGCACGCTGGGCCTCACAAGGAGAAGTGTATGAAAGCAATTTTAGGATTAGCGCTTTTTATGTTGGCGGGGTGTGCCAGCAACGGTTACACGAAGTTCTATACCGCTAAGCCAAACTCAGCAGAGCTTTTGGCCTCTCCCAACAATGAAAAAGCCCCAGCACAACCTAAGGTGCTGACCGTTTCCCAGCAAAACGCAAAATCAACGTTTGAGGACTTACGCCGACATGGCTACATCATGTTTGCTGAATCATCCTTCTATGGTCCTGCATCGAAGACCACAAATGATCAAGCTATAGAACAGGCGCAAAAAGTGGGCGCGGCCCTGGTGACTATCGGTATCAGTTATCACGACACGTTGTCCGGCACCAATTCTTTCACGTTGCCCGGTGCACCTGTAACCAGCACTGTAACTACGAACGGAAACGTTGGCGGTTATTACTACAATGCCAATAGCACTGTGACGACGCCTGGAGCGCCCCAGCAGTACAACATTCCCTATTCCGTTGATAGAAATGATTTCTGGGCCGGTTACTGGGTTCACCAGAATATAAGCAGCTACAAGTTCGGCGGGCAGTTGGCAGATTTACCGGCTGACGTGCGATCCAGCCTGCATCGCAATACTGGCGTTTGGGTTCCTGTGGTGGTTGTCGGAACTCCAGCATTTCTCGCCAACGTGATGGATGGCGACGTGGTCACGAAGATCAACGACCAGGACGTCACGGACCAAGCATCTTTCCGTAAGCAGCTAGAGCAGTTCTCAGGGCAACCCGTGACAATTGCGGTACTTCGCGGCAATGAACAGTTGTCGATCAAAATGACCTTACATTAGGGGTCGTCGGCTGCGAGCGGGGTATCGATTTTTCGGCAACAGGACATCAAAGAGGGTGCTGATAGGTTAATTCAGAGACCCGCCCAAGCGATTTGTAGATCCAGTAACAACCTGGATCATTGCGCGTAATGAACAACAACTTTATCGGGTGGTGTGGTCTCTAGAATCAGGTTGCCTCTCGACACTCTGTATCGACCTTCGAATAGGTTTGAAGCTAGACTTCAAACGGACTGTCAATTCGACGGTATCCCCTACCGCATAGTCATCTGCCTACCTTTCCTCAAGACCCTCAGATGAGAGGGCATTTTCATCAGCATGTACCCATTTATTCTGCTTGTTGAACTAGCCCCTCTGGCAGGCCGGTGTTATTCACCATGACATTCTTTCCGCTTGCTGTCGTCGCTTGTGTCTGGGTATATGGAACCCTTCACTCTTGAACCGAATGAATACGGGTTTTCTTGGTGTCTGCGACCATCACGATGGTGATCGTGCAGTCTGTTCAGACGGTGCAGCCCGATTCATTTCGATTTTATTTAGTCGATGCGTTGCCCAGATGATGTGGAAAAGACATTAATATCTGTTAGATCGCCCTATTAATTGGCTTTTGTGAAAGCCTCTCGGAATAATTCCGAGCCGTCTCCAGGGCGCATAACATATTGATCTGAATCAATATTGCGATCATCAGTAAACTAATGGGCCGGCAGATCTTCTGCCTAAAAGGGAGTCTGCCCAGCAGGCGATCCTGGTTCATGGGATTGGATGAGTTGGCAACCCGATTTGCACCCGGGCCTTTACAAACTGGTGCGGACCCGAGTGGGCACGCGATTCAGTTATTAAAAACTTGAAATTGACGCGGGCTACGGCTCCCTCGGGTATTTTCGAGCTTTGGAAGTCTGTCTGCTTACGTGGTCGGAACTTACGGTACGCTAGCCGCCGTGGAGAGTGAAATCGACTACAAAAAACACGCCGAGTCCGAACTGGTGGATATGTTTGGTCGTCTGGACCCACGATACGCTCCGGCAGAGTGTGCACGGCTTGGAAAATATCTCACCGATCAGGGTTACGTTGTGTCCGACGGGACTACCGGACCCGGGTCGGCGGTGCCGTCAGCAGCGAAGCTTCAGACACTAATTGGCTCTTCGCAGCCAATTGAGTGGAATGTTGACTTTGGTGGCGGCACGCGAGTCTTAGGGATGTTGGGGCCAGCACAAAATGGCTTCGGATTCGTCGGTTCCGGAACTATGCAGACGGACGGGATTTCCTTATGGCTCTCCGGACAAGTCTCCAGCGGAAGTGCGTTGTCGTCGCTACGGCAGGAATACACCCAACTTTCGTGCCAAAAAATAGCCAATGTGGAGTCGGACGGAAGGTTGGTTCGCTTTGGCTATAACGTTGATGCGGTCGAGGACGATTCCATTAGCCTGTGGCTCGCCGACAGTTCCGCCGCAGAGAAACTTGTAGCGGTTCTGCCCAAGCGGCGGACAAAGGATTTCCGGCCTCAGGCGAAAGCCGACGCAGAGTTTGGTGCAAAGCTGGTTGCACAATCACCGAGAGTCCCGATTACCATCGCCCTTGTCGCGATCAACACGGCCGTATTCATTGCCACACTCATGGCCGGGGCGGAATGGCTCGTCCCGGTGGGTAAGATGCAGATTGCGTGGGGTTCTAATTTCGGACCTTACACGACCGACGCTGAGTGGTGGCGGCTCCTCACTTCGCTATTCATTCACTTCGGCATTGCGCATTTGGTATTAAATATGTTCGCACTGGCGATGTTTGGGCCGCTGGTTGAACGTCTTTATGGCGGCGTAAATTATCTGTTGATCTACCTTGTGGCCGGTGCGGCGGGCGGTCTGGCGAGCCTTTCATGGCGACCAGAAATTAATAGCGCCGGGGCGTCAGGCGCAATATTCGGCATACTCGGCGCGCTACTCGCGGCGCAGTTGCGCGCTGGGGATACCTTCCCGCCAGATATTTTGCGGCCAATACGCAATACAGTTTTACTATTTCTTGGCTTTTCTCTGTATGCAGGTTTTAGGTACAAGGGAATTGATAATGCGGCGCATCTGGGCGGTCTGGTGGCCGGATTTTTGATTGGGTTAGCTGCAGCCCGGCCCATCACGGGCGCGAGTTCCTATTCGCGCCGCGACGTGAGGCGGTCTGTTCAACTGGTTCCGGCGGCAGTCGCGGTACTCGCGGTAGGGTTTTGGTTTGCGCAACGCGTTTCGGCTTCCATAGCAGGCGACGGACAATATCTGCGCACCGTCCTGTCAACCGGCGCGCAATACGGACCACCGATCGGCGTCCAACTTTGACCAGGGTAGGCCGGCTATTTGAAGGCTCTTCGGCATTGGATTTCATCTGATGGATGGAAGAGGCGCGGTCTGCCGCGTT
>Ga0193726_1001428_pt1 | contig 18853 bp, 17 predicted proteins | sample H2c1metaG_FD_144928 | JGI IMG/M metagenome (GOLD analysis project Ga0193726, IMG submission 144928) | Soil microbial communities from a riparian zone of the East river system, Colorado, United States - H2c1 | ecosystem: Environmental > Terrestrial > Soil > Riparian zone | place: USA: East River... | reverse complement strand
AGCATGCAGCTGCCGCCAGCCAGCCGCCGTAGAGACCGAATCTGTTGCGGCGCGGCGCAGGCACCGGAGCTCTATCCGCTACCGCGGTTCTCGCGGCAAAGTGATCTGTTGCCTGCTTGGCGAGACGCTCCGCCAACTCTGCGGGCAGCGGCGGCTGCCCTGCGCTGCCTGCCAATGTGACCGCGGCCGCCGCGCGCTCCAGGTCTCGCCGGTAAGCGCTCGCCAGTTCGCCATCCAATACGTCGAGCGCCCGCTGTTCAGCCGGCGACAAGCCTTCCGTAGCCTGCTTGATGAGCAAGTCCACCATGGCTTCGTCCGGTTGTCCTTGAGGACGCGCGTCTGACATCACCCCTCGCTCAAGACGCCTTTGGCGTCTACATTCATGAACTCACGCACCTTGATCAGACCCCTGCGCATAAACGATTTCACGGTGCCCAAGGGCATGCTCAGCCGAGCTGCAATCTCCGATTGGCTCAAGCCGTGCAGCAGACTCAACTCCAAGACTTGCCTGTGCTCCGGCCGCAATTCGGCGAGCGCACGCGCCGCCTGCTCCGCCTCGATCGATGTCTCTGAGCTGGTGCCGGGATCCGCCCACGCGACGGTTTCCAAGGATTCGACCGGGTCCATGGGCGGTTCAGCGCTGCTCTTGCGCAACCGATCGATCAAGCGGCGGCGCGCAATCATGGCAATGAAAACCTTGGCGGAGCCCTGCGATGCGTCAAAGCGGCCGGCGCTGCGCCAGATATCCAAAAAGATTTCCTGCGTGGCATCCTCGGCATCGGAAGGCGTGCGCGACAAGCGCCGCGCAATGCTCCAAACCAACGGACCAAACTGGTCGATGCATTCCCGCACGGCGGCGGGATCGCCGCTAGCAATGCGTTGGAGCATGGACGGACTCATCTGTTGCCTAGGAGCTTATTCGCAGCAAAGACATGGTCGGATGCAGCCCGCATGACTCCAAGATTTCGGTACATGATAATGGTAAATCGGGCTAGAATTTGCGCATCTCATGAATTCAAAACAAGGCCCGTCCTGGCTGTATAGGGGCATCATCGGAGCCTTAACCCTGATCAGCGGAATCGCGCTGTTCACGCTGTCCGGACTTGGAATCCATTCGGTTGCCAGCGCCCTGCTGGCTTTCCTTTGCTTGCTAGGACTCGAGCGGTTTTACTCCGGATTGCTGGGAATCTTGCTGGTCTTTCTGCGGGCGCGCGCCGCCAAAGGCGATCGCGGCACTTCATGAACATGCGGCCCGCAGCCGCGCTCACTTGCCGGATTTTTGGAACTTGAGCAGACGCAGCTTCTGCGTATCGCCCGTGGCCCTGCGCAGTTCGCTCTCTCGCTGCAAGTGCGGCAACGCTTGTTTCGGATTCAGGATTATCCAGCGCCATTCGTTCAATTGATGCTTGAGCAGGGGCAGCAGCGCCGGCTCGGAGTCGGCATCCTCACCCTCGCCGGGCAACAGCGTCGAACAGAACAGTTCGAAATACTCTGTAAATAGGGTCTCGTACTTCACCATCGGATCCAGGAACGCCGGGTCGTGGACCAGTTCGGTGCCGACGTGGCTGGCGCACAAGAGGCTCGCTGTCTTGCGCACATAGATGGCGTGTTCTGCAACGACGGCGTGCTCGTACATGAGCGTGCGATGAAAATGCGCGAGCACCCTGGCGCGCGCCTTGCCGCGTATGTTGTGCTTCTTCAGATATTCGAACAGCGCCTTGCCGTGAATCAAGCGCAGCGCAGCGTGACGCAGCGCCACCGCTTGATTGCGCAGCACCACAAAGTCGGCCACTTGCCGCATCAAACCAGAATGCTCGAGCTCCCACGCATTCCAGGTACCGGCAGACGCGAGGATCCGTTGCGCGATGAGATGCTCTTTCACATCCTCGCTGCGCAAAGCGCTTTCCATCCGGTTCGTGGATTCGCGCATGAGTTTCGCATGACTAAATGCGCTGCGTTGCACCAGTATTTCCCCTCGCGGCGCCAGGAACACCGCGATGAATATGTCCAATAGCGAGCTTAGGCGCAAGCACACAGATTAATAAAGCGTCGCTGATGCGCGACGTAGGACAAATTCCAAACTGTCCTACGCGAGAACCGGCGGGGCGAGGTGGATTTGGTTGCGGCCCGAACGCTTCGCGACGTACACAGCCGCGTCGGCTTGCGCGAGCAGAGGCTCGCCCCAGATCCCGAGCGTATCGCTGGCAGCGATGCCGATGCTGCAGGTCACGCCGATCGGCTCACCATACCCGGTGACCCGCACATCGGCGACGCGCTCGAGGATTCGCTGCGCGATGGGCGTTGCCGCGGCGGCATCCGCGCTGCTCAAAATCACGACAAACTCTTCGCCGCCGTAGCGTCCGATGACGTCGGACTGCCGCAACTCTGCGTGGATGGGATCGATGATGGCGCGCAAGCACGCGTCTCCGGCTTGGTGCCCGAAGTTATCGTTGATCTGCTTGAAGTGATCGAGATCGATGAACAGCAGCGCGATCGGCAGGCCACGCGCCTTGGCGCGCGAGCAAGCCGCGTCGAGACGCTCGATCAGCGAGCGTCGATTCAGCACGCCGGTCAAAGGATCTGTTTGAGCCCGGCGCTCCGCGTCGGACAATGCGAGCCGTTGCGCGCGCAATCGATCCGCCACGCCGAGGGCTACCAGGATCGAGGCGGCCACCATCGACAGCGGCAAACCGTAATAGTACAGAGCGTCGGAATCCGCTGAAGAGGTCAACAGGCGCACGGCAGCGGCAATCGTGAATCCTTCCAGCAGGCACCAGGCAATCAAGAACCAACCGGCAGCGCGATTGCCGCGCCGCCATGCGAGAAAGCACACGATCACGGTGAATATCGGCGTGACGACAAACATGATGTTGCCGAGCGCATTGACCACGCCCAGCAGGCCCACGAACTCGGCCAGGTTTGCGGCTGAGATCACGACAAAGGCCACGGCGAACCATCCGAAGATTTTGTATACGCGCGGCGAAAAATGTTTGAGGTCGGCGATTTCCCGGGTAAAGAGACAAGCGACCGCGCCGCTCAACGCCACCGGCACATTCCAGGCGAAGGCATCGAGCCTAATCGCCCCGGAGAGCACCGGCCAATCGAATCCCTGCCCCGAGATGAAGGCGACGTACAGCGCTTCCAAGGAAAACATGGTCGCGTACAGAATGAACAGCGGATCCTTCAATACGAACCAAATGAGCAGCGCGGCGAGCGACACGGCCATGAGCGCGCCGAAAGTCAGTGCGATCATGCGGGCCCGCGCCGTTCCCAATTCGAGCGTGCTATCGAGGCCGGACAGCGATGCCTGCAGATATTGCGGGGCGTTGCTGTCGCTGGTCATATGGGCATACACCGGCTGGGTGGCCGGTACGCCTTCCGGCAAGGTGAATACGTTGTCGCGTCCGCCGAGGAAGGCAGGCAATCGGGTGATCAAGGGAAGCGGCACCGCGGCGCCGTTGCGAAAGGCCACCAGATCGGCGTGCAGAGCGCGCGTGGTGTTCAAGATTATGACCGGCAGACCTCGGGCCTGCGGAACATCCTGCGGCGTGATCTTCAGCCAATAGTCGTGCCAGGTATTGTGCCCGGGCGACTTTGAGAACGGCTGGAACGATTCGTCGAGCGAGCCGCTCGCAATCGCCTGCGCCGTCGGTTGCGTCTCGCCCGGAGGAAGCGCTCTGAGTTTGACGGTGGTATCGGCGGCGAAGCTTTGAGCCGGACCTAAGCTTCCGAGCCAGATCAGGAAGCCGGCAGCGAGAAGAGCACGCACGCGATTTCGGCGCTCAATACTGGCGCGACAAAAGCCAGTGGGCTAGAGAGCGCAGCGATTCGGCGCGTTCACCGAATGGCGCGATCGCATGGATCGCTTGATTGTGCAAAAGACGGACTCGCTGCTGCGAGGCAGAGATGCCGATGATCGCGGGGTGAGTGGGCTTCGCGCGCTCACTGTCGGCGCCGGTGGCTTTGCCCAACATCGAGGCATCGCCGGTGACGTCGAGCAGATCATCCTGGATTTGAAAGGCGAGGCCGACGGCATTGGCAAACCGCGACAGCGCGTTGTAGAGATTCGGTTCGAGCGGTGGAGCGCACTCGGCCGCCATCAAGACGCTGGCACGAATCACGGCGCCGGTCTTGCGCGCATGCATGTCTTCAACCTGACTGATGTCCAGACGGCGGCCCTGCACCGCCAAGTCGATCGCCTGACCTCCGGCCATCCCCAAGGTGCCGATAGCCTGGGCCAACATGTCGATCAAACGCAGACGGATCGCGGGCGAGGGCGGCAGGTTGGCATCGCATGCCAGGAGTTGAAAGGCGAGAGGCTGAAGCGCGTCTCCCACCAACAGTGCCGTGGCCTCATCGTAGGCTTTGTGGCAAGTGGGCCGGCCACGGCGCAAATCATCGTTGTCCATGGCGGGCAAATCGTCGTGTACCAGCGAGTACACGTGCACCAATTCGATTGCGCAGGCGACGGCTTCGACCTGCTCCTCCGACAGCCCAACCGCGCGCGCGGTGGCGAACACCAAAGCCGGCCGGATGCGCTTGCCGCCGCCCAGAACGCTGTAGCGCATGGCCTCGTGCAAGCGGGCGGGCACGACATCGGGTTGGGGGAGTCGGGCGGCCAAAGCGCCTTCCATGCGCAGGCGCCAAGTTTCGAGCAAGGCGCCGAAATCGTCCACATCCTCCTTGAGGATGCGTCGATCAGCGGAATCGTTCACGGACCTCGGCTCACACGCTTGATCTCGCTGAGTGGAATGGCGGTGACGGCCGCGTAGCGTGCGCCGCCGTCGGTGTATTCGAACGGCAACTCGGGAGCCATCGGACCGGCGACGCGCGGTCCGCGCAGCGAGGTCAGAAGCGCCTTGATGGGATTGCTGAAGGCATCATTGACTGCGGTTCCTTCGAATCCGCAATGGGCCATGCAGTTGTCGCAACGCGGATTCTTGCCGACGCCGTACTTCTCCCACTCGGTGTCCTCGATGAGGGCCTTGTAAGTCGGGGCATAACCTTCGTCGGACAATAGATAGCAGGGTTTTTGCCAGCCGAAAACGTTATAAGTCGGATTGCTCCACGGCGTGCACTGGTAGGTTTGGTTGCCCGCGAGGAAATCCAGGAACAAGGCCGAATGGTTGAAGGACCACGCCGGTTTTCCCGATGGCCGGCGGCTGCGGCTGAAGATATTGCGGAACAACTGCTTGCTGGCATTGCGGCCCAGGAACACATCCTGCCGCGGCGCATGGTGATAGCTGTAGCCCGGCGAGACGGTAATGCCTTCGACGCCCAACTCCATCGCGGTGTCGAAAAACTCGGCCACATCATCCGGATCTTCACCGTTGAACAGCGTGCAATTGACGGTGACGCGAAAGCCTTTGTCGCGGGCCAGCTTGATGGCGGCCACAGCCTTCTCGAATACCCCCTCCTGGCACACCGATTCGTCGTGGCGTTCCTTGTTGCCGTCCAAATGGATCGAAAAGGTCAAATAGGTAGACGGTTTGTACTCATCGATGTGCTTCGACAGAAGGATGGCGTTGGTGCACAGGTAGACGAACTTTTGCCGCGCAACGATGCCGGCCACGATTTGCGGCATTTCCTTATGAATCAAGGGTTCGCCGCCCGGAATCGAGACAATGGGGGCACCGCACTCATCGACGGCGCGCAAGGCTTCCTCGAGCCCGACCCGCTTCTGCAGGATCTCCTTCGGATAGTCGATCTTGCCGCAGCCGGAACAGGCCAGATTGCATTGGAACAGCGGTTCCAGCATGAGAACCAGGGGATAGCGCTTGTCACCGCGCAGCTTGCGCCCCGCGATATAGCGGGCGACTTTGTACATTTGCAGGAGTGGTATGGCCATAGCCTATATTACCAGCACAGCTTGCCGGTGGTCGCGCCAGATTCGGGCCCATTCCAGCATGAACCAGGGGGTAAAAGTACGCCCTCCCTCCGCCGCGATCTCACGCTGAAGCGCCTCGGGGCTGATCCAGCGCCAAGCGCTGATTTCGTCGGAATTCACCCTGATCGGGTCTAGGCTTTTTCCTACAAATACCGAACAAAGTTCATTTTCCGCGCCGGTGGCGTCGAATTGCGCCTGGTACTGGAATTTGAACAAGAACTGCAACGGGCAGCGGATGCCCAGCTCCTCGTAGAGCCGTCGCTGCGTGGCGATTTCCAGACTCTCATCGCCACGCGGGTGACTGCAGCAGCTATTGGACCAATACATCGGCCACAAGCGCTTGGATGCCGAGCGCTGCTGGATCAGCAACTCGCCCCGGCCATTGAAAATGAGCAAAGAAAACGCGCGATGCAGCACCCCGCTGCCCTCGTGACATAACGCCTTGCTCAAAAGGCCGAGGCTGCGATCGGCCTCATCGACCAAAATCAACGCATCCGAATCCGACAGCACATCATTCATTCGAGAATCATATCGGCTCTCTTGACAGACACCAATCCCGCGGCTACTTCAGCAGGCCGTTGTCGCGGTACCAACGGATCGCATCTTCGAACGCCTGCACGGGCGCGCGCCAGGTGTAACCCAATTCGCGCGCAGCCTTTGCGCTTGAAAAAAACATCAGCTTGCGCGACATGCGCACGCCTTCCAGGGTGATGCGCCCGCTGCGCCCCGTGAGCTTGGCGAAACCTTCGGCCAAGTAGGCGATCGGCAGTACCACGCCGTATGGCAGGCGCACTCGAGGCGGCGGCCGGCCCACGAGCTTGGCGATTACCCCGAGAATCTCCCTCAAGCTCATGTCCTGTCCGCCCAAAATGTAGCGCTCGCCCGCCGCGCCGCGTTGGTATGCGAGCAAGTGCCCGTTCGCGACGTCATCGACATGCACGATATTCAAGCCGGTATCGACATACGCCGGCATGCGGCCCGCCGCAGCATCAAGCACCAATTGGCCTGTCGGAGTGGGTTTGATGTCCCCCGGCCCCACCGGCGTCGAGGGACTGACGATAACCACAGAGAGACCATCACGCGCAGCGTCGCGGACCACTTCCTCGGCCAAGTATTTGGAGCGCTTGTAGTGACCGATCATGTTGCCGATCGAATTCGGAGTCTGTTCATCGCCCGGCGTGCCGTCCGCGGGAATCCCGATGGTTGCGACGCTGCTGGTGTAGACGATGCGCTGCACGCCGCCGCGGCGAGCCGCATCGAGCACGTTGCGCGTGCCCTCTACATTGGTTCGATACAACTGCGAGGGATCCGGCGCGCCGAGCCGATAGTCAGCGGCAACGTGAAACAGGCCTTCGCAACCCTGAGCGGCTCGTTGCAGCGAGCTTGCGTCGGTGAGATCCCCTTCGATGAGCTCAACCGCAAGGCCGCGCAGATTGCGGCGATCCGAACCCTTGCGTGCGAGCACGCGCACCTGCCATTGATTCTGCAGCAGCGCGCGCGCGACCGCAGCGCCGACAAATCCCGTCGCGCCCGTGACCAACGCCTTCATTCGAGGTGCGGGCCGATGGCGCGCAAGGTACGCATCGCGACCCGATAGCGCTGCGCAAGACGGATCAAGGACACGATTTCGCCGGGCGCCAGCACCAGACCGGCGATGAGTCTGCCGAATTTCACGCGGCCGGCGCGGCTCGCCGCGACAACCGCGCGCGGCACCTTGTCGGCGGCCGTATCGACGATCACCCGTACCGCAATGAACGGCAGATTGTGGCGTGCCGCGACTTCCGCAACGGCAGCGCTTTCCATATCGACGGCAGCCGCCCCGGAACTGTGAAACGCAGCAGCTTTGTCCGAAGGCGTTTCGATCGCCCGATCGCTGCTGAGCAGATTCCCCTCCGTCACGGCGCGCACGGGACCCAACGCCGCGGCAACCCGCGCGCGCCAGGGAGAGGAGGCTTGGAATCGCGCGCCGTCGCCGGAAATCAGTTCGCGCGCCAGCACGACGCTACCGGGCGTGAGCGCTGGATCCAACGCGCCCGCCATGCCAAAGGTCATCAGCGCGGATGCGCCTGCTTCAACCAGTGCGTTGGCCGCGGCAGCGGCCGCCGCTCGTCCAATCCCGCTCACAGCCAGCAGCGCTCCATCGCCGAGCACCGCAAGTTCACTCAAGGGGATGACTCCACCGCGCGGCATCGAAGGTCCCAGCGCACGCGCCTCGGAGGCGAGCGCCGCGACGACGCCCACTCCACTCAAGCCTTAGGCCCGCGCCTCAATGGGCGATTCCGCGCCGCGTCAGGTTGCGGTAGGCGGCGAGTGCCCACAGGGGGAAATAGGCCGAATAGCCGTGGTAGCGCAAATAAAACACGCGCGGAAATCCCGGCGCCGTGTAGCTTGGATGACTCCACAGATCGTTGGCCTGACGCGTATGCAGCAAGAATTCCGCGGCGCGCCGCGCAGCTTCCGACCCCGCCTCGCCCGCGGCCAATAGCCCCAGCAGCGCCCACGCCGTCTGGTACGGCGTGCTGCCGAAGTCTTCCGCCGGCCGCGATTGCAGCGCATAGCTGTCGTTGCTTTCGCCAAAGCCACCGTCGGCATTTTGATTTTGCTTGAGCCACGCCACCGCGCGCTTCATCATCGGGTCGTCCGGCCCGATATGCGCCTGGGCGAGCGCCATCAGCACCGACCAGGTGCCATAAATATAATTCGTGCCCCAACGGCCGAACCATGCACCGTTTGCTTCTTGCTGCTTGCGCAGATAGGCGATCGCCCGCTCCAGCGCAGGCTTGTCCTGCGGCCTGCCGATGCGCGCAAGAACCGTGACCACCCGCGCGGTCACGTCGCTCGTGGGAGGATCCAACAGCGCGCCATGATCGGCAAAAGGGATTTTGTTCAAGTAGTAACAGGTGTTATCCGCATCGAACGCGGCAAAACCGCCGTCGCGGCTCTGCATGCCCACCAACCAGTCGAGCGCGCGGCGCATGCTCTCGGCATAGCGGGACGAATCGCGCGCCTGATGCATCGCCCAAGCGACCACGGCGGTATCGTCCAGATCAGGATAGAAGTTATTGGCAAACTGGAATGCCCAGCCGCCGCCCGGCAGATCCGGGCGCCGGACGCGCCAATCACCGGGTTCATCCAGCAATTGCTTGCTTTTCAGCCAGTCGAGCGCGCGAGTAGACGCATCGCGCGCGGCATCGTCTCCGGCTTCCTGCATCGCAAGCGTTGCAAGCGCGGTATCCCAAATCGGCGAGGCGCACGGTTGGCAATAGGCGCTCGCAGGACCGACCACCAAAAGTTTCTGCAATGCGCGCTTCGCGGTGACGCGGCGGGGATCATCGGACGGATAGCCCAGGATCACCATGGCCTCGAGCGCATTGACCATGGCCGGGAAAATGGCGCCCAATCCATCCTCGCCGTTCAGGCGCGCGACGAACCACTGTTCCGCGCGCCGCGTCGCCCGCTCGCGCATCGGCGCGGGGATCAACGGGTCGATCAATCGGCCGATGCGATCGAAAAGCAGAAAGGCTTTCGCCAGCATTCCGGCGCGCCGGAAGTAGTGCCGCTCCTTCTCGGGTGGCGTGGTAAAGAGTTCGCTGATTCCGATGTTGCGCGGATTCTTGGCCTTCGGCTTGCGCGTGCACAAGATGAACAACGGCACCATGACCGTGCGCGACCAGTAGGACACCTTGTCGATGTGAAACGGGAACCACTTCGGCAGCAGCATGATTTCGACGGGAATGTAAGGCACCCCGCGCCACGGCAGCTCACCGAACAGCGCCAGCGCGATTCGCGTGAAGACATTGGTCCGCGCGGCGCCGCCGCGCTGCAAGATGGCATTGCGCGCCTTCACCATATGCGGCGCCTGCACGCCATCGCCGGCGAGCTTCAACGCGTAGTACGCCTTGACGGTGCAGCTCAAATCCAATTCGCCGTTGTGATACAGAGGCCAGCCGCCGTGCTCGGCCTGTTGCGCGCGCAGATGATTGGCGATCTTCGATTCGAGCGTCGAGTCGATCTCGTCGAGGAAGTGCATCATCATGATGTACTCCGCGGGAATGGTGCAGTCCGCTTCGAGCTCGTACAGCCAGTAGCCGTGTTCGTTCTGCTGCGCAATCAAGGCATCGCGGGATTCCGCGATCGCACGATCGAGCGGCGACGAATCCGTCACACGCTTCAGCGTGTGCGCGACGATGTCGCTGCGCGCGTCCGGCGGCTCCGCGGGGAACGGAGTTGCTTTAGGAGCGGTGCGGTTCACGACCCTGAGCTCCCGTAGCGGCGCAGCGCGTGCTCTTGCTCGCTGTCTGCGTCGTTATCGTTCAAGACCGGCGTGGGCCGCGGCCGGCGCATCTCGGCAAGCCGCGCCAACGGCAAGCCGCGTGCGGCCGCCGCGAACAACCGCCGCAGCATCCAGTCGTTGCCGATGAAGGTGTTGGTCATGAGCATGGTCATGCTGACAGCGGTTCTGGTTACCTTGACTTGCGCGCCGGCCGTGAAGCCGGGATTGTGCGCGATCTTACGCAAGGTAAGCACGGCCAGGCCGATTGCCCACAGGCAAAAGCGGCGAATGCCCTTCTCTTTGCCTGGGATTAATAATGTGTAATCCAGCGCGTTGCGCAGGTGCGCGTGGGCGACGCCGACCAGCTCGGTAATACCGGCCCGAAAGCGCGGATCGACGGCGTCCGCGGAGAGTTGCGCAAGATCGATCCCATGCCGGGTAAAAACCTCCTGCGGCAGCCAGCAAGCACCGCGGCTGCGGTCTTCCCAGATGTCCTTGAGGATGTTCGTCATTTGCAGCCCTTGCGCAAATGAGGCCGCGAGAGCGCTCAAACTGGCCCGGCGGCGCCCGATATCCGCGGAATAGTCGCAGAAGAGGTCGGTTAGCATTTCGCCCACCACGCCGGCGACGTAGTAGCAATAGTCATCCAGATCGGTCGAACGGGGCAGCCCTTTGACGCTGGCATTGAATTGAAAACGCGGCATGCCGTAGCACATCAGCTCGACGCAGCGCTTGATGGCGGCATGTTGAGCCTCGCCCAGATTGGCCGTAACCCGAACCACCCGATCCATGTTGCTCACCAGATCGCGCTCGGTGGGCAAGGTGCGGTCGGACAAACGATGCACCAAATCGCGCGCCAGGGCGGTCGGTTCGCCATTTCCGCCCACTACCGCACTGAAACGCTGTAGGAATGACAGGGTCTCGGCTGCTGACAACGCCGGCTCATCCTCGATGGTGTCGGCAATCCGGCACAAGAGGTAGGCGGAAGTCACGGGTATGCTTAAGGCAGGCGGCAGTTGCGGAATGGTCAACGCAAAAGTGCGCGAGACATGCGGCAGAATCTGATCCTGGTAGACCTCATCGGAACTGACGGAATCCATGCTGGCAGTATCTCGGAAACCCGGAAAAATAGCATCATGTCAGCCGGTTACGTCTGGTGCAAATCCGCAACACCCCCTGAGTCCATTGCCACCATGAGGGGCGCGCAGTATAAACTGCCACAATATGGACATATCGCCCGCTAGCTACCCCCTGCTCGAAACTATTGCTTCGCCGACGGACCTGCGCAAGCTACCGGCTTCGAAACTCACGGAACTGGCTCAAGAACTGCGCCAATTCCTGATTCACAGCGTCGCCACTCGAGGGGGCCATTTTGCGGCCGGATTGGGCACCGTTGAGCTCACGATTGCGCTGCATTATGTGTTCAATACCCCCGATGACCGGCTGGTCTGGGATGTAGGACATCAAGCCTACCCGCACAAGGTACTGACCGGACGCCGCGACAAGCTGCACACCATTAAACAGGATTCAGGGCTTGCGCCCTTCCCCACCCGCAGCGAAAGCGAATACGACACTTTTGGAGTCGGCCACTCCAGCACCTCGATCAGCGCTGCATTAGGCATGGCCGTAGCGGCTGCGCAACGCGGTGAGCAACGCCGGGTCGTCGCCATTATCGGCGACGGCGCGCTGACCGCCGGCATGGCATTCGAAGCCCTGAATCATGCCGGCTCGTTGCCGGCTGACCTCTTGGTCGTGCTCAATGACAACGATATGTCAATTTCGGAGAACGTCGGGGCGCTCTCGAACTATCTGGCACGCGCCCTCTCCGGTCGGATGTACTCGCACCTGCGAGAGAGCGGCAAGAAAGTATTGCGCCAAATGCCCACCGTTTGGGAACTGGCGCGCCGCTCCGAGGAACACCTGAAGGGCATGGTGCTCCCGGGCACACTGTTCGAGGAAATGGGATTCAACTACGTCGGACCCATCGATGGCCACGACGTCAAGGCTCTGGTGAACACGCTGCGCAACTTGCAGAAGCTGCGCGGTCCGCAATTCCTGCATGTGGTGACGCGCAAGGGCAAGGGTTATGCCCCGGCGGAAGCCGACCCGATCAAATGGCACGGCCCAGGTCCCTTCGACCCGGCAAGCGGAATGATTTTCAAGGAAGCTAGCACCGGTCCTTCATATTCGCAGATCTTCGGCAAATGGCTGTGCGACATGGCGGACCGCGACCCAAGCATCGTCGGCATCACGCCGGCCATGCGTGAGGGATTGGTCGAGTATTCGAAACGCTTTCCCGCGCGCTACTTCGACGTCGCCATCGCCGAACAGCACGCCGTGACTCTGGCAGCGGGCATGGCGGTCGAAGGCCTGAAGCCGGTCGTCGCCATCTATTCGACGTTCCTGCAGCGCGCCTACGATCAACTCATTCACGACGTGGCATTGCAAAACTTGCCCGTGGTCTTCGCCGTCGACCGCGCCGGACTCGTGGGCAGCGACGGCGCCACGCATCAAGGCAGTTACGACTTGTCGTTCCTGCGCTGCATTCCCAACATGGTGGTCATGGCGCCGGCGGACGAAAACGAGTGCCGTCAGATGTTGTACACGGGCACCACACTGAATTCGCCGTCGGTGATTCGCTATCCGCGCGGCACCGGACCCGGCGTGCCGCTGGTTGCCGAGATGACGGCGCTGCCGCTCGGCCAAGCGCAACTGCGCCGCGAAGGGCGCAGCGGCTTAGGCATCCTGGCGTTCGGCGCGCTGGTCGACTCGGCGCAAAGGATTGCGGAGCGCTTGGATGCGACCATCGTCAACATGCGCTTCGTCAAACCTCTCGATGAGAAGATGATCGTCTCGATAGCGGCGCGTCACCGCGCCATCATCACCATCGAGGAGAACGCCGTCATCGGCGGCGCCGGCGCCGGCGTCAGCGAGGTGCTCGCGGCCGCAGGCATCCAAGTGCCGACGCTGCACATCGGCATACCCGATCGCTTCATCGAGCACGGCACCCGCGACACATGTCTGGCCAGAGCGGGACTCGACTTGGCCGGCTTGAGCGCGCGCGTCGAGCAGTGGTGGGCATCGCAATCTCAAGCCCGCATCCGTTCGGTTGGCGGCGCCTAACCGGCAACCGGCCCTCGGCGCGGGCTGATACCGCTCGATCTACTGGCGAGCTCCGGCTCGCTCCAACAGTCCGGCGACATCCTGCAAGTTCCTTTCCCTTGCCTGCTGCAGCGGTGTGTGGCCGGTATTGTCCGCGGCATTGGGGTCGGCGCCTCGCGCCAGCAACAAGCGCACCACCTCGAGACGGTTTTGGATCACGGCAGTCATCAATGGCGTGCGGCCCGCTTCGTCGCGGGCATCGATGACCGATCCTTGATCCAACAACGATGCGGTCTGGGCGACGTCGCCCCGCGCAGCGGCCGATTCTAGAGTTGCCGGCTTCTGCGCGCCGTCCACGCGAGTGGCAATACCTGCGGTTGCCGACCGCGCATCGCTTTCAGCCGCGCCGGCAGAAAGATCCTGCTGCCTGAGGCGTGCGGCCGCCGGCGGCGGCGCGGCGGCTAAGGGAGAGATGGAATTCTGCACGGGCGCGTAATTCTGCGAGGCGCTGGGCGGCGGGGCCGGTGCGGGAACGGGAGGATTGAGCGAGGCAGCGCCATTTGATCTCGCGCTCTTCCGGTTGGCCTGTGTCACGACAATTTCCTGCACGGAAGTTGCATCGCTCGACGGCTGATGCGCCGGCGCCGAATTCGATGGGGCGGCATACGGCTTGACCTCCTCCAGCTTGGGCGCCGGCGCGGGCGCCATGGCCATCTGCGCGGGGGGAGCGTTCTGCCAATAACGTGGCGCAAACAGCAGCGCGGCGAGCAGTGCCGCGCCGACCGTGCCGAAGGCCGTGATTTTCCAGCGCGATTCGTTGGCCGCAGGGCGCGACATGTCAAAGCTGTGTTGCGGCGCTTTCTTTGCGAGTTCGTCGGCGACGCGGCGGCTCTCGGCGAGAATTGCCGCGCGCACGGCATCGCTCGGAGCCGCGGCGTCCGAGTCGCTGGCCCGCCGGTAGCGAGCTTGCAATTCCTCGTCTGGAGTGTCGTCATTCGGGGTCATGCGTATTCCCACAACAGCTGGCGCAGCTTGGCCCGGGCATAGCGCAGCCGGCTCTTTACCGTTTCGAAGCTGGACCCGGTGGCCGCGGCGATTTCCTCGACGCTGAGATCTCCTTCTGCCTGCAGCAGAAACGCGGAGCGTTGTTCCGCGGGCAACTGCGCGACGGCGTTCAACAAAGCCGCGGCCTCATTCTGTGATTGGACCTGCGCGGGTGGTTCGAGTTTCGCCGCATCGGCAAGCCGTTCGAGCGGAGTTGCCGCCTCAGGATCCGCATCGTCTCCGGCATCGAGGCTTTGCAGCCGATGGTTCGCGCGAATCATGTCGACCATGCGGTTGTGGGCAATGGTGAACAGCCAGGTTGTGAATTTTGCGCTTGGCTGATATTTCGCGGCGCCGCGCACGACCGCAAACCAGACCTCCTGCATAAGATCGTTGGCAGTGGCTTCATTCCTCACGTTACGGTGAAGGTAGCGAAACACCCGTGACTCATGCCGCTGATATAGGAATTCGAACGCGGCGGCCTCGCCGCGTCCGAAGCGCAACATCAAGTTCTCGTCAGTCTCCTGCGACAGGCCCATTCACCCCATTATCAGCCCCCCGGCGGGTCCGGTACATAGCTCTGCTTGGATGAATCGGGGAAGGGATTCGGCGTTTGCCACATCGGGCGACCGGGCACAACACCCATGGCCACCAAGTTCTCGTAACTATCGTAGCGAATTTTGATGATCTCATTGGGCGTGCTCGATAGACGATCAAAGGTGGTGTTCTGCACGTACGAGGATTCACGAGCGCCGTGTCCCGTGCCGAGTTTCTGTTGCGGCACCATATTCGACGCTGCGGAATTCGGGGCAACCTCCGCCAACCTGGGCGCGGGTGCCGCTGCTTGCGCACGGCTGGACGGTGGTGCACCGATCGCCGCACTGTCGGCTCGATCTTCGGCGGCTGACGACTGCTCGAAGCGTTGATCTGAAGGCACGTAACTTTGGACTCGTGCCGGCCGCTCGAGAAACAGCGCCACGCCGATGACGCCGACATTGGCAGGGCGCCCGGTGCGCTCCGCATAGGAATTGGCGGCGCTGGTAAAATTGAAGGCGGCGATTTCCGCATTGCTCTTGCGCCAGCCGGCGATTTCGTAGCTCTCGCCGGGACTGAAGACATAGCCGCTTTGGCCCCAAGCCCCGGTCTCGCCGCTGATCACATTGATGCCGTCCACGGCGGTTACTGCAAGCACGCGTTCGCCGCGGTGGTTTTGAATCATGATCGAATAGCGGGCGCCGGGCCTGCCTGCAACCCAAGACTCGCCGTGGTGCCGATATATCGGCAGCGTAGCGCCGCTGTCGCGGTCGATAATTTGCACATCCGCAAGCCTGCCGGCCGCATGCGCGTCCGTCCTTACGCCAAGCGCCCCCATGCCAATCAGCAAGATTCCAAATCCAATGCATTTCATGTCGATCTCCGGTGTGGTCTGCTCCCACCTGAATCGATGCGGCTGCGGAAAAGGGGTTAAGATTCGCGCGGAGATTTGCCAGGAGCGGGAATGCCGGTCAGCTTCACTTCACATAACATTCGCTTGGACGACGGTACCTATACCAAGCCTGACGCCGGCTATTCAATGGACCTGCATCCTTGGTTTCTGGCGGCAAAACGCATCCTGGATGGGGCATTTCCCGGCGATAAGCGGCACTTGCGCATTGCCGACCTGGGCTGCCTCGAGGGCGGCTACACCGTAGAGTTCGCGCGCCTCGGCCTGCAGGCGCTGGGAATCGACGTGCGCGAATTGAATATCGAAGCCTGCCGCTACGTGCAATCCAGGGTCAACCTGCCCAACCTGGAATTTTCCCGCGACGATGTGTGGAATATTGCCGCGCACGGCACATTCGATGCGGTTTTTTGCTGTGGGCTTTTTTATCATTTGGACAAGCCGCGCGAGTTTCTCGATCTGTTGTCGCGCGTGACCAAGCGCTTGCTGATCCTGCAAACGCATTTCTCCGAGGCCAAGGACTCGCCGAGCCTGATTCAGCCGCGGCGATTTCGGCGCGCGCTCGCCAAGGTGTTGCCGCTCAAGAACACGGGAACCACCACGCACAAGCTGTCGTTCTTGAGCGAGAACGAAGGCCTGCCCGGACGCTGGCTGCCTGAATTTCGCAGCAAGCGTGCATTTCGCGATCGTGAAAATCGCCGCTGGGCGTCCTGGAACAACAAACAGTCGTTTTGGATACAGCGCGAGTACCTGCTGCAGGCTATGCGCGACGCTGGATTCGACCTGGTGCTCGAACAGTTCGATGGGTTGGGGCCGAACATCGCATTCGAAATGACCGAGGGAAGCTATCGGACCTCCGGACGCAGCACCTTCATCGGCATGAAAACGGCATACGCATTAGATCCACCCGCGCCGGTTGTAAAAACTGGGGTGCGCGAAGCCTGACAACCGAAGCGCGCGAGAAAGCGGCCGGCGCACGCTACCAACGACTTTCGACAACGGGAACACAGCATGAATTTGAACAAGATCGGGAAGCTATGTGCCGCACTGACCGGCGTTCTATTGGTCGGCGGCGGCCCGGCGGCGCTTGCCGGTCAGACGCCTGCGCCTGCGCCCGCCCTGCCGGCCGCCGGCGGCGATATCCCCGCGGACTTCAAGATCGTGACGGCCGCTGACGACTACATCAAGCGCGACATCATGATTGCGATGCGCGACGGCGTGAAGCTGCACACCGTCATCATCATCCCCAAAGGCGCGGCTCACGCGCCCATGATTCTCGACCGAACGCCGTACAACGCCGGCAAATTCGCCAGCAGCGCGCCGAGCCCGCGCCGTGCGCTGATGCTGCCCTTGAGCTACGGCGAACTCTCCGAGGCCGGCTACATCATCGTGGTCCAGGATGTGCGTGGAAAATATAAATCCGAAGGCGACTATGTGATGAATCGGCCGCTGTCGGGCGACTTGAATCACACGCCGGTGGATCATTCGACCGATGCCTACGACACTATCGACTGGCTGGTGAAAAATGTGCCGGAATCCAATGGCAAAGTGGGCACCATGGGCACGAGCTATGATGGATTCACGGTGCTGATGAGCTTGGTCAATCCGCATCCTGCGTTGAAGGCCGCTGCCCCCTTCAACCCGATGGTTGATACTTGGATGGGCGATGACTGGTTCCACAACGGCGCGCTTCGTCAAACTTACGCCGATTACATCTTCGAACAGACAGCCGACAAGTCTTCAGACGATAAATGGATCGTGCCGCGCTACGACGCCTATGGCACGTGGCTCGAAATCGGATCCGCGGGCGCGCTGGGAAAAGTGTTGGGAATGGATCAGCTGCCGTTCTGGCAGCGTCTCACCCAGCACCCAGCCTACGATCGCTATTGGAGCGAACAGGCAGTGGACAAGATTCTCGCCGCGCACCCGCTCACCGTGCCGACGTTGTACATCCACAGTCAATGGGATCAGGAGGACATCTACGGCGCCACCGCGGCCTTTGCGGCGACGCGCTCGCAATCCGGTCCGGGACACGATAATTCGCATCTGGTGATCGGACCGTGGCGCCACGGCGGCGGCAACGGCGATGGCTCCTCGCTGGGGGCGATCAAATTCGACGGCGATACCGGCCTGTGGTTTCGTTCGCATGTGCTGCTGCCGTTCTTCGATTCACATCTGAAAGACGGCGCGCCCAAGGCGGATATTTCCATCGTGACCGCCTTTGAAACGGGCGCGAACGTTTGGCGTCGTTACGATCAATGGCCGCAGTCCTGCGCGAGCGGCTGCCCCTTCAAGTCGGCGCCGCTTTATCTGGCGGCCGGCGCCAAATTGAGCTTCGACAAGCAGCCGAGCGGCGCCGTCGCCTTCGACGAATATGTTTCGGATCCGGCAAAACCGGTCACTTACCGGCCGCGGCCCATCCGTCCGACCTACGCGTCCGGTTCGACCTGGGGGCGATGGCTGGTGGATGATCAGCGCTTCGCGGCGGATCGCAGCGACGTACTGACCTACACTTCGGATGTCTTGACGGCGCCGCTGCGCATCGCCGGTCAGCCCGTGGCGCACCTTTTTGCCTCGACCAGCGGAACCGACTCCGACTGGGTGGTCAAGCTCATCGATGTTTATCCGGACGAGGTACCGGGCAACGTGGAAATGGGCAGTTACGAGTTGCCGGTCGCCATGGATATCCTGCGAGGCCGCTATCGCGTTGATCCGGCAAATCCATCGGCGATTCCCGCCGGCAAAATAGTCGGCTACACCCTGAAGCTGCCCAACGCAGATCATGTGTTTCTGCCGGGGCATCGGCTCATGGTCCAGGTGCAGTCCACCTGGTTTCCGCTCTATGACCGCAATCCACAGACCTTCGTGCCGAACATTTTCTTCGCCACGCCCAAGGACTACGTCAAGGCCACTCAGCGCGTGTTCCACAAGCCCGACGCAGCCAGCTACATCGATCTGCCGGTGGCGAAGTAACGCAGTAGACTTAGCTATAGCTGATTGATTGTGAGACCCGCATGACGCTCGCGAATTTACTGGTGTTCGCCCTGGCATTGATCCTCGCTGCCGGCACTCCCGGGCCCAGCATCGCGGCGCTGGTGGCGCGAGT
>Ga0193726_1001427_pt1 | contig 18860 bp, 18 predicted proteins | sample H2c1metaG_FD_144928 | JGI IMG/M metagenome (GOLD analysis project Ga0193726, IMG submission 144928) | Soil microbial communities from a riparian zone of the East river system, Colorado, United States - H2c1 | ecosystem: Environmental > Terrestrial > Soil > Riparian zone | place: USA: East River... | reverse complement strand
CGACGTCCTGGCTCATGTCGAATTTGCCGCTGAGCGACATCTGCTCGCCCGGCTCGCGATGTACATCGAAGGCAGCGCTCACCGGAATGTGTTGATCGGCGGTCAGGGAACCGGTTTCGACCTTGATGTTGTCCACCGTGACGCCTGCGTAGCTCACCCGCCCGCTTCGCACCTGGATGTTCGCAATGGACTTGAGCAGTTCGCCCGCTCCAGTGTGAACTGCGTCGGCTTTTGCTTGCGCTTCAGGTGAGGACTCAGGGTCCTGCCAATTTCCCTTACCTTGCGCGTTCTTGAGCAAGCGCACATCCAGCCCTTCGACCTCGAGCCTGGCGACTTCCAGCCGCTTGCGCAGCAAAGGCAACAGCTTGACCCGGACGCTGGCATGGGTCAGCGACAAAAAGGGCTCATTCCCGAAGCCTTGAGGATTGCCTAAGCTGGCGGGGCCCAATTCCAGCGACACCCAGGGGAATACCGAGAGCTTGATGTCTCCCGAGAGCTTCAAGTCCCGTCCTGTGGATTGCTTCACGGTCGAGGCGATCTTGGCCTTGTAATTGTTCGGGTCGACGCTGAGCCAAACGGCGATGAGCGCCACGCCCAAGAGCGCGACGATGCCGGCTGCCAAAAGGCTTAAAAACTTGAAGCGCGTCATGCCTTTCACTCGGGATTGAGACCTCGATCATAGCTCAAGCGCTGACCCCATCCGCCGATACCCTTAAGATGATGGGCGCAAGCCCACCGGGTATTAACACCGCATGCCAAGCTGGCCGAATCAGAGCAAATTGCTCAACATGTTGCGAAGACGCACCGATATCCGGGAAGCCGTGGCACCGGCGCGCGCGGCTGTGGGCGATGATCCGCCAAGCTCTCTTTCCGACTCTGAGACCTCCACCCGGCGTTCCGCCGAGTTTTTGGAATTTGCGCAGGCCGCCGGCGGCTTTGGCGTTTTCGAACTGAACTTGGTCACCGGGCAGATCAAAGGCACCTCGCTGTTCTTTGAACTGATCGGCCTTGAATGCCGCGACATGTCCTTGAGCCGGGAGGAGTGGCTGGCCTCGATTCACCCTGAAGATCTCGAAGGCGTCGTTCACGCCTTGAGCGTCGCGGTCGCCTCGGGCGGCGGCTATGGCACCGAATATCGAACCCTTACCGCCAACGGCGAAGTGCGCTGGCTCGCGGGCCGCGGACAGGTGTTGCTGGGCGGCGAAGGCTATGACTCCCGCGCGATCGGCACCATCACCGACATCACCGAGCGCAAGGAGCTGGAAGACAAGCTGCACTACGCCACCGAGTCGTTGAACATTGCGCAGACCGCGGCCGGCGTTGCCACCTTCGACTTCGATTTCCGTCGCAATAGCCGCATCTGCTCCGACAACTTCCGCGAGCTTCTGGGCATTCCACCCAACACCTCGCTCGATGACCTGAATCAAGCGCTGTCCCGGGTGCATCCCGACGACTTCGCGCGCGTGCGCAGCGGGCCCTTGGAAACCACGCCGGCGAATCCCTACTACCGCTGCGAGTATCGTGTGCTGTTGGATCAGGGCGGCGAACGTTGGCTCGGCGAGAAAGCCCGGGTACTGCGATCGCCCACCGGCGATGTGGAGCGCATCACCGGCGCGTTGATCGATATCAGCGATCTGAAGCGCACCAAAGCCGCCTTGGGCTCGGTCGAGATTCGGCTGGAGCGGGCGCTGCGCGGCACGCAGGATGGCCTGTGGGAAATCGATCTCTTGACCAACGAGTCCTGGTACGGCCTGCGATTCGGGGAGCTCCTGGGCTACAGCGTCGAGGAGTTGGGGACCTCTTTCGAGCAGTTCGTGACCCTGATTCATCCGGAGGATCGCGATCGCGTCGCCAAGGCGCTCGATGATCACTTGGAACATCGCGCCGTGTACGATCTGGAGTTTCGGGTCCGACATCAGGATGGGCACTACGAATGGATGCGCGCGCGCGGTCAAGCGGAGCGCGCTGCGGACGGCACGCCGCTGCGCTTGGCGGGCGCCATGCAGCTCATTACCGATCGAAAACTCGCCGAGCAAGCCTCGCTCGACGCGAAGCTCGCCGCCGAAGCGGCGAATCGCGCGAAGAGCAGCTTCCTGGCGAACTTGAGTCATGAAATCCGCACGCCCATGAACGGCGTCATCGGCATGGCGCAGATCCTGTCGGAGACCCCGCTCGACAATGCGCAGCGCGAGTATCTGGACATCATCCGCGGTTCCGCCAAGGCGCTGCTCTCGCTGATCAACGGGGTGCTCGACCTGTCGAAAATCGAAGCCGATCGGCTGGAGCTGGAGAATGTCGACTTTGACATCATCAATCTGCTGTACGAAACGGTTGCGGCGACCGCGCTGCAGACCGCCGCCAAGGGCATCGAACTCATCGTCACCATCGAAGCCGAAGTGCCTGTCATGGTCCGCGCCGACCCTGTGCGCCTGCGGCAGGTCGTGCTGAATCTTCTGGGCAACGCGGTCAAGTTCACGCATGAGGGACACATCGCCGTGCGGGTGGCGAATCGAACCGAAGCGAATGAGCGCGCCTCCTTGACCATCGAAGTCACCGACACCGGCATAGGCGTTCCACCCGATCGCATCGACAGGCTGTTCAAGTCCTTCTCGCAAGTGGACTCGTCCACCACGCGTCATTACGGCGGCACGGGCTTAGGCCTGTCCATCGTCAAGCGCCTCGCCGAATTGATGGGCGGCGAAGTCGGCGTACGCAGCGAATTGGGCGTGGGCTCATGTTTTTGGGTGCGGATAGAACTCGACGTCGTGAAGGACCAACCGGCCCGTCAGCCCATCGGTTCCGGACGCAAGGTGCTGATCGTCGATGACATCCCGGCGTCCCGCGCCAGTTTGGCCTCGAAACTCAAACTTTATAGCTTCGATGCGGTCTCGGTCGACGGCGTGGATGAAGCTCTGGTTGAGCTGAACAAGGGCGGCTTCGATGTGGTGTTGGCCGATGAGTTGATGCCCATGCGCGGCGGCCTCGATTTATTGAACGCGCTGCGTGCCGATTCGAACCATGCGCGTCTGCCGTTGATTCTGTTGTCGTTGTTTGGCGCGGAGCATGACGTCGCTGAGCGCGAACATCAGCCGAACGCAACGGGACTCAAACCGATTCGGGCGGCTCAGCTCGTCAACCTCATCGACCAGGTGCTGACCGGCAAGACACCGCATGCGCCCGAGATCCGCGCCGTGGCGCAGACTCTGCCCACCTTCCGCGGCAGCAAGATTTTGCTGGTCGAGGACAATCCGGTGAACCAGCGGGTCGCGCAGCGCACGCTGCAGAAGTTGGCCGCCGAGGTGACCATCGCCAACAACGGCGCCGAAGCCCTGGAGCGAATTTCAGCAATCGACTTCGATGCCGTCTTGATGGATTGCCAAATGCCCGTGATGGATGGGTTCACCGCCACGCAGCGCATTCGAGAATTGGAGGCCAGCCGCGGCGGCAAGCGATTGCCCATCATCGCGCTCACGGCAAATGTGATGAGCGAAGACCGCGAACGCTGCATCGCCGCGGGCATGGACGCGCACTTGGGCAAACCCATTGAACCCGCGCAGGTAATTGAAGCCCTGAGCCGCTTCTTGAAGCAAGCCACGTTGACGCCGGCGGTAGATCGCGATGCCCTGCGCGAGCTCACAGGCGGCGATACGGAATTCGAGCGCGAGCTGGCTGAAACCTTCGTCGCCAGCGGCGATCAATGCCTCGCAGAAATCATGGCCGCGCTCAAAGTCAGCGACTACGATACGGTGCGCAAACGCGCGCATTCCTTGAAGGGGGCGAGCGCCAACATCCATGCCCGGGACTTGAGCATTGCGGCGTCGAGCCTGGAAAATGCGGCGCGCGAGAATTCGATTCCCGTCATCAGCGGCCTGGTCGAAGAGCTCAAAGAACGCCTGGCAGCGGTCAACGCGGAGCTGCGGTTAGTCGGGTAAGAGACGCGAACTTACGTCACTTTGGCTCTTCTATGTTTGGGGGTAAAGGCGAGGGAAGATATGTTCTAGTGCTTCCGCGGGAAAGCGCAGAGAAACAGCGCCCTTCGGAGTGTCAGAACTCAGCAACCCCGCGCGCACAACGTCGTTCAATACTCTTCGTGCTGTTCGCTCTGGAAGTCCGGTGATTCGACTTACTTCACCCCGCTCGAATTCGCCGCGGATCAACGCCTCCTGAAGCAGCGCGGCTCCTTCTGGTTTCAAGTCCGGATGGCGCAGCACGTGAGCCTTCAATCGCTCCCTGAGACTATCAAGTTCGAACAATCCGCTCATGAATGTAATTTGGTCCAGGCACACCCTCAGAAACCAAACTACGAATTCCTGCAGAGCTTTCTGCGAAAGATTTCCTCGTCCGTCAAGATCACCTTCTCTCGGCGAGTCCGCGCGATCCATCATTTGCTTATAGTCGGCGCGGCTTTCCAAGCCGCGTGCCAGTCCTCGCGAGATTGACCAAAGGCCTCGTGAACCAATGTTTGCCGACCACGCCATCGCATGACTCATCAATCGACTCACCCGTCCATTGCCGTCGAGAAAGGGATGTATGTAGTTGAATCTATGATGGGCCGAGGCTATCGCCATGATCTGCGTTGCTCTGCCCATTGTTTGAAAGCTGAAGCGCTCCTCAAAGTAGCGCATGAAGTCGGCGACTCTATCGCTGGATGGGGGGACATGTCGTCCCACCTCGACATCCTCTTCCGGACCTGTTCGCCATTCGCCGGGCGTCATTCGAAGTATGGACCCTTTTGTTTTGATCTGGAGCATGGCGTCTGGAGCATCGCGATAGAACTCACGGTGAAGCCACAGAATGAATTCTCTCGAGGCTGGAGGCGGTAAAGAGCCCTCGCTGCCCATGCGGTCGACTTCTCGCTGCACCCGAACATGTGCGGCTGCCTCGCGTTGCAGATTGCGCCGCCCCTCGTCTGTGTCAAATTTTCCGGCGAGAGCGCGTTCGATGTCGCGTGGCCGAGTGTTATGACCCTCTATAAGGTTGCTGTAGTAGGTGTTCATCACCCGCACCAGATCGGCCAGATTTGCCGCAGTGCGCGGATGTAATGCCTTACCCAGCGTAGCTGAGGAGGCTGCCAATTCGGCGATCACATCCGCGATAGCGGTCGTCGGTTCCTCGAGTCTGGCCGGCTCAATCCTGGAGACGCTTTCAGAGGTCATTTTGGCCGATCTCTTTGACGGGAAATTCGTTAAGAATCACCGATAGTACACTGAATTGGCCGATCTGTTGGCCGATCTGTTGGCCGATCTGTTGGCCGATCTCTTTGACGGGAAATTCGTTAAGAATCACCGATAGTACACTGAATTGGCCGATCTGTTGGCCGATCTGTTGGCCGATCTGTTGGCCGATCTGTTGGCCGGGGAGGCTGAGAAAGAGGAAGCTTCGTCTTCTATGGATAGCTGAGTTTCTGCGACCGCGCATCAGGCGGAAGGTCTGAAAAGTGCGACGGGAAAGTTGGCGATGCTGCGAGCAACGCTGATCGGCGAAGCGCCGGCATCGTTCTTAGCGTACGGATTAGCTCCGGCAGCCCTCAATAGGGCTATCCCCTCTCCTTGACCACGGGATGTCATCGTTGCCCTCCACAGCGGTGTGTTTCCAACTACATCGCAAACTTCTGTTTCTGCTCCAGCATCTAGCAAGAGCGATGTAACCGATGCGGATTATGCTTGGGCCGCAAAGTGTAGAGGTGCCCATCCATTGTCATCACGAGAGTTCGGAAGAGCACCCGCCGCCAAAAGTTCAGCACACAAAACAGGGTTCCCGTCGCTACAGGCGTAGTGCAACGCAGTGCGACCATATTCATCGACACCGGGACGGGCTTTTCTCTTCGGCTGTTTTCCAACCATAATTGAAGTGTGCCTATGGCTAAATGCGAGCGCCAACTTTCCGACTAGGATCTTAACCTAATGGACGCCCGCGGTTAGCCGGAGGCATATGGGCGAGAGCCCACCGGAAGCCACTCGGATGCGGCGTCAAGAAACGTCAACAATCCTCGCCCGCTCCACCGTCTGGTAGCATCACTAACCGGAGCGCTCACACTTGCCAGACTTCTCTCGAGCCACTTAAGTTACGGAAGACGCCTCTTGCTTCATGAACGTATCTTCATTTTATTTCTTATCGCCTGCTTTCTATTCGCATGTGGCGGCTCATCGATGCAGGCTCCGGTTCCGGTCCCACCGCCGCCGCCATCGCCTTCGGTGCTGCAAGCGCCCACTGTCATAAATTTGTACCCGGACGGTTCCCCCTCCGACGGCACGAGACTGTTTGTCTTTGTGACTGCAGTTGGTTCTCTAGCATTCAATTCTCCCTTACCGCTGGCATTCGACACAGGTTCTGCCGGCATGACCCTGTTTGCCCCGAATGCGTTTCCCAGTATGGCTACGGCCTGCAGCGTCGATATGCCGAGCGGATGCGGTTTCACGTTTCCGCCGGGCCAGCACTCGATCACCTTTAACAATGTCACGGTGACCGATTTGCAAGCCACCCGCTGTTATGGCGGCGCTTCAGGCCACGCTCAGACGGGGAATCTAGGATTCGCGACTGTTACTTTCGGCGATGCCGCGGGAGCTTTGACCACCGGCAGCATGCCTATTTTGTTTTATTACAAGATCACCGCAAACTCGACCAATCCGAGTCAATGCGACGATACCGGCGCAGTCGTGAATGTGCCGCCTCAACAAGGCTGGTTCGGAGTCAACACGCAGGCCGACGGTGTCGTCGTTGATCGAATCTTAGCCTCAACTTCAAGTCCGCCCTGCGCCAACGGGGTTGCCGTCACCTGCGTCGTGGCAAGCGTCTTTGACTATTTGCAATTTGCCGGCGGAGTGGATGCAGGATTCTTGTTGACTCATCGAACTTTGCAGAGCTGCACAATCGACTCGCGGACGTGTGCGCCGGCGCCAATGCTCACCGTGGGCCTGACGCCGCCTCAAACGGCCGGTTTTGGCTCAATCATTCTCAGTTGCGCAAGCACGCCAACAATCGAAGGATTCCCAAACTGCAACGCCAACATTGCGAATTCCGGTATTACAGTCTCCGCAGCCGACGGATCGAACGCTACGAGCTATTCGGGCGCGTCGGTGCTCTTCGACAGCGGCACACCCAGCATGATCCTCGCGCCACCCAATGGCGTAACTATCCCTGCTGCGACTGGCACTGACGTCCTCGCGGCAGATGAGAAGGTGCTCGTCTCGCTCCCCAATGGCTATGAATTCAGCTATGCGGCAGCGCCCAATGGAGTCGACGAGACCGTGCTTAACACAAGCGGCGCGGGCCGGAACGTCGTCGGCATCGACTTTTTCCAAAATCACGATTTCTATATCGACTACACGGCCAGCACAGAAGGATGGCATTAAGGCCAAGGACAGCTGATCTCTGAATCTTGGACAGACGCGCAGATCATCGCTTGAGCGTTCTTGATCGCTCCATCCCGCTTTACCGCAACCAGCCATTCGGACGCGCCACGAATGGCCTGACGTCTTGGCGGGTCTCCTCAGCTAACCGCGCTTGCCCGCCGTTGCCAGAGCAATTGCCCGATCTAGCGCGGGGTCAACGCCCGCCCGCCAGTCTTTAAAGGTCAACGGGATGAGCTCATCCGGGTCGAGCGACTCGACCCGGACCCGGAAGAAATAATTCAGCCAGAAACACATCTTCCAATCGGTGCACGCATGCTGATAGTCATGCTTACCTGTCTGGTAGGCGACACACAGTGGGTAGTTCGGCAGGCACGCCGAACCCCCTTCTGAGAAGAACTGCAGTCGATCGCCCACCGGTTCGCCCACGATAACAACCCGCCCCTGACCCGCCTGTTTGACGAACGCGGCAGTAGTTATGCCTGCCGAGAACGTCGCAGGGCCGGTGAGGACAATTATTTTCCCCGCTGCAGGAATCAGTTTTGGAAGGCCGCGCGCGAAGCGGTATGTGTTGACGTAATCGCCGCCACCGTCATAGCGCAAATCTAGAATCACGTTGCACGTCGGCATTTGCCGCAGGCGATTCTGGGTGTTCGACAAGAAATCCCTGATGTTCTCAGCGCCTTCGTTGACGTTGGATTTCAACTGCACGAATTGGCTACATGTTCCGGGCAACGATACATTTCGAAAGACATGGTCAAAATCGGCCAATGATATTGGCAGAGCGTGGTCCGGTTCGGCTGCCCGCCACTGTCCCGTCATGCCCGTCAAGGTTTCGTTCGATAGCCATCGTTTGACGGATACTGCAGGTTCACTCGCCGGCGCTTCGTAGGCCTCCAGCCTTCTGGTGATCGCGCCCCCGGCAGGAGTCAGTACCGTCCAATCCGAGTGCTGCGTGTCGGAGGCTACGTCAATGCCGTACAAGAGATCCTGGAGCACCAGATATTGCGAGGCATGCAGGCGGCGCCACTGCGGCGTACCGCCACGCAACTGCCCAAGCTTGGTCATGACGGCGTCAATTGACTGTCCATCGATCGCCATCACCCGACCGCCCAGGAGCGCCGCGTTGGTTTCGGTCGCACGCATGATGTAGAGACCGTCCGCAAACGCTGCGACACGCACCGGAAGCTTCAATGGTGCGGGATTCCCTTCACTTTCAACCCTGGAATGGCCATTGTCGGCCAGCGCATCAATTTGCATCAGCGCCACACGGAAATGAGGTCGATCGAGCACTTTACCGAGCGCCTCGAGAGCATTCAGTCTTCGATTCGCTTCAGCCCGGTCCTTCGGTGCGAACGAGCGGTCCAACGCAATGAGTTGACGGAAATAGGCTATGTCCTGCCGCTGCGCATCAAGCGCGTTGGCAGCGGGCGGATAATGCGGCGGCGGCGCTGTCGGGTGAAAACGGTGGCGCATCTCCACAAAGAATCCGGCCGTCAGAGTCGCTAGCAGCAGAATCAACCCCGCCGCAATGACGCTGACTCGCTTCGCCATGGATTGCATTCTTGGTGTCCCAGCCTGAAGCGACCCTCGCTTCTGGGCAAAGAATCTTCACTCGGTGAGTATTAACACCGGTAAGGCGATAAAGTTACATTTCACGTGAAAAAAGATATCGCGCGAACGCCGAACGGCGCAGTCCGGCTCGAGACCGCCAATCCCACTGCAAAGCAACGGTTATGGGCGGCTTATTCCCGCACCATCAAGTAGCGCGAATCTCTTAGAGACCATTTTCCTTGCACTGGCGTCGCAGCGCACGAATAGTCCGCTGCGACGTTCGTCGCTGCTGCGCTGAGCGCATCCCTGCACTGCTCCAAGTTAGGGTACACAGCGACAGTCCGAGTTCCGCCCGCGTGTAATTGAGCCACTAAGATAAACAGCATGAACTTCATTCGATTACCTCGATCGTATCGACTTCGCGAGCTGCGCGGCAATTTTAGACATATGCAGCCGCCATCCGACACCAGGCTCCGCGGAAAATCGAATGGACGCAAAAGCCCATCGGCTCGACAAAGCATAACCATTGCGTTTCATAAAGGACTCCTGGCTCGGTAACCGTAATAGGAATGATCCCCGGAGCCATGTTGTTGCGATCTCCAATCTGTGGCAACGCCATCGCCGCAAAACCACGCTGCCTGTCGCGGTTTGGAGAACGTTATGTCACGAGTGCCCACGGCTGGCCGCAACCGCGGTGAGCGCCAGCCTTGCGGCAGTGAGGGGCGCACAGATAATCGGTGCAAAATCCCGCTAGCGCCGCTTAGAGTCCCGATCGCACCGCGAAGACTGACGCCAGACCATTGCATGGAACTCGGCAGTGCGCGATTCTACCCATTGGGAATCGGAGGACCGCGAATGCGCGGAGTGATGCTTCTGGCGGCGATAATAGTGACCGGTTGCGCCAAGCCCGGGTTTAACTACAACCCTGCGCAAGGCATGCCTTTGTCGGTCACGACACCTGCGAATCCCTCGTATATCGAGTCTCAACGATTGGCCGCCGCCAAGAATCTTAATCTTCATGTTGTGACCAAGGACGGCGAGCGCCTTTACTGCCGGTCAAATTTCATTTCCGGCTCCCACATCGTCAGGGACACGACTTGCTACACGGCCGAGCAGCTCGATCAAATGGACCAGCGAACTGAACGGCAATTACAGCTGCTCTTGAGGCCAAATTTGACGGGCCAACACCCCTAGCGCGGATTGTTCTCTTGGCTTGGAGCTAATCCAAACGCAGGTGGGTCCTCATAAACCCGATCGAACTGCGAACAATCTGTTTGGAGCGTTCTTCATCGCCCCTAATATCAAAGCTATCAAAGCCATGTGCTCCCGTCGGATGGTTCATTACAGTGATCGGCGCATTCGCAGCCAGTGCCCTGGCCACGAATCGATCCAGAGCATCGTTCAGTGTCGGAATGTCGTCCCGCCCCGCACGCACAATCAACATCGGCATCAACGCGGACGCGTCTTCCGGCAAGGATGCGACCGCCGAAAATGCCTTGAGGTATCGCAGCGCCGCTGCGTCCCCCGGCGGCGCATATTGCTGGACATCGAGGAGCGCGTAAAACGCCACCAGGCACCGCACGAATGTTGGCCTCTCCACGAGGAGCGGAGTCAACAGTTCGCCGCCCGAGGACCACGCGCAGACGCCCACGCAATCCCCGTCTGCTTGAAACGACTCCGCGTTTGACCGAAGGTACTGTAGTGCGGCATGCAGGTCTGATGCAGCTTCGACCAACAACAATCGGGGCGGAGGGCTGAATCGATGCGTGAACATCACCGCAACCATTCCGGCGGCGGCAACCAGACGACCCCAAGACTGAAACATGACCCAATCCTTTGGCTTGTATTCAGGGCCGGCGCCACCGTGAATGAACACTACGACCGGTCGGCGCTCTGGAAGCTTAAGATCTGGCGGAAGATAAACATCCATCAAGAGATTGGGATTGTCCACCTGGCTATACTTTAGGTTCGCGATGACGCGGACCCTATCCATGTCAGGCAGTTGATAGACGACGGGTCTCGCAACGCGCTCAGCCAAGCTCTCGGCAACTGACTGCTTCGAATCTGCTTTGTCGGTCATGCATCCGCTCCTTGGGTGTTTGTCCGCACCAAAAAACAACGCCGCGATCAAACTCATGAGAGTCTGCGCGGCGTCCAGAAATACAAAAGCCGCAACGAATGCGGCTTTGTACGTAACGAAAGCTTATCCGTCAGAACGGCGATCGTCAAGGCGGGTTGGCTATGTCCAGCAATTCTTGGCGAAAGTCAGCAGGTCTCTATTGAGCATTTCCATGTGGGTAATAAAGGGCCCATGTGGCGCGCCGCTGTAGACCTTGAGCTCGGCGCCCGGTCGTCTCGAGCTTACAAGTGCGGTCCGCGTCGCCGTGAACTTTGACGACCCGCTGGCGATGGTAGAGACGCCGGCTCCTGCGAGCAGCGTTACCGCGGCCTTCAAGGCATTGCTCCTTTGCACGATCTCACCTAACCAGGCAATTGCAGCGTGGCTTGGCGCAAGCCCAGATATTGAAGTTGCGCGAGGGCAGCCACGGTGAATGCTTGGATGATTACGTAGACGTTGCCGAGGAGGGTCAGATCAAGACGACCGCTGATGAGTATGGCGAGACAAGCTAGAGCCCAGATTGAATTGCCTGCGATGAGCATCCAAATGATCGCGCTCGGCACTCGAACTCGAGTCGCGAGGAAAGCCACGGCCGCGCCGTAAATCAGCAGGAACTGACCAGTGCCCAATAACATTGCAGCAGGCAGGCCCAACCAGTGCTTCAGAGTTCCGGTAAAAGCCACCTGCAGCAGTCCGCACGCGAGGCATGAGATTGCGTCGGCCCAAAGTACGTAACGCAAAAAGCTTGGGGTAGACTTCGATGACATGTTCGGCTCCTTCAGGGTTGCTTGTAGCGTGACTTGCGATATCGCCATCCTTGTAAGGCATCATTGTGTCGGCGCGATCTGAAGTCCATTACCTGGCAGGTTATGGACGTGTGTTAAATTCTCCCTAATATTGCTGCATGAATCCCCCCACCCACATTAGACGCGACTCTCCAACCTTGCCTGCCGCCCCTTTTGGGGAGCATTTGCGCGCTTGGCGTCGGCGGCGCCGCTTGAGCCAATTGGATTTGGCCGAAGAAGCTGAGATATCCACGCGCCACCTCAGTTATGTGGAGACCGGGCGCGCCAATCCGAGCCGCGAAATGGTCCTGCGGCTAACCTCCACGCTGGATGTGCCCTTGCGTGAACGAAACATCTTTCTGACAGCTGCAGGTTACGCACCGCTGTATCGCGAGAGCCGCTTGGATGACCCGGCATTGGCCGGGGCCAAGCAGGCGATGGATCTGATCTTGAGATGTCACGAGCCGTTTCCCGCGCTGGCGATTGATCAACACTGGAATCTCGTTGCGGCCAACCGCATGGTGCCGCTGTTACTTTCAGGCGTGGACCCAAGGTTGTTGCTGGCGCCCATGAACGTCTTGCGCGTCACTCTCGACCCTCGGGGGCTTGCGCCGCAAATAGTTAATTTGACTCAGTGGCGCACCCATCTGTTGGAGCGGCTCGGCCATCAGATAGCAATGACTCGAGATGCGAGCCTGATTTCCCTCCTGGCCGAATTGCGAGAACTGCCGGTGCCGGAGACCGAGCCAAGCGAGACCTTGCACGGCGAGCATATGGGCATCGCCGTACCTCTGAAAATGCGCACGCACTTTGGCGTTCTGAGTTTCATCAGCACCACCACAATCTTCGGTTCACCGACCGATGTCACCCTGCAGGAATTGGCGCTTGAGACCTTCTTTCCTTTGGATGACCTTACCAAACAGGCATTGCAGACCTTGGCGGGCTAAATCGAGAAAAGGAACGCGCGCAAGACGTGGTTGAATTGCTCCGGCCTTTGAAGTGGTGCGAAATGGCTCACGCCGGGTAGTAAAATCAGTTTGGCGCCGGGGATGTTCCGGGCCAGATATTCAGCATGCTCGAGCTTGATGAACTCATCATGCTCGCCTTGGACAATCGCAACGGGCACATGGATTTCTGCCAGGTCGCGCGCCGAATAATTCGGCTCGGTCTTCTGCATCTGCCCAACGGCCGCCGCAAATGTCTTGAACTGATCGGGTGTGCTCGAAAGTTCGGCGTAGTCCTGGGTGTGTCGGTGGAAACATCGTTCAAGGATTGGACTCGCCTCTATGGTCTTTGTGCCGCTCGGGTCCATATTGCAGGCAAAGAAGAAGACACCGGCAACGCGCGCGGGGGCTTGTCGGCCAAGGATCAACGCGGTGCAGGCGCCGTCGCTCCAGCCGACGATGGGCGCTTTCTCCAAATGCAAGGCGTCCATCACGGCGAGCACATCGGCGGCCATCAGTTCATAAGTATATGGCCGCAGATCCCGTGTGCTGCGCCCATGGCCGCGGCTGTCGATGAGCACGGCGCGATGGCCGGAGCTGACCAGCATGGGAACCTGATAGCCCCAATTGCCGCCGTGGCCCAGGCCACCGTGCAGCAAAATCACAGGCGCGCCGGACCCGTATGCCGCGTACCAGATTTTCGCGCCGTCGTGCTCCACGTAGCCACGATCATTTGTGGTTGGCAGCGGCGCGGCACCATGTGCTTCGAATCTTCTTAGATCGTCGTCGTGCGATTCCATGTTGGCTGATCTAACGTACACGCAGACTCTGGCAACGGCAATGATTTCAATTTGCAACACGATCACCGCGACCGGCGCTGTGCAGGATGGGATACGATAGTTATATGGCGAGAATGGCGATTCGCTCGATCGGAGCAGCTTTATTGGCCATCGCGGTCGTTGCCGCGATGTGGTTTCGCCCCGATCGAGCGGCGCGCGTGATTGCGGGCCTCACTGCACACAATCTGTGTTCTGCCGTTTTTGTTGCCGGACTCGATGCGGATGCGACGCAACGCGAGCAATTGCAGGCCATTCTGGGACCCGCTGCGCTGCGCCTGACGGCCTATCGGATTGATCGCGCGCATTCGAGTGTGGATGCGTCATTCGCAGGTCTGGTTCACGCCCGCGCACAGTTCACACCTGGCTATGGCTGCCGACTCGCCTACCCGCAGAATCTTCCCGCGCCTGGCGCACGTTCGACGTCGCCGCCATTTGCGCCGGATGATTTGGCACCACCGAATGCAGTTGCTGCCTCTGATTCCACGCTCGCGGCCGCCATCGAGCGAGTCTTCGCCGAGAGTGCCGGCGAGCCGATTAAGAACGTGAAAGCGGTAGTGATAGTTAAGGATGGTCAATTGATCGCTGAACGGTATGCGACAGGTTTCGGGGTCGACACGCCGTTGCTGAGCTACTCCGTGGCGAAATCCTTCACCAATGCGCTGCTCGGTATTTTGGTGCGCCAGGACCGATTGCGCGCGGACCAACCCGTCAACGCGGCAGAATGGGCCGCGCCCAATGATCGACGAGCTAAAATCACGATCGAGGATCTACTGCGAATGCAGAGCGGACTCGATGCCGCGGAATCCGAATCTGCGTTTTCACCTGTTGCGCTGATGGAATATACACAGGCCGACATGGCCGGATTTGGCGCCCGCCATTCCGCCAAGGAGCCACCTGCAACCGAGTGGGAGTACACCTCCGCCGACACGCTGATTCTCGATCGCTTATTGGGGCAAATAGTGGGCGGCGGGGCCGCAGGTATGCGTGACTTCGCGGATCGGGAGCTCTTTGCGCCGCTGCACATGGCCGGCGTTACCATGGAGTTCGATGGCGCGGGTGTGTTTGTGGGGTCGTCTTATGTTTACGCGCCCGCACGCACGTACGCCCGCTTGGGCGAGCTATACCTGAACGATGGACTGGCACCTGACGGCAGCCGAATTCTTCCACCAGGTTGGGTAGCTTGGTCGCGCCGGTCCACATTGGGGTCGCCGTACGGCGCCGGCTTTTGGACCAACGACGGACCGAGCCGACCGGCGGCTCGCCGAGTTGCGAGCGGCTTTCCCAAAGATGGTTTCTACGCCAGCGGCGATCTCGGCCAGCGCATCTACATCATTCCCTCCACGCGTCTCGTCGTGGCGCGCTTCGGCTATTCGATGCCGCCCGACTATGGCATTGTTGATGACCTGGCACTCATTGATGCCGCCATCAAGAGTACGGAGGCCCAGCACCCTTAGCTTTCAGAAAACGGCATCCGCTGATCCAATATTGTAGGCCGCCACGCCGGCGCGGTCGCAAGAGGGCCGAACATGGTCCGACCCTCTTGAGTTTCGCGGATTTCGATTCAAGCGGCTTTTATGAGATTGAGTTGCCGCAAGGCGGTGACTCCGTCATCCAGGCCGATTTCTTCGACAATCTTGCCCTCCTTTAGACGCAACACCGTCGTGCCGGTGAAGTGCATCTTGCGCCCGGTCACAGGAGGCAGCGATCCCATAAGAAAATCGCCGAAGGCAGGACCCATGTGGGTGCCGCCACCTTCCCAGCGGCCGACGACATAGTCGCCTTCGGCGATGAGATCTGCAGCGCCCCAAAAATTGAGGTCCGGAAACGCGTTGCGAAACCCCGTCATGAAGGCTTTGATGTCATCGTGGCCGCGCCGCGGTTCATGCAGCGAGTACTGCAACAGCATGTTGGGATGGGCCAGCTCGTCAACAATGCCCAGATTGCAGGTCTTGCCCCAAAAATCGCTGAACCAACGGCCCACGATTGCCTTGTTGTCTTGCTCTTTCGACATATGAAATCCTTCGGTGATGTGGTTGAACGACGAAGCGCCATTGCGTCTTCTGACGTTCAAGGTATCGCCTCGTGGTTGCGCCGGCGCTCCGTTTCTTGCGGGCATACTGTAGGAATTTTCTCGCACTCAGATCTGATTCCCGGTTGCGCAGTCTTTTGCCGCGCCTTTTTCAGGCAGACACTCTGTATCCTCATGGTCGTCGCAGTGGCATATTCGATTTTCGTCAACAAGGGTGTCAAAACTGCCCTCGGTCGTTCGTATAGAGGCTGATAACCGGCCTGTCGCCGGCCAATGGAGGAGTTGACCATGAAGCAATACTTACTGAGTGTTTGTTATCCCGCCGGCGGCAGTCAGCCTTCGCCGGCTGCACTGAACAAGATTATGAGCGACGTGGTTGCTCTGCAAAGGGAAATGCAGTCCGCCGGTGTGTGGGTTTTCAGCGGCGGACTCCACGCCAGTAATTCCGCCACGGTTCTGCGCCACCAAAACGGCGACGTCGTGCTGACCGACGGGCCATTCATTGAGAGCAAGGAGCAAATCGGCGGCATCACCGTTGTGCGCGTACCCGACCTCGATGCGGCGCTTTTATGGGCTCGAAAACTCGCAAGCGCCACGACAACACCCATTGAGGTGCGCCCGTTCATGGAGCACTCACACTGAACGCAGAGATCGAGGCTATCTTTCGGCGCGAATACGGACGCAGCGTGGCCGTGCTCACCCGCTTTCTCGGCGACATTTCGTTCGCCGAGGAGGCGGTGCAGGAAGCCTTTGCAATCGCGCTTGCCAAATGGCCGAGCAATGGCATTCCGCCATCCCCGGTGGGCTGGCTCATTACGACGGCGCGCAACAAGGCATTGGACCGTCTGCGCAGAGAAGCCTCGAGATCTGAGCGCCAGCATGCCGCTCAACTGCTGAACGATGTAGAGCAGGCTGAGGAGCCCGATGTGCACGACGATCATTTACGATTGATTTTCACCTGTTGTCACCCCGCGCTGGCACCCGACGCCCAGGTCGCACTGACTCTACGGTTGATTGGCGGACTGAGCACCGAAGAAATCGCTCACGCATTCCTTTTGCAACCCAATGCGCTCGCACAGCGGCTCTCGCGCGCCAAAGCCAAGATTCGCGACGCCAATATCCCGTATCGCGTTCCGGACGCGGCCGAGCTTCCGGCCCGCCTGCGCGCAGTTTTGGCAGTGGTCTATCTGATTTTCAACGAAGGCTATAGCGCTTCCTACGGCGATGAAGTGCTTCGTGCCGAACTCTGCGATGAGGCCATTCGCCTGGCCCGATTGTTGCTGACGCTCATACCGCAGGAATCCGAGATTCTCGGCCTGCTTGCGCTGATGCTGCTAATCGATGCGCGTCGCGGTGCGCGAATGGTGGGCGGAGACTTGGTGCTGCTTTCCGCGCAGGACCGAGCCCTTTGGGATGAGTCCAAGATAGACGAGGGCCTCGCACTCATGCGAATCTGCCTTGCCCGCAATCGTCCAGGCATCTATCAACTGCAGGCCGCCATCAATGCAGTGCATTGTAACGCCCCCTCCGCTGCCCGCACCGACTGGCAGCAGATTCTGGAACTCTACGATCAGCTCATGGCCATTGCGCCGAGTGCGATTATTGCGCTGAATCGCGCGGTAGCTGTGGCGGAAGTGCGCGGCGCCGCGCATGCGCTTCAACTGGTGGATGCGATCGATCTCCCGAAATATCATTTGTACCATGCGGTTCGAGCTGATTTATTGCGGCGGATCGGACGCACAGCCGATGCCGCATCGGCCTATCGTCTGGCATTTGACAATTGCGCCAATAAGATGGAGCGCGAGTTCCTCACGCGCCAACGCCTATCGCTGGCGAGACATTGAGGCAACATTCATCAGCGCTCAATAAATCGAACCAAGCTGTCAAACGAGGTATTGGCCGCAGCCGTGTAATCTTTGACCATCTCTTCGCCTATAAAGGACACCAGCTGACTCGTGTTCTTGAGCCTCGTCTTACCACCCTGAGGAATTAGTTCCAAGGTGCTCAAGGAAGCGCACAAGCGCCTGCCGTCGGCGACCAGCGTTTCGCTCGATATCACGCGACGTTCCGGCACGACGTCCAAGTAGCGCGTTACGCCGCGAACGTACGGGTTCCCCTTGGGTCCGCATCTAAAGCGATCTAGGCCGCCTTCGCCAAAGTCTGCGTCCTCATAGATTAGGACGGCCGTGTCGGACGGCGGCCCCCATAGCTCGCGTGCTGCCGGGTCTGCAATTGCAGCGAATACTGCCGCGGGCGATGCGGAAATCTCGCGTTCAAACACCAAAGTCGCATGAAGTGTCGGGCTCATAGTGATTTTCTCCTTACAGTGCAGCGCCGTTGCTGCTCTCAGCTAGTACGACGATTGAACGCACCGCAATTCGACATCAACCTAGGCCGATATGAGCTATCTTGTCTTTGCTCCGGCGGCGTCCACCGACGGCTTTCTTGCCTGGTCATACACTTCGCGGGTGGCGCTGATCACGGTCTGCGGATCGTCGAATTGAATGTATTCCGAGCTATTGTGAGCGAATATCTGTTTTGAGTTCGAAGACAGTGCCAGCAAGCGCGCCTGTGTATGCGTGATCTCTTGCTGATATTTCATATGGTCCGGCGCGTCCGCGGGCACGCCGTGGTTGCCGCTGGAGAGTACGCGGATCGGCCGCGAGCCAAACGAGCGCCGATGCTTTTGCAGATAGATCTCGTCCTGTGCCATCTGCTCCATCTCCGAAGCATAGGCGTCATACATGGCGATTTTGGTTTGCGCGATCTCCAGTAGCTTGGTATTCAATTGCGGCGACCATGACACCTCTGGTAGGCCGCGGAAAAACTGTTGCGCACAGGTTTTTTTCGGCTCTCCGGTGCCTGACCCCAATGGCGGCAACGGCTGGTGTGCGGCAATCGCGTTGCGGCAATCCCGCAACTGCGACACGAACTCTCTTCGCCCCCGACGATCCAGTTCCTGCATCCACGTCGGTTCAAGGTCCGTGGCGTCGCCATCGACCAGAACCAGTCCGGCAACCTCGTCCATATGCAGGTCTGCAAAAGTGCGCAGGTTGTAGCCGCCAAAGGCCGCTCCTACCAAAATATACGGTCCGGCGATGCCGGCGCTGTGCAGCGCGCCATGCAACTCCTTGGCTATGCGCAGGCTGGTGCGCGGCGTGGGGCCGGGATCGCTGAACCCCGCGCCTGCGCGATCATAGCTGCAGGCGCGTGTCCACTTGGCGATCTGAGGCTGCACCGT
>Ga0193726_1001426_pt1 | contig 18874 bp, 16 predicted proteins | sample H2c1metaG_FD_144928 | JGI IMG/M metagenome (GOLD analysis project Ga0193726, IMG submission 144928) | Soil microbial communities from a riparian zone of the East river system, Colorado, United States - H2c1 | ecosystem: Environmental > Terrestrial > Soil > Riparian zone | place: USA: East River... | reverse complement strand
CTCATCGATGGTCGTCGCGCCGCGCCTTACGCCCTGGCCGATGATGGACAACGCTCGTTCGTGGATCTCAATACCATCCCGCTCGATTCCGTTGACCGCATCGAGGTGTTGAAGGACGGCGCGTCGTCGATTTATGGCGCGGACGCCATCGCCGGCGTGGTCAACATCATCACCAAGAAGCAATTTCAGGGCGCTAATGTGAGCGCGGAAGCCGGCATAGGTCAGCACCCGGGCGGCGGTGAGAGTCGCTGCACGGCGACCGTCGGCACCGGCGATCTGGATACCGACCGCTTCAACGCTTACTTCAGCGTGGAATGGCAGGGCGACAGCCGCATTTTGGCGGGCGACCGGCCATTCCCATTCAATACCACCGATCTGTCATCGATCGGCGGCCCCGACAATCGAGCGGGGCTTCCCGGAACGTTCACCGGCTCGACGTCAGCCATTGTCGCGCCATCGGTATTGCCCCCCGGATCCGCGTCGCCTGCGGTGCTCAACACCAACCAAGTGGGCGCCTATCAGCCGCTCACCTCCTGCGGTCCGGGCACGACGGCTGGGTCAGCGGAATCGGCAATTAAGGGTGCCACCGACAACTATTGTGTGCAGAACAGGGCAGTGTTTAACGATGATCAGCCGGCCCAACAGCGCATCGGCGTCTCGGGACATTTTACGGTGAAGGTCAATGAGGATACTCGCGCGTACATCAACGCGAGCTACTATCAGAACAATGTGATTGTCGATACCGGACCGGCACAGCTGCAAAACTCGGTGGCGCTGAATACGGAGAATATCGCGCTGCCACCGACGCTGCCGAACGGCAGCCTGAATCCGAACAACCCGTTCGCGGCGCTCGGAGAGTATGCCCTGACGCAATACTCCTTCGGCGACATTCAACAGAATCTCACGCTCAAGAATCACAACTTCCGCATGGTCACCGGACTCATCGGAAAGATCGCGGGCTGGGACTACGATACGGCTTTGGTCATCAATCACACTTGGTTGGATTCAGTTCAACGGGGTCTGTTGAGCGCCAGCGGTGAACTCGCTGCCGTCACGAGCGGTTCCTACAACTTCGTCAATCCGTCGCTCAACACCCCGGCGGTGCGCGCGGCCATCTCGCCCGATCTGGCCAAGACATCCACCACGGATTTAGACTCGCTGGATTTCAAAGTGACGCGGGACCTGTGGCAACTTCCGGGCGGTCCATTAGGGATCGCGCTGGGCGCTGAAATCCGCTATGAGGCGCAGAACGATCCGGCACTGAATCCCAACGCAAATGTTCAAGGACTCGGCGTCGCGCAAACCATCGGCTCGCGCAACGTGTGGGCCACCTACGCGGAATTCGGCCTGCCTGTCGTCAGCATGCTGAATTTCGATATCTCAGGCCGCTACGACCATTATTCGGATTTCGGCGGTGACTTCACCCCCAAGGCCGGATTCAAGTTCACGCCGATCAAACAGGTGGCCTTCCGCGGTACCTACTCGAAAGGATTTCGCGCACCCGCATTCGCCGAAAACGGCTCCAGTTCATCCGAGGGATTCATCACTCAGAGCCCGGTGCAGTCCTATCCGTCAAGCTTCTGTGCCCCGAACGTGCACAGCACGGCCTACTGTCTGCCTTACACCTTTGGGATCATCACGGCGGCAAATCCGAACATCAAACCTGAGAAATCCGATAGCTACACCTTCGGCGTGATTTTGGAGCCGATCCCGCAGTTCAGTGCGTCGTTTGATTTCTACGACATCAAAAAGAAGAACACCATCGTACCCGGCAACTCCGGCGCGGCGCTGGCTCCTTATTTTGCGGGCCAACCGATTCCGCCGGGGCTTGCCGTGCAGCCGGATCAGCCGGATCCGTCGTTCCCGGGCTCGCTACCTCGGCCGCTGTCGGTCTCCAGCGAGTACGTCAATGCGAACGAGCTGACCACCGATGGCATCGACATCGATTTGCGCGCCAAATTCGACTTCGATCAATGGGGCAAGTGGACCAGCGAGTTGTCCGTCACCAAGATCTTCAGCTTCAAGCTGGTGTTCGACGATGGTACGAGCAACCAATATGTGGGCACGGAGGCGCCGTACAATCTGTCGTCGGGTGCGGGCACGCCGCGCTATCGCGGCACGTGGACAAACACCTACGAATATGGTCCGGCCTCGCTGACACTCACGACCTACTATGTCAGCGGATTTGCCGAGACCGGCGTCGACGCGACCGGCGACCCGAACGCCTGCCTGTCCTTCGCCAACCCCTGTCATGTCGCATCCTTCACCGACTTCGACCTGACGGGCATCTACCACATCAATGATCACCTGACGGCATCGTTTTCAGTGCTGAATTTGTTCGACAAGCTGCCGCCGATCGACGCTGCGGATTACGCCGGCATCAACTACAATCCCACCTATGCCCAGTCGGGCATTATTGGCCGGTTCTTCAAGCTGGGTGCTGCCTACAAATTCTGACGCAAACGGGTATGACGCTCGCGCGGACCGGCCTTCACGGCCGGTCCGCCGTTTCGCGGGAAGCGCCAAAAGCATCCGACGGGAGACTTGGATGGACGCTAAACTGGCGGTGGGATGTCAGTTAAACGAGCGCTCATGCCTGATTTGAAGCAAGCCATTAGGGACGTGCCGGATTTCCCGCGCCCGGGAATATTGTTCCGCGATATCGCGCCCCTGCTGCGCGATCACTTCGATGCCACCATTCATGCCTTGGATGCGCTGCTCACGGATGAAGAATGGGATGAGGTCGACGCGCTGGCGGGAATAGAGTCGCGCGGCTTTATCCTGGGTGCCGCATTGGCGATCCGCCGGCGCAAGGGATTTGTGTTGGTGCGCAAACAAGGCAAGTTGCCCCCGCCGGTGGTCGACGTGGCCTACGATCTGGAATACGGGTCGGGCGTCCTGGAGATGCAAAGAGGCAATGGCCGACTCGTGCTCGTTGACGATGTACTGGCGACCGGCGGAACCATGACGGCGGCCGCCGATCTGTGCGAACGCGCGGGATATCAACTCAAGGCGCTGGCGGCGCTCATTGACCTGAAGATCATCCAGGATTATTCCTGGCGGAATCTGCGGCTACGCGCATCAATCGAGTACTAGGAGCTTGAGTATTCCCCGTGGCAGCGACCGTGAGTGAACTGCCGCGCATCATCGTGGTGATGGCACTGCCGATGGAGTCCTCGGGTGTATTCGAGGCGGCCGGCGTGCCGGTGCTTTACTGCGGTGTGGGCAAGGTCAATGCCGCCATCGCGCTCACCCAAGAACTGTCGCGCTATACGCATCGCGGCGAAGATAAGCCGTTGACGGTGAATTTTGGATCCGCGGGCAGCCGCTGCCATGCGTCCGGCACGCTCGTCGCCTGTCATGAGTTCGTCCAGCGCGATATGGATGTCAGGGCCTTGGGCTTCGCGCTGGGCGTCACGCCCTATGATGAGGCGCCCGCGCGCTTGAGCTTCGATCCGCTGTTCCGGTTGCCCGCCGCCGTTTGCGGCAGCGGCGATTCGTTCGCCACGGCGGATAGCGCCGTGGAATGCGCCGTGGTCGACATGGAGGCATACGCCCTGGCAAAAGTATGCTGGAATGAGAATGCAAAGTTCGCGTGCGTAAAATATGTAACCGACGGCGCAGACACATCCGCCGCCAATGATTGGCAGCGCAACGTGCATAAGGCGGCCGAGGAGTTTCTGCGGCTGTTCCGTGGCCTGAAGTGATGGTGTCGCCCTGACATCCTCGCGGGGAAATAGGATGAAATACTGCTTTCCGCTGCTGGTTCTATCGTTCGTCGTTGGTTCCGGGGCCGCGGCGGCGGGCGATGCATCCAGCGCGCCGACGGTCATGCTCATTTCCGTGGATGGCATGAAACCCGAGGCGATTATCGATGCGCAAGGCCATGGCCTGAAGGTCGCCAATCTTCGCGCGTTCATGACGGACGGTGCCTATGCCGGCGGGGTTCGCGGCGTTCTGCCCACGTTGACTTATCCGAGCCATACCACGCTGTTGACCGGCGCCTCACCGGCCAAACACGGAATCTACGACAACACGACCTTCGATCCGCTGCTGCACAATCAACGGGGGTGGTACTGGTACGCCGAAGACATCAAGGTGCCGACGCTGTGGGATGCGGCCGCGGCGGCGCATCTTAAAACGGCGAATATCTATTGGCCGGTGAGTGTCGGGGCAAACATTACCTATAATCTTCCGCAGATATGGCGCACGGGAACAGACGATGATTTGAAGCTGCAGCGCGCCTTGAGCACGCAAGGGTTGGAGCAGGAACTGTCCGCCGATCTTGGCCGCTACCCGGGAGGCATGGAGGAAACCGTGGCCGAGGATGAGATCCGCGCCCGGTTTGCCATTCGCGTACTGCAAAAAAAACATCCCAGCTTTTTCACGGTGTACTTGACGGGGCTCGACACGGAGGAGCATTTGTCCGGTCCATTCAGTCCGAAATCCAACGAAACGCTCGAACGTCTCGACGTCGTCGTCGGCTCGCTGCGGGCGGCCGCCGAAAAGGCGGCGCCGGGCCGGGCGACGATTTGCGTCGTATCGGACCATGGATTTGCCGCGATCGAGCACGACGTCAATCTCTACGCAGCATTCCGGGACGCGGGGCTCTTCACTGTCGACAAAGACAATGCCATCACCGATTGGAAGGCGATGCTCTGGCCGGCCGGCGGCAGCGCCGCGGTGATGCTGGCCGATCCCAAGGATCAGACCGTGCGCGCACGCGTGAAAGCGCTGCTCGACAAACTGGCGAGTGATCCCGCCAACGGCATCGAGCGTGTCTGGTCGGAAGAGGAAATTCAGCGCGGCGGCGGCTTTCCCCATGCCGCGTACCTAATCTCGTTGCGGATTGGCTACGAGATGGCTTACAGCCTGTCGCTGCCCCTGATCACGAAGCCCGGCAATCTCGGCATGCATGGGTATGTGCCGGAGCACGCCGAAATGAGGTCGTCGTTCTTTATCGTCGGTCCGCATATTGCGAGGGGCCGCGCGATGGGGGTAATCGACATGCGGCAAATCGCACCGACGATCGCAGACATTCTGCATGTTCGATTGGGCGGCGCGGAATTGCCGGGGATGACGTTGAACTAATCGGGAGATCAATTTTGCTCGAGGTACATCCTGTCCCATATTGATGGCAGATTGCGCCGCAAACATAGTCCAATATTAGATAGATATCTTTATGATATATAAATATATATCTAATATTAGCTCAATTATCATAATTAGCGTAATATACCTAAAAATAGACTGTTATAATGATGAACGACGTCTAAGCATCCATTTTTAGATCATTATGACCATATCTGCGCAACTCACCGATCGCGAAATTGCAGCCGCTATTGCGAAGCGGTTGCGGCGCTGGCGAGTGGACCCCAAGGGTGCCGCAATGTCGGCCAGCGAGCTGGCTCGACGCAGCGGCATGGGACTTACGCCTCTGCGGCGCTTCGAGAAAACCGGCGGTATCACCTTGAGAAATCTCATCGCGCTGATGCGAGCCATGGGCCTGCTCGAGCGGCTCCAAGGATTGGTGCCCGATCCCGCTACTCCAAGCCCCATGGATATTCTTCAAGCGGAGCGGGCAAAGCCTCCCCGGCAACGCGCACCGCGCCGTAAAACGAAGCTCGAAGAACTTGGCTGATATCTTTGTTGTCGAAGTGCGCCTTTGGGGCGAGCAGGTGGGTGCGGTGGCAGCCTTGAAAGAAAGGCCTGGCTACTACGAGTTCGAATACGCGCCGGCCTTCGTACGCTCCGGCGTGTCTCCATCGCCGCTCAAGATGCCGCCCTCGATCGGGACACGTTACAGCTTCCCGGAGCTGTCTCTGCATACTTATCACGGCCTGCCTGGGTTGATCGCCGATTCATTACCGGACCGATTCGGCAATGCACTGATCGATGAGTACTTGTCTCGACATGGCATCCGTGCCGAGGATGTGACATCGCTGCAGCGTCTCCTTTATGTCGGCAAGCGAGCCATGGGCGCCCTGGAGTTTGAACCTGCCATGTCGAGCTCAGCCGATGCCGAGGCTGCGGTGCCGCTGCAGATAGCGGGCCTGGTGGAAGACGCACGCCGCGCGTTGCGCGGCGACGTGGCGACAGTAACGCAGCACATACTCGACGTCGGAAGTTCCGCGGGCGGCGCCCGCGCAAAAGCGGTCATCGGTTGGAATCCCAAAACGCGACGCGTCCTGTCCGGGCAATTTGACCTGCCGGCGGGGTTTGAGCATTGGTTGTTGAAGTTCGACGGTGTCGGAGATGATGGCGGCCTGGGTGTGACGCGCGGATTTGGCCGCATTGAATACGCGCACTACCTCATGGCGCGTGAATGCGGCATCACCATGTCCGAATGCGACCTTCTGGAGGAAGGAGGGCGCGCCCACTTCATGTCGCGCCGCTTCGACCGCCGGGGCAACGAAAAGCTGCACGTCCAAACCCTGTGCGGCTTGCAGCACTTGGATTTCAATATTCCGTATGTGAGCAGCTATGAGCAGTATTTTCGCACGGTGCTGGAGCTCAATCTTGGAGCCCAGGCAATCAGGCAGGCATGGATGCGTTGCGCTTTCAACATCATGGCGCGCAACTGCGACGATCATACGAAGAACCTCGCGTTCATCATGGAAAAACCCGGAACATGGGGTCTTTCGCCTGCTTATGACCTGAGTTTTTCGCACAATCCCGGTTCCGATAAATGGACGCGACAGCATCAAATGTTGGTGAATGGAAAGGCACAGCGCATCACCCGGTCGGATCTGATATTTGCGGCCAAGCAATTCGATATTGACGATGCGACTCGCCTGCTGGACCGCATCGCGGATGTGCTTCGCCAATGGCCTCGTCATGCGCGCGCGGTCGGCGTGCCGGATAGCGAGATCTCGCGTATTGCCGCGCTTCAGGAAATCGTCTGACCGAGCCGCCGAGTGCGGAATTTATTGCAGCAAGTCCATCCAAACCAATATCTCGCATTGAGTCCCGGAGTCGAGGCGCGCCAATGTACTCGAGCCGGTCACTTTCGACGATCGGCCGCATGCAGCTTCAGGCGTTCCAGGAAGGGTTTTTCTCTGCAGCCGCGTTCCATTGCCCACAACGCCTGCCAGGCATCCTTGCCCGCCAGTTCGAGCAATTCAGCAGAAGCATGTTCCATGGTCACCAGAGCCTTGCGCACGTTCAGCAGCTCCTTGCGTCCTTTCGCCGTGAGGCTGACGAGTGTTCTGCGTTTGTCGGCCCGGTCGGTCCTCGATGTCACCAGAGATAGTCGTGACAGTTCCTTGATCCAGACAATTACCAGGGGATGGGATTGTCGAACAAGGCCTGCCAGTTCGGTAACACCCAGAGATCCATGATCATCCAGCGCAAGCAAGGTTGAGATGGTGCGCGGCGGAGCAGTGACGCCCACCGTGGGGTACCAGACGGCCGCACCCTGCACCAGTTCGCCTCCCAGGCGCCACAATAGGTGGGCGAGAAATGCCGGGCCTTGTTGATAGATGAAATCGTTCATTGCAGCGCCTCGAAATTCAATGTGTGGCAGTGCCAAATCCAGCTAGGTTGATTGCGCGCCCAATATATGTCAAGATTTACGTAAACGTTAACCTATCGAGCCAACAATGAATTCGATAAATTGGCCGAGCTGCACGGGCGCCGCGATCCTTCTGGCGCTGGGCAGCGTGGTCCCCGTTGACGCTCAGGTGTCGCCATCGGGCCAGGCACCCGCGTCCGCAGCGTGCGAAGTGGGCAGCTATCTGATGGCTGATGGCACATCGTTGGACATTGGCCCTGGCGTCGATGGACAACTTCGTTGGAGGCGCACTGATGGGAGCACGGGTGCGCTGACTTTGCAGGGGAACGGTCGTTGGACCAGCACCCTCGGCTGGACGGAGCGATCCGACGGCCGCCAGGTCACGATTTCCGGCTGCGAGAGTGGCGAGATTCGTTTCGACGATGTCGCGGGACAGCGGCAGCCCCTGATCCAGGTCGACACGCGCTTTCTGGGTAGCGGGGTCATGCTGGCGGGGCGGTTGACGCTGCCGCCGGGCCGGGCTCGTGTTCCGATCGTCGTGTTGATCCACGGATCCGAGCACTGGTCGGCGCTCGAGAACTATGCACTGCAGCGGCAGTTTGCGAGCGCCGGTATCGGCGTGTTTGCGTATGACAAGCGGGGCACGGGCGCGTCAGGTGGTCGCTACACTCAGAACTACCTGATGCTGGCCACCGATGCGGTTCTCGCCATGCGCGAGGCACGGCGCCTTGCGGGCGTACGCGCTGGGCGGGTGGGATACCAAGGCGGTAGCCAGGGAGGCTGGGTGGCGCCGCTGGCCGCGCGTCTGGAAACCGTGGACTTCGTGATCGTGAGCTTCGGGCTGGCTGTCTCGGTATTGGATGAAGACCGTGAGGCGATCGCCCTGAACATGGAGCTTGCCGGCTTCGGTCCGGAGATCAAGGCCAAGGCCATGGAGATAGCGGATGCCACGGCGACGATTGTCGCGAGCAACTTCACTGATGGCTTCGAGCAACTTGAGGCTGAGAAGCACAAGTACGGCGAAGAGCCTTGGTTCAAATCAGTCCGCGGCAACTTCACTGCCTATCTGCTTGCCTCTTCAACCGAGACATCGCGTAAGGAAGGTCCCGGTTTGCTCGAGGGGGTTCCCGCACAGTACGACCCGATGCCTGTGCTCGCCAACCTCAAGGTTCCGCAGTTATGGATACTGGGGGGCCTGGATCTCGATGCGCCTTCTGCCGAGACCGTCCGTCGTTTGGCCGCGCTGCGAAAGGCCGGTTGTCCAATCAAGACGGTTGTGTTTCCGAATGCCGAACACGGCATGTATGAGTTTGAGACTCGTCCTGATGGAGAGCGCGTGCCCACGCGACAACCGGAAGGCTATTTCCCTTTGATGAGGGACTTCATCAAGGGGAAGCAACAGCCAGGCGCACAAGCAGTGCCTCGTTCAGTACAGCCGCCATGCGAATGGCGGCCTTGAGCAATTGCGTCGCGGCGTCCCTTTGGGCCTGGGCGGCATATTCTTGAGACAGCACGACCGAGCCGCCGAGTGCGCAGGTTGGCCGGGACGGCAGGGCATACACATCGCGCCGGCCAAGTTCGAACGATTCCATCGCCCAGCTGCTGGCCGTCCCCTTGGCCCAGCTGTCTTTCTCTTGACGGGTGAGGCGGGCGTCGAGCTTGTCAGCGATTTCCAGGGGCGTGGGCCCCAAGGCCGCCACCACATCGACATCCCAGTAGCCATGCAGATTCGCCGCCTGTCCATGCGGCAGCGCCAGACCAATACAGTTCCCACCCCGATCATGGTGATCCGCCGCGTGCAGCGGCTGATGAATGTCTCCGATAAAATGAATCAAGAACTTGAGCGCCAGCAAGCGTTCCGCGGGAGCCGTGACAGCGCTTCCAAGCTCAGCTGTAAATTCATCGATCTTGTTCACCACGCAATCTTGAGCCGGTCCAGCGCTTGCGGGTTGGGCCTCGCGCAGCGCTGGAAAGTCGAAGCAGGCCTGCGCAAGATCGGGGTGATCGATTTCGATGTCGACAAAATGCCAGGCCGCGGTCTCGCGATGCGCGCCGCGATACCTGTCGGCCCAGGTGGCGCGGCTGGCGAAATCCGGCGGCGTAAGCGTGTCGCCATCGCTCCGCAACAAGGTATCCAGCGCCGTGCGAGCCCGGGGTGTCAGATGCCGATAGGCGATCAGCGCCGTGACCTGATGGCCGCGGTCGCCCCAAGCCTCGACGTGCGTGCACGCCAGTGTGGCGACAGTGAACAAAACGGCGCAGGAATGTCGCAACGGCTACGAAACGTCGGTCAACTGCCTAAAGAGAATGACGCGGGCTTTCTCCCAATCGCGCTGAACGGTTTTCTTCGACGTTCCGCGCTGCGCAGCGATGTCTTCGAAGGTGTATCCGCAGAAATACTTCAAGTCAACGACCTCCGCGAGCCGCGCATCGTGCGTGGCAAGCTCATCGAGCGCATCTGAGAGGCGGGTGAGGCCCGCTTCGTTTTCCTCGGAAGCACCCAGTTCGGTGGGTATCTGGGTAATGTGAAAGGCCGCGCCGCGCTTCAATGCGCGCCGCTCGCGCACCATATCAATGATCAGACCGCGCATCACCCGTGCCGCGTAGCCGATGAAGCGCTCGCGATCCGGGAATACCGCGTCTTTGCCGGACATGTCGAGGTAGGCTTCGTGAAGCAGCGTGGTGGGGCTGATCGGCGCTCCCGCGCTGCGGCGCAGTTGGCGCTCTGCAAGCTGCCGCAGATCGCTGTACAACGCAGCGAACCGCAAACTATTTGGCGTATCGGCGCTCTGAACCTTGGGTAGTGCGGGTGATTCTTCCAAACTCATCCCTCTTGAGGATTGCGAGCCAAGAATGCCGAAATAGTGCTGGGCTGGCAAATGAGGCCGGCGGTTTACATATGTCCATGAATTTGGTGGTCTAATCGCCGCCTGGCGGATGCTTTCTCCGCGTTGGGCGGCGTGAAATTGCGGCAAAATCGCTTCCCCGCCGCTTCTGTTGCTTAGCAGCGCGCTGCGGGCGCATCATTTTCAGTTCGAACGACGATTAACGAAGTAGGAGCTGTTCATGTCGATATCGAGTGGTGCGGTGGCGTTTTCCGAAGTCGCGCTTGACCATGCGGCGCTGGCATTTCTCTACGAACACCCCCAGTGGTTCGCGCAAATCTTTGCCGAGCTGGAACGGCGCAAATTCCCGTTCGACAAGATTTTCATACCCGACCATTTCTACGAGGTGGGCGCGCAGAAACCCGGTTTTAAGGTGCTGTTCAACCGCATGAGCCCGTCGGCGAACAGCCGCCGGCACGGTTCCGGGATTTTCCATACCCTGGCCTACCTGGAGCACTTGCAGCTGCAAGGCGTGCGCGTCCTCAATGGCGCCAAGGCATTTCGATATGAAATATCCAAGGCCGGCCAAGCCTCGCTGCTGAAATCGCTGGGGCTTCGATTTCTGCCCTCGCGCATCATTCACTCGCCGCATCAGGCCGTGGCTGCCGCCGAAGGGTTGCGCTACCCCATCATCGTCAAGGCCAATACCGGCGGCAGCGGCAAGGGCATCACACGCTTCAACGCCAAGGCGGAACTGGCCGCAGCCGTCGCCGCCGGCCAGTTGGACTTGGGGAATGACAGCGTCGCGCTCGTCCAAGAATTCATCCCGGCGCGCGGCGGATTCATCACACGAGTGGAGACGCTGGGCTTCAAGTATCTGTACGCCATCAAGGTGCACTTGACCGGCGAGACGTTTGATTTGTGCCCGGCGGACATCTGTCAAACCTCGACCGGACAAAGCTTGGAAAATGCCTGCGTCGTCGAGGCATCGAAGGCTGGGCTCAAGGTGGAAGGATATGAAGCGCCGGCCAAGGTGACTCAAGACATCGAACGCATTGTGCGGGCGGCCGGCATCGACGTCGGCGGCATCGAATACATCGTCGATGACCGGGACGGCAACCTTTACTACTACGATATCAACGCGCTTTCCAACTTCGTCGCGGATGCGCCCCGCGTCATCGGTTTCAACCCCGTTGAAAATCTTGCTGATTTTCTGCAGGACGAGGTGCGTCGTGCCGGCTAAAAAAGGAATTCGTTACGGATATTGGATGCCGGTGTTCGGCGGCTGGCTGCGCAACGTCGAGGATGAGCAAATGCAGGCCACCTGGGAGTACACCAGCAAGCTCGCGCGGCGCAGCGAACAAATCGGATTCGATCTGTCGCTCATTGCGGAACTCAATATGAACGACATCAAGGGCATCGATGCGCCCAGCCTCGATGCCTGGTCGACCTCGGCGGCCCTCGCCGCCGTCACGAAAACACTGGAGCTGATGGTGGCGGTGCGGCCCACTTTTCATCTGCCGGCGCTGTTCGCCAAGCAGGCCGCGAACATCGACCACATCAGCGGCGGCCGTCTCGCGCTCAATGTGGTGTCCTCGTGGTGGGAACAGGAAGCCAAGATGTACGGCGTCGATTTTGAGCGCCACGACGATCGCTATGGGCGAACTTCGGAGTGGCTCGACGTCGTGAACGGCGCCTGGTCGCAGAAGACCTACAACCACACCGGAAAGTATTACAACACCGAAAACACCGTGCTCGAGCCAAAACCGGTGCGCTCGCCCCGGCCGCCGATCTATGCCGGCGGCGAATCCGAGGCCGCAAAAAATCTCATCGCTCAGAAATGCGATGCCTACGTCATGCATGGCGATTCCCCCGAGCACGTGGCGGCAAAAATAGCCGACATGAGCGCGAGGCGGGAAAAGCTTGGGTTGGAGCGCATGCAGTTCGGCGTCGCCGGCTACGCGTTCACGCGTGATTCGGAGAGCGAAGTGGCCAAGGAGGTCGAGCGCATCACCGATGTGAAGCAAAACGCCAAGGGCTACGCGAACTACCAGCAATGGCTGCAAGGAACGCAGTTGGAACAGAAGATGTCCATTCAGGAATATTCCGTGTCGAACCGCGGATTGCGCTCAGGACTCGTGGGCACGCCGTCGCAAGTGCAGGATCAGATCGGCAAGTTCGAAGAGGTTGGCGTCGATCTGCTGCTGCTGCAATTCAGCCCGCAATTGGAAGAGATGGAAAGATTCAGCGACAGCGTCATTCGTTAGGAACCTGCCAGGAGCGAACCCTTGTCCCCGCGCTATTGTGAGCGGCCGCTGGCGGTACGCTGCGGGGCCTTTGGCGATATGGTGCTGTTGACGGCGTTGATCCGGGTTCTGTACGCGGAGTTTCGCGTGCCCGTCGATATCGTCACCTCGGGGCCGTGGAGTGAGCCGCTGCTGCGCGGACAGCCCGGAGTGGGCGAGATCTTGAGCTTGCGCAGCCGCAAGACTCCCTACTGGCTGAGCGCGGATCAAAGACGTGTGGTCCGGCAGTTGCGCGCGCGCGGTCCAGGCCCCACGTGGTTCTGTGACGGCGACGATGCGGCCAGACCCCTTCTCGATCGGGCAGGCATTCCCGGTGATTACATCGTCGACGTGAAAGATCACGCGTTATTGCCGGGTGAGCATGCGACACAGCAATGGCGGCGCCTGGCGCAAATCATGCCGAGCTCACCGGGCGGCGCGCATCCTGCCGGCATCGATGCGGTTGTCCCGGGTTGTTATCTGGAAGTGGCGCAGCCTCAGCGGGCCGAACTTAAGGCGTGGCTCGAGGCGCGAGATCTTGCCGATCAGCCCTTGATCCTGGTGCAGATCGGCAATAAGCGCACCATGCGGCGGGGCCCGCGTCGCCTGGCGGTCAACAACAAGTACTGGCCTCTCGAGCGCTGGGCGGAAGTTCTGCAATTCCTGCGGCAGCATCACGCACGCCATGCCATCCTCCTGCTCGGCACCGGCCCTGAATACCAGCTCAACGCAGAGCTTGCACGCCTGTCACAGGTCGCCGGACTCCACAACGTGGCTGACGATCTGCCGATTCCTCGCCTGCTGGCACTGCTCCAGCGCGCCGACGCTCTGCTCACCGTCGATTCAGGTCCCGCACACGCCGCGGCCGCCGTGGGCTGCCCGCAGGTCGTGCTGTTCGGTAAGGCATTGCCTTCGCTATATCGCCCTTGGGGCGTGGCGGGCGCCGATGTGCAGCTGTTGCGCGGCGAGATTGCGGGTGAGCCCACGATGCTCGGCATCGACGCGGGCAGCGTCATTGCCGCATGGTCGAGGCTCGAACTGCGCGCCGCGGTTCCCCTCTAGCCGCGCGCGGTTCCCCTCTAGCCGGGTGCGGGTGCGGCGGCTGATGCGCGCAGCATGTCCTGTGTCACGAGGACCACACCGCGCTTGGTCACAAAGAAGCGCTTCGCGTCGGCACCCGGGTCTTGGCCAATATGCAGGCCGTCGGGAACCACGCAGCCCTCATCGAGAATGCAGCGTGTGATCTTGCAATGGCGGCCGACTGTCACACCCGGCAACAGCACGGAGCTCTCGATGATGCTGGCTTCTTCGACGCGCACATCGCTTGACAGCAGCGACTGCTTAACGTAGGCGCCCGAGATGATGCAGCCGCCGGCCACCATGGAATTCACCGCCATGCCACGCCGGCCGTCATCGTCCAGTACAAACTTCGCGGGCGGCTGCTGCGACTGATAAGTCCAGATCGGCCATTGATGATCGTAAATATTCAATTCAGGGTTGAGCGCCACCAGCTCCATGTTCGCTTCGTACAGGGCATCGACATTGCCCACATCGCGCCAGTAATTCTGTGCGCGCGTTTCCACATCGTGGAAGGGATAGGCAAAAACCCTCGAGCGCACGATGGCCTGCGGAATGATGTTGCGGCCAAAATCATGGTTGGTCGTTTCGCTCGCCGCATCCTCGGTCAACAATTTCTCCAGCCGGTCCATCGTGATCACGTAAATGCCCATCGAGGCGCGGGCAAGAGTTTCGTGACCGATGATCGGATCGGGATTTTGCGGCTTCTCGGCGAATTTCAGCACGCGATTGGTCTCATCGGTGGTCATGATGCCGAATTCATTGGCGCGCTCGATCGGCACGTCGACCACGCCGACCGTGATGTCGGCCTCGCATTGGTCGTGATACGCGATCATCGGACCATAGTCCATTTTATAAATATGATCGCCCGCCAAAATCAACACATGCGTCGGATGATGCGAGCGGATGAAATCGAGATTTTGATACACCGAATCGGCAGTACCGCGATACCAGTGAGTGCCGATCTGCTGTTGCGCGGGAATCAGCTCCACGAACTCGCCGAGTTCTCCGCGCAAATAGCTCCAGCCGCGTTGAATGTGCTGGATCAGCGATTGGGATTTGTACTGGGTCAAGACGGCAATCTGGCGAATACCGGAATTGACGCAATTGGACAGCACGAAATCGATGATGCGGAACTTGCCGCCGAAGGGGGTCGCTGGTTTGCAGCGGTGTTCAGTCAGCGCCTTGAGGCGCTCGCCGCGTCCGCCCGCCATGATCACCGCCAGCGTCCCGCTGGTCAAACGGCTGACATAGCGTCCGGTGTTATTGCGGGCAGCGTGTCGCATGAGCCGAAGCCTGACACACTCGGCAAACGCCTGCACCAGGTTTCTCGCGGCCGCGATCAGGCCTTTGTTAGACTGCCTTCATGGCGGCGTTGAAGCTGTGTATTTTGAGTTCGGAGATCGTGCCGTATGCAAAGACCGGCGGCCTGGCCGATGTCGCCGGCGCGTTGGTGCGCAACTTGAGCGCCCTAGGTCACGATGTTCGCGCTTTCATGCCGCTGTACCGCGTCGTGCGGCTCCGTTATCCGGAGCTTCAGCCGGTGCTCGGCGCCCAACGAGTCGCCTTAACCATTGGCGACACCGAATACTGGTTTTCGCTGCTGACCGTCAATTTCCCGGGCAGCGACGCCCCCATCTATTTCGTTGATTGCCCAACGCTGTTTGATCGTGCAGACCTGTACACCACCGATCCCGACGAACATCGCCGCTTCCTGCTCTTTACCCGCGCCGCGCTCGAGGGTTGCCGCCGTTTGGGTTTCGTGCCTGATATATTTCATTGCAATGACTGGCACACGGCCTTTCTGCCGCTGTATTTGCGGACTCTATACGCTGCGGATTCGCTGCTGGCGCGCGCCAAGTCCCTTTTGACGATTCATAACATCGCCTTTCAGGGCATCATGTCGAGCGCCGCCGCTGCCGACCTGGGTTTGGGTTCGGCGTGGGCTCTCCTGGATCAGGGAGATATCGCGCGCGGCGTCATCAACTCTTTGAGAACCGGCATAAAGCATGCGCACGCGGTCAGCACCGTGAGCCCGACCTATGCCCGCGAGATCTGCGATGCGCCGCTCGGCATGGGATTGCAGGCGACCCTGCGCGAACGCGCGGACCGCGTGACGGGAATATTGAACGGTGTCGACTATCAGGAGTGGGACCCACGGCACGATCCGCACTTGAGTGCGCATTTCAGCCCTCAGGATTTGCGCGGCAAGCTCATCAACAAGGAAATGCTGGTGGCGACAGTTCAGCTGAAGATGCCGACCTCGCAGCCGCTCATCGGCATGGTGACCCGCCTCACCGAACAGAAGGGCATCGATCTGTTGATGGATGCGTTGCCGCGGTTGCTGCAGGAACGCGATTTTGGCCTGGTTGTTTTGGGCAGCGGTGATGCGAACTATTCCGCCTTCTTCGAGAGCCTGGCGCAACGTTTTGCAGGGCGCGTGAGCTATAGCGCAGGGTTTGATGAGCCGCTGGCGCATCTCATCGAAGCGGGCAGCGATATTTTTCTCATGCCCTCGCGTTATGAGCCGTGCGGCCTGAATCAAATGTACAGTCTGCGTTACGGCACGATTCCGATCGTGCGCAACACCGGCGGACTCGCCGACTCGGTTCAACACTTCGATCCGAGCACCGGCCGCGGCACGGGTTGTGTATTCAATGACTACGATGCGCCGGCCGTTCGCTGGGCGATCAACACCGTGCTCGATTGGCATGCGGACCCACGCAGCTGGCTGCCGCTCATGAAGAATGCAATGGCGAAAGATTTTTCCTGGACCCGACAGATCGAGGAATACGAGTCGCTATACCGCAGCTTGGCTGGGAGCTTGTCTGGGGGAGCCTGACAGGTTTCTAGGGCTTGACCTGCAGCAGCGCGTAGCGCCGGCCGTTGGGCAGGAAATAACTCTGCGCGATTTGAATTCCCGCCGCTTCCCATTGAGGCGGCAAGTCGGTTTGCGGCAATCTCGCGCGCCACGGCAATTGCGGTGATCGCGAGGGCAGTTGCACGAGGAAAAGACTCATGGGCGCCGCGGCGGCAACGGATCGGACGCGATCGATCCCGGACGCATCCAGCGGCCCTGCGATGCGCTCCACGGCCGGCCTTGCATACATGTCGATCAGCGCGCGCGTGGTTTCATCCGGCGCGAGCAAAATCAGCGGTCTGCCGACTGCGTCGCGCTCCACGGCGCGTCCGATCTTCGCCAGGTCCTGCCAAGTGTCGATGCGCCCGTATACTTGTGAGGCAGGCCCGATGAGGAGCGCGCAATAGGCAAGAAGCAAAGCCCATTGAGCATGGACGGACTGCTCGCGTGCCGCGGCCCAGGCGCGGATCGCCATAATTGCCGCAGCTGCCAGGCCGACAAGTGAGATTGCGGCATAAAGGGCGGGCTTGGCGCTGATGCTCCAGGAATCTGCACCGAGTACGATGAGCGCCACGGCAAATACCGCGACGCCCAGCAGCAACATCGCGGCGGTGGCACGCAGCGCGCGCACGTCCCAGACATCCGGAGCCGGCCGAATCTCGCGCGCCCACCATCCGACGAGCAGCGCGAATCCCGGAAGCGCCGGCGCGAGGTAGATATTGCGCGCCGTCGCAGCGACGGAAAGTATCAGCAGAGGCGGCAGCGATGCCGCGAGTGCAAAGCGCACGGCACGATTGTCATGCTGCGAAGCCCGGCGCTGCCGCCACGCGCGGCGTGCCGCGGCAATCACCAGCAAGGTCCACGGGAATAAGTACATCGGCAGCTCGATGAGGTATTTCCCAGGGGAATTGCGATGCGCCGCCGCGTATTGCAGATCGGGCGGCGCGTCCACCGCGGCGAAGCGGCCGACGAGATTGTTCCAGAAGAACACTTTCAAATGTTCCAAGCCTTCATCTCCCCGGTACACAAACCACACCCAGGTGAGGATCAACGCTGCCTGTATCAGCAGTCCGACATACAGTTCCCATCGAATGAGTTCGCGCCAGCGCCGTTCCCAAATGCTCAAGGTGAGAATAGCCAACGCAGGCACCATCCAGGCGACCGCGCTTTTGCTCAAGAACCCAAGGGCCAAGGCGGTGTGCATCAGCAGATAGCCGCGCAAACGCTCCGGGCTGGTGGCGGCATAGAAGCCGATGTAGGCACCGAGCAGCGCGACCGAGACGGCGGCCAACAATGGCGCATCGGTCGCCAGCCAGATGGCGACTTGGTATGCCAGCAGGAACGTGCTGATGGTTGCCGCGGCCACCACCCCTGCCAACCGTCCTGAACTGCGCGAAGCCAGAAAGCCGACGCCCAGTGCCGTGATGAGCGCGTAGAGCAAATTGGGCAGGCGCGCCACCCACGCTTGCGCGCCGAGAGCCTCGATGGGAAGGGCGGCCAGCCAATAAGTCAAAGGCGGTTTTTCACAAAAAGCTTCACCCGCCAATAGCGGAACCGCTTTGTCGGCTTGCCAGCTCATGCGCCACGCGATGTCGGCCTCGCGCGGTTCGTCCGGTGTCCAGTAGCCGCGGGCGAACATGCCGACGCACCACGACAGCAGCAATGCGCCTCCCAACCAAAGCAGGGCTGGGCGGGTGTTCAACGCTCCGAATTGCATTTGGTGACTATACTTCACGCGGCCCCTTGCCTGGTTGATGCTGCCCATTCAAAGTAGTCGCAGTAGTCGCTCTGAAACGATCGGTGGTGGCATGTGATTGAGCAATTCTGCGATTGGCTGTCGAGGACGAATGTCAGTGTTGCGTTTCAGTCGGCAGACTGGTTTGTCCCTCTGGTGCAAACCGTGCATATCCTCGCCATTGCGATTCTGCTGACCTCTGTCTATGTCTTGAGTTTTCGGCTCATTGGCCTGACCCGAGGGGCGCAGGCGCTCGCCACGCTCGCGGCCAGGTCGACACCGTGGTTCTGGGGAGCACTCGGTGTGTTGCTGGTGAGCGGCAGCCTGCTGACCATTACGGAGCCCGCCCGCGAGCTGCTCAATTGGGCATTTCGCGTAAAAATGCTCATGGTATTGGCGCTGGCCGGAATACAGTGGATGGTGCAGCTGCGCATGCGCCGGAGCCCTGAGTATTGGACCGAATCGCCGGCGCGGCGCCATGCGGGCCGCGCCGTCGGCATCGTCTCGGTGATCGTCGGCGCGAGCATTGTGACGGCCGGCCGTTGGATCGCCTATGTGTAGGGCATAGCTCCGTGGAAC
>Ga0193726_1001425_pt1 | contig 18890 bp, 12 predicted proteins | sample H2c1metaG_FD_144928 | JGI IMG/M metagenome (GOLD analysis project Ga0193726, IMG submission 144928) | Soil microbial communities from a riparian zone of the East river system, Colorado, United States - H2c1 | ecosystem: Environmental > Terrestrial > Soil > Riparian zone | place: USA: East River... | reverse complement strand
GGCTCTCTTGTCGATTCTGTCTGACTGGTCGAACGGGGGAAGGTCAGCCTCAAGACTAACGGTTTCCGGGGCGACTGAGGTGAAACCGCGCGAGCTTCCCGATTCTCATTATTTATGGGGAAGCCCGGAAGCGCCACGTTACCAGCGTAATGTACTGTCTTGAGGCAGGCGACAGCGGATGGCCATCTGAAATCACCCGGGAGGGGGACGTCCTGGCCGGGTTCCGCCAGTGTAACTGCCTAGACCGAAAGGACTTAGTGCTTGTCGAGCCGCGAGCGAAGATCACGGACCAGCCCGTCGGTAAAAATTGCCGAACCCTTGTCATTCAAATGGAAGCGGTCGGCCTGGAAGAATTCCGGCCCCAGGGTATTTTCCGCGACCGGGGCTTCGACCTCCACATTCTCCAGACCTGCCGCCTTTTGCAAGATCTCGTTGTTGCGATTCAGCGCCGGCGGGATCAGCAATACGAACTCAACCCCGTTTTCCTGACAGAGAAATTGGAGCCGCCGCAGCCGAACCCGGAGCTGGGCGATCATCTCCGGCTCCGGAGCAAAGGCCGGGGGACGTCTGGCGAGCGCATGCAGCTGATCGGCATACCGGCGATCGGTGACATTCAGAATGTAATTTCGGATCCCGGCACGGTTGGCATAAAACGCACTCCAGTGGCTGAACACCAGATTGCTGGTTTGGGTATGGTCCATCCCGGCTTCCCGGCCCGCCGCCACCAGGTTCCGGGACCCGAACAGATGCCACGCACTCTCGTCGAGCACGCTGTGGCTCAGAGCTTGTCCGAGGTTCAGGCACAAAAAAACTTTGGACGGCCTGATCCCTCGCTCGAACAAATGGGCGAGGCCGTAGTACCAGTCGATGAATTCAGTATTTTCGATGGCGAAGCGCACCACCCGTGCATCCGGCCCCAGCGCGGCGCGGGCCTTCGGATAGTCCAGTCCGTGGAGCAACAGGGAATTCCCCGCCAGCAGAATGGTCGGAGGCGTCCCCGCAAGCTGTGGTTGGATCAAACCCGTCTCACGCTGATCCTCAACCACCCGCTGCTCGATCCGGCTAATCCGAGGATACAAATATCGGGTCGCGAATTCGGCCGCGGCGAGAAGCAATGCCAGTGAAGCCAGCAGCCAAACCGTGGCTCGCCGGATCTTTCGTTTCTCCCGCGGACCACCCATCGCCGGGAAATACCCGCTCTGGTCGCCCGAAGCCGGTGGCAGCTCAGAATTGGAAGTAGATAAAGGCACTGGTTTCACTCGCCGCAAACGCAATCATGATCGCCGCCATCACCAAGGAAGCCACAATCGGCAGGGTCAGGGTACCTCGCTCAAATACGTACTCTTCACGATAGACCTCAATCCGGAAATCGATCGCCAGCATGATTCCGGAAACCACGGCCAGAAATAAGATCTCGGGCCCATATTGATGCCGCCATTCGAAGTGACGCAGGCTGGCGAGCATATGGAAAGCTGCGCCGACGCTTTTGGCGCGAAAGAAAATCCAACTCAATCCCACCACCGCGATCGCGAACCCCCGGTTGTACCAACCCTTACGGGTTTCCCCACGGGTGAGAAAACGTTCCAGGGAAAGCCAAACCCCGTGGATGCCGCCCCAAATCACGAATGTCCAACTGGCGCCGTGCCACAGGCCTCCCAGCAGCATGGTGGCCATCAGGTTTTCGTAGGTGCGGAAGACTCCCTTTCGGCTTCCACCCAAGGGAATGTAAAGATAATCGCGGAGCCAGGTGCTCAGGCTGATGTGCCAGCGCCGCCAGAAGTCCTGCAGACTGTCCGCGAAATAGGGCTGGCGAAAGTTGACCATGAAATGGAATCCCAGCAACTGGGCGCTGCCGCGGGCAATATCGCTGTATCCGCTGAAGTCGCCATAAATCTGCCAAGCGAAGGCATAGACTCCAATCAAGACCGAAAAAACGTTCCATCCCAAACGGCCGTCGAAAGCGGCATTCGCGAGATTCGCGCAACCATCGGCAATCACCGTTTTCCGGAAGAGGCCGGAAACAATCAGCATGCAGCCGCTAAGAAACGCCCGCTCATGGAACTGCCGCGGGCGCTCGACCTGGGGCAAAAGATGCGAAGGCCGCTGAATCGGCCCGGCGATGAGATGGGGAAAAAGGCTGATGAAGAGTCCGTAATTAAGAAATGAGGTTGCGGGCGCCAACTCACCCCGGTAAACATCAATGACATAGGCAACTTCCTGAAAAGTGTAAAAAGAAATGCCGGGTGGCAGGATGATTTTGAGAAAGCTGATCGGGAGATTGTGAAATCCCAAATGCCCGGCAGCAAGGCTGAAAGACCCGATGAAAAAATTGCAGTACTTGAAAAAACCCAGAAGCCCAAAATTGATCACCAGAGACAGGATCAACAGAAGCCGACGCTTGCGGCCGGGAGGCTGGGCCGCAATTTCATTGGCGATCAGATAGTCGATCACCGTCGACGCCATCATCAACAGCAGAAAACGCCAATCCCACCAGCCGTAAAAGAAATAGCTGGCGCAGAGCAGAAAGACGTTTTGCCGTCTCCAACTCAGCCGCCAGTACAGAAACACCACGGCCACCAGAAAGATGCAATAAGCGGGGGAATCGAAGAGCATGCGCTTGGCCGAAACATGTTAGCACGGCGAAGCCGGGGTTCCATGGCTTGGTCGATGGCTTAGTCGATGGCTTTGTCGGGGGCTGGGTCTCGCCCGCTGAACTTCGAGCAGGAATGAGCTAGAATGAGGGGAAATCCGGCTGGACAGGGGTTTGCGATCACCAGGCGGGCGGGACCACCCCAGTCGCCTGGATGCGTGGAAAAAATTGGCAAACTGAAAACTGGCAAATGGAGTGGAAACAATTCTGCACACTTTTTCCGCGGACCGGCGTAAACCGTGGCAACACCAAACCCGTGCCGGTCTGATCGGGGAGAAAGACGGGGTTCCGGCGCAAAAATCGCGCCCGCCAGTGCGAAACTTTTCGCGAGCCTTGTGTTTGGACTGAAATGGGCTATCCGAGGGGACATCATCGAATGAAAATCCCGTCACTTATTTGCGCTCGCCTGCAAGCTCAATCCTTCATGCTGTGCCTGCTGGCGTTTGCTCTGATCTGCCTTTCGGCCGCGCCAGCGCCGGCGCAAAATCCAATTCCATCCCGCACCACGGAAAAGCGCTGCGGCCCTCCGGAGTACTGCGCGCGCACGGATCGCAAGGTTGAACCCTATCCCGCCAAACCACCGGCAATGGGCCCGGCCGGAGCGATCATTACGGACCCGAATTTTGGTTCTCGCATCCTCCGGGTCACCGACGAAAAAACCGATCTCCGGCGCGAAGGCGGGCCGATCATGACGCCGTCCTCTGCGGAACAGAACAACTGGAACACCGACAGCACCAAATTCTATGTAATCACCATGGGAGCAAGAGACCTTCTATTCGACTTTGACCCGGCGACCATGACGGCGAAGTCGAAAGGCTTTCTCGACCTCAACTGGGGAGGCGAGCCCCAATTCAGCTACACCCAACCGAATATCCTGTATGGGATTGACAAAAGGAATCCCTCGTTCCAGCAATACGACGTCGCCAGTGGCCACGTGACCAATCTGAACAACGTTTCTGATTGCCTGAAACTCAATCCCGCCGACGGCGGTCATGGAATCACCGTCAGCGCCGACGACAATCGGTTCATGACCAACGTGGGCCCCAAGCAAGACGGAAATTACCTGATCTACGTTTATGATCGCCAGCAGGGCTGCCGCTGGTACAACACCCAGACCGGCGAGGTGGGCGGCAAATGGGGACCCCAAGGAACCGTCGCCATGCCCGACCGCCTGCTCATTCACAATGCGCGCATGTCGAAGTCAGGAAAGTTTGTCTACATCGCGCGGGGAAATTCGCAGCCGCAACATCGCTGGGTGGTGTGGGAGATCGATACCACGTCGGTCCAGCTATGCCCGGCGGAATGCACCGGCCACCGCGCCCTAGGGTATTCCCACCTGGTCGGGCCCTCGGGCGAGAGCAATCCGATGGACCTCAAGATTCGCCCTTTAAAGCACCTGGAGCAGACGTCGGCCCTGGTTTCAGATTTACCGCACATGGGCGGCTATTGGTTCGACCTGCATTTTTCCTGGAACAATGTAAACCCCGAAGACTCGACTCCGATCTGCTTTTCGACGTACCGTCGGAGTAATCCGAATACTGCCGCCACTCCCCTGTCGGTGGACGGGCCCTGGGAGAATGAAATCGACTGCGCCCAGACGGATGGAAAGGGCTCCAAGGTCTGGCGATTTGCCCACACCTACAGCACCGCCAAGAATGGATTTTGGTCGACCCCACGGGGTAACGTCTCGCAGGACGGACGTTTCTTCATGTTCACTTCCGACTGGCAAAATATGCTGGGTGAGACCGACAGGAAGAAGTTTCGCACGGACGTGTTTGTGGTCGAACTCAAATGAGAGGGTGGCTTGCTTCCTTTGGAGGTTGCAGATTTTTGCACTCGGCAACCGGAAAGCTTCTGCTGGGCGAGTTTCGGCGATCTCCCGAATCCCTTCCCGATTGCCCTCGCCGGTGTCCGCAAGCGCCATGAATTCAGCCGTTTGAAGAAATCCTACCCCTGCCCCCGGCTTCCCTGGACGCCTGCCTGAGGAAGCATGCAACTTGGGGCTGGGAAGTGCACCGGGGGGATGGGTTCCCAGCGAGTTTCTGAAGTCAATTCTTGAAATCGAATCGACTTACGGTGTTTCGGAGGATTTCAGTGCGGCGCAGTTCCCCAACCGGTCTTTTCCTGGCAGTGCTTTTGATCTCCCTGACGCCCGCTTCGCGGGCGCAGCAATTTTACGCCACCAGCGAATCCACCGGTCGGCTTGAACTGATCGATCTGCCAAACCAGACCATCACCACCGTCTACACCGCCGCCGGAAGACCGGACAGCATTCTGGTCAATTCGCGGGGGCAGCTGATTTATGATCTGTCGCCGCAGGGGGTTCTGGCGCTCTACGATCCCGCCGCCCAAACCAACACCGTCCTGCTGAGCAATCTGAAGGGCCCGCGCGATCTCTTGTTCGACGTCCCTACAACGTGTAATCCGAACGCCAACGCCGACACCATGCTGGTTGCGCTGTACGGCAGCGGACAGATTATTCGATACGACTTCACCTCCGGCACTTTCTCGAACCTTGGTCCCCAGCTGGGGTCGAAAGCGACCGGGTTTTCGGTCGACGGGCTGGCCTATGACGCCGAAGGGAATTTGTTTGCGGTCGCCAATCACAACACCGTGGTGCAAATGGATCCGTGCACCGGAGACATCTTAAAAACGCTGGTGCTCGAGCCGCACTACAAAATCGATGGCGGCGACGGAATGGTTTACGATCCCTACAGCGGCCAGCTCTGGATCAGCCATGACGGAAGCAACAATGCGAACGGCCTGATTGAAGTCCCCACCGATCTGTCTTCCTTTTCACTTTTTCAAAGCGGTCAAATCCCCGTCCCCGATGGAATCATTTCCGATGGCAAGGGAAACCTTTACATTGGCGCAGGGCTGCAAAGGCTGATGGTGTACAACATTCCGACGGATACGCTGGCGCATCCGTCGTCTCAATCGCTGCTCGTACCCGGTATCGATTCTCTAGCCTTGATTCCAGGAACTCCCACCTCAACCTCCTTAACCACTTTCCCGAATCCTTCCGTGGTTGGTCAATCGGTCGCGATGACGGCGAGTATCACGCCGGTTCCCGCCGGCGCGCCGCCGCTTGGGACGGTGAGTTTTTACAACGGCTCGACGGTGGTCGGGACTGCCGCGGTCAATGCTTCGGGCGTGGCCACGTTTGCCACCAGCAGTCTGCCCTCGGGCCCTAACCTGGTCAAGGCAACCTACTCAGGAAATATGGAGTTCGCCGCATCGGTCTCCCCGGTGTCGACGCAAACCGTGACCGGCACCAGCCTGACGTCCACCTCGACGACCACCTCGGCTTCCCCGAATCCGGCCGCCCCCGGCGAGTCCGTCCTGCTGACGGCCACAGTTGCGCCTGCTCCCACCGGATCGCCGCTAGGAACCGTGAGTTTCTTCAACCACTCAACTCAATTGAGTACGGCCGACCTCAACTCTTCGGGCGTGGCGACCTTTCGAACCAGCGCATTGCCTCCCGGCTCCAACAGCATCACCGCCGCTTACTCTGGAAACGCATCCTTCGCGGAATCGACTTCCTCTGGGCTGACCTTGACCGTTGGCACGGCGGCCAGCTTTACCGTTGCCGGGCCCGAAACACCGGTTACGGTCGCGGCCGGCGGCTCGGTCGACGTCCAAATTACGGTGACTCCCGTGGGCGGCGCGCTGAACGGCGCCGTTGCATTCTCCGCCTCTGGACTCCCGGCCGGTGCGAGCGCGTCGTTTAGTCCCGCGACCGTCACCCCGGGGGGTTCCGCGGCATCCACCATGATGACGATTCAAACTCCCACGGCGATTGCGGCTCTTCCGGCAAACCGCAAATCCGAGTTCCCTTTCCTAGCGATGTTCGTGGCGGCCGGCCTGTGTCTGATTGCCCGCAAGCATGGCGTCGGCAGGTCCCTGCCGATCCTGCTCGCGCTGGCGATGTCGGCCGGAGCCAGCGTCGTGATGACAGGCTGCGGTGGAGGAGGGATGTCGGTCGGCCCGCCTCAAAGCAGGAGTTATGTGATCACGGTGACCGGTACCAGCGTATCGTCCCCAGGCGCCACCGCCCGGTTCACGCTCATTGTGCGGTAAGAGCGGGGATGCCCCGTCGTTCTCCGGTTGGGGCCCCCAGTTGTGGCCGAGGGCAGGGCTTTGCGCTGTACGCCTGAACCGACCCGCTCTGAACGTCAGGATTGCCGGTCTCATCTCTAGCAAAGAGCGTGAATCTCCCTTGCCCCGGTGCCGAAAGAACCAAAGGAACCGAAAGAACAGTAAGGAGCAGAAGGAGCAGAAGAGGCAGAAGAGGCAGAAGAGGCAGAACAGGGAAAGCCCGGGAGCGCAAAGGCCGCGGCGAAAGTGCCACCAGAGCAAACGCCCGGCGCGGCAGCGGGGGATTGCCGTCGGTCGACCGCAAGGGATCAATGCCCATTTTATTGACTGCAAGTATTCGCCGTCATCGCGATCCAAAGTAGCGGACCGGGTTTCAGGATATAGTTGCTTCGAACCTGCTCTGAATATCGGATAATAGGGCTCTGTAGTTCCAGGGTGTGTCTGCATAAGCGAAAGAGATGCCCCGGCATGCATTCCTCTCAAGCTGAAATCACGACTGAATCCCCCTCCCCGCCAACCCAGGTCGAGAGCCTCCCGGGCGCGCGGGCTGGAGGCGACGAACCCTTGCCCGGGCGAGTGCGGATACTGGCCGCGGTCGGGACAGCACTCGCCCTCGGCTTGGTTCTGCTGGTGGGTTTCCGGAATAAGACGGCTTCGCTGCGAAACATTCCTGGGCCCGCAAACGTCCCTGCCGACCTTACCCAGAATTTGCGTTTGAAGGGCACGACCGAGGCCGTGCTGAGCCGCGCCATCCTGGCGCCGGCCCTGGCGGGACAGCAAATGAGCACGCTCACCATCACCAAGCTCGCACCCTCCGGGAGCCACCTCAAGCGAGGGGACCTGCTGGTGGAATTCGACCGTCAAGCCCAGATTCGGGACTTCATCGACAAGCAGGCGGACTACAGCAAACTTGTCAATCAAGTGGTCGAGGAACAGGCCAAAGAGAATGCGGCTCGCGCAAAAGACGAGACCGAGCTCAAGCAGGCCGAAAACAATCTGAGCAAGACAGATCTCGAGATGCAGAAGGTTGAAGTTGACTCGCGCATCGACGCCGAAAAGGCTCAGCAAAACGCCGACGAAGCCAAAGCCACGGTGGCGCAACTGCGCGAGACTTTCGACCTGAAACGAAAGGCGGCGGCGGCAGCCGTCCGCATTCTGGAGATCCAGCGGGACCGCACGCGCGAGACCATGTTGCACGCCCAGGCGAACGCCGCGTTGATGCTGATCCATTCGCCGATCGACGGGGTTGTGGTCCTGAGTACGGTTTGGAAACAGGGAAAAATGGGAGAAGTGCAGGAGGGGGATCAGGTCCGGCCCGGCGTTCCTTTCATGCAGGTGATCGATCCCTCGAGGATGCAGGTGCGGGTGCTGGCCAATCAGCAGGATTTTCTCGACTTGCAGATCGGCCAGCCATCGAAGGTTCATCTCGACGCCTACCCGGAGTTGGAATTTCCCGGCAACCTGGAAGAAGTGGCCCCCATTGGCAGGAACGGTGACTTCTCATCCAGACTTCGCACCTTCTCGGTGGTGTTCTCGATCGTGGGCAACGATGCCCGGCTGATGCCCGATCTCTCGGCCGCGGTAGACGTCGATGTTCAGCACCCCGGTGCCAGGGATGGCGCGCGATGATGGCCCGGATCCGTGGCCTCTGGATGCACCGCAAGGCCGCGGTTGTCGCAGCTTTGCTGGTGGGCTGCGCGGGAGTGCTGGGTGCCGTGCGGTATAGCAGCCGTTCCCCTGTGGTTCCAACATTTGAGGTGAAGCGGGGAGAGTTTATCGACTCGCTCCAGTTTCGCGGACAAGTGAAGGCGTTGAAGTCGCTGACCGTGGTCGCTCCGGCGGAAGCGGGCGATCTTCAAATTCTCAAGATCGCTGGCGATGGAACGCAAGTCAAGCAGGGGGACACCATCGTCGAGTTTGACCGGACCAAAACCACGCAGGATTTGGCCCAGTACCGCTCGACTCTGAACTCCGCTCGGGCTGAGATCGAACAGGCGAGGGCCGAGGCGCGTTTGGCTGAAGAGGAAGACCTGACCGCGGTGGCGAAGGCCAAGTATGACGTGGAAGCGGCAAAATTGGACGCCAGCAAGCAGGAGATTGTTTCGAAAATTGAAGGGGCGGAAGCGACTCTGAAGGTGTCCGATGCCAGCCAGGAACTGCATCAGATGGAAGAGAAGTTGAAGGCTGACCGCGCGATCCACCAGGCGAAGATCGAGAGCAAGCGCCAGGCCAGCAGGAAAGCCGCCTATGACGCCGAGCGCGCAGAGCGCGCCTTGACCAAGATGGTTTTGCGGTCCCCCTCCGCGGGAACCATCAGTCTGGTGTCTCTCTGGCATCCCGACGGCGATTCGGCGTTCAAGGCGGGGGATCGTGCCTGGGCGGGCGCCCCGATTGCGGAACTGCCGGACGCCTCCGCGCTCCGCCTTTCGGCACGGGTGGATGAGACCGAACGGGGCCGGCTGGCGTTGAAGCAGGCGGTCTCGGTGCAGCTGGATGCGATCCCCGATCAGCAATTTACCGGAAATATTGAGCGGATCAGCACCATTGCCACCTCAGATTTTTCGGGGGGTTGGCCGTTCCCTAGAAACTTCGATCTTGCAATCACACTGGATCAGACCGACGCGCGATTGCGGCCGGGGATGAGCGCCCAGTTGACCGTCATCGTGGACCGAGTCCCGAATGCAGTCACGATTCCCGTGCAAGCCTCCTTTCAAAAATCGGGGGAGACCGTGGCGTACCTGTGGACAGGATCGAAGTTCCAGGAGCGCACCATCGAAATCGGCCGCAGGAGTGGGGATCGCATTCTGGTCTCTCGAGGGTTGCGGGAGGGCGACCGCATCGCTCTGAAAGATCCATCGGGGAAGGAGTAAGTCGAAGTGAGGATGAAGCGCCGAGGCGCTATCACGGGGGCCATTGCCATCGCTGTTGTTTTCGCGGCGATGGGGGTGCTCGGGATCGCTCGGCGCACCAATCTCAGCACCAGCGACGACGAAACTCCGATCGGCCGGGTGCAGCAAGGCGACATGGAAATGAAGGTCTACGGTACCGGCGAGCTGCGTTCGAACCATTCGATCTCGCTCAGTGCGCCGGCCATCGGCGGCGGTGCCTTGCAAATCACCAGACTTCTTCATACCGGAATCCTGGTCAAGAAAGACGACGTCATTATCGAATTCGACCCCAGCGAGCAGCACTACAAGGTCGAACAGAACCGCTCGGAGTTGTTGCAGGCGGACGAGGAAATTACCAAGGCGAAGGCCGATGCGGTGGTGCAGGCGGCGCAGGACAAGGTGGCCCTGCTGAAGGCCCGATTCGCGGTGCGGCGGGCGGAGTTGGATGTCCAGAAAAACGAATTGGTCAGCGCGATCGAAGGCAAGAAGAACCAGCTCGCCCTGGACCAGGCGAAGCGCGCTTTGGCGGAGCTCGAGCAGGACACCAAGTCGCACTCCGCCGCCGGCCAGACCAGTGTCTTCCTGGCTCAGGAAAAGCGCAACAAAGCGAAGCTGGCCATGGACCAGGCGCAGGAGAGCATTGCAAAGATGCGCGTCCTGTCGCCCGCTCCCGGCCTCATCTCCATCGAAAAGAACCGGGATGCGATGGGGGGAATGATGTGGGAGGGGATGTCGATGCCCGACTATCGCGAGGGCGACCAGGTGCAGCCGGGGAGCTCCATCGCGCAGGTAATCGACGCCCGGGGGATGGAAATCAGCTGCAAGATTGGCGAGCATGACCGCAGCAATATCAAACCGGGACAGCCGGCTGAGATCGAATTCGACGCACTGCCGGGCCAGATTGTTCATGGGACGGTGAAGACGGTGGGGGGCATGTCGACCAGGAATTTTTGGGAAGACAACACTGGCGGCAAGTTCGACGTTTCCATTCAACTTTCCAGTTCCGATTCGCGCTTGCGTCCTGGCCTCACTGCGCAGGTTGTGATTTTGGGAGACAAGAGAAAGAACGCCCTCTCCGTGCCGCGCCAGGCGCTGTTCTTGAAAGATGGCAAGCGGGTGGTTTACCTGAAGAACGGCACCGGCTTTGAACAGCGCGAGGTGAAGGTCCAGGGTGAGAACGAGAGCCGCACCGCCGTCGAAAATCTGAAAGCGGGAGCCGAGGTTGCGTTGGTGGATCCGACGGTCCCGAGGAAGTCGGGCGGCTCCGCAAAGGGTGCCTCGAGCGGCGGAGGAACGCCTTAATGTCTACCCTCGCGCCACTGACCAGGCAGCGGCTCGTCGCGGGTTCCCGGCAATGGATTCCGGACCTGCGGCTGGGATTTGAGAATCTTCTGCTGCACCGACTCCGCTCGGCGCTCACCATGCTCGGCATGATTTTCGGTGTTGCCGCCGTGGTCTCGATGCTTTCGATCGGCGCCGGCGCGCGGCAGAAGGTGATGGCTCTGATCGAACAGATGGGCGTCCACAACCTGATTGTGGAGGCCAAGGAAACCACGGAATGGCAGGCCCATTCGAAGATCCGGCAGCTTTCGCCGGGACTCACCATGCAGGACTATCGAGTGATTCTCGACGACATCAGCGATATCGCCGCTTCGACGCCACGGAAGCGGATGCCAGCTTCGAAGACCATTCCAAAATCTCAGCAGGATGCGCCTGCGGTTTACGGGGTCAATCCGAGTTACACCAAGATCGCAGGACTCCATCTGCTGGAGGGAAGGTTTTTCAACGAGGAGGATGCCAGGCGAGCCGCTCCGGTCTGCGTGCTGGGGGCCGCCGCCAAGTCAAGCCTCTTTGGAGCTTCGAACCCGGTGGGCCAGTACGTCAAAATCAACGAACAATGGTTTCACGTGATCGGGCTGGCCAGTCCTCAACTCAGCTCGCGCACCGAAGTGGCGGAAATACCCAACCAGGACCTGAACAACATCATCTACGTACCGCTGAATGCTGCAATCTTTCGTCTGGAAGACAGCTACAGCGACCTGCGGGATGAAATTGATGGCATCTACCTCAATCTCCCGAACCACGCCGATCTGCCCGCTGTCGCCCAGGTTGTCAGGGCCATTCTGGATTCATCCCATCATGGGGCCGGCGATTTCAGCGTTCTGGTGCCCGCCGAACTGCTCGCCGAACAAAAGCGCACGGAACGCTTGTTCAACGCGGTCATGGTCGCGATTGCATCCATCTCGCTGCTGGTGGGTGGCATCGGCATCATGAATATTATGCTGGCCAGCATCCTCGAGCGGACTCGCGAGATCGGGGTCCGCCGCGCGGTGGGGGCGCGGCAATCCGACATCGTTCGCCAGTTCGTGGTGGAGGCCATGCTCATTTCGTTTGTGGGCGGCAGCTTCGGGATTGTGTTCGGCTTCGTGATGTCCCGCCTCATCGCTTGGCTGGCCGGGTGGTCCACGATCGTGACGGCCAGCTCGATTTTCCTGGCTTTTATCGTTTCGATCACGGTGGGGCTGGTGTTCGGAATTTATCCAGCGGTCAAAGCCGCGCGCCTGGATCCGGTGGAAGCGATTCGATACGAATAGATGCCGCCTGCTCGGTGAGCCCTTCTCTGGCCGACAGAACTCTGGAGGTTATGCAATGAGACTTTTTCGCCTGGCGGTTCCTTGGCTATGGTTGGGGCTGGCGATACTGCCGGCGGCAGCGCAGACCAGTGAGACCTATCGGGGGCTGGCGAGCCCGCGGATACTGTCGAACAAGCTGCCGCCTCCGGAACGACTGCGCGAATACCTGGCGGATGGAAAGCTGCGTCTTGGCTTGCACGACGCGGTGGTACTCACCCTCGAGAACAACAGCAATGTAAGAATCGAGGAAACACAGTTCGAGGCCGAGAAGTTCGCCCTGCTCCGCACCTACCAGCCCTTCGACCCTACGCTGCAGGGCATCTTCAACCTTAACCGCTATTCCTATTCGGGGTACAGCCAGCTGCAGGGAGTGGGCGCTTCCGGCGCTTCGACACTGAACTCACTGACCCAAACCGCTCAAATCACCTACACCCAGACATTCCAGACTGGCACGAATCTAGCGGTGGGGCTCAACGCCAGCCGGAATTCCACGAACAGCGCGTTTTACTACATCAACCCTTACTACAACTCGACTCTGAATCTCCAATTCACCCAGCCGCTGTTGAAGAATCGGGGCAGGTTCGCCAATCGCGCTGCTCTGGTGATCGCCCGGCGGACGCTGCAGCAATCGCAGGCCAGTTTTGCAGCGCAGGTGAGCGATGCCATCCTCCAGGCCGTCAACCAGTATTGGGCGGTGGTCGAGGCGCGGGGAAATCTGGAGGTGGAACGGAAATCACTGGAGGCGGCGGATGCGAGCTACCAGCACGACAAGCGGGCTCTGGAGCTCGGCGCGCTCCCACCGCTCGATATCTACCGCTCGGAATCCGAGGTTGCGTCCCGCCGGGTGCAGGTGATCCAGGGTGAGTACGCGCTGAAACAGGCAGAAGATACGTTGCGCCTGACCATCGGCGCCGACCTGGACCCATATTTTCGGGCGCTCGATCTGGATCTGACGGAAAAGCCCGAGCCGGAAGGCGAGTTGCGAACCATCGACGCCACCGCCGCCCTCGAGCAGGCGCTCGCCCGGCGACCGGAGTTCGAGGCGGTGCGCTATGCCCTGGCGAACGATGACACCAGCATTCGCCTGGCCCACAATCATCTCGAACCCGATCTGTCCCTGACTGGGTTTTACCAGAGCAACGGGCTGGGTGGAAATCAGTACAGTCTCAGCACCGACCCGATTACCGGCGAAATCAACTCGCAGCTCATTTCACGGGGAGGTTTGGGGGCATCGTTCAATCAGCTTTTTGCCTTTGGCTTTCCCGGGTATGGCGCCACCCTGACTCTGAATCTGCCGCTGAAGAATCGATCGGCGCAGGCGGATTTGGGCAGTGCCTTGACCACGCGCCATCGCGATTTGTACTCCGCTCAGCTGGTCCGGGAGCAGGTAACGCTCGAAGTGAGCAATGCGGTTCACCAGCTCGAAGTAGCCAAGCTCACCCTTGCGGCGGGAAAAACCGCGTTGGATCTGGCGCAAAAAGCCCTCGCCGCCGAACAACGAAAGTATGAGCTGGGCGCGCAGACGATATTCTTTGTCCTGGATGCGCAAACCAAGCTGGCGCAAGCCGAGTCGGACTTATTGCAGACCGAGGTTCGGTATCAGGCTGCTCTCGCCGCCGTCGACCACGCCACGGGCGGCTTGTTAGAGCCCTACCACGTACAGATTGCGGCGCTCACTCGGTAGTGGCCTTTCCATGCCGGAGCCTAAAGCCGGGCGCCCGCCGAAGGGGCAATTCGCTAGCCCCAGCGGGGTTGCTCATCCAGGCTGATACCCAGGGCGGTTTTCGCCACCACCTCGTGAGTGAGGAAGGAATTCGCGGGATGGATTCGGCCCAGGCGCGCGTCGCGGATCAATCGCTCGTAACCCGCCGAGCGAAAGATCCCGGTGCCGCCGGTCACATCCAGCCCCAGATCCACGACCCGCCAGGAGCCCTCGACCGCGCGGTATTTGGCGGCAAAGATTTTGGAGGGCCAGCAGGCGCCGTGATCCACCCCGTTCGACCAGTCTTCGGCGACCGTTTCCAGATGCGGTCCGATGGATTCAAGCTCGATCACCATTTCGGCAATGGCGTGCTGGACCTCGGGGTGATGCGCCATCGAACGGGAGAGCGCCAATGAGCCTTTGCTCTTGGCGGCGACAATACTCAGGTCGAGCGCGCGTTGCGCCAGTCCGTAATAGATGTTTCCAAAGCCCATCAGTGCCCAGGCAAAGACCGAGAGTACGAAAGGATCGACTCCCGCCGCGCCGGCAGGCACGACCCGGGCGATATAGCGGTGCGGGACAAATGCATTCTCCAGCACCGTGTCCTCGCTGCCGGTGGCGCGCATACCCAGTACATCCCAGGTTTGCTTGATTGCGTATCCGGCGGTGTCGCGCGGCATGAATGCGTGAACGATCTTGGGTTGGCTCGGGTTGCTGGTGTCCATCCCGTGCAAGCCAAACCGGGTCCAGACCGGGGTCAGGCTGCCAAAGTGCTTCCGGCCGGTGAACCGGTAGCCGCCGTCGACAGGTTCTGCTTTGGTGGTCGAGAGCAGAACTGGCACATCATTGCCGCTTTCCGCATGGCCGGCTGCGAAGATCTCGCCAGCGACTGCCTCATGCAGGAGCCATTCGAGCGAGGCGTCTCCGCGGCGCCACAGGTCGGCGGCGACGCCGATCCAATAAAGGTGCATGTTTACGGCAAGCGCAGTGGCCGGCGCGTGATACGCCAACCGACGTTGCTCCCGGCAAAGTTCAGCGAGCGTCAGGCCCGCGCCGCCGAATTCCGGCGGCAAAGGCAGCCGCAGATACTTGGCGGCCCGGAGATCCTCGAAATCTTCTTCGAGGAAGCGGTTTTCCCGATCGTAGGAGGCGGCGCGCGAAGCAAAACGCGCGAGCATCTCTTCCGTCAGCACGGGCGTAAGCAGTCGCGGCAAGGACGTAGCTGTGTTTCTGGCATCATGCGAGCCGTCATCGCTGCTTGCGCGCTCTTTGGAAACGGTTGCGTTCAGAGCTGGGTTCATTGGCTTTCCTTTTGATGTTCAAATTTCCCGGACATTCTACCGTGCGGGATGTCCCTCTGGAGCTAAACCCGGGGATGCGGGCGGCCCGACGATCGGGTCAACTCAGGGGTTTTGGCCGCCGAATGGCTCGCACGAGACGTTCGGGTGCCAGTTCACGAACGCGCCCTTGGGATTCTCCTTCCACGCCCAGACATGCAGGGTGTAGAACGCTGGGAGCCCGAAGCGATTGGGAGCCTCGAACAAATGAAAAAGCTGTCCCATGAGTTCCGGCGGGCCCGAATGCTTCGCATTCCACGCATCGGCGAGAAGCAGATAGTCGGCGCCGATCAACCGCAGGCGCCCGTTTTGCGTCGGCTCGTAGATCACGATCTGGGGATGGGTGGCGTCCACCTCTCCGGCGTTTACCAGGGCTCCGTTCACATAATGGAGCCCCATTGCCCCCGCGTCAGGTCCGCTCACGCAGCCGAATTGAAGGGCATACCCCTCCGCCTCAGCCACCGCCACATCCTTAAAGCGCTCGGTCGATTCGCGGACAATTTTGACCAGGGCGCCCGCCTTCCGCTTCTGCTCCGGCGTCAGTTCTTGACGTTGCGGTGTCAGGGTATGCGAGTGGCCATCTTGCGCCAGAGCGCGCAAGGGAGCAACGCTTACCAGAACCAGAGCGATCAGGAAATGCTGGAATGGGGTGGTGAATTGTCTGGTTTTCATATCAATCGTGGGAATCTGTGCTGTCCTCATTGGACTGATCTCCTTTTGTGGATCGGTGCTCATCTTCCAATGCTGCGATTGCTGACGGCTTCCGCGGCAACCACATTTTGCTAGAATCCGCTCTGTAGAGCGTCTCATTCTGGGTTGCTCCGGAGGAACGCGGCAACGGAGTGCTGAGCCTCGCCGAGCCAGTTCACCCTAGCAACCATCAGGGCGAGAAGTAACGAAACAACGCCAAAGAAAAGCCAAAATCAGAAGGCACCAGCTGGTCAGCTTTGCGGAAACGGGAGCACGCTTGGAGACGAGTCCCTTAAACTATCAATTCGGCGAGTTCACGCTGGACCTCGCCCGGGGGTGCGTGCTCAAGGCGGGAGAGGAGGTCAAGCTCCGCCCCAAGGTTTATGAAACCCTCAAGTACCTGGTGGAACACCCTGGTCGGCTGATCGGCAAACAGGAATTGATCCAGGCGGTGTGGCCCGACGCCTTCGTCACCGACGATTCGGTGGTGCAATGTACAGTCGAACTGCGTCGCGCACTGGGCGATCGCACCCAACAATTGCTGAAAACCGTGCCTCGGCGCGGGTACCTGTTCACTGCTCAGGTGATCCAATGCGCATCGAAGCCGGAGGTTGTTGCCGCCCCTGGCTACTTTGACCTGCTCGAAGGCGGCGGGCAATCTTCTGCGAAGGTTTCGAGCAAACGCCACGATCTGCCGGTCCCGCGCACTTCGTTTATCGGACGAGAACAACAGGTGGCGGAGGCCACCGGGTTGCTACTTCGGCGCGACGTTCGGCTATTGACCATGACCGGCCCGGGGGGTGCGGGAAAGACGCGACTGGCAATCGCTGTAGCCGCCGCCCTGGCAGGCACATTCACAGCGGGCGCTCAATTTGTTGGTTTGGCCTCGATCACCCATCCGGACCTGGTCGCAACTGCCCTGGCCGAGGCGCTCGACATCCCGCAGGTCGCCAACCGTACCGTCGCGCAACGGATCGGGGATCAACTGCAGAACTCGGGACCGTTCCTGCTCCTTCTGGATAACTTCGAACAGGTTCTCCCGGCGGCCAAAGTGGTGGCCGAAATATTGGAGGCCTGTCCGTCTCTGAAGATCTTGGCCACCAGTCGGGCCTGCCTGCGTATTTACGGCGAACAGGAATTCCCCGTAACGCCGCTGGCGCAGGATTCAGCAATCGAGTTGTTTGTGCAACGCGCAGCGGCCGTCTGGCCCGGTTTTGCCATGACTCGAGAAACCGCATTGGCAATTCGGGAAATTTGTTCGCGGTTGGATGGACTGCCGTTGGCGATTGAGCTGGCGGCTGCTCGCACCAAAGTGCTTTCGCCCGACGCCATTCTGGATCGGCTGCAAAGCCGCCTGCAATTGCTGACCGGCGGCGCCCTGGACCTGCCGGAACGGCAGCATACGCTGCGCAACACCATTGACTGGAGTCACGGTCTATTGAATGAGGCCGAGCGGAAACTGTTTCGGCGGCTTTCTGTATTTGCCGGGGGATGCACGTTGGAGGCGGCGGAGGCGGTTTCGAACACCAGTCGTGATCTCGGTATCGATCTTTTTGAAGGCCTGTCATCCCTGGTGGGTCAAAATCTGGTTCAGCGGGTCGACCGAGCCGAGGCCGAGCCGCGTTTCGCGATGCTGGAAACGATCCGCGAATATGCCCTCGAGCGTCTGACCGATAGCGGGGAACAAACTGCGACGCGGCGCGCCCATGCGGCGTATTTTCTGGTCCTCGCGGAGGAAGGAAACCCAGAGCTGAGCACGGATGATCGGACCCGCTGGCTGGCGCGATGCGACGTTGAGATCGATAACTTCCGTTTCGCCCTCGACTGGCTGTTTCAGACGCTCGATCTGGACTGGGGTTTGGGTCTCTGCGTGGCTCTGTTCCGGTTCTGGGATATGCGGGAACACCTGACCGAGGGCCGGGCCCGGCTGGAGACCGTTCTGCGGCTGGCGGGCGAGGAACGCCCAAAAGAACGGGCTCGGGTTTCGGTTTTTCTCGGTGCCCTAGCGTCGGCTCAGGGCGATTATCCGGCCGCCGAGCATTTTCTGGAACAGAGCCTTGCTCTTTATGAAGAATTGGGCGACCAGTCGGGCGTCGCCGCGTCCTTGAACGCTTTGGCGGTATCGGCGCGGGATCGGGGGGACTACCCCTCCGCGCAGACCAACTTTGAGCGAAGCCTGGCGTGCTGGCGCATGCTGTCGGATCGGTCGGCCATCGCGCGTTGTCTTCACAACCTCGCCAATGTGGTCGAGGTTCGCGGCGACTATCCGCGCGCTCGAGTGGCGCTGCGTGAGGCGGCGGACATTTTTGAGGAGCTCGGTGATCGCAGCGGTGCCGCTTGGTCGATCAACCAGCAGGGCGACATCGCGCGCGCCCAAGGCAACATGGCGGCCGCTCGAGGATTGTATCAACGCGCGCTTTCAGCCTTTCGGGAAGCCGGAGACCCGTGGGGTACCGCGCGCTCTCTGACCGATTTGGGCTACATCGACTGTGAACAGGGAGAGCATTGGGCGGCGCACGCGGCGTACCGCCAAGCCCTGGAAATCTTCGCGGGTTTGGGGCACCGGCGCGGGATGGCGCGGGCCCTCGAAGGTTCCGCTTGTCTGGCTCTGGCTCGAGGACAGGCCGCGCGCGCGCTGACGCTGGCCGCGGCCGCAGCGCATCTGCGCCGGCTGATCAGCGCTCCCCTGCCGCAAGCGGAGCAGCTCAAACTCGATCGCGCGTTGCTGCCTGCCTGGAAATCGCTGACCGAGCCGGAGGGCAACGGCGCCTGGGCGGAGGGTTCTGCCATGAGCCTGGAAAAAGCCATCCATTACTCTCTGCAGGAGCCGGGGTCGGCTATTTCAGGTTAGCAGGGTCAATCAGACGACGAACTGCGGCCACACGGTCGGCG
>Ga0193726_1001424_pt1 | contig 18919 bp, 21 predicted proteins | sample H2c1metaG_FD_144928 | JGI IMG/M metagenome (GOLD analysis project Ga0193726, IMG submission 144928) | Soil microbial communities from a riparian zone of the East river system, Colorado, United States - H2c1 | ecosystem: Environmental > Terrestrial > Soil > Riparian zone | place: USA: East River... | reverse complement strand
AAAGCGTTGTGGACACTCGGTGGATCGGCATGGTCAAGGCCCGACACAAACCTTGACAAACTTACTCAGACGTCTGTGTTGTGCTATCGTCTGACATTAGAGAAGCCTCTTTTGTTGCGCAAACATCGTCTCGACAACATGTTTGTAACAGAGGAGGCTTCTTTTGTCTTTAGATCTCTTCCGATTCACGAATAATGCGGGCTAGTCATATATTTTTATCCCGTAATGGTATCCGCGTAATGGCAAAAACAGTTGCAAATCGCCGTTTTGGGTACCCTTGGCTTTTGTTCGTTGGTGCTCTTACGATCCAGACGGTGGAGGAAGCAATTCACAAGTCTTCGAGCGCATATAACTTGATCGTGCCGGCGATCCGGTTGCAAATGCCTCTTTTCCCAATGCCAACCTTCACGATTGGCTCTTGGTTGCACACCTTTCTGGCATGTATTGTCCTCCTATTAGTTGCTGGATCGCCGTTTGCCTTTCGTGGCGTGCGATGGATGTGGATTGTGGCTCTGACCCTGTTGATCGTCATGGCTAGCTTCGATGTGCTTGTGCTGGTGCTTAGTTCAGCATATTTCCATCGATGGATGCCTGGCACATTCAGTTTTCCCTTGGTAGTAATGGCGGCTTTCTTTCTGCTTCGGAGTCTGTTCAGCCGAAAGACTGATGTGATAGGTGAGGCAGCGGTAGAGGCAAAGTGCATTGAGCACCAAATGACTACGAAGATCGCTCATATCTCCGACGTACACTTTGAATCCGGAAACCCGCAGGTTTTTGATCGCTTGGCGGAGGCATTAAAAAGACAACGCCCACAACTTCTTATCGCGAGCGGAGATTTCGTGGATAATCCTTGGAATCTCAGCAAGTCACTGCAATGGTTACAGGAACTTTGCGAGCAGTGTGGCATCAGCGCCGAAGAGGATCTCTTTGTTGTGCCAGGGAATCATGACTACCGCATTCTCGGGAACATTGGGTTCAGACCCATAGTAGCCATGTTCCTACGCAAACATTTCCGTACATGGTGGAAGGAGGGCATCGTTGTCGACCGGAGGCACAATATCACTGTTGTCTCAATCGATTCGAACCCGATTTGTTTTGGCTTTGCACGCGGACGAGTCAGCTATCGGCAAATCCGAAAACTCAAGAACCAATTCCGAAGGCTCTCTCCTGAAACGCGCAATTTTATAGGCGGATCTCACAAAATAGCTGTGTTGCATCACCATCCATTTCCCGTACCGTTCGAGGGGGGCAATTTCTTCCTCGCGTTGAGAAATACGCAAAGCCTGTTTCAGTATCTGGCCGAATTCGGGATCGATCTGGTAATGCATGGTCACAAGCACAGAGCACCACACACGCACCTTTCCTTGGGTACTTCTACCGGGCGTGATCGTGTTATGGAAATCTTGGGAGCTGGTTCTGCCACAAAAAGTGGCACAGACAAGGATCCGCGAGGACATAACTTCAATCTAATCACTTTGGAACCATGTGGGCTGAGTTATGTCCAACAGTTCTTCGCGAAACAACCCGGCGATCAGTTTCAAGAGATGGCAGACCAAGGATTTGACCGCAAGGTGTTCGACCGCGCCTATCGGCACGCGGTTGATCGGAACGGATACAGCTATCGGCATGTTCAATGGGAGCTAGTCATGAATTTCGAAGGAGACCGGTTCAACGAGATGAGCTATGTTGACGTTTCAGCAGCTCCTGGAACTGACCTTCGAGGTGTTAGGCCCCCCTCCTACACAGTCGAAACTGGCCATCTTTCTAACGTGCGTCTCAACCCACTTAAAACTTCAGCCGGAGTCAAACTAGAGCCTTTAAAGGCTACTTCCCGAGAGGTTGAATTCGAGGTGGTTTTCGAGAGCAATCCAACAGAGTCTGAACCGGTTCGTTTCAGTCTGCTCTCGTATGATTTCAACAATGTTGCCGTCAATACAGAAGATCTCCAACAGAAATACCCAGCGCGGGCTGCTAGGAATAGACAAGAGGACTACGAGGAAAAAGAGATTTGCGAAGCCATGGATCGTTTCTCTTGGACACTGACATTCCCGGGTGATTTCAAGCTGGAACAGTTGCCAAGATTTGAGGTCTACGACAGACAAGGAATCGTTCGCCACGAGTGGTTAACGCGGGTGCTTCAACCTTGCTTCGCTTTCGCCGAACGGTCCAAGACTGCATTTCTTTTTATTGAAAGACCGCCCGCCGACTACCGGTACCGGATTTCTTGGACCTTGCCGGATATTAGTTGCGCGGAGTCTCCGGAAAAAGCCGCGCGCACTATTATTGCGGACACTTTTAGGCGAAGACTTCTGGAAATCCGTAACGAATTCCTACCGGGTGGTCCGCTCGAAGGAAGAATGGCTGAATTAGTTCGTGTGTTGAAAGCTTTCGCATCATCGTAAACGGTTAAGCTGCGCGAGAAGACTCATACTAACAACCTACCCGATGCAAGCTTTGATCTCAGCTTAACCGTTTACGATGATGCTAAACGACCTGCCAAATTGAGAGTCGTGGTTGGGTCGTTACCCTACATCCACAACGTGGATTTTTGGAATCTTGAATTGGAGAGCGGCGACGGAAACGCCGGGAGGGCATATCGAAAGAATTTTATTCGATACTACGATGCCGACAAAGCGCGTTTCGACCCAAAGGAACAGACGTACATACAAATTGAACATTTTCCGCCACACCACTTTCTGTATTCGATCCCGCTTCGCCATCCAAAGAGTCAAGATGTCATATTCGGTGTTCTCAATGTGGGCGGTTTTGACGAAAGCGAAGGTAACGTTCTGAGGGCGCTCAATGACGCTCAGGGTAATACTTGGCTGTTAGAAGCCAGTCACACATTTGTCTTGACTCGACTCCTAGAGGTTCTTAAACTAGATGTGGATTAAAACAAGGGGTATGAGATGGGAGTTTTTCTCGGAAGAAAAATGGATTTGGGTGTTGGTATGGGAGGATATAACTTCGAAGTGACCGCTCCGACCCCCCAAGACCGTGAACTGTATCAAGCTGGTAGGGAAATCGAAGAACTTCTCCGGCGCGAAGAGATGGACGGAAAGACGGAACTAGAAAAATCGGAAAACTAATTGCACTTGGTTTTATTACCCGCCCGTCAAACTCGCCCTCGGAGTAAGCTCTTAATCTTGAATAATTCCCAGTCATTCCGGATAAGAGAACGTATCCGATATATTCGCTTTTTGTTCGCTAATTCAAGCATAAGGGCTCGGGAGGTGTTTTGTCAAATGAGAGCGAGCGCTTGCGGATTTGATCGTGATGAAACAGCAAATCATAGCCTTGGGAGTCGATGTTGGGGTTGAGGTGACCGACAAACCCCGGAATGGCAGGTTTTTCTGCATCCGAGCCGGTGATCACCTCTATGGCCGGTTTTGCCTTACTTTCACGCCTCCATCTTCCCGGCGGCCATATTTCCACACCCGCGCCTCTCATGTTGCGAGAGGCTACTTACCCTCCCGCCGCTGTCAATGTCCTGGACGTTTCTTCTGAAAGTATGGCCGCTTTTCAGGTGTTCTTGTATGGCCGCTTTTGGGTGTTCACTGAGGTATTTGCAATCATGAATATTCTCTTGACATCTTTCGCGTACGTCTGTAATTTTCACGGCACGAGTGCAGCACCGAGGGGGCTCGGGGCTCAGATCAAGGCCAGATTCACCACTACTCATTTTCCGATCTGAACAACAATTTAAGTGATAGCTATGCTTTTAAAGACGGTTACATGTCTTTAAGGGGCAGAGTGTGTCTTGAATGTTTCCGGAAGATACGCGCGGGCTTGCAATTGCCCAGCAACTCCGCTTAAAGACCCTTTGCGGCGTCCCCCAAACAGGGGCCGCTTTAGACCGTGCAGGTTATCGTGCAGCGATGATGTGCGTTGAGGAGCACTTGGTGGAAAAATGGGAGACGGTTCCACGATTGTCAAATAGTGCTGAAGAATTCGGGCCATTTTACTTTGAACGCTTCGTTTAGGAGCATCGCTATGGTTCCATCTGGGTCGCTGCGCAAGTCTGGAGCTCTGGTGCTGGTCATATGCGGCCTCCTCGCCAATGTACCCGTCCATGCTCAGGTCTTGGAGGTCTGCACCGTCAGTCTGTTTGACACTCGCGGTAATTGGAGTCTGTCTTGCAAAGTGAACACCTCGAAAGATGCTCCGGCTGCGGATGAACTCAGAACGCTTGCCGAGGAATTTGCGCTGCCCGCGCTTCCTTCGATCATGTTGTGCGACGCGACGCTCAAGCCAGTGGTGCAGGCGGTTCCGCTGGATGCACCTACGCTGATCAAAACGATCAACAGCAGCGACTACACCTTGACATCCAACGGGAATTACGTCGTGGTTGTTTCAAAGACGCCTCCCGCGAGCGGCGCAAAAGTGACTACGCCCTCGCAGAGCCTCACGCAGCTCAATACGACGATGAAGCTTCTGTTGCGGACTCTGCCTGCAAACCCCAGCTCATTTTCGGTTGAGCTAGTGATCCCCCACGCAGCCGCTTTCGGCTCGACGCTCGCGACACAGCTTACCGGACTCAGTTCGCTGTTCTTGGCGAAGTCCACAGGCAGAAATCGGATTGCAATCAGTACGGTATCCGGGATGCCCCCCAGCTGTGACGAGTGGAATGCGTTCCTGCTGGATGTGCGGGAGCTAGCATGGAGTGTCCACCCGGAACCATCGGAAGCGCGACTGACGGCTACGGATGCGGCCGGCATGGCGGCGGCCTTGGGGGTTGGTTCGTCATCTCCCAGCTCGACGCCTGCGTCAGGCGCTACACCAGCCGCAGCCAGCACGCCGGGCTCTGCGTCGCCCTTGACGATTACAGTGACACCTCCGCCGGCAGCCGGGACTAAACCGGCACCCGGCGCGACAGCAACCAGTACAACCGCGACAACGATTACGGTCGCCCAAGCTCCGGCACCAGCAGCGGCTCTAGCTGCGGCAGCGCCCGCAGCAGTCGCGGGAGCAGCGACTCCGGGCGTTTCCATCGGTTCAATCGCGCCTGATCTTCTCGTCCTTTCAGACACCAATCCGGGAGACGATGCGCTGATCACGGAAAAGAAGCGAGTGGCCGCAATCCTCGATCTCCCGCGCCCCGAATTGTCCATCAGCGCGTGGGTGATGCAGAACTCCTCAACCGATCCCGACAGCGTAAACCAGAGCAGCCAACGGGTGCGAGAGGAGGTACGAACGTACAACGACGGACTAGAGAAAACAGTTCTCGATGGATGGGGCTATCTGCAGAAAGCCATGTCAAATGGAACATACTTCGACAGAAAATTCTACAACTACATTGCCCGGCGGGTGATTTTCGACGGGCGCGCTTCTATTTCCGGAGAAGTTCTTCCTTTGTCGGTCCAGCAGAAGGCGCACGATTTCCTGAATGAACAAGTCGCGTGGAGCGACTCTATCGACGTTCTTCCGTGGAATGTTGGTTCCAGGTCTGGCCCAGAACGAAAGGAATATCTGGGTGCGTGTTCGCAGGCCGAGTATTGTCTTGGTTACACGACGCTGTTTCACCCGATCAAGCCGCGCTTGACGGACCTGCTGCTGGCGCTGATTGCCGCAAATGATCCGGTGCGCGAGGTAAATTGCGCGGTGGATCACGCTGAGAGTGCCGCCAGTCCAAATCTGGGTTGCCGGCCGGATCATGCAGCAGCGGCCTACAATATCCTCGCGCTTCATGGGTGCGATGACGACGGATACGCACTGCCGTGCCAGATATGGGCTGAGCTAAACCCCACGCGCGATCATCACATAGGACCATTACCGATTGTCGATCCACGTATCTATCCTGCACGGGACTGTGAGGAGCGCGACTATCTAGGGGTGTTGCAGTCCATGCTACGACCGCAAAATGGACCCATCGGCTGGCCTCAGCCCATTATGTTCATTAACTGCTTCCGTGAGACTGCAGTGAAGGTATTTGCGAGCGGAACGGCTGTCGAGACCCCTGTCAGCCAACTGGGCCTGCTGCGGGCGGCGATCGCCGATTTTCTTTTCAACTACAAGATGAGCCAGCAATATCCGCACGAATTTGTTGCCTATGACCTCACTACGAGTGCACAGGCAATGAATACCGCGGTGCGGCCACTGGTCGACGCGTTCGTTCGCGATGTCGCCGCCTACCAGGCCGTGCTGAAACGGAGGTTGGGGCTGCAGATTGATGACATGAACAGGCATCTGACCTCAAGCAGCGTCTTCGACAAACCGCGCTTCTTCAACAACGCCATCGTCACAGTCAATACGATCGCCAGCAGTGAGGCTTCGGTCGATACGACGGTTGAGAGTTATCTGGAATCGCTCAATCCGCCGACGTTGAGTGGGTTGGCCAGCGCACTCGCTGGTGCCCCAGGTGCGACGCCGTCAACTTCAACGTCGAATCCGACGGCGCTGAATGCGCTCGTCGGCGCGACGCGGTTTAACGAAGCTCAGCTTATTGCGGCCGGGCTGACGCAGTATGCGTCCAGCCACATCCACATTGGCCGGGAGCTTTCCGTGGACGTCAAGCCGGAGTCGCTGCTGGGAGCGAACTCCGCCGAGTTACAGGTCACGCTAAAGGCCGATGACGAAGCTGCCAGCGGTGTCTACTCATCCGGAGGAACCGGCGCAGGCACGGACGCGGAGGTCTCGCGGTTCGGCAAGAGCGATACAACGACAAGAATTCGCGTGGACTCTTTGAAACTGTTTGAGGTCTCCTCGTTTGCTACACAGTTGATGGCTCCGAAAAAACGGTTTCCGCTGCTGCCGATTCCAGGTCTGGAGATGCCGTACTTCGGATCTATCCTGTCGATTCCGTTGCGACCAGCGCGTGAGTTTCACAGCAGCATGGCAGTGATGAGCGCAATCGTCATTCCGACTGCAACGGATCTAGCTTTTTCGGCCCGATTTGTCGCCGATCGCCTGCTTGCCCCCGAGAATCCGGCGAGAAACGCAGATGACATGACTGACACTTGTTACTGGCCCACAGACGCCACTGACTCCAAAGTTCAGAACCGTCCACCATGCCGGACGCGGCCAATGGTGTCGTTGCGCGACTTTAACGGGAAACCGGTTCGCGAGTTCAACCGTATGATGACGCACTGTTTCGCAACGGGCGGAATATCGGCGACACCAAACCTCATTCCTGTCGATGATGCAATCGCAAGGCAGATGTGCGCAAGCCTTAGCTTCCGGGACGTATTGGGAGATGTCGAATGAAGTGGTAGGGAATTGGCGAAGAATTTCTGGCCGGATCAAACATTGAAGACGCCGCTCTTACACGAGGTGGTTCTTGATCTCCGGATTTTACTTGCGCGTCTTCGATGGTCGGTTGGTCGGGAGAGCGCAGTAGGCATTTGGAGGACAAAGTATGAAATTGTTACCCACTCTTGCAATGCTATGCTTGGCATGCCTTCCCTCGGTTTTAGGCGGTCAGAGTTCCCCAAAATCGATCGCTCCAGTGAATGGTACTCCTGCTTCTATACCAAAAACCAAGAGCAAGGCGATTGTGTTTGTCCACGGTATTTATGGTAGCGGCAAAGAGACTTGGAAATCTCCGGACGGAAAGACGTATTGGCCCGATCTCATGAGCGGTGATTCGCAATTCAGCGACGCCGATGTTGTTGTCAAAAGCTATCTGACGCCCTTTACGGGGAACTCCAACAGTGTTCAAACAATTTCTTCTTCTTTAGGATCGGAGTTGGCCGACATTTTCTCCTCTCACAAGGAGGTCATCTTCCTCTGTCACAGCCTAGGGGGGCTCATCGTTAAACAATTGCTCTTGGATAATCCCCGATATGCGAAGAAGGTTCCATTTATCGTTTTCTATGCTACCCCGGGAGGGGGAAGCTTTGTCGCACGCTTCGCATCTGTCTTTTCGGAAGACCCGTTGCTTCAAGCAATGTCGAACGCCGGAGACAACAAGTATCTTGTGGGCCTCGAAAATCGCTGGCGAACTGCGAAATTTAGCACTCACCGTTATTGCGCATACGAGCTTCTCAAAATGCGGCCCCACGACCTGCGTTCGATGGTGGTCGGAGGAGCTCCAGATGCGAAGCAGAAACTGTTGGATTTCGTCGGTGGCATCTACGTTGTAGATCCGATTAGCGCCACCTATGCTTGCGATAGCAACGCTGAGTTCACCGGTATCGATGCTAATCATGTAGGAATCGTCAAACCCTCCAGCCGTGCCGATGCTAGCTATAGTCTGTTTGCAAAATATTACGCAACTCATGGAGTTCAGGAACGGACTAATGCGCAGCCGCTCAGGTTCGACAAAGCGGTCTGCGCCTTTTATGGCGAAGCGAATCAAGGCGCCGGCGGGTGGAACAAAGATGAGGTATGTCCTGTCCCCGATAGGGACAAACTAGATCCTGATTTCCACCAGGGCGACTTTAATTGCTGTGGCGGGGGTGCCGGCTCTAGCATGACGAACGCCAGTATTCCTGCAGGGATTGAGATAAGAGTCGACGGCGGTTACTATTGGTCGGTCGATCGTGGATCACTGGAAGGCGATGTTTACAAACTGCACACTTACTGCGGTCCGGAACCAGCTCCTGGTCCTGGCTGCAACGTAAAAGTGAAAATAATCGGGCACTACAGGATCTTTCGGCCCGAAACTGCCAACACAGAGTAGAAAAGATTGTGGATGTTGTGTGGAATCCTGAGAAGCCCGTTCTGCGGAGTTTCGCGCACCACCTCCCCTAGACCCGACATTGGGTCCGTGTGCTTTGGCGAGAGCGACGACGTTTATCGGGAGTGAAGGCACGATCTCTTCGCTAGCAGAAGTTCGTTGAGGGGCGTGTCTGTCGGAATTCTGCGCTGCTTCAGCCGATGACGCATCCATCCCGCGGTCCTTCAAAAATCTCCGCCCGCGCCTCCGCCTCCCGATTGTCCCCCGCCGAAGCGGACGTCCGGACTGCCTGTTTGCGGGCCTGGCGTTACCGAGTGGGGCGATAGCAGGCCGAAGCCGGCGGCCCCGACGTTCATCCAATGTTTGTCCTTTCCCGAGAGGCGCGCGGCGGTAAAGCCGCGGCGAATTCCGCCCGGGCCACGGGCAAGCCAGCGTCGGATGAAGAAGGCGACAGCGGTTAACAATATGCCCAGAAGCATCGGGTCCCAGCTATGCCGCTGCCAGCCGAGATAAGGTTTATTGGAGACGAGAGTGAGGATGGCGGCGATCGCGCCCGCCGCGATGACGGAGCGGTCCTTCTGGCGAAGGCCGCGCGCGAGTACGATGGGCGGCAGGCACCAGATCAGCACCCACGTGGTCCAGTAGAACGGCCTTGCGAATTCAGAGGCGGCCCGAGTGCCGCCCCACCACTGCGCGAGCAGGTTCAACGACGAAAGCTGGAGATTGATGGCCAGGTAGATGCCCAGCCAGAGCAGCGCTTCGACGGGCGAATAAGCATCCTCGAGGTAGTTGAAGCGGTGGCGGGAGCGTGCTGCGGCTACAACTGCTAACCCGGTCGCATAGAACGCGGCGACGATCACGTGCTGCGCCGAGTGCGACGAGGTCCAATAGCCTGGGAGAAAGAGGGCGAAGATCATTGCCGCGAGAAATGCATAGGAGAGCCCGAAGCGGCGCCATATCCAGAGCGAAAAGACGGCGCCGGCCGCGGGAACCAGGAACTGGGCTGCGTCCGGCTTCGGCGAATAAGGGCTGCCGCTGAAAAAAGTGGCCTGCAGTCCCGCGCAGAGAAAACCAACCGAGCAAACGGCGAGCGCTTCCTCGATACCGTAGTGATAGAGCCGGGCTTGGGAAACGGCGACTTCGGCAGCGGCGTAGCAGACCGCAGCGAAGATCAGGAAGAAAACGCCGACGGTTTGCTGGGATGGCCCCGAAAGAAAAACTACGCAGAACAGCGCAGCGGCGGCGCCCACGCTGATCAGGGTGAAGAGGAACAAGACCAGCCAGAGGAAGATGTTGGTGGTGCGGAGCTCAGAGACCGTTTCCTGTTCCAGACGCTGGTACTGCGCCTTGGTGAGGAAGCCCTCGCCGGCCCAGTCCGTCAGGAGTTTGCGGGCGCGCAGAGTCTCTTCGCTGGATGCGCTATAGAGTCTCACGCCGGCCTCCCGAAGCGACGCCCGATCTGGATCAGCACCACGAGCATGGCCACTCCGGTAACGACGAAATAGGCGAGCACAGGGGTTTCGTCATGGACGACACGGAGGAACATCGAGCTGACGCCCACGTAGCCGTAGACGGCGGCATAAGCAACGAAGGCAAAGTGCCGGCGCGCCAGACCCCAGGCGAGAGACGCGCCACAGGCGATAAACAGAGCGAGAAACCATAGGCCGTAGCCCTGCTGATTGAATACGCCGGAGAGCAGTGTCCAAAAAAGAACGTTGGCGACGAGGTTCAGATAAGTGGCGAGGAAATGCGGCTTCAGGCCCCGGCGCTGAAGCAGCGCCCCGCCGCCGCCGACCAGCAGGCAGTAGAGAAGGGCATATTGGCGATAGGCCGCGTCCTCATGGGCCGACCAGTGCGAGATGGTGAGCCCGAACCATCCGGCGAGTGCGGACAAACCGAGCGACAGCACGAAGCGATTGTCGAAACGATAGGCGAGGAAGAAGAACAGGCCGGCGGTCGCCAGGAGATAGGAATCCAATTGTCCGGAGAGCACGCGGAAACGGCTCTCCAGGTAAGCGAGTTCTAATGACCAGACGAGGCTGCCGAGGTAAAGCACATAGTCGAAGATCGGACTTGGGGCAGGCGTTTCGGCGGGGGACCAAGCCGGCGCGCGGGAAAAGCAGTACCAAAAACAGGCGGCGAGGATTGTGGAGAGGACGGTCAGGACCAGGACATCACCGAGTTGCTGCGACCAGGTGCTGACGGTCCAGCCGAGTCCGGCAACGAACGCCAGCACACCGGCGTAGAGGAGAACGTTCAACTCGAGAAAAAGGGAGAAGGGTTCTCTACGGGAGAGTCCTGCCAAATGGGCGTGCTGCTCCGGCGATATCGTGCCCTGCTGCTTCCATTGCTCTAATCGGGTGAGGATGTTCATGAAGCCTTCGTTCTCCGGGCCTGGGATACCATGCCCATGGCCCGGCATTGGATCCCGGCGCCACCTGTTCGGCCCATGATTTTAATCATGGTACATTCCAATCGGCTCGTCGCGCTGAAAAAACGCCAGTAGATGTGCCAGAATCGAGGCGATCCACAAGTCGGCCTGGGGGCCATGACCACCCCGTTTACTGTCCTCCAGCCTAAGGTTGTCGTTCACCAACTTCCGAGTCGAGTGCCACTCGCGGGCAACCTGCGCGACATTTCGCTGCCTCGCGTGTTCCTAAGGGATACCGGTTGGCGACGGTCCGCCGATGAAAGCGTCTTCGGCCCCGTCCGGTTGCGCAGAATCAGATTGAGGAGTGCCCCATGCCTTTCCGCTCGCTTTCAGTTGCCTTACTTGCAGGCTATATTCAGTTCTGTTCCGCAGTTGGCCTCGCCCAGACTTTGAATCCAGTCTGTCAACCCACTGTGACCGGGCCAATCGTCGTTGCCTCACCGGCGCAGCGTCTCGCGGCCGGCCAAAGGGCTCAACCGCCCCTCACGGATATCTTCGCATGGCCCGACACGCCCATAGGCATCATCAAGACCTCCGGAGGTTACGAATTCTTTGCCAGCGATGGCGGTGCGCACTCCAGACAAACGTGGAACGGTCATTGGGTCGGCAACAACAAGTCCGGGTCGGTGGTCACTACGGCGGGAACCCTCGATAACCCGCTCGGCTCGGGCGATCCCCAGGATGTGAGCGTTTCCCCGAATTCCGATCCCGCCGTAAACCCCACCTATCCCAGCTATGGCTACATGGGCGGAGGTCCTGTCTATCAGGTTCCGGCCGGCTTGACCGGGGCGGGCAACCTGCTGGTGACCTATCATGCCGAACTTCCGAAGGATGCTCTCTACGCGGCGCTGGGACTAGCTGCGTCGTCGGATAACGGGCTGCACTGGACGGATCTCGGCGAGATCATTCGTCTCAACCAGGCCTACGCGGTTGGACTGGACGGTTTCGAGATAGGCGACGGTCCGCTCGTGCTCTCGCCAGACGGCAAGTATTTCTATTTGTATTTTCCCGATTGGATGGCCAACGGTACGCTCCACACCACCAACCCCGCTGGAGTCTCTACTACGACCAATGTCTCCGTGGCGCGTGCACTGGTCGCATCGGTGCTAGAAGCCGCGTTTGGACCGGCGCACCCACACGCGGTCGCCTTCGAGAAGTTCTACGAAGGTAGCTGGCGTCTGCAACCGGGGATTGGCGGAGCGTCAAGTGACCTCAATCCAAAGTCGCAGTATTTGGGGTATATCGATATCCACTACAACAGCGCGCTGAGCCGTTATGTGATGATCGTCTCGAACGACACGACGTTCGCCTACGCAGAATCCGTTGACGCTCTTCACTGGACCCTGCCCATATCGTTGGGCGACTTCGGGCCGATTGCGGCCTATCCCACGGCCGTGGGGCTAGGCGATGACCCGCATGTTCTGGAGAGAAAATTCTTCGTTTACTTCACGCACTTGCCGACCGATGGCACGGGGTGGCAGGGCGGCTCGCTGCGAAGGCTTACGCTCACCTGCCCGTAAATCGGTCCATACGTTTCGACTGCCTCTCGGTCTGGATGATGACGCAACCTGGCTCAATTCGGGTCCGAAGTCCTACTGTTGTCTCAGAAGCGACCGCAGGAGGGAAAATTAGGCTCATCCTGATGGGAGGACGAGTCAAAATCCCAACCGCTTCTCTACTCGTTCCAACAGTTGGGAAGGTCGCAGGCCTAATGCCTTGGAAAGATTAAATAGCGCGTTCAGAGAAGGACTTTTTTCGCCGCGTTCCAATTGACCCACATAGTTGCGATGATATCCGGTTCGATGCGCAAATGAATCTTGTGAGTCGCCGACTTGTTCGCGGAGCTTCCGCAAGACAAGTCCGAAAGCAATCTTCGGATTCGACTTGTGCTGGCTGCGATTTGGCGGGCGGGCCATTCATGAAACAATCTTCCACTTGACCACAATTGTGCGACCCACCTATAGTGTGTATTAATTGAGATTGACCGGCCTCTCTGCAGAAAGAACACGTATGCCGCGACATCTGCCAACAGGGTCGTAAGAAGGTTGCGTGAAGAGAGCGAAAACCAGGAGTAGGCAAGGAAAGACTGAGTCCGTCCCCGCAAGTGAGTCCTCGTAATCGAGGAAAGTATATCGTTCCACGTGTTGCGAGATGTGCCAGATCGAGCGTCACCTTTGAATGGTTGGCCATACCTAATGGAATCAACTTAGTTAATGGGGGAGTACTAAGAGCTGGGCAATTGATCCGGCAGTTCAAATTCCATGGACGCTTCTGTGACAATTCGACTGCTCGGGCTTGCGGTGCCTGGGGAGAACGGAAAAACGTCGGAAGCGCCGGCCGCGAATCCGGTCTTAGAAGCTGCGGTCTCCGACGAGGCCCTAATGGCTTCCATCTGCGACGGCGACAAAACAGCCCTCGGCTTGCTGTTTCGCCGCTACGCACGCCTCGTCCGTGGCGTTGTCTACCGAGTTCTGCGAGACACTTCCGAGGCAGATGACATGGTCCAAGAAACCTTCCTGCTCATCCATCGCCAGTGCCAAAGATTTGACGGTTCCAAAGGCCCAGCACGGTTCTGGATTCTGCAAATGGCTTACCGTCGCGCCATCTCACGGCGCCGTTATTTGACCTCCCGCCATTTCTACACACGGCTCGATCTCTACGACGCGGCAAGCCAACTTGCAGATCCGAGGATGAGTGTCGGACAGCTTGAGGACTCAATCGACGGAGGGCGCGGAAATGGCGGTCTTCAGCAGGCATTTGAGGCCCTGTCGGATAGCCAGCGCCAGACGCTTCGGCTCTTCTTTATAGAGGGTTATACTCTTGATGAAATTGCCGCCAAGCTTGGTCAATCCCGAGGGAATGTCAAACACCACTACTTCCGCGGGCTGGATCGGCTGCGAAAGGAATTCTTTGCTGGCACATTGCCAGGTAAGCGAGCCGTATGAAAGAGGTCTTGTCCAACCTAGGAGCAGGGGCGTTGTCACCGACCGAACCCCATGACGAGTTCCTAGAACTCTGCGCCGTTTCGACCTCTGGCCAGCTGACTGGGGAGGAACAGAAGAGGCTGCAGGAGCATCTTGCTGTCTGCCACTCTTGCCGGGAAGCCCTCCAGCAGTTCGAAGCTGTCGTCGGCCGCGCCATTCCCGCGATTGCAGCCAACGAAGCTACTGAGAGCGGAGAATCCTCCTCATCCTGGTCCCAGGAACGGGCTGAGAAGGCTTTCTTTCAGCGTCTTACGCTGGAAACAGAACCAGACGGTCGAGGGGACCCGAATGGGGATGTTGTCTCGAAGATCATGGGTAAGCCCCACCTCACGGCCAGCCCGGCAGCGTGGCGGAACGTGTGGACGCTCTACGCCGCCAGCATTCTGCTTTTTATCGCTCTGGGCGTCTCGGCCTATCGAGTCGGAATTCATCGCGGCTCAGAGTCCGCCTCGCTCGTACCGGCGCCACAGCAGTGGAATCAGATTGCACTGCGGCAGCAAGAGAGTGACGCTGAACACGAGCGCGACGTCCTGCGTTCGCAAATTGAACAGCGCGACCAAGCGATCGCGTCGCTTCGGCACGCGCTCGAGCAGCAATCGGCCGAGACGGGCCGCATGACGCTCGCCCAGAATCAACTGGAGACCGATCTCCAGACCGCGCAGGCCGGCAAGCAGGGCCTGGTTCAGGAGCGATCCGACCTGGGCCAAAGCTTGCAAGCCGCCCGGGCGCAGAGTCAGGAATTACAGGGCAAGCTGGATTCCCTCGAACATCAATCATCCGAGGACAAGAAGCGGGCAACTGCAATCGAAGCCAAAGTCGCTGATCTGAACCGTTTGCTGCGCGATCGCGAAGCGACGGTCGATCAACAGGAGGAACTCCTCGCCCATGACCGCGATATTCGGGACCTCATGGGCGCCCGAGACCTCTACGTCGCGGAAGTGTATGACGTGGAACGCACGGGAAAGACCAAGAAGCCCTATGGTCGAGTGTTCTACACGAAAGGGAAGTCGCTGATTTTTTACGCCTACGATCTGGATCAGGAGGCCGGGGTGAAAAATGCCAGCACTTTCCAGGCCTGGGGCCGCCGTGGACCTGACCGGCAACAGGCTCTAAGTCTGGGCGTTTTCTACGTGGACAACGCTTCCAAGAAACGGTGGGTGTTGAGGTTCGATGATCCCAAAACGCTGGCGGACATTGACGCCGTTTTCGTGACCGTCGAACCAAATGGTGGAAGCCACAAGCCCAGCAACCAGCCTCTGTTGTTTGCCTACCTGCACATCGATCCCAATCATCCCTAAGGACTGTGATTAAGCCCCCAATTTCCACTGAGGTTAATGTGGATTTCGGAGAGCGGTATGCGAAGAAGACGTCGGGCGGAGGACGGCGGCGAGAAGTTCCGCAAGCTGTTCGCGGTTCCAAGTGAATCGGGGCCAACTTTGAAGTTCGTGAACCTACATTCGCCGCACCTCATGCGGTGATCCTAAACCTCAATCCCGGTCGCATATCGCCTCAATCTTCTTTCTTAAGGCGGAAGTTTCCAGCAAGCTGCAGGAGTTGATCCTCGGAGTGAATCCGATGATCCGATGCGACTTCTTGACTATTCCTGATTGACTGGCTCACACTTTCCCCTGCTGACTGTCGCTTCACGTCAGCTGAAGTTTTTGACACGGTAGAGGTCAGGAGTTCGAGGCGCCTCGTGCCTACCAAGCTCAGCCTAGTGTTGATATTGGCTTTGTTCTTCTCTTGAATCCAGCTAGGAGCGAATCGTGATGATGACGCATCGCGTCTGGTCTTCGACAATTTTGCTGGCGGTGGTCACTGCCGGATGGTCAGCAAGTGCTCAAAGAAGCGACAGCCTTCCGCCGGACCCTGCCCACATCCCAATACTCATAAACACATGCCTGATTACCAACAACGTGAAACGACTTGTGGATTTTTACGAGCCCATCCTGGCCGTGAGAGCGAAGTGGTTCGGTAGAGATTATGCCGAGTTTCCGACGGGCGTAGGAGTGCTGGCGATTTTCTCGGAAGAGGCTCAACAGAGGTATATTCCTGGCTCGACCAAGGCAGCAAAGAACAAGAGTATTGTCTTGGAATTCAAGGTCGCCGATGTCGATCAACAATACCGAAGACTGCAGAGCGCTGTGAAAACTTGGGTTAAGCCCCCTACCACCCAACCCTGGGGAACTCGCTCCATTTACTTCCGTGACCCGGATGGAAATCTCGTCGATTTCTATACGCCACCCAAGGTTCAACAATGACCGTTCACCCAATCCGAGGTACCCACTTGCATCCGATTTGATGGGATGAAGCCTACGGGATTTTCTGCTATTTAATGGAGTGGAAACCTTAACCCAGCCTGCGGCTCCCTGAGGACGAACCCTGAGGACAGACAATGAAGCGATTGAGACTTCCGGACGCGCCGGCCAATCAGACGGGCCCCGTAAAGGCCTAGACGGAGCCGGTTGTGATCCCGACATATCATCCGCTGCCTCCCGACAAGAACCCTATGTTCCTCGAAAAACTGGTCTATCAGGGCAGTAATGGGGCGGGTGTACCCGTTACCGTTCACCGACCGCATCGCAAAGGATGCGGTCGAGCACACCTGGCAGGCGGTTCATTTGGAGAACGAGTTTCTGCGTGTCATGGTGCTGCCGGAAATCGGCGGTCGCATTCACGTCGGCATGGACAGGACGAACGGGTATGACTTCTTCTACCGCCAGAACTTTATCCCCAAGCCTACAAAGATTGGCCATGATGTTGCCGGGAAGGCGGCCATGGGCGGCCATGAATGGGATCATCGGATACTTGGGCGGAAAATGCTCCGTTCGCTCCGAATCGGGGGCATCCTCTAGAAGAAGAAGTGGGTCAGAAGTCGGCGCGTCGACTCCTCAGCACGAGCCGCCGAATGCGGTAACAGCCTTGTTCTTCCGAAATTGGCCTTACCACCGCTCACTTCCCGGATGCATGTCGGTTGACAGCACCACTCAGAGGTGCAGCTTCACCCAAGCTGAAGTAAAACGTCGCTCCCTTGTTGGTCTCGGCTTCGGCCCAGATGCGTCCCCCGTGCTTTCGGACGATGCGCTGCACCGTGGCAAGTCCTACGCCGGTGCCTTCAAACTCTTGCTCGGTGTGAAGCCGCTGAAACGCTCCGAAAAGCTTGTCCGAATATTTCGAATCGAATCCTGCGCCATTGTCGCGAACGAAAAACACAAGTTGGCCGTTGATTGTTGACTGGTCAATCTCGATGACCGCTTGCTCGCGACGTCGGGTATATTTGACGGCATTGGACAGAAGGTTCGCGAACACCTGCTGCATCAGTCCGGGATCGCAATTGACAGAAGGCAGCGACCCCACACGCCATTCAATCTTCCGGTCGGTGGTTTCCGATTCAAGGTCCTGGAGAACATTCTCAACCAATGAATTTAACGAAGTCATCCGCAGATCCGTGCTCTGACGGTCAAGCCGGGCCAGATTGAGCAGATCGTCGATCATCCCGTCCATCTTCTGCGTACCTTCCTGAATGCGTTTCAGCCGGAGTTGAGCCTCGGGCGCCAATTGATCGCCATGCTCCTTGATCAACATGCCGGCATCTCCGTAGATATGGCGCAGAGGCGCTCGGAGGTCGTGCGAAACTGAATAGGAAAAGGCTTCCAATTCGTCATTTGCGGCTACCAGCTGTGCGGTACGCTTCTCCAGTTCGTCGGTGCGGCGTTTAAGTGTCAAGAGGGATCGTACGCGGGTGAGCAGCTCGATGCGATCCACTGGGCGCGTCAGAAAATCATCTGCTCCAGCTTTGATGCCTTCGATTCGGTTCTGCTTGTCGGAGAGGCCCGTAACCAGGACGACAGGAATTAAATACGTTGCCGGGTTGTTCTTAATTCTCTGGCATACCTCAAACCCGTTCAAGCGAGGCATCATGACGTCAAGAAGTACCAGGTCGACTTGAGTTTTGCTGAGTTCTTCAATGGCAGCTGCGCCGTCCCGCACCGTAATTACCTTGCTTCCCTGTGCGGTGAGTAGTTCCTCTAATAACTCACGATTTGCGGCTTGATCATCGGCAACTAGAATGGTTCCGGTGATTGGCGGATCTGAGTGCTGCAGCATTTTTCACCACTTCTTTTTCTTTTAGCCTAGGCGGTATAAGCGTCTCACGGGAGGAGGGCAGGTGCTAATTACCGAAGACATAACTACATGAGAGGGTGAGCGGCTGGCGGGGTTGGGCCGCCCGTTCTAGAGCAATCTGCTGACACCAGCATTCTAGTGTTGATAGCAGATGGGAGCTACGGAGGGGGATTCGCTGGGGCGGAGGGTGGTCCGTGACTTTTTCGTGGGCGCCCTCTTCTGCTCGCCCAATGAACAGAAGGCAACGATGTGGGGAGAAGAGGTAATTTGCCTAATCATGGGTGTCGCAGTAGTGATGGTGGCGACCTTTGGGGAAACGCTCTATGCGGGTTTTCCCGCCAGTCCAGGGTTCCGATCCCTGTATGGCAAGGACGTACCTGGCTTCTAATCTCGAGCGGAATGCTGAGGTTAATTGGTTTGGGTGGACTCTTTGGTGAATCGCACGCAGGCGTGCGTCATTTTGTAGAGAAGGCCTTTGTAACCTTCGACTTGGGTTAAGAAATGCTCGGAGGCGTCAGCGCTGCCCTAAGTGGCGCAGGGGTTCTTGTTGCCGGCTAAGGTAAGGTTGACTCCAAAGCAAGCCTGCTGGGCGCCGCATTGGTATTTTTGGGATAATACTGATTAGCGACACCTTGCGGAAGATGAAGAGCTGAGAGGACGCTAAGCTGCTTCACCTCCTACCACAGTGCCGGATAAATTAAGCCACTCATTCAAGCCTGGCGCAACAGCCTGAGGCTGCACTAGACCATTTGAGGCTTCGAT
>Ga0193726_1001423_pt1 | contig 18922 bp, 30 predicted proteins | sample H2c1metaG_FD_144928 | JGI IMG/M metagenome (GOLD analysis project Ga0193726, IMG submission 144928) | Soil microbial communities from a riparian zone of the East river system, Colorado, United States - H2c1 | ecosystem: Environmental > Terrestrial > Soil > Riparian zone | place: USA: East River... | reverse complement strand
CGCCGTTGACCGACACGCCGCGACCGCCGCGGAGCGGCCGATCGGGCCAGACCGCGCCGCCGACGTCGAAGCAGGACACGCCGTCGCGACCGCCGGAGCTGAACAGGTACATCAGGGCACGCTGCGAGGCGGTGAGACTCACGGAACTCGCTGCCGATTACCGAATGGCAATTCGATCTGGTCGCCCGTCACGACGGGCAGTATTGGTGGCGACGGTGGAGTCGCGCGGGCGTTCAGGTGCGTGCGGATCCAATCAGTGAGCGACTCGCCGTCGCGCTTGGCCGCCGCCTTCCACGCACGAAGCTCACCCAAGAACGGCTTGATGTGGAGATCTCCTCTGGAACGGGCGGCCACGAACACGGTGTGTACACCGCGTGTTCCCTCTTGTCAATGTGAGCCTGACCGTGATATCCAAGGTCGTCATGGCTGATGTCTGGAAGGTGGCGCGCGCCGTCGCGAAGCTCTCGGACGGCGAGATCGTCATCATCGGCGGTCTCGCGACGTACCTGCACGTCCAGCGTCGCCCTCGGGCAGCCCTCCCGCTCGAAGCGACGCACGACGTGGACGCCACGATCTCCGCGGTCGCGTCGAGCTCTCTACGAGATCGCTACGAGTTCACCGAGAACCCGCGCCTGCACAAGGTGCAGGTCCGCGTCGAGGGCATCGACGTCGACCTCTACCCACAGCACATCAGCCGACTGCGCTTCGCCTACGTCGACCTCGCGCCCTATGCCCAGCGGTACCGCGGGCTCAAGATCGCGGCGATCCCCCACATCCTGCTCCTCAAGCTCGACGCGATCGAAGATCGCGGTAGCTCCGGCAAGGGTGCTAAAGATCGCCGCGACGCTGCGAAGCTCCTCGTCCTGCTCCGCGGCTCGCCGCAGGCCAGGAAGCTGCTCGCCGCCCTCGCCGCGCCGAGCGACCTCGTGGACCTCCGTGCCGTGGTGAAGTCACCGGCCTTCGTGGAAATCGTGCACGGCAACGCGAAGGCGGCCGCCGTCCTGCGGAAGCAGGCGCAGGAAGCGATTGACGCAGTCACGGGCATGTCATGAGAGACGAGGCTTCAAACCGGGGTGCGCGGCGAGGGACGGACCTGAGACTGCCGATCCCCATGCACTCAGTGCCGCCACCCGCTGTCCGGCGCAGCGTCGCCGTCCCCCGCGCCGCCCTGCGCGCGACGGTGCCGGATCTCTGCCGCCGCGCGGGCATCGAGGTCCAGGCGACGACCGATCGGCCGATCGTCGTGGTCCGTGGGCGACGTAGCGTGCGCACACCGGCCCTCGACCTGGTCGCCGTGTCGTGCGCGCCGAGGTCGGCCGAGGGCGCGTTGCGCGCGCTGGAGATCCTCGCGCACGGCTTCCACGACCCCTGCGCGAGGCATTGCGTGTGCGGGCGCGGGTACTTCACACCGATGGAGAAGGCCGTCCCGTGAACCTCGAAGAGGCCAAGGCGCGCGTCGCGGCCGACACCGCCGATCTGGCTCGACTGGAGGCGGAGGTCTCGCGCCTCGCCCAGGCGCACGCGGTCCCCGTCTTCCTCGCGATGATGCGCGCGCTCGTCGAGATGGTGTGCGCGCAGCACGGCCCCAACTTCCAGCACTACTACAAGCGCAAGCTCTACGAGGGCGTGCTGGAGATGCTGCGCCAGAAGGGGATCACGTGAGCATGACCGCGCACCGAGAGAAGCCGACCCTCACGCCCGATCGCATCGCGTGGTTCGCCGACTACCATCGGCAGCATCCGTCGTGGGGCATCTTCCACGTGGCACTGGACGACGGGAACTACGAGTGCGGCGCCGCGAAGGAGTCGTGGGCGATCACGCCGTGGACCGACGCCGAGCGCGAGGCCGCGGCGTGGTTCGATCAGCTGACGCCGACGCAGCGCCGACGACTCGGCCAGCGCGCCGAAGATCTGGCTGCGGACGTCTTGTGGAAGGCGGGCGCATCGTGAACAACAAGCTCGGCCTCGATCCAGACGCGTTCGCGCAACAGCTCCGCCGCGCGCACTGCGCGCGCGCCGAGAACCAGGATCCCGATCACGTGTGCGTCGGGATCTGCACGATCACGCGTGACGGCGTCGCCCTCGACTGCAAGCGCGGCGTGGTCTCGCGAGCTAGGAGCAAGCAGGTGAAGGGACTCACTGAACTGACCGCCGAAAACGATGCACTTGTCGCCAAGGCCGAAGCGCGTGCCGCCGCGTCGCTGCGTCGTCTGAAGCAACGCGTTGCCGCATGCATCTCGTGGGACTCTGATCTCGTTCGTCGCGACGTGCGCGAGGCTATCGACGCGTGGGACCGCGCGGAGCGGAAGCGAGGTGCACGGTGACCCTCGACCTTGAATACCTGAAGGCGGCGGACCAGTGAGTGCCGAGGAACGCGACGGCGTAGTCGCGGCTGCGCTTGCTGCACTGACGAGTGCCTACGAGGCCACGCGTGACCTACGCCAGCGCCTCGGCGAGGCGCTGGACGAAATCGAGCGACTGCGCGCAACACTCACCCCACGTGACGGCAGCGTCGGTACCGTCTCGATGGGTAACCGGACGTTCGAGGAGATGCTCAACGAACGCGACGCGCTCAAGGCCCAGCTCGCCGCGGTCGCAGCCGCCAGGGACGAACTGGCCCAGTTCACCTACGCGTCATCGGCGGCCGAAGTCGTGCGAATCGCCGAGCTCCGCGCCGTCGGGAAGGCCACGCCGTGATCGAAGAGTGCAGTCTTGCTCGATCAGTTAACGATCGAGACATGCCCGATCCGAAGCTCTCGCTCGTCGCGACGCTCACGAGCGCGCGCACGTACCACTTCCAGTCGACCGAGCGGCTGGGGGGCTGGGCACTGTGCACCGTGAACGACGTCACCGGCGAGCTGCTGATCGTGTCGGACTGGGGGAACTTCGCGCACCTCTGGAACCCCAGGCACCTCGGCAGCCCGTCGCTCACGCACTTCATCGCGGACAGGCAGGGCTACGACTACCTCGCGAACAAGTTGCTCGGGCGCGACGAGGTCTGGGTGCTCGACGCGGACGCGACGGTCAAGAAGTGGCGCCGCTTGCTCTGCGCGCAGCGCCTCGAGCAGGGTCGCGCGGGTGCCGACGCCCCGCCCTACTACCTGCCGTACGAGCACAGGCTCGACGCGCACCTCGCGAGGGAGATCTGGGACCGGATCGGGTCGCTCTTCGACGACGAGCAGAACGAGTCGATCTTCATCGAGCACGCCATCCAGATCGAAGGGTTCTCGCGCTGGATCTCGCAGGAGCCGTGGGAGGACACGACGCATCGCCACAGCCACGCGTACCGGCTGCTCGTCGACTTCCTGCTGCCGGCGCTCGCCAGGGCGTGCGCCGAGACCACGCGGAGTCAGGTCGCGTGAGCGTCACCATCGACTGTGCCGAGGCATGCGAGGCCGCTCCGCGCTGCACCGTCTGTGGCCTCACCAAGAAGCCGATCGGCCGCGATGCGCCACTCGAGATGGCGAACGGACTCTGCGGCGACGACTGTCCGGGTTACCGGAAGGAGCCGCGGGCCGGGCACTTGCGGCCGGGCGAGCTGGCGACGACTGTCCACCGCATCGACAAGTTGAAGGAGCCGAAGCGTGGGTAGCCGAGATCATGCAATCACGTGCGCGCTCTGCGACTACGATCGTGGCGGTCTCAACGACAGTAAATGCAAGTGTGACGACCTGGTCGATAGCGGATCGGTGTCGCTCGAGTTCGCGAACAAGGCGAGAGCAATTGCAGCGGCCAGAGACGAGGCGTGCGATCTAATCGAGGAACACCACGAGCATGAACCACGTCGGCCGATCATGCTTCGCGTACCCGGACTCCGCGCCGTCGGCAAGGACCCAACGTGAAGCTATTCCGCAACTGCCGCTACGAAGTCCACGTCCACGTCCCGAACAATAGCCGATGGTCGAGACATCACTCGTACGCGGCGGCATATCGATCCTATCGCGAGGCGGTGAACAACAAGCGTGATGATCATCCCGCGGGAACGCGTGTTGATCTGCGCGACGTCGGTGACGGAAGAGATCAGATCCTCGAACAGGGTGTGGTGCGGCCATGAAGGACGAGTACGACTTCAGCACGGCCGAGCAGCTGAGCTAACCCAAGCGCTTGGGTTATGCTTGACAGACCTCAGCGAGCACGTCATTCTTCCTTGAAATGAACGTGCGTGATGCAGGACGGAGCGGAGGACAGCGCCAGAGTCCCGCCAAGCGCGCTGCCGCACGTAGAAACGGTGCGCGTGGTGGTCGGCCGAGCAACGCGCAGGTGTTGTTGCGCCGCATGCGCGCCATGTACACGAAGATCGGAGACCAGTGCCGGGACGTCGATCCAGGAGATCTCGGGCTGATCATCGAGCGGCTGTGCCGTGCACCGAACAGCGGGCGGCAGTTCTTCATCTTTCCGAGGAAGAGCGGTGGTTATGGCTTCTGAGGTGCACGAGACGTTCTTGACGGCCCTCGCCACCGAGCTGCGCCGCGCCCGCATCGAGGCAATTGTCGTGGGTAACATGGCGAGCATTCTGAACGGTGCCCCGGTGCTGACCCAAGACGTGGATCTCCTGGTGCGCGACACGCCGCTCAACCGAAAGAAGTTGAAGCGCCTTGCGGTTGCCATGGGGGGCGTCGGCCCAGAGCCCATCTCAGGACTCACTTCGACCGAGCGCATCTACGGAGCCCTCGTTCCGATCGACATCCTCTACGATCAGATGATCGGTGGTGTCGGCGGCCTGAAGTTCGCGTCCGTGCGATCGCGGTCCCATTCCGAGGTCGTCGGGCACGAGATGCTGACCGTGGCCTCACTCGCCGACGTCATCAAGTCAAAGACCGCGGCGGGTCGCAAGAAGGATAAAGCTGTGCTCCCCATCCTCCACGACACGCTCGCGACTCGGCGTGCGGCAGGACTGGAGAAGTCCTGAGGCTGGCCGCCAGCAAAGATGATCGCATGACAGCCCCCACCGACATCGACTGGCCGCACATCAACGCCCTGCGTGACGCGGGTGAGCGCCTCGCCTCGGAGCTCGGGTTCCAGGTTCCTGGCTCGGCCGAGGTCGTCGAGGGACTACCCAGCGAGGCCACGACATGACGACCGCGACGAAGATCCTGGAGACGGTCGGGACGCTCCAACTGATCGACACAGGCCGCAAGTGCTCGACGCGGAAGGTCCGCATCTTGCGCGTGCACTGCACCGAGGACTGCGGCGCCGACGAACTGCTGCACGACGCGATCCTCGCGCCCTACTGGGAGACGGCCAAGATGCTCGGCGGCTACCACCAGGGCTGCGATCCCGACTCTGCCTGGCGGAAGGATCCCGTCGGCACGAGGCTCCAGCACGACGCGATGAAGTCGCTGCTCGCCCCGGTGCCGTCGGGGGCGGGCGTCGCCTGCGACCAGATCGACTGCACGGGCGCGACGAAGAAGGAGGAGAACTGACGTGCCCGACATCGCCATGTGCCATGGAGACAACTGCCCGAGGAAGATCGCGTGCTACCGGCACCGCGCAGTGCCCACGGCGACGCGCCAGTCGTACTTCGCGACGGCTCCCGTGCGGCCAGACGGGTCGTGCGGCAACTTCGTCGAGCTGATGACGAACGACGTTCTCGACGTCGGCGACGATCCGAGCGACATGGTCAGCCTCGGGATGTCGATCGAGGTCGCGCGCGGCGAGGAGAGCTTCGACCCAAGCGCTATCGAGGGCACGGCGATGCTCGACGACGAGGACGACCAAGGAAGGCACGGCTGATGGCCAAGAAGCGGACGCGACGCTCGATCTCGGTCAACCGGGCAGTCTACGCGACCGCCAAGCGCGCGGCAGAGCGACGGGGCACGTCGATCGCGCACCTCGTCGAGGACGCGCTCCGCGCGGCGGGCGTCGACTTGATGACGACGCACGCGCAGATCGCCCACGAACAGCAGCATGCAACGAAGAAGCCTCCTCGGCTGCCGAAGGCGTCGCCCACGAAGAAGAGCCTTCCATCGCCGAGAGAGCCGAAAGAGCGACTCACGAAGGAGCCGCCCACGAGCCCTCTGCCCCCGAAAGCGCCGCCCCCGAAGCGGCTCGAGGGGCCCATCCGGCGCGCGCTCGGGGACAAGATCGCCGACTGGGCAGGAGAGCCGTGAACACCAGGCACCGCCTCGACGTCGACGGCCACTACCCGACGGGTGAGGCCGCGTGCGTCTGCGGCGCTCGCGGCAAGCGCGAAGAGGTCGTGCTCCACGTCGCCAGAAACCACTCCGACGCCGTGCCCACCGACGTGGGTGACGACTTCGACAGCGACGCCACCAAGGCGCACTACGTGCCGAACGAGCCCCGCCGACCCGCGCCGCCCACTCCGGCGCCGCCAGTGAGAGAGCGCGCGACGACTCCGACGATCGTCACCGAGGTCGACGATCGCGCAGAGGAGCGCCCGCGAACGATCGCGGAGTCGTTCCAGGACATGCTCCGCGGCGCGTTCACGGCGGGCCGCGCCGCCGCGCAGAGCGGAGAACATTTCGAAACTTGGTACCAACGGGAGGTCCTGCGATGAGCGAAGAGACGATCGAGAACACGAACACCGACGCGTCGAACGGGGCGTCCAACGGAGCGGGTGCTGGGGCGAAGAGCGACCCGTCCCAACCCCAGCAGAAGGCGAGGGGCGACGCGCGAAAGAAGACCGCGCCGCCGGCGGTCCCGGCGACGACTCCGACGGAAGAAGCTCCGACGCCGATCTCGCCGCAGCAGCCGATCGAACAGCCGCCGATCGCGACGGCAGCGACGGCGGCAGCTCCGACGGCGACGACTCGCCCACCCGAGGGCCTGCGGCTGCGCGCGAAGATCTGGACCGATCCGAAGACCAAGAAGCGCTACCTCATGCCGACGGCGGTCATGTCCGACCCGACGCGTGGGCTCCTCACCGCCTACGCGATGACGGACGAGGACACCCAGGTGGTCAAGCTGACTGCCGCCGAGTGGAACGCGCTGCCCTTCTTCTACTTCAAGGAAGATGGTCCTGCACCTCGCGCAAGCGCACGTCCGCCTGACTTCGTCGACGTCAAGAAGTGATGCGGATGTCGGTCTACGTCGATCGCGTCGGTATCCAGTTCGGGTACTACGCCGTCCGCTTCAAGGCCGGCCTGTGCCTGCCGATGACGTCGACGAACTTCGAAGACAACTACGAAGCCGCGCCGCTGCCAACCACGGAGCCGTCACCGTGACGCAGAAGCCGATCGCGCGTCACAGCGTCGCGGCGCGCAAGTACCCGATCACGCTCCAGCTCTACAGCGGCAAGACGGGAGCGTTGCTGTGGTCGCGCACGGTCACGATCGACGAGGCGCGAGGTCTCGCGCACGTCGAGATCCCCTGCTACGCAGACACCGAGCACTACCCGGTGCGCGCCGAGATCAAGTACGCGGACGGCACGACCAGCGTCGCGGGGATGGACTGATCGGTTGTCGCCCAAGATTCACTGTCAGCCTGTCCATGCGGTGGCGTCTCATAAGGCGTGAATGCGAAAAAGTTCATCATCGTCCTCGTTCATGTCGACATGGAACACGGTCACGTTGGAGATATCATCGAGGGAGTCGGTACGCGCGACGCCATCGTCACGCAAGCCTCCCAAGCACGCCGCTATAATCACTCAAGCGCGCACTCAACGCGGCACAGCATTGGACATGGTACGCAGACCTCATTCGGGTCATGAAAGTTGATGCCTAGTGCTAAGCACGGCCTGGAATGAAATGGCCCATATGACCGACGACCTCACAGATCGCCAGATCTACGTGCTCGACATCTCAGCGCCGTGTCCAGCGAAGACCTGTCGCGCTCGCCGATGGCAACCGTGCCGCGAGCTGGAGCGCGGCGTGGTCCACTTCGGCCGCCGGCTCCAGCGACTCCTTCGCGAGCGTACATGCTGCACGCTGTCCGCGCCCGCTGCTCGTGCGGCTGGTGGAGCGACTGCTACGCCCAGCTCGCAGACACCCAGCGAGCCGTCGCCGTCCACCTGCGCCGGGCCCGTCGATAGTCGTCAGTCCGTCAGTTGACGACCTGCTTGACGCAGATCGTGCAGTCGGCGGTCCCCAACGTCCCCGTCGTCGCGGTCGCGGTCAGCGTGACGACGACGTTGGTCGCGCTGATCGTGAACGAGATCGCCGATCCGACGAGCGACGCGTCACTCTGGCTGGGCGTGAGGTCGACGCTGGCCCCGACCTGCGTCACGGTCCCCGCGACGTTCTTGAACGTCGCGGTCTTCACGTCGGTGAACGTGTCGCCGACCGCGTTCGTGGATCCGGCCACCGCGATCTTGATGAGCGCGGTGACCTCCAGCTGACAGCACGTCGTCGCCGTCGCCAGCGGCACGTTGAGCGTGAGCGCCCCCCCGGTCACGACGATCCGGCCGTACGCGGTGAGCAGCTGCTGCTGCTGCGCCTGCGTGTTGACGATGCCGCTCGACACCGGCGACAGCGCGGCGACGGTGCCCTTGGTGTCGCGCGTGTTGAGCGCGGACGTCGCGGCGTAGAGGATGACGCCGGTCGCGGCCGGGTTCGCCGCAGGATTGGTGTTCGCGTTGCCGATCCAGATGACGCGATCGCCCGAGTTCGCCGGCAGCTGCGCCGCCGAGATGCCGGTGCCGGCCTGGCACAGCGCGACGACGTTCTGGCCACCGGCGACGAGGTTCGCCGCCTCGATCATGGTCAGGTTGGTCGCGCCGAGCTGCAAGCGAACCGGGCCGTTCACGCCCGCGGTGGCTGCGGCGGACGTGCCGCCGGTTCCACCGGAGAGCAGCAACTGCCCGCCCGCGCCGCCGTTGTTGCCGGCACCCGTCGCCGCCTGGCCGGCCTGCGCCTCGATCGTCATCGGAGCGCCGGCCGCTCCAGCGCCGGCCACACTTCCCAGCGAGGTCTGGTTCATCGTGGCGGCGGTGACGCCAGCGCCGAACTGGATCGTGGTGGTACCGCCGCCGCGCAGCGTGATCGCGATCGCGTTCACGCCGGCGGCCTGCATCTGGATGAGCCCCGCCGAGGGGACGTTCAGGTTGACGTTCGTGCCGTTGGTGCCGTCACCGACCACGACGCTGCCACCCGCCGTGGTGGCGAGCACGGCGATGTCCTTCGTGTTGCCGCTGTCGCGGAACGCGATGATCGTCGTCGCGTTCGGCGCGCGGATCTCGCCCGACTGCGCGATCGTTCCGTTGGTGAGGCCGATCGCGGTGACGATCGTGACGACGCCGCTCGGGTTGACTTGCAGCTGGGTGACGCCGCCGACTTGCAGCTGCACGGGACCGGCCGCTGCGGTGCCCGTGCCCGACGAGAGGCTGAGCGTCCCGCCGGTCGACGTCGCGCCCGTGTTGTTCTGCGCCTGGAGGCTCATCGGCGCACCGACGCCACTGGCGACGGCGCTGTTCGCCTGGTTGACCTGGGCCGCCGTGACGTTCGGGCCGAACTGGACCTGCGTCGTGCCGCTGTCGCGGAGCGTGATGGCGATCGCGTTGTTGCCCGCGCTCTGCAACTGGACCAGGTTTCCGGCAGGCACGTCGACGTTGATGTTCGTGCCGTTGGTGCCGTCGCCCAGGGCGATGCTTCCCGAGGCCAGCGACGTGAGGATCGCGATGTCCTTGGTGTTTGTCACGTCGCGGAACGCGAGCAAGATCGTCGCGTTCGGGAAGCGGATGTTCCCGCTTCCGGCGAAGTTGTCGCCGATCGTGAGTGGCTTCTGGAGGTTCAGGATCGTCTGGAGGCTGGCGTTGATGAGGATCGTGTCGGCCGTGCCGGCGTCGGTGAAGGCCGTCAGCGGATTGCTGCCGAAGTCCGGTTCCCAGATCGTGACGTTCTCGCAGCCCGCCGCGATCGTGAAGCAGTCGACGGGCAGGTTGGTCGTCCCCGCGAAGACGAAGTTCTGGACGGTGTGCTGCGACGCTGTGTTGTCGAAGACGAGGTACGTGCCGTTCCCCGAGCCGCCGTTGCTCTGGCCGTAGCAACCGTCGAGGACGACGCCCTGGCCGCCGTGCAGGAAGAAGTGTGTGCCGGGGAAGGCCGTGTTGCGATCGATCGTCGCTTCCGACCCGCAGCTGTCGAGGGCCGACCCCCTGAGGCTGAACAAGTAGTACGAGACGGCGTTGCTGTCGGCGGCGCAGGTGTCGAGGCCGCAATAGTTGGCCGTGTGCAGGTAGTAGCCAGCGAGCTGGTTGCCGTTCGCGTAGCAGTTCTCGAGCAGCGTCGACGTCGAGCCGATGTTGTCGACGTTGAGGATCGCGAAGCCGTGCGCGTTGTTGTTGATCGCGACGCAGCCCGCGACGGTGCTGACGATCGAGGACGCGATCTTGAGCCCGCATCCGGGCGCCCCCATGAACTGGACCCTCGTCGCGTCAAAGTAGACGAGCGTCCCCGTCCCGACGGCAGACACGCAGCTCTCGTCGAGGTACGCGACGCCAGTGTCGGCGCCCGACCCGTCCGCGTGCGTGAAGATCGCCTCGAACTGCGTCCCCGAGAGACCGGTCGACAAGATCGTGACGGACTGGTCGTTGAAGATCGCGCCCGTGTTCAAGAACCCGGTCAGCGCCACGACCTGGCCAGCGACGAAGCTGTTGTTCGCGGTGAACGTCGCGACGTCGGCCGTGATCGCCCACGCCGTCACCGTCGCCGTCGCCGCCGTCGGCGCGGGCCCGCTGTGCTTGAGCGTGAGGTCGCCGAGGTCGAGGCCGCGGATGCTCTGCGCGAGCGCGATCATGTCCCCGGTGAAGCCGGCTCCCGACACGACGACGAACGTCTGGGCCAGGCCGTTGCCGCGCAGTGCGTGGAGGTGCTGCGACGACGTGAGCTCGCTCGAGATCACGTAGACCACGGAGGGCAGGTAGATCGTGCCGACGTCCGCGGTCGTGGCGTCGATCGCCGCCTGGATCGCGGCGGTGTCGTCTTGCCCGACCGGATACCAGATCGCGGTCTGCTGCGAGGCCGTCGTCGAGGCGGGCGTCGCGAGCGTGACGTGGAGCGCGTCGGTGAACCCGGTGATCGTCGTGAACAGGCAGGCGCCGCCCGGTCCGGCACCGGTGACCTGCACGGCCTTGCCGATGTCGGTCAGACCGAACGTGCTCGTGCCCGGATCGCCAGTCACGGTGAGCGTCGCCGACCCGCTGCCCATCGACGCGGCCTGCAACGCGACGCCCGCGTCACCCACGCCCGAGCTGTCGACGGCGATGACGCCGTCCATCACGCCCGCGGGACCCGTCGATCCTGTGGATCCCGTCGATCCTGAGGCGCCCGTCGGCCCCGTGACACCCGTCGATCCCGTCGGTCCAGTAGGTCCGAGCGGACCCGTCGATCCCGTCGGTCCAGTAGGTCCGAGCGGACCCGTCGATCCCGTCGGCCCCGTGACACCCGTCGATCCCGTCGGTCCAGTAGGTCCGAGCGGACCCGTCGATCCCGTCGGTCCAGTAGGTCCGAGCGGACCCGTCGATCCGGTGCTCCCGTCCGACCCCGCCGACCCAGTGGATCCCGTGGCGCCGGTCGGTCCCGTCGGTCCACCTGATCCGGTCGCGCCCGTCGATCCGGTGGCACCCGTCAAGCTCGCGACGCCGGTCGGTCCCGTCGGTCCCGTCGGTCCCGATCCCGTCGCGCCGGTCGATCCGGTCGGTCCCGTCGCGCCGGTCGGTCCGCCCGCGGAGCCAGCCTGGCCCGTCGGTCCCGTCGGACCGATCTCACCTGCGGACCCGGGACCCGTCGCGCCGGTCGATCCGGTCGGTCCGGTCTCGCCACGACGACCCCTGGGTCCCCTGGAGCCTTCGGGCCCGATCCGGACGTCGGACATGCCTAACACCCTACTTCAGCTGGCCAACTCTCTCCAGAATTCGGCCAACCGCGGCGTCACCGCGCGCGATCTACCGGCGGCGGTGACGTTGGTTCCGGTGCGCGATGCACGGCGAGAAGCACGGCGCCGCGGGTGCCGGGAGGGGACCGGTGTCGACGCTCAAGAGGACCACGGTGGTGGTGTTGATGAAGGTCGGGTTCGGCGGACACGCACCTCGCCTGACGAAGACTTCGGCCATGCGTCATCTTACCAGGCACGCCTCGGAAGCGGCAGCCACAACGTCGGCCAGCGGGCGGATCAGGCGATCAGGCGTGGTTCACGGTGAACGACCTGAAGGATGTCGAAGACTAGGCGCCGTGTGACGCAGAAAATTAGCGTCGTGGGATCGCCTTGGATTAGGCTGGCTGCATGAGTGACAAAGTCGAACTGATCGCGGCAGCCCAGGTCAACGCAGATGCCGGCGGCATCGCGTTCAAGTCCAACTTCGGCTTCAAGACCGCGGCGAAGAACGCCGCGGGCGTGTACGAGCTGAACCTCGACGACAAGCACGACGGTCACAAGCTCGTGATCAACGTGACGCCGAACAACCTCGCCGAGAACGCGATCCAGGCATCGCCGGCGAGCTCGGGCGACACGCGCGTCATCAACGTCACCAACTTCGTCAGCGGCACCGGCGCGGACACGCCGTTCTTCATCACGGTGTACCGCGTCCGCTGAGCTGCCGCAGCGCGCCGACAAGTAGCTGCTGGGGTCACGTGCGCGCGTCGGCGCGATGCCTGGTCGCGCCGTGATCGCACCGCGTCCTCGACGATCGTGCCGAGGTCGTCGCGCTCTGGGCACCAGCCCCGGTCACGAGGATCACGTCGCGCGCGCTCACCGCGGTCCACCACGACGACGCTGCCGCCTGCGGCGTCGCTCGACCGACCGACGCGCCTCGGGCGGGAGCGCCTGCAAGCGCTGCTGCTCGCGCACCCGATCTTCCTCTTCCTCGAGTGCCCGCGAGAGCGCCCGCGAGAGCGCCGCGCGCCGCTCCTCGTGGCGACGGCGGGCCTCCTCCCAGGTCGCGCGTACTTGGTCGAAGGGCACGCTCTCGCCGAGCGAGACGCCGAGCGCGCGGAGCTGCGCCGCGAGACTCCGGAGGTAGCCGAGGCGGCCCGGGCCGGCGAGGAGCCCCAGCCGCGCGTCGGCCTCGTCTTGCAGGATGAGGTCGATCGCGACCTTCTCGTCGTCCGAGAGCTGCGCGAGGAGATCGCGCGGCGACGGCGAGACGATCGTCCACCGAGCCGGCGACGCGGTCTTCGCGTCGTCGCTCACGACCCCCTCACCGAGACTTCCGCTTGGCGCGCTGCGCCGCGCAGTGCTTCTGCTCAAGACGACGCGCCAGTGACGACGCATAGAGCGATCCGGCCTCGTCGCCGACGCCCGAGAGGAGCTGCGCGAGGGCGTCGAGCAGTCTCGTCGAGTACGCGTAGAGCGCGGCGTCGTCCCGGGACGCCTCCGCGAGCATGCGATCGAGGTTGCCCACCCGAGTCGCGGTCCAGTCCACCAGGGCGACGGACTTCAGGCGTGCAGATCGCCTGGTCGTGGACTCCTTCTTGATCACGCCGTCGCACTCCTCTTCTCACCACGCCCTACGCCGCGCGAGTCCTGGCAGTCGAGGCAGAAACGCATGTGCCGGAACTGCCCCCGCCAGCGATAGGCGATCACCGACGAGCACGCGCGACAGACGTCGTCGCCGCATGCCCAGCAGGTGACGACTGACAGGGTACCGAGGCCGTCGACGGGCGCCTCGCAGTCGATCGAGTCGACGACGGCGCAGCTTCGGCTCATCCGTCGGGCTCCGCGAGCCAGCGCGTGTACGCCCGATAGATCGAGCGCCCGGACGGACACAGGGCCTTGAGCGTCGCGGCTGGGACCGATCGCCGCGTCGCGGCGGGCTGCTGGATCCGCGTCGCCTCCGGATCGACGCCCTTGCACCGCGCGCAGCTCCCGAAGTGCCGGCGGACGTCGTCGTGGATCCGCGAACCGCGCGTCACGACGCGACCTCCGGCGCCCGTGCCACGTGGCTCTCTGCGACGTGCCGCTCGATCGCGGCGACGGCCCGGTCGTGCGCACCCTCGTCGTTGCCGAGACCCCGGAAGAAGCTGAACGTGCAGGATGGGCACAAGTACGCCGTGCCGCCAGAGCGGCGCGCTGTCACGTAGGTCGTCTTCTTCAAGAAGTCACCGCCCCGATCGGCGTCACGTCGACCCAGCGCGCGTCCGCGCCGTCGATGGCGAGGAAGCCCGTCCTCGGCGGCGGATGGTTCGGCTCGACGAGCCACGTGCTGAGGTTATGTGAGTGCACGGCCGCGTCCGGGATCGCGTAGTCGTCCCAGACGTGCGTGTGGCCGTAGAGCACGATCGTCGGCTGCTGCGTCGGCCAGCCGATCGACCCAAGCCACGCGCGGAGCCCGGCGCGCGTCGTCTCGAGATCGGCGAAGCGGTCGGCCGACGCATTCGCGGGCGTCGACGGCGCGAACAAGACCTTCCCGAGCTCGGCCATCACGGCGTCCACGACGATCTTCCGCTCCCAGCGACCGAGCACGCGCCAGAGCACGCCGTGCGGCAAGAGTTGCGCGACGAGCCGGCTGACCAGACCGCGGACACGGGAGATCGTGCCCTTCTGCACGTCGGTGTAGATCGCCTCGACGAGGCCGTCGGCGCCGATGCCCTCGCCCGTCTCGCCGAGGAGCCAGTAGATGAACTCGATGAGCGGCTGGTTCACGGTCGCCGCGACCTGCGCGAACGGCAGACCCGCGAGTTTGTTCTCGAGCAGGCTCGACACCTCGGTGTAGAGCCCGCCGAACAGGTGGCCGTGCGTGACGTAGAGGAGCGCGTCCGATCCGGCCAGCGCCCGCTGGTAGCTCGGGTACGCGATCGTGATCCGCGGGGCCCCAGATCCGAAGATCTGATCGACCAGAGGCTGCAAGAGTCCGAACGGCGCGCCCTCGGGTGGCGTGACCTGGTACGCCGCCTTGCGGCGCGAGGACGCACCATGGGTCGGCACCCGGCCCTCGCGCAGCGGCACCAAGATCCGCTTGTCCTCACTGTGCAGCGACCAGAGATGATGATCGTGATTGCCGATAACAGCAATGATTTCCTCGATGGGGGTCATGTCGACGAATGCGCCGAGTAGCGCACTCAAGTCAGCTAGCGCATCCTCAGCGTACGTGAGGGACAGGTCAAGAAAGTCGCCGACGACTAGGAGCGTGATGGGCTCACCGCTGGCGAAGGCCGTCACACTCTTGATGAACTGTCGCACAAGGTTCTGCGGCACCCGCGTCGACAGGAGTGAATACTGGCCGAGCCCGTCAACGCCGTTCTGGCCAAGGTGGGGGTCTGAGATAGCAACGATCTTGGTCACACTGCCTCCGATAGTTTGGGACTCACAGCGGACTTTCGTTTTTGACAAGAGCTTGCGTCCACTGAGAGCAACGCTGATCTTTGCCTTCGTCTCCGAAGTATGCTTTTTTCCAAGTCGAGCCTCGCGCTGTCGACGACGAAGATCTTCATTCTGCCAAGGCAGCCTCCTTACTGACCTCGGTGAGCTGCGACAATGGCAGCCCAGCAATGATGCCTCCGCTGGCGGTGCGCAGCGTAATCCGTCTCGACCAGTAGCACGTGCTGAGATTGCCTCGCCCCTCATCGGTGTAGGCATCCGTACACAGTCCAGTGGCTCCAAGATAGCGCTTGGCGTGGCCGCGCCGGCCGGTCACTTGGTAGTAGCGCCCGACTTCGGGGAGGTCCTTTCGCGTATTGAGGATCTCGGCACAGCGGGCGCGGGCGTCGCGGATTTCCTGCTTCGTCCATCCAGGTTGGAGCAGCAGTTTTTCGTTGAGCGCACACATCAACTGGCGCGCGGTGATCTCGTTCGGGTAATCGTGCCAAACCTGACGGATCTGCTCGTCGGTAATGGTGTCGGCGGTCACCATCTACGCTGCCTCCTTGGTGCGGACGTAGTTGTCGGTATGGAGCTTCGCGAGGCCGTGGCCCAATCGACACGCGTCACGTCGATGTGATCGAGTCTCATACGTCGCCCTCGGTCATTAGCGTGAGCAGTCGCTCGCGCTTGGTCACGAACTCCGCCTCGTCATGCTGGAGAGCCTCGGTCACCGCCCCGAGCTGCTGCTCTAGCGACGCCTTATGCTCGCGAAGCAATCGGGTCTTCGCGGCGATCGCACGGCACTCGGCAGCAAGCACGAGATACGCGTCGGACGGTGGTGGTGCAAGCGCTACCGGCAGTACGGGGACAACGTCACGGAGCTTGTTACCAAGCACAGCGCCGATCGTGCCGAAACCCGGGGTCGGCGATCCGTCCCAACCAGGGTAGTTGTTCTGTGCCATCCGATCATCGAGCACGGTCACCACGTGTCTGTCGCGTACGACAGCGACCAACGACGTCCCCGTGCGGCACTCGAACAAGTACAAGGTCGTCACCGCATCAGGTGCGCGTGGATCGGTCACGTTGCCTGATCGCACCGCATTGCTGATTCGCGCGTTCAAGAGATCCGCTAGATCGTCGCTCGATCGGTGCGTGAACTCCTCTTCGACACGCTCGCGGAAGCGCTCCAAGGCATGATCGGTCACTTGAAATGCAAGACGCGGCGACTTCTTTAGGTTCTGACGCTCGAACATGGACATGGTTCCTCCTTGGACAACTGCCAAATAGAGCCTGTGGCCTCGCGACAACAGGTCGTGACTCACAGGCCGGCTACCTTTTCGAAGTTCTGATACTGCTGCGCGTCCGTCAGCAGGACGTCGGGACGGCACCCGTGCGGACATCGCAGCCCTTCCACCGATCCATACGCGCGACAGATCAGCGGCCGAGCGCGAGCAGCGGACACGAATCGCCGATCTCGTTGCCCAAGATCATGCTGCCGAGATCGTCGACGATCAGCTGGACCGGCAACTTCCGGCCCACCGCCGCATCGAGCTGCTCCAGCTCGATCGGGAACACCGGGATCGTCGAGCACGCGACCACGCACAGACCCTTGCAACCCGGGCTCGGGATCGACGCATAGACTTCACGCAGCACGCGCAGCTTCTTGGACTTCGTCATCGTGCTTCCACCCCAGCAAGTTTGAGCATTCCATCCGTCGTGATGACCCACCGCGACGCCCCCACACCAGCGACCGTTCGTGCAAGCCCTAGCTTCCGCAGCCGTCCAAGGTACATCTGCGCCGCGTAATCACCACCACCGCCACTCGGCGACCTACGCCCCGCGCGATCCGGCATAACCGCATCACCGAAGAGGAAACAGTCGATGCCGTCGGGCCCTCCGTCACGGAGAGTCTCCAGCGCGCAGCGCATCTTGGGTGTCAAGGCGTCTCCTCGGCACGCCCACGCAAATGAGCCCGCATCCGCATGGCACTCGCACGATGCGCACGGATCCGCCCTGAGCTGCGTCCCTCGCGATGCGGATGATCAGGCACGTGCTCGTGCTCTTGGTCGTAAGCTTCCGCAAGCTCGGCCGCCGCGAAATCAGCCTCATGGGCCGCTTGCGCCTGCACCATGAAGTTCACAGCGCGGTGCGAAATCTCAGCAGTGTTGTCATTCATGTATTTGATCGCCGTGAGTTTGAGCTTGACCTTGAGCCGTGCACGTCTCGCTGCGTGAGGATCACCAGCGTCAAGAAGATCGCGAGCGGCACCAACGAGATCGCGCATGCTCACGTCAGACCACTTTCTTACTTTGACTAGTCCGCGCCCGTTTCTCGGTCTTCATGAGCGAGAGCACCTCGTCGAGCTTGCCGCGGAGGCGCGGATCGACGTCATCGGCGCCGAGCACGAGCTTGAGCATCTCCTCGGCGCCGTCCCACCAACCCCCGTCACGCTTGGCGTTGGTGTGGGTCGCGCCCTGAAGCGCGCCGAGGAGCTTCTTCTGCGTCGTCTTGTCACCGACGCCGACCGTCTTGCCGCGCGCCATGCGGCTCGCCGCGCGCGCGGCCCGAGCCGACACCTTCTCGCCCGATCCGATCATCTGGGTGAGCTTCTCGCGCTGCTTGTCCGGATCGGCAACCTTCGCCAGCTCGGCCGCCGCCGATGCCGAGAGTCGGCCCGCGCGCGCAGCGGCCTTGGTCTCGGCCGTCGCGTTGTCTTCGAACGTGAGCCAGCCCTTGATGGTGCTCGCGCTGACGTTGAAGTGGATCGCAGCGTCCTCGGGGGACACGCCACGGTTCATCAGCCGCTTGAGCTTCTCGATCTTGGTCAGGAGCCCGTCGTTGGTGCGGGCCTCGTTCTCGGTGATCATCGCCGCGAGCAGGCCCGACCCAGATGCGCGCTTGAGCTTGCAGTCGACCTTGATCGGGGGCTCGCCGCGCTTCTTGCGCCGCACGTTGACGATGCGCGCCGCCCGGACGCGCTTGCGCCCGGCGATCACCGTCGCCACGTCGTCGAGCTTGACGATCAAGATCGGGGTGTCGACGCCGTGCGCGTCGATCGAGTTGACGAACTCCTCGGTGAGCGCCTCGCCGACGCGCTCGTCGTAGAGGTCGTGGCTCTCGCCGTCGTCCGTGTCGAGCGGGCCGCGCTCGTCTGCGGGGAGACGAATACCGCCGATGATGCGGAGGTCGTGGGGGTCGATCGACCAGAGGTTGCCGCGGGCGAACTCGAAGGCGCGGCGGTTGTTCGTGGCAGTCACGTGAGAGATCCTTTCAGCGTTCGGGTACGCGAGGTGAGTAAGGTCCTTTTGCAGGGGCGTGCGAAGTCGTCGTGCGACGGACCCTTCGCCGAGCGAGAGCACTTTCATCGCAGTGCCTCGGCGAGCTTGTCCTCGTCCATCCACACGGTCGTCTTCGTGATCCAGTGGTGGTGACTCGGCTGCGTGTCGTGATTGACGTTGAAGAAGCGCTGCTGAGGCGTCGGAGCGAGCTTGCCGCGCGCGATCAGGCCCGCGTGCTCGGCGGCCACGAGCACCTGGTCGCACCACGCGACGTTGTCGGCGCCGGAGCACGCAAGCACGTACGCCTCGCCGTGGAACGATCCACGGTTGATGAGAGGCACCAGCTCGCGTACGTGGACGAACGGTGGGTTCACGCCATGCTCCTTCGTCACCATGGTCATCGCTCCATACCGCTCCACAGCAACTACCACGCCACGTGACAGCAGAGCGAGT
>Ga0193726_1001422_pt1 | contig 18935 bp, 15 predicted proteins | sample H2c1metaG_FD_144928 | JGI IMG/M metagenome (GOLD analysis project Ga0193726, IMG submission 144928) | Soil microbial communities from a riparian zone of the East river system, Colorado, United States - H2c1 | ecosystem: Environmental > Terrestrial > Soil > Riparian zone | place: USA: East River... | reverse complement strand
CGGCCGGCGTCGGGTTTCCGGGCAAGGCCATCTGGGTCTTCATTTCGCGAAAACCCTTCTGCAGCAGGATCTGCGCCGCACGCTGCGCCTGATCGTCCTTGAGGCCGCGCCGCAGCGAGCCGGAGGCATAGGTCGGCACACGGTCACGATGGCCGCCTAGAAGTTTCCAGAGCGGCTGCTCGAGCGCCTTGCCCTTGATGTCCCACAACGCGACGTCGATGGCCGAGAGCGCCAGCGTGAAGATGCCGCCCGGCCCGCAGGCATCGCCGGTGCCGGCGCGGAGCTTGGCGATGCGCAGCGGATCCACGCCGACAGTGAGGGCGGCCAGCTCGTCGACGGCGGTGCGCAGGCTGCCGCTCATCTTGCCGCCATAGAGCGTGACGCCGATGCCCTCGATGCCGCTGTCGGTGCGCAGGCGCAGGATGACGATAGGCCGCTTGCGCCCGGCCTCTTCCGGCATGTTCGCCAGCGGATCGTCTTCCGGGACGAGGAGCGTGGTCGCTTCGTAGCTGGCGATTTTCATGGCGATCTCTTCATGGCTGGGGGCGCGCCACTCCAGTGGCGCGATCTTTCCTGGTTTCGAGACGAAGACGCGCCACTGGAGTGGCGCGCCCCCAGCATCACTCCGCCGCTGCGCGGCGAGCCACGGCCTCGATGCGGCTCTGGCGCCTCTCGTCGCGCGGATTGTCCATCTCCTCGGCCATCGCATCCGGCACCCAGGCGTCGCGGCCCGCCACGTAGTTGCGGTTGGTCTGCGCCGGATTGCGGTTGACCAGCGGCCGCGCATAGAGCGGGTGCGTCATGCTGCGGATCTCGTGCTCGATCTGGAACAGCGGCTTGCCACTGTCGAGGTCGGTGATCACCTCGAAGCGATACTGATACTGGTTGCTCTCCTCGGTCACGAGGCTGCGCTCGAGCAACTGGCGGTGCGGTGCGGAGAAATTGCCGACATAGACCTGGATGTGGTGGCCGTCATAGGCCGGTATCTTCGCCTTGGTCTCGCGGAAGACCAGCTCCTGTCCTTGTCCGACCGAGACCCGCGCCGCTGGTGCATCACCCGCCTTGTCGACGCTCGTGATGGCACCGAAGACCTTGGCGTAGAATTCGGCGATGCCCTTGGCCGCGCCGGCCGGAACGTCGAACTCGACATAGGGCATCCCGAGCGCCATGCCGCCGAAACGCTTCGTGGGCTCATAAAGGCAGAACCTATTGCCCCACGGGCAGGTCGCCTCGACGTGATCGTCGTGTTCGGTGAAGTCGAACTTCGTTCCCTCGAGCGGCTTGCGCATGTTCTCCAGGCGGCGCAGCAGGGCGGTGCGATCGGGGATGACCAGGGCGGTCCGGCCGCGCAGCCGCTGCGGCTTGCCAGTGATCAGGTGGAACTGGCTGCGGCCGACATTCACCCACATGTTGTCGACGCTGGTCATCAGATAGGGGTCGCGGGTGAGCCCGAGCCCGCTGATGTAGAACAACGTCGTCTGAAGCTGGTTTTCGACCTGCAGATTGACGTGCTCCAGGCCCACGATATTGCCGAGATCCTCGGCGCTGCGATCATACTGCTTGCTCATGGTTTTCCTCCGCGGCTCTTGCCGATGTGAATTTCCGGTATTTCCGGCATTTCCGGTAGTCCCCCAGCCGGTCGTTGGCGGCCCGGAAAGGCGCTGCAGCGGGGGTTAGCGCAGTTAGCGCAGTTAGCGCAGGTCATTTACCCCCTCCCCAGCGCCCGCAGGGCCGCCAGCACTGCCAGCAAAACGGTCATGAATGGACAGGACGCCGAATCCTCCTGCGCGAGTGTCAGGAGGATACGCCACAACATTGCTCAGTCTTGTCAAGGGGTGAAGGGGAGCTTTGCACGAATCTCGATTGGCAGCGTTGCGAAAACGTGCGGAACTGCCAGGCAACAAGAACGACGGTCCGGAGGACGCGGCCCATGATCACCAAATTCGACAGTTCCTATGTCGGCTCCGTCGACCTGGAAAATCCCGGCTATGGCGGCACGCCGATCAACGATCGCCACTACCCCAACCAGGAACTGGCGAGCGTGCTGCACAAGGCAGTGGCTTACGCCAAGCAGATGGACACGCGGGGCTACGACACCTTCTGGATGGCGGAGCACCATTTCCAGCCCGAGGGCACGGAGTGCATCCCCAACCTGCTGATGATGGCGCTGCATCTCGCGGGCGTGACCAAGAACCTTCGGATCGGCTGTGGCTTCAACGTCGTGCCGATGTGGCATCCGCTGCGCCTGGCGGAAGACTATGCCATGGCCGATGTCCTGACCGGCGGCCGCGTCATTTTCGGCGTGGCGCGCGGCTATCACACGCGCGAGGTCGAGAGCTTCGGCGCGCCGCTCACCGACCAGGCGGCGAACCGCGAACTGTTCGAGGAAGGCGTCGACATCGTCTTCAAGGCGTTCAACGAGGAACGCTTCTCCCACAAGGGAACGCACTACACGATCCCGCCGGCGGTGCCCTATCGCGGCTACACGTTGAAGGACATCACCCTGGTGCCGCGTCCGCTGCGCCTGCCGGTCGAGTGCTGGCAGCCGATCCAGAGCGGCTCCGAGCGCGCCTTCGACTTCATGGCCAAGCACGGCATCTCAGGCGTGATCGGCGGCGGCTCGGCCGAAGGCGGCGCGGTCGACAAGCACATGACCGCCTTCCAGGCGGCCTATGCGCGCCGCGGCATCAAGCTCGAGCTGGGCGAGCGCCTGTCGCTGGGCTTCCAGTTCTTCATCGCCGAAAACCGCGAGGCGGCGATGCGCGCGGCGGGGAAATACTACGAGGAGAATATGAAGATGTTCGGCGAGCTGCGCCTGGTGCGCGCGCTCTCCGACGAGCAGATCGCGGCGATGCGCGATCCGCGTCTCGCCGCCAACACCAAGCTGCCGAGGATCGAGGACGCGGTGAAGGCCGGCGGCTTCCTGGCCGGCACGGCCGCCGACATCATCGAGCAGCTCAAGGCCGTCGAGAAGCGCTATCCGGGCCTCAACCGCGTCAGTTGCGGCATGGCGCTGGGCACGCCGCTCGCCGTGGCGCTGGAGCAGCTCGACCGCTTCGCCAACGAGGTGATGCCGGCCTTCCGGACCGTGCGGGCCGCCGCCGCCGAATGAACAGCCTTATGAGGGGAGACGAACGATGATTTTCGAGATCCGCACCTACCTGCTGAAGCCCGGCACCGCACCCCAGGCCGAGGAGGCGTTCGCGGTCGCCATAGAAGGCCGCACCAAGCTCTCGCGCCTCGCCGGCTATTGGCGGACCGAAGTGGGCACGCTCAACCAGATCATCCATATCTGGCCCTACAAGGACGTCGCCGAGCGCGACCGCATCCGCGCCGAAGCCGTCGCGGCCAAGGTCTGGCCGCCCAAGATCGCGGACTTCGTCCTCGACATGGAATCCAAGATCCTCCATCCCGCGCCCTTCTCGCCGCATTTCGAGCCCGGCGAGCATGGCGGCCTCTACGAGTTCCGCACCTACACCTACGGGCCGGGCGCCATCCCCAAGGTGATCGAGGCGTGGACCCCGCGCATCAAGGAGCGCTCCGCCGTCTCGCCGCTGATCTTCGCGGGCTTCACCGACATCGGTCCCCTCAATCAATGGGTCCATGTCTGGGCCTACAAGAACATGGGCGAACGCGAGCGCCTGCGGGCTTCGGCGATGAAGCCGGGCCAGTGGCCGCCGCCGCGCGGCGAGGGCGTCGTCCTGCACAAGCAAACGAGCACCTTCGCCGTGCCGGCGAAGTTCTCGCCGTTGCGTTGAGGCGCGGCGAGCGAACTCACTAGCCTCCCCCCGTTACACGGGGGAGGTGCCCCCGAAGGGGGCGGAGGGGGAAGGCGACCCATGATCGTCGCAATTCCCCGATCGAGTCTGGGGCTTTCCCCCTCCGGCCCTGCGGGCCACCTCCCCCGTAAGACGGGGGAGGTAGAAGAAAGAAGGAGAAGCGGCAATGACAGTCACCATCCGCCAGGTCGGGCCCTGCTTCGCGGGCGAAGTCGAGGGCATCGACATGCGCAAGCCGCTGACGCGCGACGAGGTAGCGGCAATCCATGCCGGCATGGACAAGTATGCCGTGCTGGTGTTCCACGACCAGAAGATCGACGACGCCCAGCAGCTCGCCTTCACCCAGAGCCTGGGCGACATCGAGCACGCCATCGGCACCAGCCTGCGGGCGGCCAATGAGGCGCGCCTGCCCACGACCTTCGCCGACGTCTCCAACCTCGACAAGAACAACACGCCTTTCGCGCGCGAGGATCGCCGCCGGCTGTTCGCCATCGGCAACCGCCTGTGGCACTCCGACAGCTCGTTCAAGGCGATACCGGCGAAATACTCGCTGCTGCACGCCATCAGCATCCCGTCGAAGGGCGGCGACACGCAGTTCGCCTATATGCGCTCTGCCTACGATGCGCTGGGCGAGGAGACCAAGGAAGAAATCGAGGACATGGTGTGCGAGCATTCGCAGATGTTCTCGCGCCAGCTCATCGGCTTCACCGATTTCACCGACGAGGAGCGCGAGCGTTTCAAGCCCGTCCTGCAGCGCATGGTCCGCACCCTGCCGGCGACCGGCAGCAAGTCGCTCTACCTGTCGTCCCATGCCGGCGGCATTATCGGCTGGCCGATGCCGGAGGCGCGCGGCTACCTGCGCGACCTCGTCGAGCACGCCACCCAGCGCGAGTTCGTCTACGCCCACAAATGGCGGGTCGACGACCTGGTGATGTGGGACAACCGCCAGACCATGCACCGCGCCAGGCCCTTCCCGGCGCATGAGCCGCGCGACATGCGGCGCACTACCCTGGCCGGCGACGGGCCGACGGTCGACCAGGCGTTCGCGGCCCCTTTTTCAAGCCAGCGAGCGCCCGACCAGGTGCACGCCCACTAGCAGCAGGCCGATAAAGAAGCAGAGCCGGAACAGGCGGGCGGAAAGCCTGAGCCGGGCGATCTGGCCGATCCACATGCCGGCGCCGGCCAGGACCAGCGCGACGAGGCTCGGCGTCGCCATAGCGACATCGAAGCCGCCCGCCGCCGCCACGTTGACCGACAGAGCGAGTGTCGAGACGGTGAAGGAGAGGCCCAGCGCCTGCACCAGCTCTTCGCGCTCGAGCCCGATGGCCTGCAGATAGGGCACCGCGGGGATGACGAACACGCCCGTCGCCGCCGTGATCGCACCGGTGATGGCCCCGGTCGCCGGCCCCAAAATCCGTTCGCGCGCCCGCGCCAGCGTGAAGCGCACGGAGAACAGGCCCATCAGCGCATAGAGCGCCAGGGCGCCGCCCAGCAGCACCGTTCCGTAACGTGCGCCGACGCCCGTCATGAGTCCCGAGCCGGCCCACGTCCCGAGGCACACCATCAGCATGGTCGGCCACAGACGCCGGACGAGCGGTCGCAGCGAGGGTCCCGCGATCATCTGCCAGGCGTTGGTCAGCAGCGACGGCAGGATCAGGAGGCCGGCCGCCTCGACGGGCGGCATGACGATGGCCAGCAATCCCATGGCGATGGTCGGCAGGCCGAGGCCGATCACGCCCTTGACGAAGCCGGCCAGGAAAAACACCGCGCTGACGAAGAAGAGGGTTTTATCCAGCATGAGTCCAAGCTGCGGATGATGGACCCGGCTGGCAATGCGGAGGTTCCGGTATTAGCCTTCGTATTATGCGAAGGCTCGGAGGAACCCATGCGCTTCGATCTGGTCGACTTGCGGCTGTTCCTTCAGGTTGCCGAGGCGCGCAGCATCACCCACGGTGCCCGGCGCGCCAATCTCGCCCTCGCCTCGGCGAGCGAACGCATCCGTGGCATGGAGCAAAAACTCGGCGTCGCCCTGCTCACGCGTGACCGGCGCGGCGTGTCGCTGACGCCCGCCGGTCAGAGCGTCGTCGACCATGCGCGGCTCATCCTTAGGCAGGTCGAGTCCCTGCAAGGCGAACTGGGTGTGCATGCCCGCGGCCTCACCGGCACCGTCCGGGTGCTGTCCAATACTGCGGCCTTCAGCGAGCACCTCCCGAAGCTGCTGGCCTCCTTCCTGGCCAAAAATCCCGCCATCAGCGTCGACCTCGAGGAGCGCGAAAGCAGCGATATCGGCGCGCTGATCGCAGCGGGATCGGGCGATATCGGCATCGCGTCCGAGACGGCGCTGTCGGACGCCCTGGAGACCCTGCCCTTCCGCACCGATCGGCTCGTCGCCGTCGCGTCCGCCAGGGACGCACTGGCCAAGCGGCGGCAGATCCGTTTCGGCGAGCTGGTCGGCCGGAATTTCGTCGGCCTGCCGCACGACAGCGCCTTGCAATTGCATCTCGCGCGCCATGCGGCGCTGCAGGGGGCGACGATGAGGCTGCGCGTCCGCGTGAGCGGCTTCGACGCGGTCTGCCGCATGGCCGAGGCGGGCGTGGGCATCGGCATCGTTCCCGAGGTCGCGGCGCGACGCTGCCGTCGCTCGATGCGCATCGCGGTCATCCCCCTTGCCGAGGCGTGGGCGATGCGCAGGCTCGTTCTGTGCGTGCGGCAAATGCGGGCGCTTGCCGTTCCCGCCCGCCGGCTGGTCGAGCATCTGGGGCGCGAGACTGCATCGCGCTCATGACACACGATGCCTTCGGCGCGAACGAAGGCAGAGTGGGGAAATGCCGGATTGTCGTTTGTGCTGCGACTGCCGATGGTGCGCCGTGCGAGGAGACGGAAATGCCGGACGTCCTGGTCGAAGTAAAAGGAGAATGGCTCAGGGGCCGACAAAGCCCGTTCCTGGCCGCAATCCATGCCGCCATCGTGGAGGCGCTGCGAACGCCCACGACCGACAAGGTCCTGCGCCTGATCGAACATCCGGCGGATTGCTTTCTCGCGCCGCAAGCCTGCGGCGAACGGTTCACCCACATCGAGATCACGCTGTTTTCGGGCCGCACGCTGGAAACAAAGCGCGCGCTCTACAAGGCGATCGTCCGCAAGCTCGAGCCGTTCGGCGTGCCGCCGGCCGACGTCAAGATCATCCTGATCGAAGTGGCCTCCAGCGATGTCGGCATGCGCGGCGGCCAGGCGGCCTGCGACGTCGACATCGGCTATGATGTTCAGGTCTAACGCCGGCGCCTATACGTCGGCTTATTTTGCCCAGCCCGCCGCTTAGACTGCCCGCGAGCGTCGCGAGTCCGACCCCGCCGCTCCTTGGCATGACGCGATCTAGGTCTTCAGCAGCGCCGCCATGATGCGGTCGCGCGTGAGCGGCATGTCATGGATGCGCACGCCGAGCGCGTGGGCGACGGCGTTGCCGATCGCGGCCGCGGTCGGCCCGACCGTGCATTCGCCGACGCCGAGCGAGGGATTGCCGGCGTCCGGGACCAGCTCGACCTGCATGTCCGGCACCTCGCTGAAGCGCAGGATCGGGTAGCCGTCCCAGTCGCGTGAGGCGATGCCGTTCTCATCGAGGCGGACCTGTTCCTTCAGAGCCCAGCTCGTGGCCTGGACGATGCCGCCCTCGAGCTGGTTGCGCGCACCGTCGGGATTGACCACCAGGCCGGCATCGACGACGGCCCACACGCGATCGACCTTCACGGTCTCCTGCACGGTGACGGCGGCCGCCACCGCGGCATAGGCGGCGCGGTTCTTGTAGCGGGCGAAGGCGAGGCCGAGCCCCTTGCCCGTGCCGGCCGGTCCGCGCGACGCCCAGTCGGCGCGCTCCGCCACCAGCTCGATCAGCTTGCGGGCGCGCGGCTCGGACAGGATCGACAAACGGTAGGCGACCGGGTCTTCGCCCGCGCGCGCCGCCAGCTCGTCCATCAGGGATTCGATGGCATAGACGTTGGGCAGCGCACCGAGGCCGCGCAGGGCCGAGGTGCGGACGGGCGGGCGCAGCACCAGATGGTGCAGGATGCGGTGCGCCGGCACGTCGTAGAGCGGCACCGCGTTGCGCGTGCCGCCGCCGCCGCGCGCCTCCGGCGGATCGGTCGGCGTCACTTCGGGGGGCGGATTCGCCAGCGCCTCGGAGGCGAGCAGATAGCCGCTGCCACTGCCCGGGCGCTGGACATGGGTCGGGCTGAAAATCTCCGTCGTCCAGTCGGCCGGGCGGCCGCGCTCGTCGAGATCGACATGCAGGGTCACCAGCATGGCCGGCCCGACCGGCTCGAAGCCGAACTCCTCCTCGCGGCGCCATTGCAGGCGAACGCATTGGCCGGGCAGGCGCCGGGCGATCAGCGCCGCGTCGAGCGCCGCATCGTCGGCGCCGTTGTGACCGTAGCAGCCGGCGCCGTGCAGATGTCGCGCGGTGATGGCCTCGGTTGGCAGGCCGAGCACCGCCGCCAGGTTCTTGCGCAGCGGATGCATGCCCTGGCCGTGCGACCAGACCGTGAGATGGCCGTCGCGGAACTCGGCCAGCGCGCAGGACGGCGCCATCGAGGCGTGCGCGATGTAGGGCCGCGAGACGGTGATCTGCACGAGGCGCTTGGGTGGCGTTGTCGGCGGCTCGGCGCCGATGCGCCGGTCCTCGGCGGGCTGGCCTTTCAGCCAGGCGGCCTCCTGCTGTTCGGGATCGATGCGCCGCACGTTGTCCCACGTCGCATGCAGCGGGGCGGCGGCCGCGGCGGCCTGGGCGACGCTCTCGACCGGGCTGACGAAGGCCACGAAATTGGCTTCGCGCACGATCTGCAATTCGCCTTTCGCCGCTCGGCGGATCGCTGCCTCGTCGAGCGCCGCCAGGGTGGCGCCCCGGCTGGGCTGACGCAGCGTTCGGGCATGCAGGAGGTTCTCAGGCACGAAGTCGTGCACGAAGGCGGCACCGCTCACCTTCGCCGGCAGGTCGATGCGTGGCACGCTCTGGCCGACCACCTTGTACGACGCGGCGGGCTTCGCCGGCGTCGTCCCGGTGACCGCCTGGCTGAGATCGATCTCGGGCGCGACCGTCCAATAATCCTGGCCGGTCGCCTCGCCGTTCTGCAGGAATTGTCCATCGACCACCGAGAGCTCGTCGCGGCTGCAATTGAGCCGCAGCGCCGCCCGCTCCAGCGCCTTGGCGCGCACCTCGGCGCAGACCAGCCGCACCGAGCCGCCCGACACTTCGACCGACAGTGAAGACGTCGTGTAGAGCTCGTCGGGACCATGGGTGGTGTCGCCCGACAGCACGGTGACGCGATCGAGCGGCAGGTCGAGCTCGTCGGCGGCGATCTGGCCGATGGCGGTGACGACGCCCTGCCCGATCTCGACCTTGCCGGTGGCGATGCGCACGGTGCGGTCGGGCTGGAAGCGGATCCAGCGATCGAGGCGCGGATTCTCGACCAGGCTGGCCGGCAGGACGGGCGCGCTCATGCCGGCCTCCCGTTGCGCAGCGTCGCGGCGGCACGTTCCACCGCGCGCAAAATGCGCTGATGCGTGCCGCAACGGCAGAGATGCTTGTCCAGGGCTTCGACGACCTCGCCGCGGCTCGGGTCGGGGTTGCGGTCGAGCAGCGCCTTGGCCGACATCAGGATGCCGCTCAGGCAATAGCCGCATTGGCCGGCCTGCTCGTCGAGGAAGGCCTGTTGCAGCGGATGTGGTTTGTCCGCCGTGCCCAGCCCCTCGACCGTGGTCACCGTCCGGCCGGCGACCGTGCCGACCTCGCGCGTGCAGGCATAGGCCGGCTGGCCGTCGACCAGCACCATGCAGCAGCCGCATTGTTCCAGCCCGCAGCCGTAGCGCGTGCCCATCAAGCCGAGATGATTGCGCAGGACTTCCAGCAGCGAGGCCGTCTCGGGCGCGCCGACCTGGCGCGCCTCGCCGTTTACAGTGAATGCAATGTCCATGACGGCCTCCCCCTTATGGCCGCCACGATAGCGCGCTGGGGGCGCGCCACTCCAGTGGCGCGATCTTTTTATGGTGCTGACGAAGACGCGCCACTGGAGTGGCGCGCCCCCAGCCCTACTCGCCCTTCAGCCCGGCCGCCTTGATCAGCGGCGCCCATTTGGCGCGCTCCTGGACCTCGAGCTTCGCCAGGGATTCGGGCGTACCGCCGGCGGGTTCGAAGCCCAGCTGCAGCAGGCGCTCCCGCGCCTCGGGTTGGGCCAGGATCTTGGTCACCTCGGCATTCAGGCGATCGACGATCGGCTTGGGCGTGCCGGCGGGCGCATAGAACGCATTCCAGGCCGTCATCTCGAAGCCGGGCACGCCCTGCTCGGCGACCGACTTCACACCGGGTAGCAGTTCGCTCGACTTCAGCGTCGTGATGCCGAGCGCCTTCAGCTTGCCGGCGGTCACATGACCGCGCGTCGCCGTCACCGTGTCGATGATCGTCTGCACCTGCCCGCCCGTGACCTCGGTCATGGCCGTCGCCGAGCCCTTGTAGGGAACACCGAACAGCGGGGCGCCGGTGCGCTCCTTCAGGAGCTCGAACACGATCCGCGCCGTGGTGCTGGGCAACGCCATGTCGATCTTGTCGGGCTTGGCCTTGGCGGCGGCGATCAGCTCGCTGATCGAGTTCGCCGGAAAGGACGGATTGGCCGAGATCACCATCGGCAGCATGCCGACCAGGATGATCGGCGCGAAGTCCTTCTGCGAGTCATAGCCCGTGGACGGGTAGAGGAACTCGTTCATGGTCTGCGTGGCGTTCGTGCCCATCATCAGCGTGTAGCCGTCGGGCGCCGCGTGTGCCGTCGCCTCGGCGCCGATGTTGCCGCCGGCGCCTGGCTTGTTGTCGACATAGAAGGTCTGGCCCAGCGACTTCGACAGCTGCTCGGCGAAGTAGCGGGCCGCCACGTCGGTCCCCTGGCCCGCCTGGTAGGGAACGATGATCTTCACCGTCTTGGTGGGATAGGTCTGGGCCGTCGCGGCAACGCTGCACAACAGCCCAACCAGCAATCCCGCAGCACATGCCATGGCTTTCAGCTTCATCGTTTCCTCTCCTTAGGGTCGGTTCGTTGTTTTCAGGACGCCTGACGCCAGCAGCCCGTCGATGGCCGCGCGATCGAAGCCGGCTTCCGCCAGGACCTCGCGGCCGTGCTCGCCATAGCGCGGCGGCGGCCGGCCGGGCCGGCCCGGCGTCTGGGCGAGCTTCACGGGAATGCCGGGCGCGCGCCGTCCGTCCTGGTCGATCAGCATCTGTCGATGGGCGACATGGGCCTGCGCGAACGCCTGCGGCACGGTGTTCACCGCGCCGGCGGGCACGCCGCTCCGCATCAGATCGTGGCAAAGATCCTCGACCTTGAAGGAAGCCAGCGTCCGTTCGATTTCCGCGCGGAGCACGGCGGCATGCTGCAATCGTGCGGCGTTCGTCGCGAAGCGCGGGTCCTGCAAAAGGTCTTCACGCTTCACCTGCCGGCAGAAGCGGCGGAACTGGCCATCGTTGACGATGCCGAGAAAGAGCTCGCCATCGCCGGCCGCGAACTTGTCGTACGGCGCGATGTTGGGATGGGCGCTGCCAAGGCGTCCCGGCGTGCGGCCCGAGGAGAGCCAGTTCGCCGCATGCGGTACGAGCAGGCTGAGCGCAGTGTCGAACAGCGTGACATCGATCCTCTGGCCCTTGCCTGTCTGCTGGCGGGCGGCGAGGGCCAACAGGATGCCGGTGAGCGCGTTGTATCCCGTGACGTAGTCGACGATGGGGACGCCGACCCGCGTCGGCCCCGACTCGGGCGTGCCGTTGATGCTCATCAGCCCGCTCATGGCCTGCAGCACCGCGTCGTAGCCGGGCAGGCCGCCCAGCGGGCCATCGGCGCCGAAGCCGGAGATGGCGCAGTAGACCAGGCGCGGATGGCGGACTGACAGAACGTCGTCGTAGCCCAGGTTCCAGCGTTCCATGGTGCCCGGGAGATAGTTCTCCACCAGGATGTCGGCGTCCTTCAGCAGGGCTTCCAGGACGGCGCGTCCTTCAGGCCGCGCCAGGTCGAGGCCGAGCGCGCGCTTGCCGCGGTTGACGGCGCTGAAATAGGCCGCGTCGCCGGCCTCGTCGAACGGCGGCCCGAGAAGCCGCGTCTCGTCGCCCGACGGCGGCTCGATCTTGACGACATCGGCGCCGTGATCGGCCAGCATCTGCGTACAGAGCGGGCCCGCGAGCACGCGCGACAGGTCGATGACACGAAGGCCGGCCAAGGCACCCTGGGAGGGGGCGCCGCGAGAGAAGCCGGAGGCAGGCATGGGAGCGCCCCCGCTTCAGCGACTCGGGAGTTCGACGATCCCCGTTCCCAGCACCGACAGCTCGTCGTCCTGGTTGCGTGCTTCCTGCTCGATCTCGACCAGATGCCGCCCGTCCTCGACGTACTTGCGCGTCACCTTGCCCTTGATGAACAGGATGTCGCCCGCCGGATTGTGGCGGCGGATCTTGCAGGTGGCGTTGCGCAGGAAGCCGTCGTCGCCCATCCAGTTCGTCAGATGGTGCGTGAGCCAGGAGCTGCGCTCCGGGCCGTAATCGTAGGCACCCGGCGCGCCGACTTCGTGGGCGAATTCCTCTTCCCAGTGGACGCGCTCGGGACAATCCGGAATGCCGAAGCGATTCTTGATGCCGATGCCGGGATGCGCATCGATCAGCTTCCAGGCCAGCTTGTTGGCGCGGATATAGAGGCCGCCCCAGCCCTGGGCATAGCCGATGAAGCCGGTCACCGTCATCGGCCCCTTCAGCATCACCGGCAGCGCCTCGCCTTCGGCCACGTCCTGCCAGTAGCGCGGAGCAGCACCGCGGATCTCCTCGTCGCGATAGAGCTGGTAGGCGTCGTCAAGCTCCTGATCCGTGTAGCGCCGCGGCTGCCGCGCCTTCACGTCCTTGTACTTGGTGCCCTGCTCGCGCGCGTGATCGCGCTCGGTGCGGAAGCACCAGCTATCGGCGCCGGCGACGAGGTCGCCGTGCTGATTGTAGAAGTCGACATGATAGGTCTGCTGGACGGCGCGGCCGGCGAAGCGCGTCTGATGCTCGACGATGTCCTTCAGCCAGGCTTCGGTCGAGATCGTGTCGTTGCGGTTGACCGTCTTGTGCCAGTGCCAGTCCGCGCCCGACCACATGGCGTGGATGCCGGGCAGGCCGCCGACATAGCCGGAGATGATGCGGCTGGTGGCAAAGAGGAAACTCGGCAGCGCGATCACGTCGCCGAATTTCGTCTTCGCGGCATATTCCGGAACGCACCACAGCGGATTGTCGTCGCCGATGCCGTGCGCGTAGTGGCGGATATTGTCCCGCGTCGCCTCGTAGCACCACGGCTCGACGGTCACGCCGATCTTCACGCCGATGCGCTGACGCAGCGCGTCGAGGCCTTCTTGCGTGATCTTGGGAAATTTGCGTTCGGTCTCGGTCAGCATAAACGTTTCCTTCTTTCGATTGTCAGGCTGCTTGTGTCGAGGCGCCTTGCTGGCGCTCGCGCAGCACCTTGCGGTTCACCTTGCCGGCCGGCGTCTTGGGCAGCTCGGCCACGAATTCGATGAGGCGCGGATATTCGTGCTGGCTCAGCCGGTGGCGGACGAGGTCCTGGATCTCGCGCGTAAAAGCCTCGTCGCCCGGGCGACCGGCGACCACGAAGGCTTTCACCACCTGCCCACGCAAGGCATCCGGCACGCCGATGGCCGCCGCTTCGCGCACGTCGGAATGCTTCAGGATCGCATCCTCGATCTCGACGGCGCTCATCGTCCAACCGGCCGAGATGATGACGTCGTCGGCCCGCCCGCCATGATAGAAGTAGCCTTCCTCGTCTGTCCGCCCGAGATCCTTGGTCGCGATCCAGCCGTTGCGCCGCCAGACCTTGAGCTCTCCCGTCACGCCGGCGGGGCACGCCTTGCCGGCGGGATCGTGGACCTCGACCTTGCTGCCCGGCACGGGCTTGCCCAGCGATCCCGGCTTGACGACGAAATCCTCCGCCCCCGGATAGCTGACCAGGATCACGCCGATCTCGGTGGTGCCATACATGCTGCAGGGCGGATGGCCGAACGTCGCCTCGACGAAGGACGCCGTCTCGCTGTCGATCGGCTCGCCGGTGAAAGACAGTTTCTGCAGGGCGTATCGATAACGCGACGCGGCGCCGCAATTCCGCATCATGCGATAGTGGGTCGCCGCCGCGGAGATGTTGGTGAAGCGGTGATCCTGCAGCGCCTTCAAGAGCCGCTCGGCGTCGAACCGGCCGGCATAGGCACCGATGGTGATGCCCAACGCCAGGGGCGCCAGGGTGCCGTGCCACAGGCCGTGCCCCCAGGCCGGCGACGACGGACAGAAGTAACGATCGCCGGGCCGCAGGCCGGTGCCGTAAAGCGCCGCCACCATCAGGGTGACGATCGACCGATGGGTGTGCTTGACGGCCTCCGGAAGCTCGCGCGTCGTCCCCGAAGTGTACTGAAAGATCGCCAGCGCATCGGCCTTGGTCGCGGTCTCGAACCGCGAGGGAAATCGCGCAAGGCCCGCGATGAAATCGGCGTCGGCCACGACCACGCGCGGGCCGTCGAGCGATGACAGGAGCTGCGCCTTTTCGGCGTTGGTCACCAGCAGCGCCGGCGAACAGTCATCGACGCGGAGCTTCACGCCGTCGGGCCCGAAGAGCGTGAACAGCGGGACGGCGATGGCGCCCAGCTTCATGGTGCCGAAGACCGCCGTGTAAAACGCCCGCGACGGCTCGAGCATGATGGCGACGCGATCGCCGGCCTTGACCCCCTCAGCGGCGAGGTAGTGGGCGAACCGCGCGCTGTCTTCCGACAGCGCGCGGAAGCTCAGGATCTCGTCGCTTCCGTCGGCGTGAGCGACGATGACGGCCGGGTCGGCCTTGCCTGCATGCCGGTCGATGCATTCGTGCGCGATGTTCAGACGTTCGCGATCGCCGTCGAAAAGCTCCCAGAGCCCGGCAGCGGAAAAATGCGCCTGGGCGTCCGCAAAGCTCGTGTACTCGGTCAGGCTGGCCATCGGTTAACTATGGCCAAAGGCGCGTAGTTGTACAACAGCGTCACTAGTTGTACATATACAATATGCCTCCTCGCCCTGCGAACTCCAAGACCGCTCCGCGGATACGGCCCGTTCCGGCCGTCACGCGCGCCGTCGCCATCCTGCGCCTGCTCGGCCGCAGCCGGACGCCGATGGGCGTCAAGGCGATCGCCCTGGCGCTGAAACTCGTGCCCAGCACGTGCCTGCACATCCTGCGCGCGCTGGTATCGGAGCAGCTGGTGAGAGTCGATCCGACGACCAAGCACTACAGCCTGGGCTCCGGCATGCTGCCGCTGGCGCGCGCCGTGCTGGTGAACAGCGACTTCGCGAGCCTGGTGCAGCCCAGGCTCGACGATCTCTCCAAGCGCTACGGCGTGACGGCGATCGGCGTCGAAGTGCCCGACCTCGACCACATGATCGTGGTCACGCTGTCGCGCACCCAGGCGCCGGTGCGCCTGCATGTCGATGTCGGCAGCCGCTTTCCGGCGCTGATCAGCGCGACGGGCCGCTGCGTCGCGGCGTTCAGCGAGCATCCCTGGAACGAGATCGAGAAACGCTTCCGCTCACTGCGCTGGCAGAACGCACCCGACTACGAAACCTGGCGCAAGGAAATCGACGGCGTGCGCCGCCACGGTTTCAGCATCGACCGCGGCAACTATATCGCCGGCGTGGCGATCGTCGCGGTGCCGGTGCTGAACGCACGCCGCACGATCACGCACACAATCGCGGTCGTGGGGCTGGTGAGCCAGCTCGATCGCGCGACGTCGGTCAGGCTGGCGCACGACATGCGCGTGGCGGCGGAAACGGTGGCGTCGCAGCTGGTTTGAGGGCCGCTGGGGGCGCGCCACTCCAGTGGCGCGTCAGGCTCTTCGGGACCGCGAGCGTCCCGCTCGCTCTAGAATCATGAGCGAGCCAGAGGTTCGCGGTCCGAATGAGTATGAAAAGACGCGCCACTGGAGTGGCGCGCCCCCAGCGAAGATGCGTATCCGTTCAATCGGAACGTGCTTCAGCCCTTGTCACCTGCCGGCGTCTCGCGCAAGGCTCGAAGCTCGTGGCCGGCATGCCGGTCGAGGCCTTCATCCAGGCCTCGCCGCGTACGGTGATGTCCTATCTCGTGAAGCCGATGCGGGATCAGATCGCCACGGCCTTCAAGGGACGGTGATGCGATTGGTGGCGCTTTTCACGCCACATCGGCCGGGAATGCCGGCGCGTCCGGTTTCCAATTGACATTGCTTCAATGGAATTCGACAAATCCAGTGGAGCAACCAAGGGGGATCCGATGGGAATCAAAGCTGGGTTGACCGGAGGTCACCTTTGTATCGACCTGACCAATATCGAGATGTCGGGCGATGATCAGCAGAAGCTTTTGCGCGCCGTTCAGGCCACCGTCGTAGCCCATCTGGCGCGCCAGTCTGCGATGTCCAAGGTCGTCACCATCAGCATGTCTCCGAACAATGGCCAAGAGGACCAGCCGGAGCCTGATCGGTCTCCTGATCCCAATAGGACTCCCCGGCCTGAGCCGTCACCTCGGCCTGAGCCTTCTCCCAATCCTCCGCCTCCCCGAGCCTGATTTACGAACGTAGGAAGGCGCCGTCGGGCGCCACTAAAACGTCGTGAATCGCGCCCGGTTCGATCGCTCCGTGGAAATACAGGGGTGCAGTCGTAAATGACCGAACAGCAGATTTGCCCCAGCGTCACCGGTAAAACGCCAGACGCGCAAATCATCGGTTTTATCGGCGCGGACGGGGTCGTAGCGAACATTCCTACCCAGATCCCGTTGACCGATGAGATGCGGGCCTCTATCGGGCCCCAGCCCGAGCGCATCTTTCGTTTGGCAGCTCCGTGCAGCCAATCCAAATGCGTGAACTGGGAAAACCAGGCGTGTGCCCTGATCGGTCGCATGCAACAGCAAGTCGATCGGCTCCAGCGCGCGACCGCGCCAGTTGGCAAACTGCCACGCTGTGCGATCCGCTCCGCCTGCGTCTGGTGGCGACAGACCGGGCCGGAGGCTTGCCGGGTTTGTCCGCATGTCATCTACAACCCCTCCCCGTGATGTTGCCATTCCGCCTCGAGGAGAGATGCTCGTAGCCTGCCCCCGTTGTGGAGAAAGCGCGCTGCAAGGGCAGTACTGCGATAAGTGCGGCACAAAAATCGAGAAGATATGTCGTTCATGTTCGGCCACAAACCGGCCGGACGCCCGATTCTGCGCCAATTGCGGCACAGCGTTCGAGGCCGCCGCGGACAAAAAGCCGGCGCCCGCCGGGCCAGACACGTCCGGCGCCCAGCAGAAACAGGTCACGATCCTGTTCGCCGACATCTGCGGCTCCACCGAGCTGATCTCGCGGATGGATCCCGAAGACGCGAGCTATGCGCTCGGCTCGGTGATCAGTGTCATCTCCAAGGCCGTGACGCGGTTCGACGGCGCGGTCATCCGGCGCATGGGCGACGGAGTCATGGTGCTGTTCGGCGCGCCCGTCGCTGCCGAGGACCATGCGGCGCGCGCCTGCTTCGCCGCCCTGGCGGTGCTCGATGCCGTCGGTCGAATGGGCGATCTCGCTTTGCCGATACGGATCGGCATCTGCAGTGGCCCGGTCATCCTGCGCAAGACGGGACGTGACGACGAAGATTACGATGTCGCCGGCATCACGGCCCACATAGCGGCGCGGTTGGAACAGCAGGCTGAGCCCGACACCATTCTGCTGGCGCAGCAGACCGCAAGCCTGGTGACCGGCATCGCCAACATCGAGTCGATCGGCAGGATCGCCTTGAAGGGGATTGCGGAACCGTTGCCGGTCTTCCGCCTCATCAGCGCCACCGACCGGCCGTCCTGGATCGTCCGTTCCGGCGCAAAGGCGCTATCGACCTTTGTCGGGCGCGAGGAAGAACTGGCACAGCTCTCCCTTGCCCTGGGACGGGCATGGGCAGGCCGGGCGCAGGCGGTCGCGCTGGTAGCAGACGCGGGCATGGGCAAATCGCGCCTGTTGCATGAGTTCCTCGGCAACCTGCCGCAAGGCGCATGGCACGTCATGCGCGTGGAAACCACCGCGCAATCCACGGCCATTCCCTACTTCCTGATCACCGCATTGCTGCGCGAGTTCGTCGGCGGCTCACACGAAGCCACTATTGCCGAAGTTGCCGTCCGCCTGCCGTCGGTCATTGCCTCGCTGGGCCTGGATCCTCAATTCGACACGACGCCTCTTCTCGCCCTTTTGGACAGGGAGGCGGACGAGGTCGCCTTCGACAAGATCGACCCCCTTCAACGTAGTCACCGACTGGTGCAGTCGCTGCGCCCAATCCTGCTTCGTTATGCGGATCTGCATCCACTCATCCTGGTGATGGAGGACTATCACTGGCTTGATGCGTCGAGCGTGGATGTGCTGAACGAGCTGTTCGGCGAAATGGACGCGGTCCGCCTCGCCCTGCTGGTGACCACGCGCCCCGAGCGCCGCCCCGGCTGGCGCCACCTGACCCAGCAAGGTGACGGCCGCGGCCCCAAGAAAGAGATCGAGCTGAAGCGCCTGACGGCAGGCCAGGCGGATCACCTCCTGCAGGAACTGATCGGCGGCTCGGATGAACTGGCGCCGTTGCGGGCGCATATCATCGCACGGGCGGATGGAACGCCTTTCTTCCTGGAAGAGTTCGCCCGGTCGCTCCACGAGTCGGGTGCCATCGCCGGGGGCGCGCCCCGCCTGACGAACATCGTCATTCCCGCATCGGTGCAGTCCATATTGGCGGCGCGCATCGACCGGCTGGCGCCGCTTCACAGGCGCATCCTGCAGATCGCCGCCGTCATCGGCCGTGATGTCCCCTTGCCCCTGCTCGCCGCCCTTGCCGACATGCACGAGTCGACCCTGACGCAGGAGATCGCCGTCTTGCGCGCTGCCGGCTTCCTGGTCGAGGTCAACCTGCGGACAGGCATCGTCCACAGTTTCTCGCATGCACTGACGCAGGCCGTCGCCTACGACACCCTGCTTCGCAGCGACCGGCGGGGGCTGCATGAACGTGTCTTGCGGGCGATGGAGACACAGGGTCCCGGTCAGCGTGACAGCGCCGTCGACGATCTGGTGCACCATGCAGTCCTCGCCGAGGCGTGGCCCGAGGCCTCGCGCTACGCGCTG
>Ga0193726_1001421_pt1 | contig 18942 bp, 17 predicted proteins | sample H2c1metaG_FD_144928 | JGI IMG/M metagenome (GOLD analysis project Ga0193726, IMG submission 144928) | Soil microbial communities from a riparian zone of the East river system, Colorado, United States - H2c1 | ecosystem: Environmental > Terrestrial > Soil > Riparian zone | place: USA: East River... | reverse complement strand
CGCTGGGGATCACATAGATCCTGGGCATCGGCAGGCCGATCTTCTGCGTCAGTCGCTCGACCGTCGCATATGCCCGCGGCAATTGCTCACGAGTGACCGGTTGTGCGCGATAGATCGCCAACGCGATCTTGTCGGAGTAGAAATAGGAAACGAAGTTCATCACCGCGGCGAACACCAACGCCAGCAGCATGCCATTCGAGCCGCCGAAGAAATGCCCCAGCAACATCAGCAGGAGCGTGAGCAGCGTCAGCAGGAATGCGGTCTTGAATCCATTTTCCATAAAGCACCCGTAAACGGTTAGATGGCGCCGGGAAGCGGGGGATTCAACCCGGGATGGGCCGTGCCCAGGGGCGGCCGGCAGAGTCCGCTTCCCCCTGCGGGGACAACAGTTTGCCCCCGACAGGGCAACCGGCGAAAAGGGGGGCCACCGGAGGACAAAAAACGGAGCACTTGCCCGTGAGCCGGATTTCTTCGCCTGCGAAATGTGAGGCTCGCGATCGTGCTCGCCCGCCGATTCCGGGCTTCAGGATGCCGAATCGGCCATCAAAGCAGTTGCGAGGGCTCTCCCGTTCGGGGATAATTGGCTCGGATCGGAGGGCCGGTCATGCGACCCTACTTCGTTCTTCTGCTGCTCACGCTTTCAGCGATGGCCCAGTCGGTTTGCCGTGAGAGCAAGGGCTATGGCATCGAGCGCGAGCTTGGGCTCATCATCCAGAGCGTCTCCCTGACCTCTCCGTCCGGTTCTTTCAACGCCAAGGCCGTGATGCCGGCTTCCGACAAGACCTTCAATCCCGTGGTATTTTCCTTCTCGACGCTGACGGGCTCCGAGCCCAAACAGGTGGTCCACGTGATGCCGGCTGCTCTGCAGTTGGCGAAGCGCGGGATGGCGGTGGTGGTGATTGAGCGCGATCTGACCTGGCCCGCGATCAGCAAGAGCGTCGGCACGATGCAGGAGTCAGTGTTATGCGCGGAGCAGTGGCTAGCCGCTCATGCCGATGTCCGTCCTGACCATTGGACGTTTCTCGGCCCGGAATCCGATGTGCCCACTTTCGATCAACTGCACGCTCTTCCGGACACCACCAGCATGACATTTTTCTGGAGCATTCCGATCGGCGGCCCCGGTGAGGAGAAAGATACCGAAGGAGTGCTTCGCAAGGGCTCCTACGTCCTGGATGCCATGCTGAATCACTCCCTGAACCGGCCCTAGGATTGGTCGCGGCCCGCAGAATCAGCCAGAGAGACCCTGGCTTCCCCTCGTTTGAGGGCCCGCTCCAGCGTCTGGTCGAGCGCGGCTTTGGCCTTCTCGTATTCGGCTTGCGAGACCGCGCCCTGTTTGTGCTCCACTTCTAGCTGGAAGAGTTCTTCTTTCAAGGCTTCGAGCAGCAGAACTGACCTTCCCGGCGCCCCCGGCGGGCGGGCTGAAGGAGGCGTCGCGTCCTGCGGAAAACCAGAAGCTGCCGAGGCTTTCGAACGCGCCGCAATATAGATTGCACCAGCCCCCAGCAGCAGCCCAAAGCCGCCGAGAATCCACCCGCGATATTGCTTCAAGGGGTCGGGAGCTTCGCTCGGCGGGCCCAAGCCGCCACCCGGACGATTGTCGCGCGCGCCCGGTGAGGTGGCGGTTTCGCCGCCCGCGCCCGGGTCTGCGCCGCCCCTGTCGCCGCCGGCACCGCTGTCGCTGCCCGAGTTGTCTTCCTGCAACACGCCGGTCCCGGAGACGGTGAAGGACAACGCCTGCCCCGCTTGAGTATTGGAAGCGACCTCGGCAATCGCTCCCGGCTGGTTCGGCGGCTGCTTGTTGTCGTAGATGCCTTCCTTTGTCGCCGAAAACTTGATCGACTGGGGGAGGATGATGACCAGGTGCTGCAGCGGATACAGCGGCCTGGGATCGATCTTCGCGGTGCCGTTATAGGGCAAGCGGTAAGTGATTTGAAAATCGGTTTGCCCGGGACGCAACGGGAAATCAAACGCATAGCGCCCCTTTTCCGGTTGTGGGGCAGGGGTGGCGTTGACCCATTGGCCTCCCGCAGTTTGCGCCTGGGCGCCGTCAATCTTCGCGCCGCTCGGAATGTAGAACTCGAAGTTGTGGTCGTTCATCTGGGTGCGGGGCGGCCGCGAGGCATTGTTGATGGCGAAAATGCGGGTGATGCCCAGTTCGTCCGGCTTGGCTTGCACGTACAAAAGATCGGCGGTCGAACTGATGCCGTCGACTTTTTTCGCCGCGTCAAAAACCTGCACATCGACCGAGGGCGTTGCCGGAGGCGCCATGCGGTGGTAAGTCACGCCCTGATGGATGACCCGGACCAGGTGCGGACCTGCAGCATCCTTGAAATCAAAGTGGAAGGCGCCTTTGGAGTCGGTTTTCGTCCGGGCCGCTTCTTCCATCCCCTGCGCGAGTTTGATCAGGATGACGTCATCGCCCGCCGCCGGGGTGTTGGTTGTGCCGTTGGTGACGGTGCCGGCGAGGTTTTGGGCGGAGGCCACGGCGCCCGCTGCCAGCGCCAGGAAGAACACAAAAACTCCTGCAGGGAGTTTCAAACTCTCGCTCCTTTTTGAGGGCCGGGGGGAGAACCGGCGCCGTCTTCCAGACGCGCCATTTCCGACAGAATTGCGGCTGCTTCATCTTCGAGCGAAGCTTTCATGGATTGATAGTCAGCCTCGGGAAACTTGCCGGACTTGAACTCGAAATTCAGGTCGCGCAGATTTTCGTAAACCACATCTTTGCGCTCGCGAAGAAAAGCCAGCCGCGTCTTCTCCGGCCCCATGTGCAAAGTCCCCGGAAGATAGAAGACATAAAACAGCACGCAAAGCGTAACCAAAGCACAAACTAGGAATGCGACGCTCATGGTTCAGTGTCCCTTTTGGATTTGGTCTTCCGTATCCGTATCCCTGCGGGCTTGTTCGCGGAAGTGATCCAGTTCGGCGCCCTCGACCGGCTTTACCGATCCAGGTGGCGGCAGCAGAGGACGGCTCTTCCAGGAACGCACAATCAGAACCACCGTGCTCAGCCCGAAGGCCAGCGCGAGGTATGGCATGATCCAGGCAACGCGATTGAATCCGGTCCCGGTCGGGGCTGCGATCACGGTGGCGCCGTATGCCTGCACGAACCATTGCAGCGCCAGATCGTCGTTATTCTCGCGATCCACGGCGGCGGCCAGTTCGTCTCGCATGCGCGAGGAATACTGGCAGCCGACGTGATTGCACTCCAGCAGAATCTGATGGCAGCCGCACACGCACATCAGCCGATGGCCAAGATCGGTGAATCGCCGCGAGGCGTCGCCCGCGCCCAGGGCCGCCAGCAGCGTCACAAACAGCAACCCCGACTGCAGGCAGCGCTTCAAAATCGAATTGCGGAGCATGGGAGCGGCTGGCCGCATCAATCGCCCGCTCCCACGGGTTCAGCCCGCATCCGCGAAGGCACCGCAACCCGCACCGCCACGGCGCCCGGGATCAACGCCGTAACCGTCCCCGCGATCATGATCCACGCCCCAATCCAGATCCACATCACCAGGGGATTCAGGTGCACTTTGATGATGGGGCGCCCGGTGTCGCGGTTTTGGCCCTCGTAGACGAGGTAAAGATCTCCCTGCAGGGTGGAGCGGTTCGCGACCATGGTGGACGGCGTTTGACTGGCTTTATAGAAACGGCGCTCAGGATCGAGCGTGGTGATCTGCCTGCCGTTCTTGAAAACATCGATGACCGCCCACTCACTCTCGTAGTTGGGATTGTCGTCCTGGGTGTAGGACTGGCAAACCAGCGTGAAGCCGCCGATTTCCATCTTGTCGCCAAAACCCATCTCCTGCTCTTTTTCCTGGTTGAAGGCTGACCCGGCAAATCCGATCACGACGACGATCACCCCGAAGTGCACGATGTAGCCGCCGTACCGCCGCGTGTTGCGATGGATGAGGTGAAAAATCGATGCCACAAGATTCTGTCCCGTGTGCCGTGAAATCACCCGGCCGCCGCGGACAAACTCCGACGACACCGTCAGTGCGACCAGGGCGCACAGCATCACGGTCACCAGGGAGTAGAAGTAGGCGACGTCTCTCCACGGCTTCATGCCGAAGACCCCACCCCAGCGCTCCGGGGTCGCGACCAGGAACAGTCCCACCGCGAGCGCCCCCACCGCCGGCCAAAAGAAATTGCGCTTGAGGCTCTCGAGCGATGTCCTGCGCCAGGCCAGGAGCGGGCCTACGGCCGTCAGCAGCAGCAACAGCAGCGCCACGGGGATGTTCACCCGATTGAAAAATGCGGGCCCGACCGTGACCTGGTGGTGTTGCACCCATTCTGAAAGCTTCGGGAACAGCGTTCCCCACAGCACGGTGAAGCAAGCCAGGCAAAGCAGCAGATTGTTGAACAGGAAACTCGACTCACGCGAGAGGATCGATTCCAGTTGGTGTTCGCTGCGCAAGTGCGAGCGGTTCTTCACGTAGAAGAAAAGACAAGTCGCCAAGATCAAGGCGAGGAAATAGGTAAACCATCCGCCAATCGACGACTGCGCGAAAGCATGCACCGAACTCACCAATCCGCTGCGGGTCAGAAGCGTGCCGAAGATCGAAAGCATGAAAGTGGTGAAGATCAACCACATGTTCCAGGTCTTCAGCATGCCGCGCTTTTCCTGCATCATCACCGAATGCAGAAAGGCGGTGCCGATCAGCCAAGGCATGAACGATGCGTTCTCCACCGGATCCCAACCCCAGTAGCCGCCCCAGCCCAGAACCGAGTACGCCCAGTGCATTCCGAGAAAAACTCCGCACGTAAGAAATCCCCAGGTCACCATCGTCCAGCGGCGCGTGATGTGAATCCATTTTTCGCCGGGATAGCGCATGATCAGGGCCGCCAGCGCGAAGGCAAAGGGTACGGTGAATCCCACGTACCCCAGGTAAAGCATGGGCGGGTGAATGACCATTTCCGGATACTGCAGGAGCGGGTTGAGTCCGTTGCCGTCGGGCGGCAGCGCACCTTCCATGATGCCGAACGGATTGGCCGCGAAATTCAGCAGCAGCAAGAAGAAGATTTGTACCGCGGCAATGATGACCGAAGCATGCGCGAATAACCGCATGTCCGTTTTATGACGCAGTCTGAGAACCAGCCCGTAAGCCGACAGCAGCAGGGACCAAAACAGCAGGGAGCCTTCTTGTCCGGACCAAAGCACAGCAAATTTATAAGGAGCGGGGAGATCGCGATTGCTGTGATGAAAGATGTAAGCGATTGAAAAGTCGTTCTCGAAAGCGGCCGCCACCAACACCGCGCCGGCAAGCGCCACCAGGGCGAAGGTCGCAATGCCGGAGCGGCGTGCGGTTTCTCCGACCCGCTGCGAGACCGCGCTGTTTTCCGTCAGGGCCCAAAGCCCGGCCAAAAACGAGTACGCACTCAACATCAGTGCAAACAAGAGAGCAAAGCTGCCGATTTGCGACATGAGGAGGTCAGGTCCTAATTTTTCTGAAACCAGCGCTTTCAGAACCAAGCGATACTGGCGGCCGCCAAAGACGGCAAAGCCCCGAACGAGGACGCTTCACCGGGCTTTCGATTTATCGAGAGTTTACCGCATTGTGGCACCGGGAGCCACTGCCAGGAGGGCAAGTTTTTGGCACAAAGAAGCCCTTTGCTTCCAAAAACTTGCAATCAGAAGCCATCACCTTGCAAACTTCTTGGCGGTCCGAACTCAGGCGCTCTGCTGCTGATTGGAGCGGTCGAGGATTTCCCGCTCCGCTACCAGCCAGTCTTCATGTTCATGGCCCGGCTCGGATCCTCGCTGCACGTATAATTCGTACGCACGCGCGCGGATCTGGCCTTCCACGTCTGCGGTGGGTTGTTTCCTGTTCCCTTCGGGCGCCAGAGCGGGTCCCGAGATGGGAGTGATTTTTGGGGTTGGAGTGGTGGTGCTGCGGGTAGTTTTTGCCTTGGCCATCGTTGAATACTCCTTACAGATAAAAGCGGTCCAGTCACGAACCGAGTTTGATGGATGAGCCGCGAATACCGGTTCCTCGCCAAGCGGAACCGGGCGCCTGCAGAAAATGTTGCGAATGATGGCTTAATGATAAACCTGATGGCCTTGTGGAATTGTCGAATGCACCATAAAAAGAATTTATCTGTGGCAGCACTTTTCCGAGCGGGGGCGCTGAATTCTCGGATGCCAGCGCGCTCCCGCCCGGGCGGCGGGGTGAGGGTAATCGTTTGCTTTGTGGTCCTTTTATTTTTCGCCTCCGCTTTCCTGCTCCATGCTCAGCAGGCTGCAGGCGCCGGCGGTTCGCCCGGACCGTCGAAGGCCGCCGACGACGGCCAAAGCGGAAAAATTTCGCCACCGGCCGAGTCGGTGGTGGTGACCGGGACCTTTACTCCGGTACCGGCGACCGAGATCGACCGTTCGGTGTCGGCCATCGATACCCGGGAGAATCCCCTCCTGTACGGACATTGGACCGAATACCTGCAGCTGGATCCATCCGTCGATCTACGGCAGCGCAGCCCCCAAGGCGTGCAGGCCGATCTGTCGATTCGCGGATCCAGTCCAGGCCAGACGCTGGTGCTCCTCAACGGCCTGCGAATGGACGATGTCCAAAGCAGCCATCATGACCTGGACTTGCCGTTGCCCACGCCGGCGATCGAACGGATCGAAATCCTGCGCGGTGCCGGATCCACATTTTACGGATCGGATGCCATGAGTGGAGCCGTCAATGTCATCACCGGGCCGGCGAAATATTCCGAGGTCCGCGCCGGTGCCGCGGTGGGCAACTTCGGCGTGAACCAGGAGAATCTGTCAGCGGCATTTCTCTCCGGCAATGTGGATGAGCAATTCAGCGTCGCCCGGGATTTCTCCAGCGGCTTTATTGCCGATCGCGACTACCGCAGCCTGACCATGTTCTCCAACAGCGGCATGCAAACTGTGCTCGGACGGACCCTGGTCATGCTGGGCTACGGCGACAAGCCTTTCGGTGCCGATCAGTTCTACGGAGATTTTCCTTCCTGGGAACGCACGAAATCCTGGTTCGCTGGACTCAAGCAGGACCTGGGCAGCAACACCGAACTGGATTTCGGCTATCGCCGGCACAGCGACGAATTCATTTTGCTCCGCGACGATCCTTCGATCTACGAAAACAACCACATCGACGAAAGCTGGCAGGCGTCGCTGCGTCGAAAGCAGCCGCTGGGACGCCACTCCACTTTGTTTTATGGCGGCGAAGGATTCTATGAGTCCATCCGCAGCAATAATCTTGGACAGCGGCATCGCACCCGCGGAGCGGCCTATGCCGACTATGACGTTCTGGCGCTCAGCCGCTTCTCGTTCTCCATCGGGGCTCGCGAGGAGATATTTGATTCCCATGGCAGCGAATTCAGCCCCAGCGTGGCTGCCGGCGTCTGGCTCAAAGCGGGGTGGAAATTAAAAGCCAGCGTCAGCCGCGCATTTCGCCTGCCGAATTACACCGATCTGTACTACAGCGATCCGGCCAACATCGGCAATCCGAACTTGCTCCCGGAAACGGCCTGGAGCGAGGAAGCCGGATTGGTTTGGGACCGCGGCGGTCGCTACCGAGCCGAAGCGACCCTGTTCGAGCGACGAGGCAGCAATCAGATCGACTTTGTCCGAGACTCCTCGTCAGATCCATGGCGCGCGGAAAATATTGGACGCTTGAACTTCACTGGAGTCGAAACCTCTTTTGAAATTCGCTTGCCCCACCGCCAAAGAGTGGTGATTGCCTACACCGCATTGCATGGAGTGCAAAGCGCCCTGGATGGACTGGAATCGAAGAGCGTCTTCAATTATCCCATCGACGACGCGGTGATCGCCTGGCAGGGAGCACTTCCGCGAGGATTCGTGGCCCGCACAAGGGTTGGTGTCACCAATCGCTTCGGCCGCGATCCCTATGCCATTTGGGATGCCAATGTGTGCCGAGAGTTCCGCAACGTGGCTGCGCATCTCGGATTTTCCAATCTCTCCAACACCCAATATGAGGAAGTCGAAGGCGTGGTCATGCCGGGACGCAGCGTAGTCTTCGGGATGGAATTCTTCATGATGAAAAAATAGAAACGATCTTGCCTATACAATCAGCGCGTAGTCAAACATGGGGAATGGAATCCGCGGTTCAGTCTCGCAATCCCGTCCGTCGTGCCTTGCACATGTTCGTGTACGGGCTCTGCTCGGCCTATTTGGGCATTACCCCGCCCGCCCCAGAGAAGGAATTTCGCTTTCTCGCGGCGTTGCTGGCTGTCCTGGCGGCCCTTTTCATCGCAGGGGCGATTTTCGCCTGGTATTTGCTGCCGGTTGTCTTCCGGGATTGAGCGTGTCGCCCCTCAGCTTCTCGCCTGGCTCCACAGACAAGACGGCGAATGCGGTTCAACGGTACAATATCCCAGCCAGTCTTTGACCCAAAGTCGTTGCACTCCCCCTGGCGCTGTCATCTAACGGTTAGGATACCGCCCTCTCAAGGCGGGTATACGGGTTCGATTCCCGTCAGCGCTACCAGATCTTCCGCCAGGCTAGCCAAGGGTTCGCCGGTCGGCCGAGCCCTCCTGGCGCCACGGATTTCGAATCCGCGAAGGACAGCAAGTTTCCCGCAGCTTCGCTGCACATCGCGGTTCAATTGGAGGCAGAGGTGGGCTGGCAATCCCCAGAATTAGCTCGCTATCCAGGCGTCATTCCGCATAGACTGTCCCAATTCTTCGGGGCGGCGCAGATCTTCAAAACAATCTAGGTTTAGGTTCAGGAGGGACGATGGTCACCGCCGTTGCTCATCCCGGCACGCCGCCGAAGCCGGCGCCAGTCCTGCCGGGCCGGCGCTACGACCACGTCTTCTTTTCAGGCATGGCACTGGTCATGCTAGCCACGGTTTTCGTGGGTTTTGGACCCACTTACTACTGGAATGGAGTGTTCAGCGCACCGCTCCCCAGTTTCATGATCCATCTGCATGGTGCCGCCTTTACCGCCTGGATCCTCCTGCTCGTCACCCAAACCTCGCTCGTCGCCACCGGCCGCGTGAGCGTCCATCGCCGTCTGGGCATTGCCGGGTTCTTTTTGGCGGGGCTCATGGTCATTCTCGGCGTGCTGGCGGCCACCGATTCGCTGGTTCGCGAAGGCGGCCCTCCGGGCCGGGATCCGAAGGCTTTTTTCATTGTGCCGCTCAGCGACATGTTGGTTTTTTCGACGCTCATTTTCCTCGCCTTCCGCTTCCGCTCGAACGCAGCCACCCACAAGCGCTTCATCTTCGTCGCGACGACGGGCCTGATGATCGCCGCCATCGCCCGTTGGCCTCTGCCGCTGATCCACAGACACGTCGGGAGAGCAGGTTTGCTTTCCTGCAGCTTCCTGCTCTTTTTGGCCCTTTACGACCTGTGGTCCACCCACAAGGTTCATCGGGTTACGCTCTGGGCGGGCGGCTTGCTGGTGTTCGTGCAACAGGCCAGAATCCCTCTGGGCAGAACCGCCGCGTGGCACGCATTCGCGACATGGGTCCAGTCTCGGGCGCTTTGACCTCATCGATCTGGGTGGTGAGCGACCGACCCCTTGGTTCCTGCCGGTGAAATCGGGTGGAACCATTTTCCTTGAACACCCTCGCCAGTCATCTCTTCGGCGCGGCTCGCCGGCACCTTCCTTGTATTTATTATTTGTTTAGGCATGCGCTGCCGGTTCACTCGATACCCGAGACCATTTGAAACAGGCGCTGCTTGTTCCCGCCATCGCGAGTCCCCCAAGAAGGCCTCCCGAGTCCGCAGCCGTCCGGAGCAAAAATGGATCTCTCCGTTGATGATGACGGAATCGGCTGATATGACGGAGCCGTCGCCGACAGGGAAATGTTGTTCCACCAGGTGTGCACTGGATTGCCATTGTTCACCCCGCTCCCCGTAACCCCTTTCCTTGATTACCACCCTGTGGAAATCGACATGCTTCTATGGGCTCATGGGGCGGGATTGGCGCGTAGATACGCTGCGGGGCTATTTCCTTGTGCTCATGACACTTGGACACTTTCCCAACCCTTTGGCTCGTTTTACTGAATACTCTTTCGGATACGCCGCGGCGCCTGACGGTTTTGTCTTCCTGGCGGGGCTGGTGGCCGCCTGGGTCTATCTGCCGTTGAGCAAGGAGCGCGGACGGTCGGCGATGACTGCGAAAGTCCTCCGCCGGACACGGACCATTTATCTCTGCCATATCGCCCTCATCACGGTGGGCATCGTTTTCACCTTGCAGTCAGGCGCACACTCGTTTCGAGCTTCCCATCCGCTCCGGGCGTTCGTCTTAGGCTCCCTGCTCCTGCAGCAGGGCGGGTTCGACAAGATTCTGCCGATGTATTGCGTTTTCCTGGCCTGTACTCCCATCATCCTGAAGCAGTTCAGCAAAGGGCGGGCCTGGTTGGTCGGCTGCATCAGCGCCGGACTTTGGGTGGCTGCCCAGTTCGGGTTGGGTGACAACAGCCACCGCGTTCCGTGGATCGACCTGGGGACGTTCAACCTCTGCGCCTGGCAGGCATATTTTGTGGCCGGTCAGTACCTCGGGTATCGCCGGGTGCATTCACTTGATTTCAGCATTTTAAAGTCACGAGCGCTGCTGGCAGCCTGTGTCGTCATCGCTTCGCTTCTGATGATCGACCGGCACCTGCTGTGGTTAGCGGGCCACCCACCGCTCCTTGGATTTACCCCTCATCCCAATCACAATCCGGCGCGATTATTGGACGCCGCTTGCCTCGCCTACATCCTCTGGTTCGCGCCCCGCGCGGTGGATTGGAAGTTGATGCAAATCGGCGCCTTCAAGTTTTTGAATCTGCTGGGGCGCCACTCGCTGCAAGTGTTTATGTTCTCGATGCTGGTTGCACGCTCAGAAGCCCACACCATCACCAGGCTCCCGCTTGCCGCCAAACTTGTGCTGACGCTTCTCACCGTCCTCAGCTTGGCTCTTCCGGCGTTGGTTCATCAGATGTATCGGGCCTCCCGTCGCTCCTTGGTTCCGCCTGCCCCAGGACTGCAGTTCGAAACCCAGTCCGCATCCTGACCGGCGGCGGCTCCTGCGGCACAAAAACCATTCTGTTCTTCAAGAACCTGGCGGCGTTCTGCCCCAGTTTTTTGAGCCAAAACTAATAACAAGAAAGCAAATTGTTGATGTTTTGATGAGTGGGGGTTTTCTGGCGAGCCGGAGGGTCCTCGCGCTTTGGCGGGCAAAAACCATGGCGCTGTTTCGCTTGTGGGGACGCTGGTATCTTAGGCGGGAGCTGGAACCAGTTTGTCGGGCTGAGGAGCTTCGCGGACTTTGGCATCAGGCTTCAGGCCCCAGGGGTCGTTTTCATTCACCATGGTTTCCAGCCCGACCTGAAATTCGCTGGATCCCTGCAGTTGTTTGGTCCAAACCACCCGAAAATCAGCCTTGCGCTGTCGATATTGCAGGGTCAGCCGGTCCCCGATGTTGAACGTGCGGCGGACCGAGCCCAGGCGAGCTCCGGTCTGGGTGATGTCCAGAGTATGGGCCATGGCGGTGTAGGGGGCGCCGGCATTGTCGTTGCCCCATACTTTGACCGGCAGCACGGCCTTCACCCGATCGTTACGACGTTTATTCATGGGTCCTATTGAATTCCGCTGGCCACGCTGGAGAACACGTTACTTGCATTGGCTCCGACCAGCCGTACGGTGCCAACCACGATTACCAGAACAACCGCAAGCATCACTGCGTATTCGGCGATGTCCTGCCCTTCGTCCTGCGACCATAGTCTCTGAAGGAACACTGCCATCGAATCCCCCTTGCGCGGTTTTAGAAGCACCGCTCCCAAGCATCGCTAGAATCAGGGATTTGCGGCCACTCCACAATGGCTCGTTCGGGTGGAGCAACGGCCCGGTTGGGTAGGTGACTCAAGTTACTAAACATGCTCACCGGCAAGAGCGTTCCCCCGGAATCTGGGCGCCCAAGGCAGATTACCTCCGTCACCCAACAGGCGCTGGGGCGGTTGGAGCAGGAGTCTTACTCCAGAACGCTGTCGTCGAGCTTCTTTCTTCCCCAATCGGCGGCGGCCTGCACGAACGCAAGCACCAGCGGATGGGGAGCATCGGGCCTCGACGAAAGTTGAGGCTGGAACAGGGTTGCGATAAAGAAGCGGTGGGTTGGGGATTCGATGGCGCGGATCTCGCCTTGCGGACCCCGGGCGACGACCGCGTAGCCGGCTTCCATGGCCGCCCACTCGTAGTCGGGGTTGATCTCGAAGTTGCAGAAAAAGTCCTCGCTGACTACGTCCTGCGAGTAAAACGACTGCAGATACGAACCGGGGCGCAGGCGGATCTCGGCAATCGCACCCGAAAGCCGGGGCGCATCCTTGGCGCGATTTGGCACTGCGCAAGCCACCGGATAGATGATGATGTTTTTGGAAGCGGAATTATTCTCGGCGGAATCCGCGTCTTCGATACCCAATACATTCCGGGCGCATTCGATCAGCGTGTACTGGAAGCCTCCGCAGGTGCCCAGGAAAGGCCAGTCGCGGCGGCGCGCGAACTCAATTCCCCGCAACATTCCCTCGAAACTTTTGTAGGGGCTGCCGGGAGAGGCCCAGATTCCATCGAAGCTCTCCAATTTCTTTTGTCCGTTGGCGTCCACCATGGAAGACGTGGGAATCCACTCAGATTCCACGCGCTGGTTCAGCTTGGTCGCGGCGTGCTGCAGCGCCTCGTTGGTGGCGTGATGAGAACGGAACTCGGGATTGAATTCGCCCAGAATTCCGATGCGGACGGCGTCAGTCACTGGGTCATTCTAATTGAGAACTCTGTTTGCGCCTCGTGCGAAGGCTGGTGACCGGCTGGTGTGGCAATCCCCTCGATTCGCGCGAGCGCGGCCGCCCCGGCCGCCGCCCCGCCTCGGAAGGACCCCGGACGCAAGCTATTTTGCGGTGGCAAAGCTCATATTTACATCGGCCTTGTCAGCGTCTTCGACTTTGAACATCGGGCGCGGCGTCAGCTTCATGAAGCTGGCCACGAGTGTGTCCGGCATTTGCTGGATGCGGATGTTGAACGTGTTCACCGAGTCGTTGTAGAACTCGCGGCGGTCGGCGATCTGGCTTTCGAGCTCCGTGATCCGCTTTTGCAGCTGCATGAAATTGTTGTTCGCTTTCAAGTCTGGATAATTTTCCGCCACGGCGAAGAACCCGCGCAGGGCCGAGGTCATGGTCTGGTCGGCCTGCGCCTTCTGGTCCATGGTGGACGCCTGCTGGTATTGGCTGCGCGCCTGCGTGATCTTGAGCAGCGTCTCGCTCTCGAAATTCATGTAGCCCCTGCAGACGTCGAGCAACTTGGAGAGCTCGTCGTGGCGCTGCTTGAGCATGATGTCGATATTCGACCACGCCTTGTCGATGTCATTCTTAAGCTCGACCAGTCCGTTAAAAATGGTGACGAGATACCAGATCATCCCGGCGCCCGCGAATACGATCGCCAGTAAAATTACGATGCTCATGACGGTTGCTCCTTCGAACGCAAGTATCCCGGATGACTACATCCCGCTCAGCCGGTCGAGCAAAAAATAAACGCACAGCAAGGTCAAGGCGGGTCCGCCCCAAATCATGAGCGTTGATTTCCAGTTCAACGCTTGTAACACATCCCGTTGACTGCGCCAGGACACAAAGAATGCTGGATTGTGGGTTCCCCGCATGAGCACGACCGGAGGATGTAAATCGAATTCTTCGGCGGCGACCTGCGTGGCGGTGCCACCGCCATTGCCGAATGCAGCCGGGGGAGCGGCGGCCGCCAAATGATCCACCCCAGCCGCGGCCCAGGCGGCGGGATTGGCGATTCCCGCCTTCGTCATGGCCGCCGCGAGTCTCTGTTGCTGGGTCATCTCGCCGGCCCGCGCGGGCGCGCTCTCACCGGAGAGTCGAACGACCTCTTGCGTTGTGGGGGCCGTCCTGGCGGGCGGCCAATCGAGGGTACCCGCGCCCAGACCCCCCAGGGGCACGGAAAACAACGAAGCAACCCCCATCCGGTGACTGGATTCGCCTCCGAGCGGAGTCGCGCTGCAGGTCACGCCGGGGTTGGCCGCCAAAGTCCCCAGAACGAAAAGCGCATTCTTCGGCTTGATGCAATATTCCTCAATTTTCAGTTTGCGGTCGCCGTCCACGCCGTGACGGGAGACAAAGGAAGCCACATTGCCGGGGATCTCGAGGCTGCCGGAGAAAATGGAATGGCTGAACTCTTCCTTGAAATCACAGTGAATGTCCAGCTCAGCGCCTTGCGGATCCACCAGGAGGCGTCCGGAGTTGTCGTCGAGGAAGAAAGGCACATGGAGGTTTTCGTCCGCGACTTTCACCCACTGGCTGTTCTTGCCGCGGTGTTGCCATTGCCAGGCCACGGTCCGGTAGTAGTAACAGCGCGCCCCGGTGATGGGAGCAGCGACGGTGTACGGACCGCATGCCAGGCCGCTCACTTCCACCAGTCCGATCGAAGCGCTGCGAATCTTGGACGACGGTGTGTTCAGGATCAGTCGCTTGCGTTGCAGCAGGCGAAATCCACGATAGAACAGGTACACGCCGGCGCCGGCGCCCGCGAGCGCCCACATCCAGCCATCGTGCCGGCTGGAGTAAATGATGATGGTCAGAACCAGGATCACGGGTGGTTTCGACACCGGGCCGCAATGCCGGCGATGGCGTCGCTCCGAGGATAAATGCAGAGAGAGCCAAGCAGCCACAAGAAAGCGGCGGCTCCGGTTTACTTCGGTAACGCCCGCCTCCCCATTGCCGAAGGGCTGCGTTTTGTGCCAGCTGCGATCTTCCGGGTGACTTTCGTAATCGCGGCGCTCCCTTCCCTGATTGCCGCCCGGGTGCGCTGCCCCTAGACTTTTCTGTGGGCTACTCCGCACACCCTTCTCCCATGACAGAAACGACCAAGCGAGTGGATCGGGCCGAGATCGCAAAGCAGATTGAGCGGGCGGAAAAGCTTCTTCAGAGAGGCAAGACCGCGGACGCTCTGGATGGATATATCCATGCTCTGGCGGCCGATCCCGGCAACGACACGGTGCGCCAGATGGCGGCCGATTTGTGCCTGTCTTTGCAGCGAATTCCCGATGCCGTGAAGCTCCTGGGGGAGCTTTTCGAAAGGCAAATGGACGCCGGCGACGCCACCCGCGCCAGTCTGACCTACAAGAAGCTCGCCCGGTTTGTAAATCCCACCTGGGAGCAGAAAGTCCGCTTTGGCCACATTCTGGAAAACTCCAATCGCAAACTGGCGATGGAAACCTACCAGAACGCCTTCGAAGAATTGACCCAGCAAGGCCGCAAGCCGGAGTCGCTGAAAGTATTAGAGCGCAGCGTGAACCTCGATCCCAGCGAACAGAATCTGCAGCGTCTCGGCGAGCTTTCCGCTGAAGTGGGCGATCACAGGTCCGCGGCGGCAGCATTCGGCCGGCTGGCGGATGCGATCAAAGCTGCCGGCGGAGACGCGGCCGAGTGGATTGAACGCGCCTACACGGAGGATTCGAGCGACAGCGGAATTGCGTTGGCCTACGGCAGGAGCCTGCTGGGGCAAAATCAGATTGGCGCCGCCATCTTTGTCCTCGAACCCCTGGCAAGTTCTCCGTCGGCGTCTTTGGAGTTTAGCGAGACCTACGCAAAAGCTTTGCTGGCAGCGAATCGGCTGACCGAGGCGGAAGTCATTCTCTGGCGACTGTTCGAAGACAATCCTGCGCGCATGGACGATGTCTCAAACTTGATTGGGATGTTCCTCGACGCCAATCAGGATGTCGAAGCCGTGGAGTTGGCCCGCAAGCTGGAGCAGTCGCAACGGCGCAAGGGAGAACGGCGCGGCTTTCTTGCCACCATGCAGGAAATTGTCGCCAAGCACAGGCAATCGCCGGAATTGCTCGAGTTTCTGAGCGAGCAGTTCAACGCGTCCAATCGCGAGACCGACTATTGTCAGACCTTGATCAAGCTCTTTGATTTGCACTACGGAATGGGGAACTTTGCCAAAGCCGCGGAATCTCTGGATCGTGCCGCTGAAGTCGACGCCTACGAGCCCGGCCATCAGAAACGGCTGGAATCGTTGCGCGGCAAAATCGACGAGAACCGCTACAAGGTGATCGCTTCGCGATTTACCAGCTTGGCGGTTTCGACGGAACCGGCGCGCAATGAAGAAAAGTCCATGGGCTCGGCTACGCTGCAGGACCTTATGCTGCAGGTTGAAATCCTGGTGCAGTACGGCATGCGCACCAAGGCCATTGAACGCCTGCAACGCATTCAAGAACTCTTTCCCCGCGAAGAAGAGCGAAACGAAAACCTGCAGCAGTTGTATATGACGGCTGGACTCACCCCGCAATATGCGAACGCTGCGCCCGTCCGGCCCGCCGCGAGCGCTCCGGCGGCGGCGGCTCCCGCTGCAGCCGCGGCCCACCCGAACGACGCCAACGACGTCGGAAGCTTCACCCGAGTCGCCGAGATCACCCGCAAGCTATATCGGCAGGGCAATGCGGATGCCGTGCTCTCAACCACCGTGAACGAAATTGGCGAGCAGTGGAAAGTAAGCCGCTGCGTGGCGGCCATGCGCAAGCCTGGCCTGACGCCGACGGCGATCAAAGAATATTGCTCCGGCACCGCAAAGCTGGGAAATGCAGCCGCGCTCGAAAAAGTTGTCGCCGCGACCCAGGACCTCGCCCTCACTCGCGGAACCCTGACCATCAGCGATGCCCAATCTGCGCCCGAATTGCAGTCCGTCTCCGAGTCCCTGGCTGAGCTGGGCGTCAGCTCACTGCTGGCCTTGCCCTTGACCGACGGGTCCGACCACGTGGGCGTTCTCCTGCTCATGAACAGCACCCCGCGAGGTTGGAATTCCAACGATGTGGTCGTACTCAAGACCATCAGCGAGCAGATTGTGATCGCGCTCAACAACGCCGGTCTGCGCCGTTTGGTGAAAAGCCTCTCCGTTACCGACGAAAAGTCAGGCTTGCTGAAACGCGCGTCCTACCTTGATCTCTTGATGGCGGAGGTGCGACGAGCCGTCCAGCAAACTACTCCCGTGACCATCCTGCTCATGCGGCTGGGGGAACGCGCCGTGATGCTGAAGGAATTCGGAGAAGCCGCGGTTGAGGCTGCCATGCAGCAAATCGGCTTACTCTTCGCCGCCAACATTCGGCAAAACGACCTGGCGTTCCGCTACGAAACAACCACGGTCGCGATCGTTCTCGGCGAGACCGGCGAAAAAGAAGCGATGATGGCCGTCGACAAGCTGCGCAAGCTCCTGGGAGACGTGCACATCGCCGACAAGCCTGCTTCCATTCCATTTGCCGCCGGGGTCGCTGAGGCGGTGGTGCGTCAGCAGTTCGATCCCGTGGATATCGTCACGGAAGTGATCAACCGCGCCGAACAGGCTCTCGATTCCGCGGTGGCTCAGGGCCCGGGCAAAGTGGTGATCCAAGGGGCTTCAATCTCCAGCGCCGCCGTGGCATAACCTTCCTAAAACATGCAAGGGGACCCGCCAGCGTGTGGCGAAAACCCCATTTCCACTGTTAGACTCACCTGTTTGGCTCTGCTGTGAAAGCCGTCCCAGGATCCCATGCTGAAGCCCGGAGAAATCGCCATCGTCAGTGGGGCGCGCACCCCCTTTGGCCGCTACTGCGGCAAGTTGAAGGACTTCACCGCGCAGGAGCTGGGCGCGATCGCGGGAAAGGCCGCGATCGAACGCGCCGGCATCGATGCCCGGGAATTCGATCACGCCGTCTTCGGAAATGCGCAACAGACATCCGGCGACGCGCTCTACGGCGCTCGCCATGTCGCCCTGCTGTCAGGATTGCCGGTTGAGACGCCCGCGCTTACGGTGAATCGCCTCTGCGGAAGCGGCATGCAGTCGATCGTCAATGCGGCCCAGATGGTTCAGCTTGGCGAAGCCGCCGTGGTGCTGGCTGGCGGCATGGAAGCGATGTCGCAGGCTCCCTTCTCGATCCGCGGACGCGACGGATTCGCGCTCGCTCCCGGTGGCAAGCTCGAGGATTCCCTGATGGTCGCTTTGCTTGACACCTACTGCGGTCTCTACATGGCAAACACGGCCGAACTCTACGGTGAGCAGCAGGGAATCACTCGCCAGATGCAGGATGAATTCGCGCTGCGCTCGCAGCAACTCGCCGACGCCGCTTACAAAGGAGGACGCCTCCAGGAAGAGCTGACTCCGGTGCCGCTCAAAAATTCCCACGGCGAAGCCAGCGGCGAGATGCTGACCGAAGACGACCATCGCCGTCCGCAAACCACCCTGGAAGGCCTGGCAAAATTAAAGACTGCGTTTGGCAAGACCGGCACGGTCACGGCCGGCAACGCCAGCGGGATCGTCGACGGAGCTTCCGCCGTTGTGGTCATGTCGCTCCAAGCCGCGCAGAAAAAAAACCTGCAGCCGCTCGGCCGCCTCCTAAGCTGGGGCGTGGCCGGTGTCGATCCCAAGATCATGGGACGTGGCCCGGTTCCGGCAACCAAGATTGCTTTGCAGAAAGCCGGTCTGACGCTCGACGATATCGATTTGATCGAAGTCAATGAGGCCTTCGCGGCGCAGTACCTTGCGGTCGAAAAAGAGCTGGGGTTGGATCGCGATAAAGTCAACGTGAATGGCGGCGCGATCGCGCTGGGACACCCGCTCGGGGCCACCGGGACGCGGCTGGTGATCACGCTGCTGTACGAGTTGCGCCGGCGGAAGAAGAAGTACGGATTGGCGTCCGCCTGCATCGGCGGCGGACAGGGCATCGCGATGGTGATCGAGAGTTTCAACTAACCCCGGAGGTCACCGAGGATCACAGAGGATTTTTTCTTCCCTCCCTGTTGCTCGGTGCCCTCCGCGGCGGGCAAGGACGGTTCATGGAGATCAGAAAAGTTGGGGTTCTCGGTTGTGGCCTGATGGGCTCTGGCATCGCGCAAGTCGCTGCCACAGCGGGATTCGATGTGACGGTGCTCGAGCTCGAGCAGAAGTATCTCGACCGGGGCTTGGCGGGGATTGAAAAATCCCTGGCCAAGTTTGCCGAAC
>Ga0193726_1001420_pt1 | contig 18946 bp, 26 predicted proteins | sample H2c1metaG_FD_144928 | JGI IMG/M metagenome (GOLD analysis project Ga0193726, IMG submission 144928) | Soil microbial communities from a riparian zone of the East river system, Colorado, United States - H2c1 | ecosystem: Environmental > Terrestrial > Soil > Riparian zone | place: USA: East River... | reverse complement strand
CAACGCGCCCGCGAGCTGCCCTTCTTCTTGCACCACTACAACTGGCATCGTCCTCATGCCAGTGTCGGCGGAAAGCCACCCATTAGCAGACTCGGCCTCTCCGAGGACAACCTGTTGAGACTCCACAGCTAGAGCAGCAGCACGATCAGGAACATCAGCACAATCGCGATGCCTTCCAAGACCCAGCGCGTTGGCGTCCCTGCTACTTCGCCAAGTCGTCGCCTCTTTGCCGACCTAAAAACAAGCGCTCCGAGGATCAGGACGAGACCGGCGAGTAGCACCCCCTTGGCTAAGGGGTCACCGTTGCCGATCCGGCTGGCCGCCCCGAAGAACGCCAGAGTGCCGAGAAGAAGGGTTACGGTTGATCCGAGATGCCAAACCTCTCGCCGTCGCAGGGTGAGCAACACAGCTGGCGATGGCGAAGCGTCACCTAGCGGTTGCGCAATTGTGCTGGGCTTATTCCGCAAAACTGGCGGCGCTCTCAATACGGGCGGCGAGGCCCGGCTCCCTGGCTTGATCCAGACGACTTCGTCCTCAGATGAGAACGACGACAAGGCTAATGCCGGTAGAGGGGGCGGGTTTCGGAACAAATCAGTGAACGCCGGCACCGTCTTTGCGTCGGCCCACCGAGCCATGCTCTCCGTCCATACCAAGTGCCTTTCGCTTGGCGCTCGGTTGATCCTAAAGGCTACTTCCTCAAAAGACATTGGGCCTACAATCTTGCCCCTGTCCCCGTAGTACCACTCAATGCTCCTGGCCACTTGATGCCTTCCCCTAGCTCACGACACTGGAGCGGCTCGCTGCGCAGACCCGCAATTACATTCTCAGACTGTGGCCCCACGTCAGGAACCGGGGGAGATGAGCCCAACGCGGGGCCGGCCGCGCTGGCGTCGGCCTCCCACGTAATTGGGACGCGAGGCGGCGTTGAATTAAGCCACGGTCTCGGTGAGCACAGCGTGCGATAATTGTGACAATACCGACCGTGCGGTTGCGGCTTCGCGCCGCCACTCCGAAACCGTGGCGCCCTTCGCCGCTTAAGCGGCCAGCAATCGCGGGACCTACTTAGCATCCCAACCGTCGCACCCTGCCGGGGTCCGCACGCCTCGGGGCGACGTCCTTACGAATGAGCGATTGGTGCAGGGCCTGTCGGTGTGTTGGTTTGGAAGGACGGACTCAAAGTCAGACCTTGTAGCGGAGACAGAGATAGTAGCCGAAACGGGCCGTCGTCAGCCAAAGTACGGCGATAGCCGCCCAGATGTGGCCCGCAATCAAAAGGCCAGCGGACGCAAGAAGCAGCGCAACGGTGGTGGCCCTGTACCCGTAGCGTGTAAGGCTCGCCAACATCGTGGCAAGGGCGGCGCTCGCCACCATCATCCAGCCAACCGCAGCGGCGATTTCTTGCTCGTCCATTCGATCAACCCCGCAACGAGCGGCTCCCCCGGCTCGGGTGCGCAGGTTGCTGGCCGCTCCAACTGTAGCAACTGTAGCAGTAGCAACGGAGCCTCTGACCCGCTCCGAGGGCCGCGCGTTTTCGGCCGTCGGTGCCCCTATGGGGTGCCTTTGTCCTTCGATCGCACATGGTAAAGTCGCAGCATGTCCAATGACCCTGAGACGACCCGTTACTACCTCCGAGCGACCGACCCCACGAACAACGAACAAATTGCATTCGAGTGCGTGGGCTTGGCGGTTGCCAATGCGAAGGCCGCAGAGTTGCGGATGGGTCGCTATAAGGATGTCATCCTGTCCTTAGCGAAGTCGTCGGAGGGCGACGAACCTACGAGTTGAAGCAAGCTCCGGGCGCCGCCTGAGGCCAAAAGAAAAAGCCCGCCACCCCGAAGGGCAGCGGGCTCCATCAACGAGGGTACGTACGCGACGTCTCTGAAGCGTCGCATCGCTGATGTGACCCAGCGACTCGATGATAGAGCCCCTTGTGGGACGCCTTGTCCACGAAAGCTTGCGCCTGTCTGGCAGCATGCGGTGGATGCTGCCAGCATGATACGACTGCCCGGAGGGGCCAATGGCCGGCGGACGCCTCCTACTTTACAGGCAACATCAGATGTTCGTACGGAGTTCCGGGCCACATGACGTAGGGCTTTTGAGGGTCGGCGGCTTTCGCGTCCCTCGGGTAGGCCTGCATCATGCCCTTGGCCTCGGCGCCCACAATCATCACGTGTGGTCCCGTCTTAACCCAGTTATTATCCGGGGCCTCTTTGGTGGCATACGGATCAGTGTTGCTCGCCCCGTTGTCCCCGTTGAGCATGTAAATGAAACCTAGTTTCTGCGGCGCAGGTCCTTTGCTCTGCCAGGCTTCCGCCCACTCCATGGCCGCCTTGTCGGCACACATGGGCGCCCCTCCCGGATCCATACAGGTCCACCCGTTGTTTCCCTGTTGGATGACCTTCATTTTGCCGTCAGCACCCATGTTCATGACCGTTGCATGCTCGAGAATACGCGCAGGGGCAGCGTCCTTCAGCTTGGTCATGAGTTCTTTATCATCCATCATTGCGTGCTGTGCATAAGCTATCGAGACGGAGCCCACGATGGACGACATGACGAACAGGATGGCTAATGTTCGTGTCATTGGATTGTCTCCTCTGTGTTTCTCCCTGGGGTAGATTCGATTAACTGTGGACCACCACTAACTTTCCGCTCTGATCGAATTAATCGTAGCGCTGCCAGTTGAGTTGCACAGTAGATGAAATAAAGGCTGGGCGCTCCTGTGAGGAACACCTGGCCTTGTGGGTGCTATTGCGGCGACCGCGGCGTCGCGGCGGGAATGATAGCCGCGGGCCTATGGAAGCGGGTCCAAAGACCCGGGAGTGCTGAACAGGAAAAGCCAAGGCGGCTATGTACTACGCTTCTTTTATAACCGGACCAAACACCTAGCTTGCCTGCGTGTGGCGGTCGCTGCTGACCTGGTTGGGCGGCTTGGGTGGCTTGAATGGCATCGCTTTTCCGGCTGCGGCCACAAGGCGGCCTATGGTCGGCCCCGGCGAGGAGATGCCTTTAAGAAGCCAGAACGTGGCGAACGCGGTCCAGAGCCCAGAGCACCGCCATCGAAAGCAGCAGGCCTGGGATTGCTGCGAACAGGGCCGCAGCAAAGGCGTTTCCAGACCGGGGCGGCGGCGGGTATTTGGGGCGGGCGCTCCACACAGAGGTTTCGTCTCTCGCCCGTCGCTCGTCACGCAGATCCGCGGCGTGCCAATACTTGGTCGATGCAGGGCCGCCCGTCGCCACGTGAACCAAATGAGTGTAAGGGAAGAATCCGAGACCGGGACACTAAACCTAGCTTCGTTTGCCTGACGTCCCGTGGGCGGGCGCGTGGGCGCAGCTTGAGCCTTAATTTCTTCCATTTTAGGGCCTATAGAGCTCCATCAAGTTCCGCCGCCAGCGCTAGACCCTGTTTCCCTGAAGTCGTACGGTCAAAATAATAAAGTGACAGAGAAACCGGTCATCTAGTCGGCGCAGTAGTCGTTCCGGTGGCGGCTAGTACATAGCGGGCGGCACATGATGCCGTGGCCGAGGGCCGCTGTAGGGCAGGGGGCGTATATGGAATGGGCGCGCATCCTGGCCTACGTGACGGGGACGGTGGACCAGGAGCTGTTGGCGCGGAACGAATATCTGGCCGCCGAGAACCGCATTCTCAAGGTGCAACTGAATGGTCGGCTGAAGCTTACGGACACCGAGCGAGGCGTGCTCGGCGAGATCGGTCATCGGCTGAGCCGCAAAGCTCTCGCCGACGTCGCGACCATAGCCAGGCCGGACACCATCCTGGGATGGTATCGCAAGCTTGTCGCCCGCAAGTTCGATGGCTCGAAGGCGCGTCGAGGCCCGGGCAGACCGAGAATCAAGCGAGAGGTCGAACAGCTGATCATTCGCATGGCCAGCGAGAACCGGGACTGGGGCTTTGACCGGATTGCGGGGGCGCTGGCCAATTTGGGGTACGAGATTTCCGACCAAACGGTTGGCAATGTTCTGCGACGCCACGGTCTGCCGCCGGCGCCGGAACGCAAGCGCACGCCTAGGTGGGCAGCCTTCATTCGAACCCACCTGGAGCTGTTAGCAGGGACCGACTTCTTCACCGCAGAAGTGCTGACACTGCGCGGGCTGGTGACCTACTACGTGCTGTTCTTCCTCCACCTCGAGAGCCGCCGGGTGGATATCGCCGGGCTCACCGTTCATCCCAATGAGCCGTGGATGAAGCAAATTGCCCGGAACGCGACCATGGAGGACTGCGGCGTGCTGCGGGACTGTCCTTATCTCCTGCACGATCGCGACACCAAGTTCACACGATCGTTCCGTGCCATCATTGCCTCAGGTCGGATTGAACCACTCGCGCTGCCGGCACGAAGCCCGTACCTGAATGCCTACGCCGAGCGCTGGGTCAGGTCGGTCAAGGAGGAATGCCTGTCCAAGGTGATCCTCTTCGGCGAGCGGTCGTTGCGGCGGGCGCTGAGCAACTATGTCGACCATTTCCATGCCGAGCGAAATCATCAGGGGAAGGGTAACGTCCTGCTGTTTTCTCGAGAAAACGATCGGCAGCGCGAGGGGCCTGTGCGGTGCCACGAGCGATTGGGCGGGCTGCTGCGCTATTACCATCGAGAGGCGGCGTGATGTCGCGTCGGCCGTTTCAGTATTTTGACCCTACGGGAGTGGGCCAGCGACTGGATCGTTGAGCGGGTGTTACGAGCTAGCACCCCACGAGTCCATAAAGCGGCCTAGCGCCAAGTCCCGATCATGTGTCGGAGGCAACGACGGCGGCGGTCCCTTTGTCTCTTCAGTCATGTTATCCTCCCCCAATGACACCGACGCCCGCGTAGCGACTTCGCACAAGGGCAAATAATTCAGAACGTCGTGCAGTTGAGGTAGGTGCCGACGTACTGGCAGTTGGTCATGCGCGGCCGATTGATCGCGTCGATCGCCTGCTGGTTTTGGAGGATGACCTGCTGTTGCTGAGCCCACTGTCCCAGGGCGCTCGCCGCCGCTTGACGCCGAGCCACCTCCGACGCATGCGCTTCATTGAGGTTTTTATTAATTGCTGATCCCACGCCAGCAATCTTGGCCTGGGTCTCGGCTGATATCGCGTCCCTCGCCGTTAGATATTCACCCCAGCTGATCTGCCGGGTTGTCAGGCGGACCAAATCTGCGTCGTACTTGGAAAAAGCTTCCGCGAGCACGGCGACCATGGCGGGGTGTATCTTGCTCGCAGTCTCAAGCCTGAGTTTTCGGCAGGGCGTGAGATAGTCCTGATGTAGTGCATAAAGCTCCTGCACTTCGGCTGGAGTGGCCTTCTCTTGATTCGCCTTCAAGGCCAAAGGTGCCGATCCATCACGCGGCCCGAGCCTGTCCCGAAGGGCTTGGTACGGGGCGCTCTGTTCGACGCGCTTGTCGCAGGTCTCAACCTCTGGGCGTCCCGTTGCGACCACCCCCTGCAGCCGCGACATTTCCTGTTGTGCCTGAGTCGCAGAGCCCCCCAGGGCCATTAGGCAATGGCAATTTGCAGAATTCTCATGCTTCCCCCAACCCGGTCGTATTGCTTACGCATATTACCACCAAACGTGGCGGCAGGGGCAACCGGCAAGGGTGAAGCGGGCCTATCACCGGACAAAGAAAAAGCCCAGACACGGCTTTGGTCACCGCCTGCAGATACGCCGAAGCCGGCTTATTGAAGCAATAGTGATCTAAAGGCAGCAATCCCGGCGAAGCGTGCGGCAACTGGTTCAGCGAGGCTTCTGCTGCAGGCGTAGACCTCTCCCTACAATCCACACCTGCACGCCGGGCGACTTCCCTGCTGCCCCCCCGCCTCAGCCAAGGTCGCCCGGCGCTCTCCGTCTTAGGTAGATCGTCCGTCGTCGCTGCTATGCTCCGATCGACCTGACCGCGGATGTACCGGCAGGTCAAAGGGCCGTCCGGGTCCAAGTTCCTGGGCGGGCCTTCGCTTGTTGGCGGGGGCTCTAATGAGTTGCGGTCGGTCAATCTGCTGCTGCCCGAACAGATCCGGACCTCGACACAATCTTAACATTGGCCGGCGCCTAGCAAGGCGCGGCCATAATCGCCCAATGGAGCCAGTACGCGGGGAAACTTCGCCCAGCAGGCGCGAGATGCACAGTGCGTTGGCCAATAAGCGGGCCGCAGACTCCCGCGCCCATACTTTGAACTCGATCATTCGGGAGCTTGGAGCGGCTGGCTTCGTTTCACGCCGAGCGCTGGCGGACCAGTTGAACCGAAGAGGGATACCGACCGCTCTTGGCGGCAGATGGCATTTAACCACCGTAGTAAGGATGCTGACGCGCCTGGGCCTGATAACGTTGGGCAACGGTAGGATGAATAATAGACTGGCACACACGCAGGCGGCGGATGAGCGAGCCAAGGCCATGGCTCCGAGAGTTTGCGCACTCAAGGCAAAGGGCCTCGTATCGGCCAGAGCCATCGCGCGGGAGCTGAACGAGCGGGGCATGCCAACGGCAAGGGGCTGCAAATGGCATCGAACCGGCGTTACCCGACTGCTGGAGCGCCTTGACAGGCTCGATCGTGACTCGCGCGGCCAACGTCGCCGCTAGGCCCGTTTTTCTGCCCGTGGAATCGATTTAGCCCTCGGCTGGTTGGTGGGTGACTCCCAGCCCCGGAAAACGCTCCAGTGAGTCAGATTTTGACTCTGGTGGCCGGTTAGGAAATGCACGCCAGCGCTCACTTACTCTTGGGATGTTTGCGCGTCATGGCTTGCGCCGGTTTTGGCAGCGACGGCGGCGGAGGCATTTCGCCGAAGCGGCCGATCGCCAGCGCATTGCCCGACACAGACAACCTGCGAACCACCTCCCATAAGTAGTCAGCAACAGCCGTAACGTTCTTTTGGTACGACTCCAATTCAACCCCGAGGTCGCGCCCCGAAAGATTGGCGGCCCTTTTGTTGCCTGTTAACTCATTGGCGACCATCGTCGGGCCGCGCTCCTCATCATGGACGAGACGATATGGCGCATGCAGGGCGTCATTTCGAGAGTTCTCGAGCGAAAGGAGTTTTTGCACGGCCCACTTAATGGCCTTCTGTATTTCGCTGTCCGCTGAAAGCGATGCCTGCGCTAGCGCCCAGAGCATTTCGCGCTGGGTTCGATCATTCTAGATGGAGTGCCAAATTGCGTAAGCTCTTTCCTCTGGCACAGGCCGAAGCAGCTGGCCAAATAACATGGCCATGATTTCGTGGACGCGCGTCCACGCCAGAGAAACATGGCCCAGCGCTTCGGCATCGCCGGTTAGTTCCATAATCTCTGTCAGCTTGGTAAGCGTCACCTCATCAAATTCTGGATCGTCGTCCATGCCCAAGCCCTCCCCCAAGCTTGGGCGCGACTCCGCCTCAACCGGTGGGCGTGGTCAAGGCCGGACACTCGCAACAATCATGGTTGTGCAGCCCTAGGCTTCATCTATTATCCCAATCAACAAGGGGGCTTGGGATGATGCTGGGGAAATGGCTTCAAATAGCCGTCGTGCTAGGCGCGCTGGCTATCGCGGGATGTGCCACGGCGACTCCTGTCATGGACGCGGGTGATGGCACGTATCTGATTTCTGCTCGAGCAGCTCCTGTCAGAGGCGGCGCCACTGGAGCGCAGACGGTCGCGTATACTGATGCGCAAAAGTTCTGCGCTCAGAAGGGCGATGGGCTGCACCCGATCGTCGTCACGACGCAGGAACGGGATATTTACCAAAGCTCTTTTGGTGGCGGGTTCAATCAGTACGGCGGCGGTGTCGGCGGATCTACGATGGCGGCGGGGGCTGTAAACTTTCGCTTCCGCTGTGGGCAATAGGCCCCGATCGCGGTTCGATCGGTTGCCCTCGGGGCAAAGAAAAAGCCCCGCGCAACGGCGGGGCTGAAGTTACTTGGGGTAGACTCAATGATGGGACGGACTGGTTTAAGGCCCAACCCGCAACGCTTGTCGCAGGTTCCCGTGTGGATCGCAACGCATGCCTAATTACAGTCACTCATGTGATTTAGCGTAGCGCCCCGCTCTGGATTGCGACCTGTTTCCCTTGCGGGCCCCTGCGCCGAGCCTAGGCGAACACATGAAGTCTGGGCATGATGTCTCAATGAAAGTACGCAGGGAAAGGTCGTCTCGCATGCTCGGAGGTCATGGTGCGTTGGCCAATAAACGGGCCGCGGATGCCCACGCTCATGGTTTGGTCTCGACTATTCGGAATCTTATGGCGGCCGGGTTCGTGTCCCAACGTGCGCTGGCGGATGAACTGAACGGAAAAGGAATTGCGACCGCCCGCGGCGGTAACTGGCATCGCACCACTGTGGCGAGGGTGCTTGCGCGCCTTGGCCTGACTACAAATGGCAGGAGCCATAATGGGCAGGCACACAAGCAAGCCGCCGAGGCGCGAGCCAAAGCCTTGGCTTCGACAATTCGGAAACTCGCGACAGCAGGCTTTGTCTCCGCCAGCGCCATCGCGCGCGAGTTGAACGAGCGAGAGATACCAGCGGCATTTGACGGCAAATGGGAGCCAACCAGCGTTAAGCGACTGCTGCAGCGCTTGGAAAGGCTCGATAGCGCCCCGAACAGCAGACACCGGCGCTAGGGCCGTTTTTCTGCCAGTGAGTCAGAATTGACTCTGGCGGCCATTTTATCCCGGCTTTGAGAAGCCGATCACCTTGGGCCGGACTTTGCGCGCTGGGCGCCTGCGAGTAGGCCGTACGGCTGAAGGGCGTGCCGTCCGGACTACCCGGGCAATTCCGAGCGCTTGATTTACTGTTCGGAGCACATGCGCGACGCCGTAACGCCGGGCGACGAGTAGGCCGACGATTCCGATCGCCGCCAGCAAGACTAGCATGGTCGGATCTGATTTTGCTTGTGTCACCCGCTTCGTCATGTGGACGACTACGCGGAGCGACCAGGGAGGTTGCAGGCTGCCGGCCAAGTGTCCCAGCTTCGCCTAGACTACCCTGGCCATTAGTCCTGTCAGGGCGAACGTAAGGTTTCAGAGATATCACCCGAAGCGAGCCGCCCCCGTCAAGCTGCTTCGTTCATCTCAAGCTTAATTCGATGTACCGTTCCGACGCCGAGACCAAGCTCTTTCGCCACCTTGATGATGCCTTTCCCCGAACGCAGCGCTTTGCGCGCGGCGGTCTTCGCGGCTTCACCAATCCTTGGCCGCCCGAGGGTCGTGCCGTTCGCCTTGGCTCGCTTCAGACCCGCCATCACGCGCTCGCGGACCATCGCCCTCTCGAACTCAGCGAATACGCCCATCATCTGGAACATGGCCTTACCGGCGGGTGTGGAAGTGTCGAGTCCTTGCTGGTGCAGGTACAAGCCGACGCCCTTGGCGTGGAGTTCGCCCAATGTGCCGAGCAAGTCCTGCAAAGAGCGTCCGAGGCGGTCCACCGACCATGCCGCCACAAGATCAAACTCCTTGCGGGCGACGCCTTGTAGGAGGGCGTCGAGGCCGGGGCGCTGGTCTCTGCCTTTGGCGCCTGAGTACCCGGCATCCTTGAAAAGGCGAACTACTTCCCAGCCATGCCGCTCGCCAGCTTCCTCTAGCTCGCGCTTTTGGTTTTCAACCGTCTGACCGGTCGTCGAGACCCGAAGATAGATCGCGACTCGCTTGGCCTTTCCCACTATGCGCTCCTTGTGCCTCAGGTTAGCGGATTATGAGTCGTTTCGTACAATAAACCAATGTTTAACGAATAGATATAAACAAGCGCAAAAGCCGCAGAAATCTTGGCTCACACGCGAGCAAAATCAGCGGGGTTTTTTGTATGGGGCGCCTGCACCGCAGAGGGCAGCCCAGGCTAGCACTACTTTGGCACTTTATGCTGGGCGGTATGCGCAAGGAGCATGTCACAGTGCGGGCATCGTAGGGGTTGAGGCTGCGAACAGAGGTCAAGAATCGCTTGCCTGATGGCCGGCATGCTCGGTTGAGGCGGCGGCCCCGAGACTCTTTTTTTTCCGTCCCGCTGCTTTGAGGCGGCGGGATTGGAGGAAGGCAAAAGCGATCATGGACATGAGGCAATGTCGGTGCAGGCCGATCCAGGAACGCCCTTCGAAGTGATCGAGACCGAGTTCTTCCTTGAGTTGCTGGTGGGCCTGTTCGCATATCCAGCGTGCCTTGATGGCGCCGGCCAGCTTTTTGATAGGCGTGTCGGCCGGGAGGTTGGCGAGATAGTATTTACGCTCGCCGGTTGAGCGATGCTCGCCGATGAGCCAGACTTCCTCGCCGGGCAGATGCTGGGCTCCCAGGTCATGAATGCGTTGGGTCGGTCCGTCGGCGACACGCACGCGCAGGGCTGCAAAGCGGGCCGACAACCGTCCCTTGGTGCCGCGCCGCCAACTCACAGCCTGCCATTTTGCCGTCGCGAGCATGGCCTGCGCGCCGATCGAGATCACATCGGGGATGTGCCGCTTGCGAGGGCGTCCACGCCCGGCAACGGGAAAGACCATGGTCACATCGGCGGGATAGACCTTCCGCTTGTACGGAATGCCGACGGCCCATGTGAGGCCGCGATCACTCAGCCCCTGCCGGAACGGGGCGGAGAGCCCGTAACCGGCGTCTGCCAGCACGCAGCCGAAGCCGACCCCGGCGGAGCGGATCCGATCGATCTCAGCCAACGCGATCTCGGGCTTGGTCCGGTAATCCCGGTAATCGTGCGGCACGCCGACACGATCGAGCCGGGTGGCGTTGCTGATCCAGCTCTCGGGCAGGAACAGCTGCAACCCGACCATCACGGGTACCTCGCGTGATGCCAGCGTTAGCGACACCAGGGTCTGGCAGTTGGCGTTCTTGCCCAACGCCGAGGCGTATTGGGGTGCCACACCCACCGAATGCGTCCCCTTCTTAGGCAAGGACGTGTCGTCAATGATCAGCCAGGCATCGTCCCCGCCGACCATATGATCCGCTTCGGCCAGAAGGGCTGTCTCCAATGGTGCAGCATCCCAAACGCCTCTCGCCATGAAATGGTGCAGCTGGTCGTAGCTCGCATCCCCAGTCCGTGCCGCCATGGGTTGAACACTCTTGCGGTCCCCAGGGCCGATAAGGCCAGCAATATAGGCTGGACACATCCGAGCTCGCGTCTTGTGCCGCAGTGCCACGAGAAACGGCGCAAGCCAGCACTCAAGATCGTCCCGCCAATCCCCATCCATCGCCAGCCTCCACAAAAGCTGGCTCCCTATGAATCACCGGAACCCTCACTTGGGAATCCCTAAATTACAAATCTGCCAAAGTAGTGCTAGGCCCAAGTGCCTTGGCGTCCCGCGACGCTCTGATTTTGAGCTTCTTCATACGGCCGCCAACGAGGCCGAACTGGGAAGGTCCGCTCCGCAACGAGCTTGTATTCCGCCGCAGGGTGATGACCGCGACTTCGCCCCGCGTGTTGAAGCGTACCGGCAGGTCCGAAACACCCAGTCCGCAGCTCGTGTAGCCGATCATATGGCCCTGGCGCCACAGACCGCTCGCGGCGTGCTTGAATCGCTTGAGGTGGGTGATGATGGGCCGGCCGCCCGGCAGGCAGATCTGGCCGCCATGCGTATGGCCACAGAGATAAAGCGAGTACCCTGTCTCATCGGCGTCGTCGGCAACCTCGGGCGAATGAACCAGGGCGATGCGGAATTCGCCGGCATGAGTGTCCAGCGCAGTGCGCGCTGACTCAGTATAGAAGCAATTGACGTCGTCCAGCCCGGTGACGCGCAGGCTGTCGCCTTCGTGTCGCACGATGAGCGAGCGGTTGATGAGGACATCGAAACCCACGCGCTCCAGGGCCCCCACCATTTCGACGGGGTCGTGGTTACCCAGCACCGCCAAGCGCGGTCCGCGCACAGAAACTCCGGCCAGCGCTTCCTTCAGCAACCCTGCCGATCGCTCGACCGGCGCACGGTCATCACCGCGGATGTCGCCGGTCAAGGTGAGCATGTCGACCTTGAGGCCAACCAGCAGCGCTCGCGCCGCGTCAACGAGCTCGGGTAGCCGGTCGAGATGCGGATCACTGACATGCAGGATGCGATAGCCATCGAGTGGCGCCGGCAGATCCGGGAAGGCGAGATCGAACTGGATCAATTTTATGTCGAGAGCATTTCGGCGCCCCCATCCGTAAAATGGCGTGAGCCTGATCGACCTCTTGAAAAGGGCCATCAAGATTTTGAACGGCAGCTTGCGCCATCGGCTGCGCCGGCCGGCGCGGTTGACCCAGTGCCTGCTGCCTTCGAGGGCTCGCCGCTGCGCGATCCAACTTTCCATCGCTCAACATACGCACCGGAAGTCGCGTCGGATATTGCATCAATGACGCGGCTCCAGTGGGTGATGGACGTGGTCAAGGCCGGAGCCGGCGCCGTGAACTTTCGCTTCCGGTGTGGGCAGTAATTCAGCCTGGTCAGCGTAGACGCGCAAGCAGGCGTGCAACGGTGGTGGGGTGCCACGCTCCGCCCCGCGCTGTGCGCACCTGTCGCTTGCGCAATTCATCTGCGATGGCACGCGGTAGGACGATGCCGGAGGCTTTGAGCTCTGCAATGATTGGTGCGATTCCGTAGGCGTAAAGGTCCGCGGCCCGCCTATTTGCCGATGCGCCGTGTCTCCCACGCTTCCGGGGCAGGCCATCTCCTTTTAGTCATTAGCGCTACAAGGAGAGCGCAGCACACACGAGCAGCAGCACACCTGCCGCCGTCATCAGCATCCACACTAATTGTTGCCAACTTCTCGGCCTAGACCCGTCGATGTAAGCCACGGCACTTCCTTCCCAGATCCCACCTTGGGAGCTTAAGGCGTAACGCCGCAGGTTTGCCGGTTCTAATTTTGTGACTTTGTTGAGCACCTGGAAAACGACTGCCGGCGGGGCGTTACTATCTTCTCTGCCAGGAGCGGAATGACAGGAGCCCGTTGCGCCTGGCGAGGGACGACAACAGGAACAGCCACACACCAGAAACCGCGGTCGGAGCACGTCTTATGGGACGGCCATCCCGACGTTCAACGCGGGTTGCTCCTATGTCTGCCCAGCCGGCCCGGGAGCGGTCCCTGTTGCCGGCTATTCTCCAGATGCCGACTTGCGGCTTGTGGGGTTCATCGGCCTCGGCGTGGCCAACTTGGCCCGATCCCATTCCAAGGATGTCGCGTAGCGCGTCATCTCGATGCTTTATCGCTTGCGCAATGGCAGACCGATTGTCGGCTTTGAATAGCTCCATGAGCTTGCTCCCTTTTGACTGGGGCAAGAGGACTCATAGGCGCTTTGTGCGGTCTCAGATGTTCAGATTGGAACAGTGCCGCGGCTAGAAGTGCGGCCATGATTGCCCAATGGAACTAGACGGGAAAACCTCGTCCCGCAGGCGAGGAATACGCGGCGGGGCAGCGGCCAAAAGGGCCGCAAACTCCCGCGCCCCTGCTTTGGTCCCGACCGTTCGTAAGCTGAAGAGGAAGGACTTCATTTCGCAACGGGCACTGGCGGATGAGTTGAATCGAAAGGGGATACCGGCGCCCCGTGGCGGCAGATGGCATCTAACCACCGTAGTAAGGACGCTGACGCGCCTGGGCCTGATCAGGGTGGGCAAGGGCAGGAGCAACCAAAGACTGGCAGTCAAGAAGGCCGCAGATGCACGGGCCAGAGCACTAGCTTCGACAGTTCGAAAGCTTCGGAAAGCGGGCTTCGTCTCCGTGAGTGGCCATCACGCGCGAGTTGAACAAACGACAGGTGCCGACGGCACGGGGCGGCAAATGGCATCGAAACAGCATTAGCCAACTGCTGCAGCGCCTGCAGAAGCTGGAGCCTTAGCTGACATCGACGCTAGAGCCTTTTTTCTGCTCGTGGAATCGATTTAGCCCTCGGCTGGTAGGTGGCTGACTCCCAACCCGAGAAAACGCTCCAGCGAGTCAGATTTTGACTCTGGCGCGCCGTCTGTCCTAGCCTCCTCGCAACGCATCCGCGGCCGTGGTGAGGATCAGACCCGTCCGTGAGGTGAAGGTCTCGGGAGGGACCGTTCGATGCTTCAACAGCTCGCCCTGGCAGGCGTTGTCCTGTTCGCCGTCGTGGCTCTGGCTTCCATTGCGGCGGCGACTCTATCAGTCTTCATTTTCCCCAGCTGACGCCCTGGTGGTGTCCCTGCGCGTAGAGGGTAGCGCATGTACAGAGTCTGGTACTGGGCAACGATCGATCGCGAGAGCGATGGCCGCTTTATCGCTAGCATTCCCGACCTTGAGGACCTAGCCGCGTACGGCCTCACCGACAAGGACGCGGCGGCTCATGTCACCGTGCTGGCGAGCCAACGTGTGCGGGCTGCGGTGGACGATGGCCAACCCGTTCCGTCGCGGCGTCACTTCTCCGAAATGCCCAGTCAGATCCGATCCAAGAAGGTCGGCCGGGCAATCATCCCGGTGGAAGTCGGGCGCCGCGAAGCGTGGCCAACGCCGCCCTGTCACATGTCGCCTTGAGAATGGCTGCCCGCCATGGAGCAGCCTTCCGCTGGAAAGACAGGTCGACCGCTTGCCGATCGAAGTCAGGGCCGGCGGCGGGGTGGAAGTCGAGGTGCATTGGCCCACATGCATGCCGCTAACCTGCGTGCCTGGGCGTTGTTAGCCGTGATTCAGGAGATCAGAGCGGCTGGCTTTATCAGCTACAACGCTGTGGCGAGGGAACTAAACCGACGAAGAGTGCCAACCCATCGTGGCGGGAGGCAATGGTATCCCACCACGGTCAGCAGGCTGCTGGTACGTCTGTCGAAGATGAAGCCCTGATCTGTTCGGCGCCGGACGCTCGCGACTCCGCCTCACCCGAAGAAGGCCGTCAAGAACAAGGAGCACACGAAAAGGTCGATTCACAAAAGCAATCGCAACCAGCAAAATGGGGCGTGTCCGAGACTACCTTCACGATTCGCTTTGACGGTCCGATCTTTGAGGGCGGCCACAAGATGGCCGTCGAGGATTTTGCGCCGTCCGTTCTCGCATTTTCCCAACTGGTGAAGCGGGCTAACACGCTTTTCAACGGAGACCGCGCCACTGTTCGAGCGATGATCGACGTGGACGTGGATCAGCATTGCTTCCAGTTCGACTTCCAGATCATTCAATCTGTCTGGGATCAGGCTAGGGCACTCTTGACAGATCACAATGTTAAGTCCGCCACGGATATCGCACAGGCGATAATCGGGACGGCGACAGTTGGGGTTGGGTTGCTCGTTGCGCTCAAGAAGCTTCGCGGAAAGCCGCCGGCCGCTACGCAAGTGGTGATGCGCGATGGAGGAAACTTCACGCAAATTAATGTGACCGGCGGGGATTCATTTTTGGTGCCGCCAGATGCGCTCAAGCTTCTGCGTGACCCTGAATCGCTGAAACAAGCGAAGAAGGCCGTGGAGCCTGCGGCGAAGCCTGGGTATGACAAAGTGGAATTTGAAGAGGATGGAGAAGTTGTCGAGACCGTGAGCAACGAAGAGGCTCGGCTCATTCAGGATATGCCCATCCCGACCGCAACCGCGGCCCAAACTATTCCTACTTCCACGATTCGCGCGACAGTTGGCGTGCGCAAGGCTGGCTATATGGGAAAGGGCAAGTGGACAATTCAGTATGACCGGGCCCGCGAAATGACCATCGCCGACGAGGCGTGGCTCGCTGATTTTCAAGTCAATCAAGTGCAGGCTCCCCCCGGCTATCTGTTGGACGTCGATATGGTTCTATCGCCAATTATTGTAGACGAGCGCGGCGAACCTATCGAGCCTCCCGAGTATACAATCACGAAAGTGCACGATGTCATTCGACCGCCAGAAACTCCTGACATGCTCGCCTAGAAATCTACTATCGAGCGCAGCAGCCCCCAGCTTCCTATTCCCCCAGCGAAGGGGCTTCGGGCCGCTTGTCAGGCCGCCGCTAAATGCCCACAGGCCGACTCTGCGTACTATGGCACTCACGACATGTGTTGCTATAGGCCTTCCCAGCACGACGCAGCGACCAAGTACTTGGCAAGCCTCGTGTAACGTTCGGGCGCAATAATCCCTCGCCTTGCCAAAGAGTCCTGGAGCCCCCGCAGAGTGAGATCCACATGGTGCCGTTTCTGGTCGATATCGGCGATTCGCGCCGAGCACTCATCGGCTGCCTCGTTCGTCAGGCAAGTCGGCACGAAGCGTGATTTCAGGCTGGTTTGATCGGCTCTGAAAACGCCGATGCAATAGGCAGCGAAATGCTCGCTATCATGTGCCTGCTCTTCAACCGCCAGAGTTTCCCTACTCCCGGCCCCAGCCGCGGCCACGGCGAGGGCGCAAAGAGCCGCTCCCGCGAGGATGGTGTTTGCTATCATCTTGAAGCTTTCCCCCGCGCCTACAGCCCCAGCTCGACCAGCCGGCGCATGGCTCCCCTAGCGGCCAATATTCATACCTTCGGCCGCCGCTTCAAGCCTGCTTCGATCAAACGGCGCACCGCCTCGCTACGGGTGATGCCTGCCTTGTTCGCATAGGCATCCAAACCAAAAGCCAAGCTGGGCGGAATGCGACCCGCGACTAGAACGTCCTGGCCGCCCGGCTTGGGAGGTCGCCCGCGCCCACGTTTTTTTTCGTTAACAACTATTGACCGTGCCATAATTATTGATAACATCAAAAGCGGGCCATGGGAAGGCTGTCACCTATCCCATGGCCCTGACCACCAACTCGGACTTGTCAGGAGATCCAAATCGATGGCTAAGAACAATCGTACTACGCCAACGCCTCGCCGCGCGACTGCGGCGAAGGCCACAAATGAGCCGTTGCTGCCACTGTGGCGACGGACGAGGGAAACGTATACTCAGTTCGCTCGCGTCGACACGCTTGACGACGAGTTGCGGGCGCCGTTGCGTAGGCACCACCCGCCCGCGCCCGCGGAAATCCTTATAGAATTCGCGACCGGCTTGAAGGTGCCGGCGCCCGACTTCGACCTGCGTCGATATGCGGATGAAACCAAGCAGAAATTCGGCGCGAGGTCGGCCGAATACAGAACCGCCTGCCATCGCGTCAACTTTTGCGAGGAATGGAAGAAGGCGTGCCGCGCCGTCGACGAGAAGCAAGGCGCGCTGAAGTACGAGAAGGAACGCGACGCCGCGCAGAGGGCCTTTGACAGCGCCTTCGCTGCCTTCGACAAGGTGAAGCCGACCACCACGCTTGGCTTGTTCCTGACGCTGCTGCATGGCGACGAATGCGACAACTTTGCCGACGAGCACCCCGCCGCGGTCGATGCCATCATTGGCCAACTGCAGGCCGCGAACGTTCCGCTACGCTCGCTCGCCAAGGCGAAGAAAGGGGGTGCGAAGTGACCCGCGCCCCAATGCGCCGCGCCTTTCTGGCCGGCTCGCTCGCCGTTCCCGTCGCCGCTCTGCCGGCATCACCTGTCGATCGCGTCAAGGATGCGGGTGCCGTTCTGGCCGACGCCATGCAGGCCCGCCACGGCGGCCAGTGGCATACCATCATTGACCTCGACGTGGGCTTTGCGCTCACTGTCGAGAAAAAGAGAACCGCCCCAGCGCGCGAAGTTGTGGCGTCGAAAGGGGGTGCGGCGTGAGCGCCCCTCGCAAGGGCCGCAACGTATGGGCCGAGCGCAGCGCCGAGATGGAGCGCAGCATACAGCGCGACACATGCGGGCTAGGCCATTGGCGTGAGCCTGCAGGCTGGGGCTCGGAAGCCTTCTCGCACACCGTGACGATGGTTGCCGATCTCATGGGCCATGTGGGCGGCTGGCAGATCTACAACAGCGGCGTGACCGTCGCCCTGGACGTGCATCCGATCGAGTGGCCGTTCACGCGCGGCGTTCCCTACGTCTGGTGCAAGGCTGCCCACGACCGCAACGGCAACAGCGGCGTCTATCCTACGGCGCCATTGTTCGGCCGGTTCTTGTCGCAGACATCGCGCGGCCCCCGCGTTCTTTCGGCAAGGGCAAAGTCTGCAGTGGTCGGCGCGGATTACGTCTACTGCTTCCGCGCTGTCGGCAGGGTCGGATACGGCGACGAGCGCTTCACCCGTTCGGAAATCCCCGTCCCCATCCCGAGCAAAGCCGAGCGCATCGACGGCCCTGCCGCTTTCGACCTGCTGCAGAACGCGGCCAAGCAACTCGACCGGCTTTTAGAGAACATGGCCGATGTTGCGGACATGGCAGGCGAGTTGATCGAAGCGGGCGAGAAAGCGGACGCGGAGACAGTACACCGCCGCCGGGAACGCTGCGAGGCTCGCGCTTATAGGGCACTGCAGCCAATCCTAAACGCTGCGATCCGGCAGAGCGGGCAAGTAGGTACCGAGCTGGCCGATTACCTCAAGGACTCGCCGTCGCTGGCCTATTGGCTCAAGCGTTGGCAGGCGGACACTCCCTGATGGCCCCGCTCATGACTTCGGCCGGGGTGGCGCTGATATGGCCCGCCCTGGCGCGCTCGACCCTAACGGGCTATCGCGTGCCTTCGCCGCACTGATCGTCGCGTGTGTCGTGGCCGCGCTTCCGCGCCAATGGCGGCACGCTGGGACGGCTGCCCTTGTCGTGGCGCTCGTGTTCTTCGCACTGCGATAGATACCCCACAGCCCAACTCGCCCCGGTCTCAGTGCCGGGGCTTTTCTTTGCTCCACAGGTGGTCATTAGCGCGTTCGGAGTGTTTGCGTATTATGAAACTAACCTCCACCAAGTGGCGTTATGAAAAGCTAGGGAGCGTTGACGTAAGTCACAGAGCAAAGAATGCCAGCTGCGGCCCCCATGGTGATGTCAGTATTGGATGAGGTCGAATCTGGCCTCGTCGTGCTGGACAAGGACTTCCAGGCTCAGTTCATCAACCGTGCCTTCTATCAAATGTGGGAATTGCCCAAGCTGTCTGATGGAAGCATTTACAACTTTGCGGACATCGTCGAGCACGGGCGCCGAACTGGCCTCTACATCACCGCCCCTGGCTCTGTTCAGGACTACGTCCGCCAGCGCAAAGGTCGGCTTCGTCTGAGCGATGGCCGCATCCTGAAGTTTGGGTGCAAAGCGTTACCAGACGGCGGCCGCTTGATGA
>Ga0193726_1001419_pt1 | contig 18954 bp, 18 predicted proteins | sample H2c1metaG_FD_144928 | JGI IMG/M metagenome (GOLD analysis project Ga0193726, IMG submission 144928) | Soil microbial communities from a riparian zone of the East river system, Colorado, United States - H2c1 | ecosystem: Environmental > Terrestrial > Soil > Riparian zone | place: USA: East River... | reverse complement strand
AATTGGGCTCATCTCTCCCATAATGCACCTGCTTTCTAAAGTTGCCGGCCCGCGCCCAAGCGCAAGCACCCATGATTTCCAGCCCTAATTATAACACGCCCAGCGCCAGTGGAACGCAACGCCCTTCATTGGTCTGGCATCGTGCTCTATATCACAATACGCTCGTCACCGTCGCGCCGCGTGACCCCGGATCGATCCAGATATTCCAACAAGGGGATAGCATATTTCCGACTGACCCCGGCCAATTCCTTGAACGCCGGCACGCTCAACCGAGAATTGTTCTGCAGTTTTCGCTGGGCAACTTTGCCGCGTAGATCTGCCATTGCGCTTGCGTGGAAAATGATTCCGTCCGCTACCTTTAGTAAAACCCCTTCGCGCAGAAGAAGTTGTAGGACGGTTTGCGCACGCGTTTTGTCGAGTCCGAGCTTCGCGAAAACTTCTGCGGGCGAAGGCGACGAAAGTCCAGACTGCGCGTACGCAGTTTCTATTCCCGAGCGAATGCGCGCGTCTTCTGCGTCGAGTTGCACCTTACGTCCAGCCAGCTTTACTGCGTCAGCGGTGACGGCCACTTCTCCCGCGGCTGCACGTTGCGCCAGCGCGGCATTAAATATTTCCGGTCCGGCATCGCCACAAGCTCGGACGCGAAGATCCTCCCTAGAAATTCCTTCTGCCAACGGCTTTTCCTTGTGAAATTTGCTGACTGCATCGAGCAGTCGTAACGCGCAAGCGTCGACGCGATTCGCTGAAGCTAGAAAGACGGGCGCGCGGCTGAGAATTCGCGCCGATTTTTTCTGAACGAGCGTCTCAGCAAGTGCGAGCGCTTCAACTTCCGGCCAAGCCGTGCGCGAAACTACATCGCGGAGCAAAAGCCCCTTGGGAGCCGATTCGAGAATCGCCGCCAATATTTCTTGCTTATCGCCCCGAGAGAGAATTTCAAGGAGACGCGCCGCTTCTGCATCGCGAACTTTTTTTCGGCGTACGGTCTGCAACACAACTCCTCCGCCGATCGTCACGACTGGAGAAAATCGCCGCATGATAAACCGATCGCCCGGCAACAGAAATATTTCGTCCTGAAATACAAAGTGGGCAAACGCGGAATTGCCGGGCGCGAGCAGCGATCCTTCCATCAGAATTACTTGCGCTACTGTTGAGGCGGTCCCTTGATGAAAATGTACGCGCGCGCGATTCTTCAACGGTGGTGCGGAATCGAGCAAAGTAATCTCCGCGTCCATGTGCTTCGTTGCGGAGAACATTCCGGGCACAGTCAAAACCATTCCGCGCTGCAATTCGCTTACTTCGATATTTGCGAGATTCGCCGCAGTGCGTTGACCGGCCGTTGCGCGCTGAACCGCGCTCCCGCCGGAATGCAGCCCCCGCACGCGCAGCTTTCGTCGGCCTGGATGCAATTCCACTTCATCTTCCACGCTAACGCGGCCTGAAATCAGCGTGCCCGTCACGACTGTTCCGAAGCCTTTCACCGCGAATGCGCGATCAATCGGCAGGCGAAAATAATTTCGCGCATCGCGCTGCGGCACTTGGGCCGCAACGTTCGCCAGCGCCGCGCGAAGTTCGGCAATGCCTGCGCCGGTTTTCGCGCTCACAGGAATAATCGGTGCGCTTTGTAGGAATGATCCGCGCACGAATTTTTCAACGTCCGATCGCGCGGAATCGAGCGCTTCAGCGGAAACCAGATCCGATTTGGTGAGCACGACAATTCCGCGCGGAATCTCAAGCAGGCGGCAGATATCAAAATGTTCGCGCGTTTGCGGCTTCACGCGTTCATCGGCGGCAATTACGAGCAGAACCAAATCAATTCCGCCCGCGCCGGCCAGCATATTGCGCACAAATTTTTCGTGGCCGGGCACGTCTACAAATCCGAAACGGGAATTTTCTAAATCAAGAAATGCGAAACCCAAATCGATAGTGATGCCGCGGCGTTGCTCTTCTTCCAGACGATCCGGATTTGTGCCAGTTAACGCCTGTACTAGCGCCGATTTTCCGTGATCGATGTGTCCGGCGGTACCGACGATGATGTGTTTTACATCCTGGATGGGAGTTGGCGTGGAAAGTGGCTTGGAACTTGGCATAGCAATTAGATGATTGAGGAATGCTAACGAACGAATGAGGGAGCGTCAAACTACGAAGTGTTACTTGCCGGAAGCTTTCATCTCCGCTTCGGCTTCAGAAACTTCATCCAGAATTGCACGCGCAGCCGCAACGGGATCCGGCGCCGCATTAATCGGGCGCCCAACAATTATATAAGTCGCGCCCGCGCGAATCGCACCGCCCGGAGTCGCGATCCGCGATTGGTCATCTTGCTTCCGTTTGGAAGCATTTTTTCCGCCGGCAACTTTCGTATCCGGACGAATTCCGCCGAGCGCCAGAATAAAATCTTTCCCCATCGCGCGTCGCAAAGCTTTCACTTCGTGGGCTGACGCGACCAATCCATCCAGCCCGGCTTTCTTCGCCAGTTTTGCCAGTGCCATCACGCGGGTCGACGGCGTGCCGGAAATTCCGACACCGCTCATCTGTTTTCGATCCATGCTCGTGAGAATTGTGACGCCCAGAAGTTTCGGTGGATTCGGAATCGCGGCAATCGTTCGCGCGGCTTGCTGCATCATTTCAAATCCGCCGAGCGTATGAATGTTCACCAGCTTAATTCCCGGATGCGAAGCCGCCGCGCGCAGCGCTCCATTCACAGTATTTGGAATGTCGTGGTATTTCAAATCGAGGAAAATTCCGGTGCCCAGCGAAGCGATCTTCCGAACAGCCTCTGGGCCGGCGGCCGTAAAAAGTTGTTTGCCAATTTTGAAGAGGCCGACCAGCCCAACTAATTTTTCAGCAAATGCAAAAGCCTCGTCGAGCGTTTCAAAGTCCAGGGCAACGATCAGTCGCCGCGAGGCTGGGTGGATCACTGTGTTAGTTGAGCTCCGTGAGGCAATTGTAGCAGTTCCATGCGCAGGCGGGCCACTCCGCGATTGATAATTCCCAACCGCTCGGCCACCTGATAGGAAACGTCCAGCTCCCGGCCTTTCACGTAAGGGCCGCGGTCATTAATACGGACCACCGCGCTTCGGCCTGTCCGGGTATTGATCAGCCGAACCATCGAACCGAAGGGCAGGTTCGCGTGGGCGGCCGTCGACGCCGTCATGTCGTAAAGTTCTCCGCTCGCCGTCGTCCGACCCTCGAAAGTCGGTCCGTACCAGCTTGCGTCTCCAAACCACACTTTAAGAGGACGTGCGGTCTGGGTCGGTTTGGCTACCAGTGGAGCTTCCAGCGATGGCGCTAGCGCCATGAAGAGCAGGAGGCACGGGAGCAATCCGGTCAGTACGATGAGTTGTCGTCTCATAGTGTGTTATTTTAGCAACACTCGGAGCACTTACTATAGTACGTCCCTCCCAGTGGTACAAGTACTTTCGGACTTAAACTTACCACGTATCTCGTTGATATTAAACATGTTAGCTGATTTACACAGCTTTTCGAGGTCGTCCACGATCTCACAAGATACGCTCGGGTCGGCAAAGTGGGCAGTTCCGACTTGCACCGCAGTAGCACCTACGGACAGGTATTCCATCACGTCCTCTCCGGTTTCGATGCCGCCCAAGGCCAAAATGGGTCGCTGAACCGAGCCCGCCGCTTCGTAAACCAAACGCATGGTGATTGGCTTTATCCCTGGGCCGGATAGTCCTCCGGACGCCCTGCCGAGCCGGGAACGTCCGGTCCGAAAGTCCACGGACATGGCCGGGTAGGTATTGGCGACGGTTAAAGCGTCCGCCCCTGCTGATTCGGCTGCCCGAGCGATAGCCTTAATGTCGGTTACGTTGGGAGATAGTTTGGCCCAGAGGGGTCGTTTTGTAACTTGTCGGGCGGCCGACACGACTTGGGAGGTAAGCCCCGGATCCGTCCCAAAGTAGGAACCGCCTGCGTCGGTATTCGGGCAGGAGATGTTCAGCTCGTAGGCCGCGATCCCTTCGGCGTCGTCCAGAATGCGAATTACTTCGGCATATTCGCGGATGGTGTGTCCGAAGACGTTGGCAACGATTGCCGTGCTGAACTTTCTAAGCTCGGGCATTTTGTCGCGCACGAAAGCTCGCACACCAATATTCTGCAAACCAATCGCGTTGATCATTCCACCCGCAGTTTCAACAATTCGTGGAGGGGGCGCGCCTTCGAGCGGCTCGAGAGAAAGCCCCTTCACGACAATTCCGCCAAGGCGATTGAGATCTACAAGGTGGGCAAACTCAATTCCGTATCCGAAGGTACCGCTGGCAGCTAGAACGGGGTTAGCGAGGCGCAACGCGCCGACTTGGACGCTCAGGTCGACAGAACCCGTTGATTTCATCCGGGCGTAGTTTAACACGCGAGCGCACAGAATGTTTTCTGGCACTGTGGAAAAGCTTTGGCGAACAATTTATTTTTAGAAGCTCAGTGCGGATTTGTCGCGACGGCGTCCGTTAACAAATGTCCGTCAACGCGCGCTAAGGTTATTCCGCAGAGATACGCAAGCGTTGGCGCGATATCCGCGGATGAAGCATTCGACAGAAATACTCCGGGATGAATTCCGAAGCCATAGAAAATTAGCGGCACGCGCTGATCGTAGGAATTCGCGCTGCCATGCGTAGTTCCGCCTGTCACTGCATCGCCGAAAATCCAATATGGTTTTAGCGCGACGATTAGATCACCGCTACGCCCTGGCACATAACTTAGTGACGCTGCGCGCAAAATCGGATCCGGAGTTTGCGGCAGAGGATGCAATTCCTCTGGGCGAAAAACTCGCGCAACTCCCGGAGTAGCTGCGAGTTCGCGGATAATTGCTTCGAGCGTCTCCGGCTTCTTCCGAAGTTTTTCGTAAGCAGCGGCAGTGAACGAAAGATCGCCGTCCGTCATCGCGCCCACAGCGCTTGCGTCGCCAATCGATTCTCCGGTTAACTGATTGACGCGTTGTCGAATCGCGCGGGTCGAAAGTCTTCCGCCGCCCAAACCGTCACTCTGCGCCTGCTCAGGCATCGGAGCAACGCCATGATCCGCGCTGAACGCCACAACATAATTTCCGCGGCCGACTTTCGCATCAAGGTGAGCAAGCAATTCGCCGAGATCCTTATCCAGTCGCACAAGGATGTCCTGCACTTCATGGCTGTGCGGGCCTAGTCCGTGACCGACGTGATCCAGCGCAGAAAAACTTACCCCAAGAAAATCAGTGGACGCACCTTGGCCGAGCTTCAAATAATCAACGGCGGCTGCGGCCATGTTCGCCAAATATGCGTCAGAAAACGGACTGGCTTCCCATTGCGCTTGAAACGCTGGCCCGGGCGCGGTATCAGTTGGCAAACCGCGCAGTGGATACGGGAAAGAAGTTGTCCACCCGGCGGGCGGATGCCGCTGAACCGGTGGATCGTTATAAAGGTATGCCGATTCCGGCAAGGAAGGCGTCCACGTTTTTCCGTAGTCGGCGGAATTCGGATGGGCTTTCACATATTGATCTAGAAATTCCGGCACTGACGCGCCGTAAAATGACGACGTCGCCCACGCACCGGTTCTTTCGTCATGCCATGCGACCGCATCTCCGCGATGGCCCGCAAGTGTTACCGCCGCGCGCGCCTTCAAGGAAAACGCAACTACACGCGTTCCTCCACCGGATTGCTCTCGCAGAGCGTCAGAAAAAGTGTCCACGCGAAGCCGCGCGGGTGAATCAGCGCCTGAAGTTTCTCCGCCGATGCCGATATTTTTGAAATGCGGATCCGAAGTGCACGTCACATTTTTCGCGCCACCTTCTTCGTCGCGCTCATACCAACTATTTCCCACAACACCGCTCGTCACAGGAAAAGCGCCGGTGGAAATTGTGGTGTGGCCCACGCACGTCACAGTTGTTTCGTACGGATATGCTGCTTGCCGAAACCACGCGCCTTCATTCACAAGACGCGCCAGCCCGCCCGTCCACTGTTGGCGGAAATGTTCGACGTAGTCCGCGCGCATCTGATCGACGACTAGAATTACGACCAGCTTTGGGCGCGGGTTCACGACACTCGCTTTTGTTGTGCGGACGGGAGGCTTGGCAGGAGGTGCGGCCGGCTTGGTTTGCGCAACGCATATCGCTGCGCAAACTAGTGCCATCGTCAAAATTGCAAAAAATATTCTTCGCCGGACAATCATTCCATTCGCTCCTCGAAATTCGTTCGCAACATTCTTCGCGCGTCGGATTTTAGCACGCCGACTTGCGGTAAACGCTCTCCTGAAACCGAATTCAGCGCAATCCGATGCGAAGCTGCGGCCCTACGTGCGTCTATGTTAGAATCCACAACCAATGCGCGCAGTCGAAAAATCGCAATTAATGTCAGCCACTGAGATTGACCGCACGCTTCAGCGCGTGGCCCACGAAATTGTGGAGCGCAGCGGCGGCACATCGAACCTTGCGCTCATCGGAGTGCGTCGACGCGGCGTGCCTCTGGCGAATCGCATCGCACGCGCCATGCGCGAAATTGACCGCGTGGAAGTTCCGGTCGGCACGCTGGACATCACGCTTTATCGCGACGACCTGAGCAAAGTTGCCGCGCATCCGGTGATTCAATCCAGCGATATAAATTTTTCCGTGGACGATAAAGATCTAATTCTTGTGGACGACGTGCTTTACACCGGCCGCACCGCGCGCGCCGCGATGAACGCGCTTTTCGATCTTGGCCGTCCACGCTCGCTGCGGCTTTGCGTGCTGATTGATCGCGGCCACCGTGAAATGCCCATTGAAGCAAGTTTCGTGGGACGCATGGTGCAGACCAGCGACAGCGAAATTATTGAAGTCAAGTTGCGCGAAATTGATCAGGACGAGCGCGTGATTCTGGTGGACCGCGTCGAATGATTCCGGCCGCGGCAGCGCCTCCACTTGGCGCATCCGCCGCTGGCGAAAATCTTTTGGGGAATTCCGTGTCCTACCGCTTCAGCCATTTGCTGGGCATTGAGGCTTTAACGGCCGAGCAAATTACATTTCTGCTGGACCAATCGAAACCATTTCAGGAAATTCAAAAACATCCGCTGAAAAAATTGGCGACGCTGCGTGGAAAAAGTGTGGCATTAGCTTTCTTTGAACCTTCCACGAGAACGCGAATTAGTTTTGCGACTGCCGCATCGCGCCTTGGCGCGGACAGCATGAACCTGCAAGCCGAATCTTCTAGTTTGAAAAAGGGCGAATCGCTTCTGGACACGGTGCACACGCTTGACGCGATGAAGCCCGATTGCATCGTAATGCGACACGCAAGTTCCGGCGCGCCCGATTTCGTGGCGAAGCATTTGCAAATTCCTGTGATTAACGCAGGCGATGGCACGCACGAACATCCCACGCAGGCGCTACTAGATGCTCTGACGATTCGCGATCATCTCGGCCACATCGATAAATTAAACGTCACAATTCTCGGCGATATTCAGCACAGCCGCGTGGCGCGTTCCAACATTCAATTGCTTGGCAAGTTCGGATGCCGCTTTACTTTGTGCGGCCCAGCGATGTGGTTGCCGCGCGAAATCGAGCGCGTTGGCCCGGCGGGTTGCGAAATTCGCCGCACCTCGCGCATGGATGAGGCGCTGACCGACGCCGACGTGATTATTGTTTTGCGCGTGCAATCGGAACGCATGAACGAGCCATCACTTCCGACCGACGAATATGTTTTGCAATATCAATTGAATGAAGAACGTCTAGCGCTCGCACAGCCCGGCGCGCTCGTGCTGCATCCCGGCCCGATGATTCGCGGACTGGAAATTGATTCCGCAGTTGCCGACGGTCCACAATCCTGCGTGCTCGAGCAAGTGACAAACGGGGTTGCCGTGCGCATGGCGCTGCTTTATTTATTGACTGGCGGCGAACCATCTGTCGGAGCGAAAAAAGATTCGCCCAGCGCGGGCGATTAATATTTCGATTTAGAGGAACTGAAATGCTCTGGATTAAGAATGGCCGCGTGATTGATCCGGCCACGAACATCGACGCCAAGCTAGACGTGCTGATCGACGGAGAAAACATCGTCGCGTGCGGCGTGCCCGACGACATTGCGCAACTCGCCGGAAAAAATCGCGGCGCAGCCAACACGACTTTTGACGCGACCGGCTTGATCGTCGCGCCCGGTTTCATTGACTTACATTGCCACCTGCGCGAACCCGGCGGCGAAGCTTCCGAAACAATTGTTACCGGCACCAAGGCCGCTGCGCGCGGCGGATTCACGGCAATTTGTCCGATGCCGAATACGCGGCCAGTGAATGACAATGCGAGCGTGACGCGTTCGATCATCGAGCGTGCAACTTTTGCCGCAGGTGTTCGCGTGTGGCCCATCGGCGCGTGTTCCGCTGGAAGCAAAGGCGAATCGCTCGCCGAAATTGCCGCGATGAAACAGGCGGGCATCGTCGCGGTAAGTGATGACGGCAAACCTGTCGCAAATGCAAAACTTATGCGGCAAATAATGGATTATTGTGGCTCGCTGGGCCTGCCCGTGATTGATCACTGCGAAGATGTTTCACTCGCTGCTGGAGCTGTGATGCGCGAAGGCGAAACTTCCGTGCGCTTGGGCCATCGGGGAATGCCCGCCGCCGCAGAATCCATTTGCGTTGGACGCGACACACAAGTTGCCGCGCTCACTGGCGGGCGCCTGCACATTGCGCATCTTTCCGCAAAAGCTTCGCTCGAACTTGTGCGCGACGCAAAAAAACGCGGCCTCGCCGTGACCTGCGAAGTTACTCCGCACCATTTCACATTGATTGACGAAGACGTTGCGTACGACACGAATTTCAAAATGAATCCGCCGCTCGCGTCACGCGAAGATCGCGATGCGTTGCTCGCCGGACTCGCAGACGGAACCGTCGACGCAATTGCCACCGATCACGCGCCGCACGAACCCTCCAGCAAAGCAGTGGAATTCGACAAAGCGCCATTCGGCATCACCGGATTTGAAACTGCGCTCGCGCTCGGCCTCCAGCAACTCGTTCACACCGGACGAATTAAGTTGATGCGATTGGTTGAACTTTTCACAACAGGACCCGCGCGCGTTCTTGGCATGGAACGCCGCATCGCTCCCGGACAACCTGCCGACCTCACATTATTTTCCACCGACCATGCCTGGACATTCCGCTCCAACGAATCCGCCAGCAAATCGCGCAACACTCCATTCGATGGACGCGAATTCAAGGGCGCGCCGATGGCGACGATCGTGGCTGGAAAAGTTATTTGCCGTAGGTAGGAACTACTTCGCGCGGCGAACAGGATTGTCCGCCGCGCGATCATTTCAATTTCCGAAAGTTAATTCCCGCGTCCACGTCCAGCAGCACCTGCTGTTGCGGCTGCTGTCGAAGGCGGCACAAGATTCGCCGCGCGGAAATATCCGACCAAATTTCCGTACTCTTCGTTGTTGTGGCCGACGTTGCGCATCAGAATCGCCACACGTAGTTGCGCGCGAGCCGGGCCAGCTGGTCCCGCTGGCGGAGTGACCATTTGCATCGCAGTCGTGTCGGTAAGCGTGTCGTACGCGGCGCTGCAATACGTGAGCGCGTCGTGCATCGCTTTCACGAGTTGATCTTTCGTCAAATCCTTGGTGGTTTCGTAACGCATCGTCGCGGGGCTGGCTTCACCTTTTGCTTGTGAGCAAAAAAGATAATTCGCATCGATGATGTGACCGAGCATTGAGGCGAAGGTGCGGACTTCCGGCATCGTGCCGATCTTCATGCCGAAATTCGCTTCCGGCATTTGTTCCGCGGAGCCGTTTAGACTCCTGCTGATTTGATTGAACGCACCCTTCACAAAAGTTGCGAGCGGATCGGCAGTAACCGCGGACGGAGCTTGCGGTGCGCCAGCGGCTGGCGCTGCTCCACCTTGTGCAATCGCGGGAATTGCGGCGACGCCGCACAGCAAAACGCTACATAGAAATTTCTTCATCGTGATTTCTCCTTGAAAGTTGCGCCATTCCGCAAAAGGCGAGCCGGTAGCTCGACGACTACGTTGACGCGGAAATTGTTTTGAACGCGAAGCCAGTTTTCCGACGGCTTCGGGAATTAACTAAGCTGGGGGAATCATAGCACGACGGATTCTTGATATTCGCACGCGATGCGTTCGTGGCGCTCGATTACTTCCCGCCGCTGGCCGCATTGATGGCAGCCGTTGAAGGCGGCACAATATTTGCCGTTCGGAAATATCCAACCAAATTGCCATACTCCTCATCGTTGTGCCCGATGTTGTTGATGAGCACCTGAATCCTCAGAACCAGACGGCCCGGTCCGGTTGCCCCTTTCGCGAGCACTGTTTGCGTAAGCGTCTCGTCGGTGAGCGACTCGTATACCGGGCTGCAATAATCCACTGCGGCATGCATAGCCTTCACCAGTTGAGCCTTCGTCTGCGGTGTCATTTCATAATCCGTTTCATCCGGAATAGCTTCACCCTTCGCTCGCGAACAATAAAAATAATTTGAGTTAATTATGTGACCGAGCGTGGCGCCGAACGTCCGCACTTCCGGCATGGCGCCAAGTTTCATTTTGTAATTCGCTTCCAGCATTTGTTCCGCGGATCCAATCAGGTTCTTACTGATCGCCCGGTAGGCATTTTTTACATACATCGAAAGCGAATCAGCAGGAGCCGGAGTCTGCGATGTTCCGGACGTTGCCCCGCCACCTTGAGCGGCCATTGGCATTGACGCGAGAATGCAAAGCGCAATTATCGAAAGCAATTTCTTCATTTTGAATTTCTCCTTCGGCTACCGGAAAAATTTGGCGCGCCGCGCCTGCATTTGAAGGCATTGCGCCCTGGTCCATGTACGCCATTGAGGCGCGCTTTGTTACTGAGGGATACCGCAAAGAAGGTAAATTCTGGAAATTTACAGCACAAATTTACAGCACAACCGATTCCTGATATTCGCCGAACACGCGGCGCAGCGTGTCGGAAATTTCGCCAACCGTGGCAAACGTTTCCACGGCCGCACAAATCGCGGGCATTAGATTCGCGCCCGAACGGGCACGCGATTCTACTTCCGCAAGCGCTTGCTTCGTTCGCGCTGCATCACGACGTGCGCGCAACGCCTGCACTCGCCTGACTTGCTCACGCTCCACTTCCGGATCCAATCGTAGGGTGGGGATCGAGCGCCCTTCGTCACTTTGAAATTTATTTACGCCCACGACGATTCGCTCGCCGCGCTCAATCGCCCGCTGATATTCGTAGGCGGCTTTCTGCACTTCGCCTTGCACGTATCCTGTTTCAATCGCGCGCAGCATTCCACCGTTAGCGTCAATGCGCGAAATATAATCGCGCGCGCCGGCTTCGATGCGGTCCGTCAAATTTTCAATCGCGTAAGATCCCGCAACAGGATCGACAGTATTCGCCACTCCGGTTTCGTGCGCCAGAATTTGCTGGGTACGCAGCGCAATCAGCGCGGAATCCTCCGTCGGCAACGCCAGCGCTTCGTCCATTGAATTCGTGTGCAGCGATTGGCATCCGCCGAGCACTGCGCCCAGCGCCTGAATCGCGGTGCGGACGATATTATTTTCTGGTTGCTGCGCTGTGAGCGAAGATCCCGCCGTCTGCACGTGAAACCGCAGCAGCAGTGAACGCGGATCCTTCGCGCCGAATCGTTCACGCATAATGTGCGCCCACAATCGCCGCGCCGCGCGATACTTTGCTATCTCTTCAAGCAGCCCGTTGTGCGCGTTGAAGAAGAATGAAAGCTGCGGCGCGAAATCGTCCACGGAAAGTCCAGCGGTGCGCGCTGCTTCCACGTAAGCAATCGCGTCGGCCAGCGTGAAGGCAACTTCCTGCACGGCCGTCGAACCCGCCTCGCGAATGTGATAACCGGAAATCGAAATCGTGTTCCATCGCGGCAGTTCCGTGCGGCACCACGCGAAAATATCCGTGACGATTCGCATCGCCGGTCCAACTGGATAAATAAAAGTTCCGCGCGCGATGTATTCCTTCAGTATGTCGTTCTGCACCGTGCCGGAAAGTTTCTGCAGATTCGCGCCTTGCTTCCGAGCAACGGCCACATAGAGCGCGAGAAGAATCGCTGCCGTTGAATTGATTGTCATCGAAGTGGAAACGCGTTCCAGAGGTATTCCGTCGAAAAGCGCTTCCATATCTTCCAGCGAATCAATGGCCACGCCCACTTTTCCGACTTCACCTTGCGCGAGCGCGGCGTCGGAATCCATTCCAATTTGTGTTGGCAGATCGAATGCCACGGAAAGTCCGGCCTGTCCCTGGCTCAGCAAATATCTGTAGCGTCGGTTCGATTCCGCGGCCGTGCCGAAGCCCGCGTACTGACGCATGGTCCACAAGCGCCCGCGATACATGGTGGGATAAATTCCACGCGTGTAAGGAAGTTCGCCGGGATATCCAAGCTCGGTCTCCGAATCCCAATTCGCCTGCGAATCGGGCCCATAAAGTTGATCGAGGTTGATATCGGTAACGTCGCGCGTCGAAGTTTGTGTTGATGCCGGCTTCGAAGTGGAATTTTGCGAATTGTCGGTGAACTTCGTCATGAGGAATCGCGAAAGTTATGGAACTCGTCGCGCGTTACGGAATGAAGTGACGGAGAAATAAATCATCAGCAACGCGTAAACAACCGGCACCGCAACAATCCAGCGCTCCACTCCGTGTTGCCATGCGCGAAATGCCGAACTTAATGTGACGAGCGCCAGAAGCGCGAATGTTGTTCCCGTCATTTCATGAAATAGCTGACGCATTGCGCGCCAAAGCCTGCCGAAAAATCCTTTCGGGGCAAGCTCGCGCGAAGATCCTGTTCGGGAAACGGAAGCAACGCTCACGCTGGAATTGTAATACAGCAGCGCCTGCCGTGCGACGCATCACCCAAATCGCTGCCATAGGCGAGTTAGACACGACTGTACCGAAGTGCAGGCTTGTCAGGCGCGTCGCGCGGCCATACAATTTAAGGAGCGTGAATCATTCAGGAGGGTGCGCGTGCAACTCGACGATCATCTGAGGCAACTGTTGCGTGAGTTGGGCCATGCGATCAATGACACGGTCGGCGATTCCGACCGCATCACTGGCGCGATTTCTAATGTGCGTTCCGCGGGCTACGACATTGTGCTGAAGCTTGACGCGACGATTGGCCTTGCGCGGCGCGACGCTGATTCCGCGCATCTTTCCAATCAGGATCGCCGCTTCCTGGAGTCGCTGAAAATTCAAGTTGATGAAGATGAAATGGAAGAAGAATCATCCGAGCCCAAATTTGATTTGACGGCGCAAGACGTGCGCTTTCTAAAATCTCTGAAAATTTCGATGGAAAATGAAGCTTAATCCGCGCATTTTTATTCCGATTCTGGCGATCGCTGCAGGTCTGACTTTTTCATCAGGCCGCGCAGAAGCACAGACGACGCCGATAAGCACCGGACTGCCGGTTTCCACAAAACCCGCGACGGTAAAGCCGCTGAAATTCGATGGACAAGTAATCGCGTCAAATTCCGCGACCATCACTGTGCGGAGCAGAGAAAATGCCATGCTGACACAAACTTTTTCGTACAGCCCTGAAGTCCGCGATCAGATGATTAAGATTCTGAACAAGGGCGGCTACCAGTACGGTGACAAAGTTGTAATTCATTACAAGCCCGGCACCACGACCGCAGTGAAATTGCAGGGCAAGCCTTCCAAGCCAAGAGTTTTTACTTCGCCGAGCACATCGCAAAAATAATTTCACTTTCACTCACATGATTCGCCAGCCTGCTGTCGCCGGAACTTTTTATCCGCGCGAACCGCGTGAGCTTTTGGCGCGTGTGCAGCAGTTTCTTAACGAAGGGCGCGCGGAAAATTCCAAGGTGGCGCCCGCCCTCGCGTGTCTCGTTCCCCACGCAGGCTACGTTTTTTCCGGCGGGGTTGCAGGCGCTGTTTACGCGCGAATCACAATTCCGAAGCGCATCATTGTTCTTGGACCGCGTCATCGTCCGGGCGGAGCAAATTTCGCGATCAACTCCCAAGGCGAGTGGGAAACTCCGCTTGGTCGTGCGCCGATTGATTCTGAATTAGCACGCGCGCTGATGGCCGCGTGTCCGCTGCTCGTCGAAGATGACGTCGCTCACCGCCGCGAACATTCGCTCGAAGTCCAGTTGCCGTTTCTTCAAGCGCTCTCGAAGGAATTCCGATTCGTGCCCATCGCAATCGGCACGCTTAATTTCGATGAACTTGAAGAGCTTGGCCACGCGCTGGCAAAAGTAATTTCAAATTCCGTTGAGCCTGTCCTCATCGTCGCCAGTTCGGATATGAATCACTACGAATCGGAAAAAATCACACACGTAAAAGATCATCAGGCCATTGATCAAATGCTTGCGCTAAATCCTCGTGGACTTCACGAAACTGTTCGCCGCGAAGGCATCACCATGTGTGGATGTGGGCCGGCGGTTTCCGCGATTACCGCCGCGATTGACCTGGGTGCAGCACGCGCCGAACTCGTGCGCTACGCCACTTCCGCCGATGTGCTGGGCGATCGCGATGATGTTGTCGGTTATGCGGGAATACTGTTCCGCTAGAAATTCAGTCAAAAACCTAAAATCTAAGGCTGCCAACTCAGTGATGAATTGGCGCCGAAGTTGGTGCCGGTGCAGGGTGCGGTTGCGCAGCTGGCGCGGCGGGTGCTGGCGGTGGCGAATAGTGTGGAGCTGGTTGTGACGGTGGCGGCGTGTAGTGCGGTTGCGGTGCCGGCTGTTGCTGAATCGGATGCGGCTGAGCGGGCGGAACGTAAGCTGGCCGCTGCGTTTGCGTTGGTTGTTGCGGCGGAGTTTGTGTTTGCACAGGCGCAGGGCGTGGCTGAGCAACAGTTGCTGGCGGTTGCGAAGGAGTCGGCCGGAATTGTGGGACCGCGCCATTCTGTTGCGTTTGCGGCTGCACTTGTTTCGGATTTGCAGGCGACTGCGGTCCGGCTTGATGTTGAACCGGAACGTCAACGCCGCGGCCATCATTAATTCGAGGACGGAATGGCGGCGCCGGTTTTTCCGCCGGATGTGAATTCACGTAGGTGCGCGAAGCAGGATCGAATCGGACGACGCCATCCGCCGGAAAATTTATTGGGCGCGGTGGATAAGATTGATGAACGGTATCTTTCGGTGATCCTTCATGAAATTCGCGCGTCCGCAAAACTGGCGTAGGCGCTGGAATTTTCGTTGGCGTAACGGTTCCGATTAATTCGGAAGCGAGAGGTGTTCGGACGCCCGGCTGAATTTTTATTCCGCGTTCTCCGCGTGTGCCTACGACAATTCCGGTTGCAGGCGGTTGTCCGTGCGAATTTAGTGTTCCCGCCGGCGCCCATCCCAGTTGATTGCCCCCGCCTTGGTTAACAACATTGAACCAGTGAACTGGCGCGGGATTCCAAGCGCGAATCGGCCCCGGCTGCCACATCCATCCGCCGCCAGGATGTAAGAACCAGTGACCCGTGTGAAATGGCAGCCAGCCCCACGGCTCGGAACTAATCCACGTCCAACCGGTGCCGCGCAAAAATTCCCACGAACCGAAAAAAAATGGCCGCCAGTGATCCGGCACTCCATAAGGTTCCCAGCAAAGTCCGGAACCGGCGACGACAACCCAATGTCCGTAACTGGAAAGATCGGAGAGGCCGTAACTATATTCGGAATAATCCGGCGCATAATTTGCGACATACTGCACGGTGTCTCGATATCCCTGTTGAATTGATTGGTCGCGGTTGGCAGCCCATTGATCGAAATCATCGGGCGCGGCATTCATATCAATACTTACTTGATTTGCGTCCACTCCGCTGATGTGAAACGTGTGGCCCTTCGTAACTTTTGTTTCGCCGGTTTCCGTTTTCACCATCACATCGCCTGCAAAAATTCCCACCCAGCTATCGCCCTCCGTTGTGTCGATGCGAAAGCGAGAAGGCTGCGTCACAGTCACATGAATATTCGGTGCGTCGACCGAAAACAAATCGGTCGGGCGCAAGTCCGCGGTGACGATAATGGTTCCCTGCGTTAAATTTAATTTCGTGATCCGACCGGAGTTCTGCCCGTTATCCAACTCCGTAAATTCCAGAATGCTATCTTCCGCAAGCCGCAGTATCACTCCGCTTTCAAATTGAATTTCGGCGCGGCCATCGGTTGTCGCCAAACGGAATCCCTGTTGCAGTGGAAGGTTAATTGAAGCGGTTTGCCAGTCTTCGTCAGGCCGCTGAACTTGCACGTCGCCTTGAGTGAAACTTAGCCGCGCGATTCTGGAATTAATAGTAGTGGGCTGTTCGGCCGGGCTTGCTTGCAGTTGGAGATTCGACTGATCTTGCTGCGCGTAGGTCGAAGACGGAAGTGAAAGGGCGAGGCTCGCCCCAACCAATAAAGTTGTGACAAGAGAGAAGACTGGGCGGCGGTTCATGTGGCCTCCCTTTCGGATGGCCTTGCTTCCACAGACTGCAACATCCAACAAACTTTTCCCTAGTTAATTAGACGCGCTGGACAGATATAAGGTTCACTCGCATCTAAGGAAATATTGCTCCTCTCCGCGAAGCGTGTCAAGTACTTTGTAAGTGAACACTTACAATTAACAGAATTCGTCTACTGAGGTACCAGGACTACTTCGCGTTGCGGATTCGGGCGGTAATTGCACGCGCTCTGGAGCGCGCAATTTCAATCACGTGCGTGTCGTTTGAGATTTGTTCGAGCACCGGGAGCAAATGTTCGGGTTCGGGAATCACGCCATTTTCCAGATCGTTTTCCAAATATCCGAGCGCGTCATACAAACCGAGCCGGTCATACTTCAGCGTTCGTTGCAGCGTTTGCAGATGATCCTGCTGGTAACTCAGCCCCTCAAAAATCTGCTGCAACTGGCTGGCGGGAGTATTTACGGTGTAGTTGTAAGTGACTTCATTTACCACGCCGTCTTTTTCGTAACGAAAAGTTTTCGCACCCAGATTCGCAATCTTGCGATGCACATCCAAATCCAGATTGCGGAAATTGTTCAGGTCCTTCGCGAGTGAAAATATTTTTTCGCGAATCGGCTGACCGACTTCAAATTCCGTGGCCTTGGGATCTTCGGCGAGCTGGCGAATATCAAAAGTACATTTGCCGGTTTCCCGGATGACAAGTTCCACGGACTCCGGAACGCTGCCCTTAAAAATTTTCGTGTAGGTGATAACGGCTTCGCCAGCGGCGCGTGCCGGAACTGCAGCCGTCAACGTTACCGCAACCGTGGCAAGCGCGAAGCAAAATAGAATTGCCCATCGAGGAAATAATTTCATTTCGAGTTTCATCGGACTGAAGCAACGCGCACCAGCGCCGGCACACTGCGACGCGCGGACCTTGGCGCGGCCAGCAATCGTGCGGCAACACCGAAGCGTTCCTGCGATTGAGCAAACTGAATGTGACACAGCGCGACAGCCAGCGCATCGGCGGCGTCGGATGGCTGAGGAATTTCTTTCAACGAAAGAATTGCGCGCACCATTTGCTGCATTTGCGCTTTATCGGCGTGTCCATATCCGGCGACGGCCGCCTTCACTTCGCGCGGCGAATAACTATGTACGGGAATATTGCGTTGTGCGGCGGCGAGAAGAATTACTCCGCGAACCTCCGCGAGACGCAGCGCCGTCTTCACATTTAGCGCGGTGAAAATGGATTCGATCGCCAGGCACTCCGGAGAAAATTGTTCAATCAGTGCCGCAATGCGTTCGTGAATTTGTTGCAGGCGAGCGGGAATGTCGGCTGAAGCGCTTCGCGCAGCTGCGATGATATCGAAATGAATCGAAGTGCAGGAGGAACCCGCTGCATCCACAATCGCGAAGCCGGTGGCTCCGGCCGCGGCGGGATCAATTCCCAGCACGCGCAATGCGAACGGCTTGTGGAGCTCTGCAGGCATGTTTGGAAGTGTAAAGCCGCTTTCGCGAAGGGGCCAGTGTTTTCTACTATGGTGAGAAAAGAATGATACGGGCGATTTGCGGCTTCAGGGGCTAAAGCCCCTTTCCTGATCACGGCAAATGTCGCGGTTGAAACCGCGACCCACAAAACAGCTCGCGCTAAAGATTAATTTCCAACGGCCGCCTGCATTTCCTTTTCGTCGATATCGAAGTTGGCGTAAACGTGCTGCACGTCGTCCTGTTCTTCAATACTTTCCATCAGACGGATCATTTGGCCGACCTGCGGGCCGGTCAATTTAATGTAACTGTTCGGAACCATTCCAATTTCTGCGGATTGAGGCTTCATTCCCGCGTTCACCAGCGCGTCGCGCACAGCTTCAAATGCTTCCGGCGGCGTTACGATTTCCCACGCGCTGCCGCCATCCTGCAAATCTTCGGCGCCCGCGTCCAGCACGATGCCCATAATTTTATCTTCTTCAGCCAATTCCTTCGGCACAGCGATTTCGCCTTTGCGTTTGAACATCCATCCGACCGCGCCGGCTTCCGCCATGTTGCCGCCATTTTTTCCAAACGCGTGGCGAATTTCAGCGACGGTACGGTTGCGTTGATTCGACACAACTTGAACGAGCATGGCCACGCCGCCGGGGCCGTAGCCTTCAAACGTAATTTCGTCGAGCTGTTCGCCTTCCAGTTGACCGCTGCCGCGCAGAATCGCGCGCTCAATATTATCGCCGGGCATATTTTCACCCTTGGCGGCGGAAATGGCGGTGCGCAGTCGAGCATTGGTGTTCGGGTCAGTTCCTCCGCGCGCCGCGATTGCAATTTCGCGAATCAGCCGAGTGAATATGCGTCCGCGCTTGGCGTCTGTCGCCGCTTTCTTGTGCTTGATTGTGGCCCACTTTGAATGCCCGGACATGCGTTCGCCTCGATCAGTAAGGATTTGGGTTTCACTAACAATTATTGCCAGGACGGCCAAAAGCCTTGGTCCCTGATTTTTCCGCCGTAGTCTAACATATCCGCAAGCAGCCGTGGCTTTCCGCCCGGCACGCCGTGCATCAATTTAGACAGACGCGCGAACCCGCTCGACTGGATCAACCGCGAATCGCTCTCCGCTCGGATTTATCCGCGAGGGCCAGCTGCTGCCGACGCGATT
>Ga0193726_1001418_pt1 | contig 18956 bp, 17 predicted proteins | sample H2c1metaG_FD_144928 | JGI IMG/M metagenome (GOLD analysis project Ga0193726, IMG submission 144928) | Soil microbial communities from a riparian zone of the East river system, Colorado, United States - H2c1 | ecosystem: Environmental > Terrestrial > Soil > Riparian zone | place: USA: East River... | reverse complement strand
CAACGCGCCCGCGAGCTGCCCTTCTTCTTGCACCACTACAACTGGCATCGTCCTCATGCCAGTGTCGGCGGAAAGCCACCCATTAGCAGACTCGGCCTCTCCGAGGACAACCTGTTGAGACTCCACAGCTAGTCCACGAGGGCCTCGCTGTTGTCAGCCGCGCAGTCTGAGTACGCGCGGCTGGCCGGCCTGTCCCCCGCGGCGCTGACGGCGGCGATCGAGTCCTACCTGTCCATCGTCTGCGTCCTGGTCGTCGTCGGCGGGGTGATGCCTGACGGCCATCGCGGGCGAGGGCCGTCTCTGCATCGCCACGGAAAGTCCGTATTCGAGCCAAGGCGCGGCAATGGAGGCCGCATGCGAAATGGCGCATCCTGCCGGCGATCGACGGTGATTGGGAGGACAGGATGCGACTGCGGGGCAAGGTGGCGCTGCTGACCGGCGCGGCGGCGGCGATCAAGGGCGAGCTGATGGGCTTCGGCGGCGCGGCGGCGCATCTGTTCGTGCGCGAGGGCGCGAAGGTGGTGCTGACCGATATCCGCGATGAACTGGGCGCGCGCGCAGCCGCGGCCCTGCGCGCCGATGGCCATGACGCGCGTTACCTGCACCTCGACGTGACATCGGAACAGAATTGGGTCCAGGTGGCAGACGCCGTGATGGCGGCGCACGGACGGCTGGACATCCTGTTCAACAATGCCGGTGTCTCCTTTCCCGGCAAGGTCGAGGACATCACGGTGGACATCTGGGAACGCGAGCTTGGTGTTCATGCCAAGGGGGTTTTCCTCGGCACCCGTACGGCGATCACGGCCATGCGCAAAGGCGGCGGCGGGTCGATCATCAATACGTCGTCGGTCATGGGCATTGTCGGCAGTCCCACCTCGCCGGCCTATTCGGCCGCCAAGGGCGCCATCACGCTCTTTACCAAGTCGGCGGCGTTGCAATATGCGAAGGAGAATATCCGCATCAATTCAGTGCATCCGGGCTATGCGGATACGCCGCTGACCCTGAAGCGCTTCAGCGATCCGGCCGTGCGCAAGGAGTTGCTCGATCGCACGCCGATGGGGCGGCTCGGCACCGCCGAGGATATCGCCAATGGCGTGCTGTTCCTGGCGTCCGACGACTCATCCTGGGTCACCGGCTCGGAATTGGTGATCGATGGCGGCATGACGGCGCAGTAGGCGCGATTTCGGCAAGTTTCCAACATCTGACCAAATTCGGATCTTCAGATCAGGAAGCTGGAGGATTGTCCACTCAAGCTGAACCTGATGACCTCACCCTGAGGAGCGGTCCGCAGGACCGCGTCCCGAAGGGTAGGCACGAGCACCATCTTTGTTGCCATCCTTCGAGACGGCGCTTCGCGCTTCCTCAGGATGAGGTGATTCGGTTTGGACGGACGCCGCTCTAGTCTAGTCTAGCTAGTCTAGTAAGCCGAGAAGCCGCCTTCGGCCGGGATCGCTGCGCCGTTCACCATGCGCGATTCGTCAGAGGCGAGGAACAGGGCGACGTTCGCGATGTCCTCCGGCTGGCCGACGGCGAACGGGTATTGTCCGGCGATGTTGTCGATGCCGCCGAAGCGAATCTGGTTGCCGCCGGTAAAGCGACTCCTGACCCGTTCCGTCAGCACGATACCGGGGCAGATGGCGTTGACGCGGATACCCTTCGGCGAGTAGGCGCCAGCCAAGGCCCGGGTGAAGGAGATCAGGCCACCCTTGGCCATGACGTAGACATGAGCGATGTGGTTGCCGCGCAAAGCCACCACCGAAGAGAAGTTGACCACGCTGCCTTTGCCCTGCTCGACCATCACGGGGATTACGTGCCGGCAGCACAGGAACGGCCCCTTCAGATCGAGGTTCATGGTGTGGTCCCAGACCGAAGGATCAACTTCGGTCACCGGCCCGTCCTCGGGGAGGGAGCCACCGGCGCAATTTAGTAGGACGTCGACGTGGCCGAAAGCTTCTCTGGCGTGTTGCACCATCTGCTTGACGCTCTCTTCGTCGGTCACGTCCGTGTGCACGAAGCGGGCGCCGGCGCCGGCCTCGCGCGCGGTCGCCTCGCCCAGCGTCGCGTCGATCTCCGCCACAACGACCTTGGCGCCTTCCGCGACGAACAGCTTGGCCGATGCCCGGCCGATGCCGGAGCCCGCGCCGGTGATCACCGCAACTTTGCCCACGAGACGATTCATCTGTCGCTCTCCCCGTTACGCGCTACCACTTGTAGACTTTCTGCAACGTTCCGCCCATGAGCGCCGCCTTGTCGCTCTCGGACAAGCGTTTGGTATCGCGGAACGGCGCGACGCCCTGCTCATAGGTCAGCATGCCGATCGTCCGGGTCCAGTCGGTGCCCCACATGCACCGATCCAGCCCGAACGCATCGATGACCCGCAGCACCGGCTCCCAGATATCGTCGTAGGGGAACGGCTGGTGCGACATCGTGCAGGCGCCGCTGATCTTCACCCTGACGTTTCGATATCGAGCCAGATCGAGCAGCTTCGGCAGATCGGCCCAGACGTCGGCGGGAACCGCCGGGCGAGCCGGTTGCAGCAGGCCGAGATGGTCGATCACGATGACCGTATCGGGGTGTCGCTGGATGTGCGGCAGGCCTTTGCCCAGGATGCCCCAGCATAGCAAATTGACCGGCAAATCATGCCTGGCGGCGGCGGCGAACGCGCGCTTCAGGCCGGGATGGTCAGCGTCCATCGGCAGGCCGTCGCGCATGCGTATGCGAATGCCGCGCGCGCCTGCTGTCACAGCCCACCTCGCCACCACATCGTCAATCGCCGGATCGGTCGCGTCGACCGGCGTCACGACCCGAAACTTGTCCGGATAGGCGTTGTATACCTCGAGCGCGTAGCTTGGATCGTATTCATAGGCGCTGAACGACGATACCATGATCGCGCCGTCGACACCGACACTGTTCATCGCAGCGATCATTTCCTCGCCTGTGGCGGAGTCGAGCCCGTGCGAGGGACTGGCCCACGGCCGGCCTGGATGATTTCGATCGAAGGGATGAACCTGGACGTCGATGACTGGCATGGCCGTGTGGACCAAAATCTGTTTGAGTTCGAGCAATTGGCCTACTCCGCGGCCCGGCGATCCCGACTGTAGCGGCTCGTCACGGGTCGCAGGCCGAGATTTTCCCGCAAGGTCCTGCCTTCGTACTCGACACGAAACAGCCCGCGGTGCTGCAGTTCGGGAACGACCATCTCGACGAAATCGTCGCCGCCGCCGGGCAGGGTGGCCGGTGTGATGTTGAAGCCATCGCACGCCTGCGCTTCGAACCACTCCTGCATGGCATCGGCGACATCGGAGGGCGTACCGATCCGTGCCGAGCCGGTGAGACCGGCCCGGAGGTACAGCTCGCGAATCGTGGGCTTCTCCCGTCTCACCCGCTCGACGAGCTGAGCGCTCACGCTGCGCAGCTCCTGGCTGCCCAGCGCGCCGTCGGGCATCGGATCGTCCAGCGGATAGCCCGACAGGTCGCCGAACGAGCTGTAGAGCGAGCCCAGGCCGGCCAGCGGGTCGGTCAACGCCTGCAGCTCGTCGTACTTCGCCTGCGCTTCCGCGCGCGTGCGGCCCACGACAGGACAAAGCGCCGGCATGATCTTCAGATCGTCGGGCTCACGGCCGTATTTCGCCATCCGCCCCTTCACGTCGGCGTAGTAGGCGCGCGCGTCCTCTCGCGAGCCACTGATCGCGTAGATGACCTCGGCGGTCGCGGCGCCCAGCTCCCGCCCTTGTTCCGAAGCGCCGGCCTGCACGATCACCGGATGGCCCTGCGGCATGCAAGCGATATTGAGCGGACCCCGCACCTTGAAGAACCGCCCCTGGTGATCCAGCACATGCATCTTCGCTTCGTCGAAATACCGACCGGCCGCCTTGTCGAACAGAAGAGCGCCGTCGTCCCAGCTGTCCCACAGTCCCTTGACCACCTCGACGAACTCGGCGGAGCGGGCGTAGCGCGTGTCGTAGTCGAGCGTCGTCTCCAGCCCGAAGTTCTGGGCTTCGAGCTCCGACCATGACGCGACCACGTTCCAGCCGGCGCGGCCCTTGCTGATCAGATCCAGCGTGGCGAACTTGCGCGCCAGGTTGTACGGCTCGTTGTACGTGGTGGATGCCGTCGTCACCAGGCCGACATGCCTGGTGACCATGGCCAGCGCCGGCAGCAACGTCATCGGTTCCAGCTCGACCATGTCCCGGCCGGTCCGGGACAGCGAGCCACGCGGATTGTCTCCCTGACGAATGCCGGCACCGTCGGCAAAGAAGATCATATCGAGCTTGCCCCGCTCCGCGATCTGGGCGCTGCGCACATAATGCTCGACGTGCAGCGTGCCGTCGGCCGGCACATCGGGATGGCGCCAGGCGGCCGGGTGATAACCATGGCCGCGTATCGACAGACCGAGCCGCATCTTGCGCGCCGTCATCGCACCGTCTCCTTACTGGAGAGCTTGCTCGCCTCGCGGCCGGGTGTCACGCCGGTGTCTTCCTCATCAGGGCCGAGCGTTTGCAATGGGCCACCAGCTCGGCGTTCTGGTTGAACGCGCGGTGCGCGAAGATGACGATGCCTTCGCCTGGCCGGGACTTGCTCTCGCGCATCTCCAGCACTTCCGATTCGACCCGCACGGTGTCGCCGTGGAACAGCGGTTTGGGAAAGCGCACCTCGTCCCAGCCGAGGTTGGCGACGGCAGTGCCCAGCACGGTGTCGCCGACCGAGATGCCCACCATCAGGGCCAGCGTGAAGCAGCTATTGACCAGCCGCTGGCCGAACTCGGTCTCGTTGCGGCAGTACTCCTCGTCGAGATGCAGGTAGGAAGGGTTGTGCGTCACGGCGCTGAACCAGACGTTGTCGGCCTCGGTGATCGTGCGGCGGATCGGGTGCTTGAACACCTGACCGACATGGAACTGATCGTAGTACAGACCGGGCATGCGTTCCTCCCTCGGGCTCTGTCATGGCCTATGACCTGCCATCCGATGCCAGTTCCTGGCGCAGGCCGGGCTTGTGGATCTTGCCGGTCGGTGTGCGCGGGAATTCGCCCGCGGCGCGAAAGGCGAGCCGTGTCGGCACCTTGTAGCTCGCCAGCCGCTCGCGGCAGAACGCCGTGATCGCCGCAGCGTCGGGCTCGGCGTCGGCGCGCAGCTCGACGGCGGCGGCGACGATTTCGCCCTTCAGCCGATCCGGCACGCCGACGACATGAGCTTGCACGATGTCGGGATGTTGCAGCAGGACATGCTCGACCTCCAGCGGCGCGACATTGACGCCGCCGGTCTTGATCATCTCTTTCAGCCGGCCGCGGAAGCGCACGCGGCCATCCGGCTCGATCGAGCCGAGATCGCCGGTGAGGAACCAGCCGGCGGCATCGAACGCCTGGGCGTCGAGCTCCGGCGCGCGGAAGTAGCCTGGCGTGGTGTAGCCGCGCACCGCCAGCTCGCCGATCTCGCCCGGCGGCAGCGGCGCCCGGGTCGCCGGATCGACGGCGCGGATGGTCATGCCCGGCAGCGCCAGGCCTTGCGTGGCAAGCCGCAGCGGCAGCGGGTCGTGTGCGTCGGTGACGGCGCAGTTGCCGTAGGTCTCAGTCGAGCCGTAGACGGTGCAGAGCTCAGCGGCGCCCAGCGCCTGGATGGTGAGCGTGATGTCCTCCGGCGGACCGATGGTGAGCCCGGTGCGCATCGCGCCCAGCCGGCGCCCGGGATGATCGGGATGCTCCAGCAGGGCGCGCGCCATGTTGGCCATACCGTAGTACACGCTGCAGCGCTCGCGCTCGATCAAGGCCAGCGCCGCGCCCGGCTCGAACACCTCTTGCAGCACCATGCAACCGCCATGGGTCATGATCGCGGGCATCGCGTTGGCCGAGCCGAACGCCCAGAACAGCGGCACCGCCAGCCACAGCCGGTCCTCGGTCGTCAGATGCTGCCGCTCGCCGATGTCGAAGGCGTTGGCCAGCAATGGCCCGTGCGCCAGTGTCACGCCCTTGGGCGCCGCGGTGGAGCCCGAGGTGTAGAGGATGAAGCAGATGTCGTCCGGGGTGACTGCGGCCTGCGCCCGCGCCAGCGCCGCGCCATCGACGCCGCCGCCGCGCGCCAGGAACTCCGCCGGGCCGAAGGTGCCGGTTGCATCGCCATCCAGGACGACGACGGCCCGCAAGGCCGGCAGCGCCGTGCTCTGCAAGGCCCCGGGCGGGCAGCGTGCCAGCTCCGGGCAGAGCTTGCCGAGCGCCTGCAGGAAGTGGCGGTCGCGGAACCGGCTCAGCATGACCAGCGCCTTGGCGCCGGAATGCTCCAGCGCGTAGGCGAGCTCGCGGGGGCTGCTGAAGGTGCTGATGGCCGCCACCGGCGCGCCCAGCTTGGCAGCGGCGCAAGCGGCCACCACCCATTCGCTGCGGTTCGAGCACAGCAATGCGACGCGATCGCCGCGGCCGATGCCGAGAGCGAACAGGGCGCGGGCGAAGGCGTCGGTCCGCGCTTTCAGCACTGCGAAATCGAGGCGCTCGGTGCCGCTGACCAGGGCCGGCGCCTGCGGCGTCGACGCCGCCAGCTCGTCTAAAAGATCGCCGAGGGTGCGGCTCTGCGGCCGGGTCGTCGTCATCAATACCGTGGCTGGCGCTTTTCGCGGAACGCGGCAATGCCCTCGGCGAAATCCGGACTGGCGCGCACCGCATCGCCCAGCTCCTGCTCCAGAGCCTCGCGGCTCCGCGCATGGTCGGCAATGGTGCCGCTGATCTGGCGCTTCACCGCCTGCACCGCCGAGGGGCTGTTGCCGGCGATCATCGCCGCCGTTTCCAGCGCCCAGTCCATCAGCTGCTCCGGCGGCAGCACACGGTTGACCAGGCCCAGCGTCGCCGCCTGTCCGGCATCGATCAGCCGTGCCGTCAGCAGCAGATCCATGGCATGCACATGGCCGATCTGCTGCACCAGCTTGATGGCGGCGCCGCCGAACGGGTAGATCGACCACTTCACCTCGGTCAGGCCGAAGCGCGCCTTCGGCACCGCGGCGCGGATGTCCGTGGCCAGCAGCAGCTCGACGCCACCGCCGATGCAGTCGCCGTTCACCGCGGCGACGATCGGCTTCCTGTAGGTATCGGTCTTCAGCAGCGCATGGCTCACCATGCGCGCCATCTCCGGTCCGGCCGACAGATCGCCGCTGACATCGGCGCCGACGCTGAAGGCACGTTCGCCTGCACCGGTGATGACGATGCAGCGGCTGTCGTCGCGCTCCAGCTCGTCCCAGAGGCGGCCCAGCTCGGCCAGCATTGGCCGGGTCATGGCGTTCATCTTCGGCGGGTTGTCGATGGTGATCAGCGCGACATGCCGGGCCGGCCGGCTGAGGTGGATCTCGGTCATGCGGGCTCCAGCTCGACCACGATCTTGCCGTGTGCCTGGCGGTCGGTCAGCAGGCGGATCCCCTCCACCGCGCGCTCCAGCGGCAGGCGGTGGGTGATGCAGGGCCTGAGCTTGCCTTCGCCATGCCAGCGCAGCAGCTCCGCGACCGAATGCGCGAGCTTGTCCGGTGCGTGCCAGCGGAAATAGCGCAGAGACGAGCCCAGCGCGGCGCGATGCTTCACCAGGAGACGATTGGCCGGGATCTGCGGCACGCCGCCGACGAAGCCGACCAGCAGGATGCGCCCACCCCAGCCGAGCGCCGACAGCGCCGCATCGAACAGCCCGCCGCCGACGGGATCGAAGCAGACGTCGGCGCCCTTGTCGCCGGTCAGCGCCATCACCCGCTCGGTCAGCTTCTCGCTGGCGTAGTTCACCGTGGCGTCGGCGCCGTGGGCGGTGGCCACGGCGAGCTTCTCAGCCGTACTGGCGGCGGCGATGACGCGGGCGCCCATTGCCTTGCCGATCTCCACCGCGGTCAGGCCGACGCCGCCCGCGGCGCCGAGCACCAGCAGCGTCTCACCCGGTTCCAGGCGTCCCTGCCAGCGCAACGCCACATGGCTGGAGAAGTAGGCGATCGGGAAAGCGCCGGCTTCGACGAAGCTCAAGTCCTGGGGGATGACGTAGGTCTCCGCGGCCGGCGCCACGGCATACTCGGCCAAGCCGCCATAGGCCAGGATCGCCATCACCCGATCGCCGGGCTGCAGCCCCTGCACGTCAGGCCCGCAAGCCTCGATCACTCCGGCAGTCTCCAGCCCCGGGCTGAACGGCAGCTCCGGCTTGGTCTGGTAGCGCCCGGCGACCATGATGGCGTCGGCGTAGTTGACCGCCGTCGCCTTCACCCGGATCAGCACCTCGCCGCGGCCGGGTCGCGGCATCGGTGCCTCGCCGATCTGCAATTGCTCGATGCCGCCCCATTGGCGGCAGATCAACGCGCGCATGCTCGACGCTCCTCAATTGGCCCCGATGATGGCGGCCGGCAGGCAGCCAAGGCAAGGCGATCTCTGAGGGTGCGCCCAGGAATCCGGCATCTGCGGAATTTCACTCATATCGGCGGTCTTGGCCCAGAATTCGCGGCGGTATGATCGCCTGCAATAGGGAGGCATGCATGGAAGAGGTACTGCTGGTCGAGACGCGGGGCGCCATACGGCTTCTGACCTTGAATCGCCCAAAGAAGCTGAACGCGCTCAATGCCGATCTCATAAAGGCGCTGACCGCGGCGTTGCTCGCCGTCCAGCACGACGACTCCGTTGCCGCCGTGGTCGTCTCGGGCGCCGGACGAGCCTTCTGTCCAGGGATGGACACGTCTTCGCCACGTCTGCTGACGACAGAGAACCGCAAGCACCTGGTGCGGCATGCCGACGAAAGCATAGACCTGTTCAAGCTCCTGGCGCGCATCGACAAGCCGATCATCGCGGCTGTGCACGGCTATGCCCTGGGCGCGGGCTGCAGCCTGGCCCTCGGCAGCGACCTCGTCGTGGCCGCCGAAAGTGCGCGCTTCGGATTCCCTGAGCTACGAGCGGGGCTGACCGCTTCCACGGTCACGGCGCATGCCGTGCACGTGATGGGCCGCAAGACCGCCTTCGAACTGTTGATGCTGTGTGAGAACATCACGCCGCAGCGGGCTTATGAGCTGGGTCTCGTGAACCGCGTGGTGCCGGACGACCAGCTCGTGCCAGCGGCTCTGGCGATGGCCGAGATCATCGCCAAGTGGAATCCGGAGTTCGTCAGCCAGACCAAGCGCACCTTCCATCGAGCTGCGTCGCTCGAGATGGACGAGGCGCTGGAAATGGCGCGTGATGTTTCGGTCATGATGGCGCGCTTGCCTGCGGGGTGAGGTCGACTCACCGGTCCGCCTTGCCGCCGCGCGGTGGACTATGGCACGGTCGAGGTGAGGAGGCGGACATGCTGGAAACGCGGGAAGGCGGGTGCCATTGCGGCCGCGTGCGGTTTCGCGCCGAGGTTGACCTCGACCTTTTATCCCACTGCAGCTGCTCGATCTGCACCAAGAAGGGCATTCTGCACCTGGGCACGGACCCCGCCACCTTCCAACTGCTGCGTGGCAAGAGCGCGCTCAATTCCTACACCTTCGGCACCGGCGTCGCGCAGCATACCTTCTGCTCGCATTGCGGCATGCACGCCTTCTACATCCCGCGTTCGCAGCCGCACCGCATTATCGTCAATGCCCGCTGCCTGGACGACATCGACGGGCCCAGCCTGAAGCCCAACCGGTTCTTCGACGGCCGCCACTGGGAGGATGCGCAGCGCCGCCGGATCGCGGAGTCCGGCCAGGCGCCGCCGGCCGACGCGCACGGCGCGAAGACACTGCAGGCGATCCTCGACCGGGCGCCGGAGTAGGGGCTTTCTCGCTGAGACAAGTCGCGTGCTGACTTTGATGTCGCAATCTTTGTCGTCGGCGACCTCACCGAGGCAGTTTGCGGTGACTGGCGTGACGGTGTTTCTCGGTTGGGAAAGCTTGGAAGGTGACGGACGTTTGCGAGCGTCGAAAGTGGCTGAGCAAACCGCGATTGTCATCGAACGTCACTGATGCCTCGAAAGAATATTCAGGCGAAAAACACCCATGATCTCAAGAGCTGAGGGGGAGTGATGGGCAACGCAAGTCTTCGCAGTAGAGAGCGCTTGATTCCTAGAAGCGTAGTCCCGAACGCAGGACGAGCGCCGCGTAAAAATACAGTTCCGCGTCCAGGGCGCGCTTTATGTTCTCTGCCTTGCGAAAGCCATGCTGTTCGCCGTCGAAGAGGAAGTATCCCACCGGGATTCCGCGGTTCTTCAGCCCGGCGACCATCAGCTCCGTCTGGTTGGGCGGAACGACCTTGTCCTCTGCCCCCTGGAAGAAGATCACCGGCACGGAGAGGCGATCGAGGTGATTGATCGGCGAGCGCTCGGCATAGGTCTGCTGTTCCTGCGGATACGGTCCGATGAGCCAATCGAGGTAGCGGGACTCGAACTTGTGGGTATCGCGCGCCAGGGCGGCAAGGTCGCTCACGCCGTAATAGCTGGCCCCCGCGCTAAAAGTCTTCTCCCGGGCCGGCGTCAGGGCACAGAGCGTCGTGTAGCCGCCGGCGCTGCCGCCGCTGATCATCAGGCGCTCGGGGTCGGCGCCCTCGGCCTCGACCAGATGGCGCGCGCCGTGGATGCAATCCTCGACATCGAGGAGGCCCCATTGCCGCGCGAGCCGCAGCCGATAGGGACGGCCGTATCCCGTGCTGCCGCGGTAATTCACATCGAGCACGCCGATGCCGCGGCTGGTCCAGTACTGCACCGCCAGCGACAGCGTGCTCGAGGCCGACGCGGTCGGTCCGCCGTGACTCTTGACCAGCACCGGCGCTTTCTCGCCGGCCGGCGCGGTGAAGCCGGGCGAGAGCGGCGGGTAGTACAGCGCGTGCGCGGTCTCTCCGCCCTCGGTCGGGAAGGCGATCGGCTGCGCGACGGAAATATAAGGCCGCAGTTCATCGCCCAGGACGGCCGAGCGCCGAATGACCCGGTGAGTCCCGGTGTCCAGGTCGAGCTCGACGAGGGCCGTCGCTTCGGAGGGTGAACCGGCGAGGAACACCGCCCGTCCCGCGCCGGCGCGGAGCTGCGAGAGGCTCGTGAACGGGAGCGCGATCGGATCGAAGCGCCGGGTCCGGGGATCGAGCCGGGCCAACCGCCAGACGCCACCCTGGACGAAGCAGCAAACGATCCGCTCCGCCGATTCGAACGCGTAGGTCGACATGGCGAAATTCCAGTGCGCCTGCCCGAACTCGGCATCTATCGGCGCCAGCGGCTCGATCGCGCCGTCGCGCTCGCGATAGAGGTTCCACCAGCCGCTGCCGCGGTCCGAAACGAAATAGAGATCGCCGTCGGGAGACCATTGCGGCTGGAACACCGATTCGTCCGGTCCTCCCGCGACCCGGCGCGCCTTTGCCACCGTGCCATCGGCCTGGATGTCGCCGACCCACGCCTCGGTCGCGACCCAGGGCATATCGGGATGATTCCAGGTCAGCCAGACCAGGCGCTTGCCATCCGGGCTGAGACGCGGCGTCGAGTAGAAGTCGTTGCCCGAGACGAGGACCTGGGGCGCCAGGCCACGACAGTGGGCGCCCGAGAGGTCGACGCTCGCCAGCGTATTGATCGCCTGACCGGGGCGTGTGTGGTCTTCGTGGACGCAGATGAGGCGGCCGCGCCGCCGATCGATCACGCCGTCAGCGTAGCGCAGCGCGCCCGCCGCTGCCGGCGGCGTGATGGGGCGCGGGGACTGGCCTACATCCTGGCGATAGAGACGCTGGTCGGCAAAGTTCGAGAAGTAGACGGTGCCGTCCTGCACGGCGAACGCGCCGCCGCCGTATTCGTGAACGCGTGTGCGGACGTTGAAGGCGTTGGCGTCGTCGGCCGTAACGGCCTCGGGCTCGCCACCCGGGGCGGCCCGGTAGACGAAGCATCGTCCCTGCTTCTGCGGCTGGGACTCGGTCCAGTAGATCGTGTCGCCATCGAGGGCGACCTGGTCGAGCCGAATCGTCTCCGCCACGACGAGATCGGAGGTGATCGGGGACGTCCAGGAACCATAGGGGCTGGCGACCATGGGCTGCATCCTCATTTGGATTTCCAGCAGTGAAGAGCACAACACATGCCGTGTCGACTACTACCCGTTTCGAACACGCGTTCCCGGGCCGCGTCGCCAACCGCATCATCAAATCAGAGGGAACTAACCACCAGCCCACGCGTTCCCCCAGTCGGGCCATGAAGGGGAGCCATGAATTTCACCATCAACGAGCACTCGTATGAGGTAGAACTGGACAACCGCACATCGCTGTTGGACTTGTTGCGAGATCATCTTGAGTTTACCGGCACCAAGAAGGGCTGCGACCAGGGCGCATGCGGCGCATGCACTGTGCTGGTCGAGGGCGAGCGCATAAACTCTTGCCTCGCTCTTGCTGTGCAATATCAGGGCCGGGCGATCACGACGATAGAGGGCGTCGGAACCGCGGGCGAAACGCATGCCCTGCAGCGCGCCTTCCTCGAGCATGACGGCTTTCAATGCGGCTACTGCACGCCGGGGCAGATTTGTTCGGCAATCGGCATGGCCGACGAGATCAAGCGCGGTGTGCCGAGTGCCGTAACCGAAGATGTAGCAGCGCACAACATCGACTTCAGCGACGAGGAAATTCGCGAGCGCATGAGCGGAAATCTCTGCCGATGCGGCGCCCACAACGGAATTGTCGAGGCAGTGCGAGAAACCTTCGCCGAGGAACTCGGGTCATGAGAGCATTCCGCTACGAGAAAGCCGCGGATGCCGCAGCAGCGATCAAATTTTTTGCGCAAGGCGCACAGGCAAAATACCTCGGCGGCGGCACCAATCTCGTCGATCTGATGCGCGAGAACATCGAACGCCCGGAAACGGTGATTGACGTCACGGGACTTTCCCGCGAAATCCGCGACGCGGAGGATGGCGGCCTCGTCATCGACGCGGGTACGAAGAACACCGCAGTTGCCAGCCACCGCGCCGTTAGGGAACGCTATCCCGTGCTGGCGCAGGCGATCTTGGCGGGCGCCTCGGCGCAAATTCGGAACATGGCGACGGTCGGCGGAAACCTGATGCAACGGACCCGCTGCTACTACTTCTACGACGATGCGGCGCGCTGCAACAAACGCGCGCGCGGCCAAGGCTGCGACGCCATCGAGGGTTTCAATCGCATTCACGCGATTCTGGGTGCATCGTCGCATTGCGTCGCCACACATCCATCGGACATGTGCGTCGCGCTCGCAGCACTGGATGCCGTGGTCCATCTGGAGGGTCCGCAAGGGCGGCGCCGCCTGAAGCTGGTCGATCTGCATCGGCTACCAGGAGACACGCCCGACATCGAAACCGAGCTTGGCGCCGGCGAACTGATCACGGCGGTTGAGATTCCTGCACTGCCATTCGCGATGCGATCGAGCTATCGTAAGGTGCGCGACCGATCGAGCTTCGCGTTCGCGTTGGTGTCGGTCGCTGCGGCACTTGATGTCGACGATAAAGGGAATGTGAGGGACGTCAGGCTTGCGCTGGGTGGTGTCGCGCACAAGCCATGGAGAGCAACCGCCGCCGAACAAGTACTGCGGGGTGCGCCGGCCAGCGAAGAAAACTTCCGTCATGCGGCCGAGGTCGAACTGAAGGACGCGGTCGGCCTCGCGGGCAACGCTTTCAAGATCGAGCTGGCGAAACGCGTGATCGTGAACACGCTTCAAAAGCTGGCGATGGAGCCGGGAGCGGGATCATGAGTATCATTATGGACGTGATGAAAACCGCTGTCCGCTTGGCGCCGGGGAGTTGGCTGCCAGGTGGCACACCCGATCCGCTCATGAACAAGCATGGCCTGATCGGCAAACCCGTGTCGAGGATCGACGGGCCGCTGAAAGTCCAAGGCAAAGCGCGCTTCGCCGCAGAGGTACCGCTTCCCGGCTTGCTATACGCTTCGCTCCTCTACAGCACGATCGCGCGCGGCCGCATCGCGACGCTCGAAACAGCCGAGGCCGAAGCCGCGCCGGGTGTCGCGCTGGTGATGACGTATCGCAATGCGCCGGGCATCGCGCCCCCGCCTTTGATGATGTCCGCGCCGAAAGCCGGCGGAGCCAGCGGCTTGCCTATCATGCGGGACGCGAAAATCCGCTGGAATGGTCAGCCGGTTGCCTTGGTGCTCGCTGAAACGCAAGAGCAGGCGGACCATGCAGTATCGCTGATCCGCGTTACCTACGCGGGCGCGCCCGCGGTGACTTCATTCGATACGGCAAAAGCCAAAGCGCGAACGCCGGAAAATATCCTTGGCGAGCCGTCGTCGATCGAGATCGGGGACGCCGAGATCGCGTTGAAAGACGCTGCGTTCAAGGTCGATCTGACCTACCGCACGCCGCGCCACAATCATAATGCCATCGAACTTCATGCGGCGACGGTTGCGTGGAATGGCGATCAGCTCACGGTCCACGACGCAACCCAAGGGGTAAATGCGACAGCCTGGACGCTGTCGCAGGTGTTCGGCGTAAAGGAAGGGCAAGTCCGGGTTCTGTCGCCTTATGTTGGCGGCGGATTCGGCGGCAAGGGGCTTGGGGACCATCAGATCCTCGCCATTGCGGCTTCCCGGGTGAGCGGGCGGCCAGTGCGCATCCTGCTGTCGCGCGAGGGCGTATATTGCGTCGTCGGTGGGCGCGCCGCCACCGAACAGCGCGTCGCACTCGGCGCCAGGCCCGACGGCACGTTGGCGGCCCTGATCCATACCGGCGTTGTGACCACGCCGACGCACACCGCCTGCCAAGAGCAGTTCTCCTTTCCCGCCCGTCACCTGTATGCCGCAAGCGCAATCAAGGTCGCGCAACAGGTAACGGATATGGACATGGTCGCAAACGGCTTCATGCGGGCGCCTGGCGAGGCGGTCGGCACCTACGCGCTCGAGTGCGCGATCGATGAGTTGGCGGAAGCGATGCAACTCGATCCGATCGAACTGCGTCGTCGCATAGAGCCCGAGAAGGATCCGACCTCAGGCACCGCCTTTTCCTCGCGCCACCTTGTCGAGGCGTACCGGCGCGGCGCCGAACGGTTTGGCTGGGACCGCCGCGACCCGGCACCGCGCTCCCGTCGTGAAGGCGACTGGCTGGTCGGTATGGGCTGCGCCACCGCGACATATCCTTATATGCGCATGCCCGGTGGCGCGGCGCGCATCACCCTCACCGCTGACGGCCGCGCGATTGTTCAGATGGCGAGTCACGAAATGGGCATGGGCACGGCGACCGTGCAGGCGCAACATGCCGCCGAGCGCCTTGGCCTCGAGTACGAAAAAGTTTCGTTTGAATACGGGGACACCTCTCTGCCATCCGGCACACTCGCGGGCGGCTCCTCGCAAACCGCCTCCATTGCTGCGGCTATTATCGCGGTGAGCGAGGTGCTCACCAAAGATCTGCTCAAGCTTGCCGGCAATGACTCGCCGCTCGCCGGACTCAAGCCGGATGAGGTCGAACCGCGGGATGGCGGCCTTTGCCACATAAGCGAACCACGACGCTGCGAGAGCTATGTCTCGATTCTCAAACGCGCGCATCGCGACGAGTTGGTGTGCGAGGCGAAAGCACCAATGCCGTTCGAGATGTGGAAATACTCGATGCACTCCTACGGCGCGCAATTCTGCGAGGTTCGGGTGAACGCTGTCACTGGAGAGACCCGGGTCTCCCGCTTTTTGGGCTCGTTCGACTGCGGACGTATTCTCAATGCGAAAACGGCGACGAGCCAGTTCAAGGGTGGCATCATCATGGGGCTTGGCCTCGCACTGAGCGAGGAGACGCTCTTCGACGAGCGCTCGGGCAGGATCATGAACCCTTCGCTTGCTGAATATCACGTGCCCGTTCACATGGACGTGCCTGCGATCGAGGTGATCTGGACCGACATCCCCGATCCGCACAGCCCCTTGGGCGCGCACGGCATCGGCGAGATCGGCATCACCGGCGTCGGCGCGGCCGTCGCGAACGCGGTCTATAACGCCACCGGCAAGCGCATCCGCGAATTGCCGATCACTCTGGACAAGCTGATGTGATGGCTTCTACGCCTTGCCGTCAGCCTGCCGGGTGTGGAGCGGGAGGTCGCCCAGGCCCCGGTGGATGAAGCCCATCAGACGTGCCCGTACTCCAAAGCAACACGCGGCAATATCGACGTCGTCATCAACCTGGTCTGACCGGCGTGGCCGCCTACACGGCCCATGCATTTGGATAGACCGAAGAGGCCGCTCGCGCGATGAAGCTCGAGGAGGCGGTCATCGAATAGAGCCTCGCCGTTTTCACCACATATTTATCACAACCTGGCCGTCGGCCGGCGGGCGACGATTCGTCGGATGGTCTGTCCACGCCTGTTGATTAAGAGCAGGCGACGCACGACGGCAAAGCGATACATTGCCCTTTCGACCACAACGCGCATAGGCAGAGCACGATGACGACCACCGTCCCTGGAATGCGCTCCAACAAGCTTGTGAGCATGGATATCGATCAGCTTCGGGGATGGGCGGCGTTCATGGACAGAGCCATGATCGTAAGCCTCATTGCCACCATCATGGCCGTTGCGGCACTCGGCGTTACGACGTGGCTGTCGTTCAGGTTCAGCGGTGCCGTGCGCGCCCACGAGCACGCCGTCATCGATCGATACAAGGGCATGGAAAGCCATTCCGTGCAGGTCGAGCAGGATGTCGCCGCGGCACGTGAGCGGGCGGCGGCGCTCGAGCAGGAAGTCTCCACGGCGCGGGGGCGGGCCGTGGCGCTCGAACAGGAAGCCTCTACGGCGCGCGAGCGCGCGGCGGCGTTCGAACAGGCAGCCCGTGAAGCCAACGAGCGGGCAGCACAAGCGGCCAACGAGCGGGCGGCCCGCGAGAGCGCAGCCGCCAGCGAGAAGGCGCGGATGCCGCGGTTCGATACGGCGGAGATCAAGCAGCGACTTGCCGATCTGGGGAAGCTCGTCAGGGAGGCAACCGCGCGCGCGGTGGATCCGACCCAGGGAAGCGCGACAGAAGCGCCACGCCCGGTCCAGGGGGAGGGCCCTCCTGAAAGCGCCGCGGCAAGTCGCGGCGGGCAGCCATCGCCGATCGTCTCGAGCCTGCGGAAATATGCCGGCGCCAAAGCCGCCGTGTTTGTCCTCGACCAAGTATCCGACGCTCCGGTCGTGGGGTCGACGATCTCTGCCTATCTCAGCGACGCCGGCTGGGCGCCGCAGACATGGAAGTGGACGGGCGTGGCAGGAATCTTGGGCGTGGTCGTGCTCATCAAGGAAGGCAGCGACCCCGCAACGGTCGAGGCCGCGTCCACCCTCGTGGAGGCTCTGCGCTCGACCGGCTTCAACGCGACGAAGGGAGACTGGCCGGCGGACTGGCGCCGGTTTCGCGGCGCGCTCGACGGCCCGCAAACGCCAGGCCCGACGGAAGCGCCCATCCGGATCGTCATCGGGGCAAAGCCGCGTTGACTCGCCGATAGAGGGAGCGGGAAACGCTTCAGCGACAATCGCTTCATCGTGCCGCGACTTCGGCAAGAGGGACCTGTCGTTCCGGGCTAGCATCCTCGGCCTTCAGGAAGTCCGTCATTCGATCCGGCCAGGGCTGGATGCCGTTCTTCTGCAGCAGGAGTGCCGCCTGGCCGCGATGACCGGCGGCGTGCATCGCGACGTGCAGCAGCATCTCGCCGCGCGTCATGCGCCCGGGCTCGCCGTTCGAGAAGGAGAAGGCGATCGCCTCGTCCACCTCTTCCGGCAGGAGGGCGTCGGCATAGTCGGCATACCAGTCCGCCGTCGATCGGGCCTTGCTCGCCAGCGCGTCGAAGGACGGGAGCTCGACCGAGCGCGGCGCAAGATGACCGTGAGGGTGCGCTTCGAGATTATGGCTGAAGATCTCGTCGACCGCCTGGACATGGTCGAGCAGCCGCCGGACCAGGATCCGTTCGTCTGCGGGCAGGCGTTCGAGGTTCTCGGCAATGACCGTATTCAAGCCGTTGGTCGCCCAGCGCTTGTAGTGCATCAAGGTGCGATAGGGGAGGGTGAACATCGCGGTGCCTTTCACAGGAGACGTTCGTTGCATGTCCAGAATTTGCGAGCTATGACTCGCATTGTCTACTCGCATTGGCAGATGACGCTCCATGGCGCGCGCAATCCCGACGATCCCGCGAAAATCAGCCTCCCAGAAGCGATCCCGAGTGACGGTCGAGACGCTGCTGGACGCAACCGCTCGCGTTCTCACGAGGCAAGGATACGATCGCGCCAGCACCAACCGGATCGCTGCGACGGCCGGCGTGAGCGTCGGCTCGCTCTACCAGTACTTCCCCAACAAGGAGGCGCTCGTGGCCGCGCTCGTCGCGCGCCACAATCGGGAAATGCTCCAGCTGCTTCGCGATGCGCTGACGGAAATGGGGTCACGCGATCTTGCAACAGTGATGCGCGAACTGGTGAGGGCGATGGTCGACGCCCATCTTGTCGATCCCACCTTGCATCGCATTTTCGCCGAACAGGTTCCGCGCATGGGCCAGCTCGCCAAGATAGAATCCCTCCAGCGGGAAACCTTCCTGCTGATCCGGACCTACCTGGAAGAACGCCGCAACGAAATCTCGGTCGCGGACCTCGATTCCGCGACCTCCATCTGCGTGACCACCGTCGAATCGCTCACCCATGAGTTCGTCATTCACAAGCCCGATGCGCTGGACGGCGACCGGGACCGGTTCATCGACGAGGTCACGCGGCTGGTCGTGGGCTATCTGCGGCCGGGCCGAGCCTCCAAGCCACTTCGGGATGCTTGAGCGCCGCTCGACTCCCTCCCTGTTCATCTTCCCCGGCTATTCGGCGACGGCGCCCGAATCCTTGACGGCCTTGCCCCACTTGGGGACGTCGCGTTGCAGGACGTCGGTGAGCCCGCTCTGCGGCGAGGCCACCACGACCAGGCCGATCCTGGCCAGGCGTTCCTGCGTCGCGGGCTCGCGCAGCGCGGCGGCGATCTCCTGGTTGAGCTGGGCCGCGATGTCGGCCGGGATGCCGGGCGGGCCCATGATGGCGAGCCAGCTGTCGGCTTCGACCACGATGCCGTTCTCGGCGAAGGTCGGCACGTCGGG
>Ga0193726_1001417_pt1 | contig 18989 bp, 19 predicted proteins | sample H2c1metaG_FD_144928 | JGI IMG/M metagenome (GOLD analysis project Ga0193726, IMG submission 144928) | Soil microbial communities from a riparian zone of the East river system, Colorado, United States - H2c1 | ecosystem: Environmental > Terrestrial > Soil > Riparian zone | place: USA: East River... | reverse complement strand
CAACTCTGCCAGACGAACTTGGTTCGATTTGAGGCGAGGCAGGCAGAGAATGGCCGGCCGGCAGTTTCCATTCGCGATCTCCTGAAAGCATCGCTTCGCCACCGGCCCGACCGAATCATCCTCGGCGAAATTCGCGGCGGCGAGGCGTTCGATTTGCTTCAGCTTCTCAACACCGGACACTCCGGAACTCTTTCCACCATTCACGCCAACTCCGCGAAACAAGGACTTACACGTTTCACAAGCTGCGTTCTCCAGAGTGGGATTGAGATACCGTTTCGTTCCATCAAGTCGAACATCGCGGAATCTGTGAACGTAATCGTCCAACTGGAGCGAAGACCCGGCCGGCGATTTATTTCCGGAGTTCTCGAGGTCAACTCGTACAGTCAGAACGACGATCTCTTTCACTGTCGCGTCATCTATGAGCGAGAGCGAGAAAACCAAACCGCCACACTCAACAAAACGGAGTCCTAATATGCAAACCGCGCACAAGACTGCGAGAGAACTGCAAACTGTGGGAGCGGATTTTCTCGGCACGCACAAACAAACTTCCATGGATGAACTTTTGACGGTTGAGGAAGTGGCGGAAATGCTGCGAGTGCCAGCGAGTTGGGTCTACGGCCACACACGAAGGCGGGCCACAAACCGCATCCCGGGTTTTCGCCTCGGAAAATATTGGCGGTTCCGCGAAGCCGACGTGAACGCCTGGATCGAGCGCCAAAAAACAGAAGAACGCTCCAATGCTTGACCACCGGAGTAAACTCATTGTCGAGGCGGGAGAAGACGCGCGAACCGGAAAGGAAATTGCGATTCGCCGTCGATATCAGCAAGGCTGTTGCTTTATCCGAAATAAAGTCTGGGTAGGGCGCTGGAGGGAAGACGTGATCGCACCGGATGGCACAATCCAGAGAAGTCTTCGTTGGGATGTGCTGGGTCTGGTGAGCGAAATCGGTCGGAACAAGCGCAACGCCCGGAGAATTTTAGACACTCGACTGCGGCCCATCAACGAGGGCCGTCACACACCACAATCAACGATGCTCTTCACACAGTTCGTTCGTGAGCACTGGGAACCGGCAACATTGCCTACGCTCAAAGCGGGATCGGCCCGCTACTACAGCCTGCAATTGCGCCGTCACCTGATGCCCGCGTTCGGACCACGGCGTCTCTGCGATATTACGAAACTCGACGTGCAGAGATTTTTCGCCATGGCACGATTGCCGAAGAGCAATGGCGGGCTCGACCTTTCCGGCTCAAGCGTTCACGGAATGCGGACCACACTCAGCAAGGTTCTGCAGTCCGCGGTCGATTGGAACCTTCTCGAGCAAAATCCGTCGCGCGGGCTTCGCCTTGGCGACCGCACACCAAGAACCGAACGTCTGTATCTTGACGCAGCAGAACTTCGGACTTTACTTGCTTCTCTTCCAGAACCTTCCCGAACCATCGTACTCGTCGCAGTTCTCACCGGGCTACGCATTGGTGAAATTCTGGCGTTGCGTTGGAAGAGTTTCGATTTACTTCGCGGAACAATTCAAGTCCGCGAATCAATGTCCGAAGGATTGTTTGGATCGCCGAAAACAAAATGCAGTCGTCGAGATGTTCCGATGAGTGAGCCGGTACAGAAAGCTTTCGAGCTCCACCGTTCCCACGCAAAACAGACGGGACCGGAAGATCTCGTTTTCGCAACGCGTAAACAGACTCCACTCAACCCGAAGAACCTGCTTCGCCGTGAACTCCGGCCCGTGTGTGTCGAGCTAAAACTGCCGATGATTACCTGGCACAGTTTCCGCCACACGCATGCAACGTTACTTGGTGAAGCCGGTGAATCACTCAAGACCGCCCAGGCATTGCTTGGTCACTCCGATCTTGAGACAACGCTGAATATCTATACGCATGCGATTCCGGAGTCGCAAAAGCGTGCTGTGGACAAGGTCGCTGCGATGTTGTTCGCAGATGTTCGCAAAATTTCAGCGGCTACAGAAAACGGAAAGGTCAACTAGTTGGAAATAAAGGACAAGAAGGAATGATGGATCCAAGATCCGGACTTGAACCGGAGACCTGTCGATTACGAATCGACTGCTCTACCAACTGAGCTACCTCGGCCCTGATTGTTGAGGACTGCCGGGACCAACGACAATTTAGAAATTTAGCATCGCGGAATCACAGCGTCAAATAATCTTACCAACATCAGTGCGACGCCGGATACATGATCCATCCAATCGTGATTGCCACCAACAAAAACGCTACGAACGCCCACACCAAATATCGAATGCGCGACTTCAATCTGCGCCGGCTAAGAAATGCAAATCCCAGCGAAACAATAAACGCGAACAGCACCATCGACTGGAAGTGAGTCAGGCTCATCAGTTCTTGTGCCCGCGGGAAATTTCCAGCGCGTCCAGCACAAACAACATATTCAAAACCCCGGCCGTTGCGATCAGACGCGTTCCGTAATCCCCTGCCGCGCGCGAAACATCCGGCCCGTTTTTTTCAATTGTGTGCGCCAACAAATAAAAAATTCCGGAACCGGCGTCGGCGATAAATCCCAATAAACTAAACGCGTCATCACTTCGCGCCGGAAAAACATTTCCGCGCATCCACAATCCGATCAGCGCCATCGTGCCGACCGCCGCAAATCCAGCCATCGCGCGTCCAATGCGCCATTGAAATAAATGTCCAAGGCCCGGAACAATCCACGCGGCAATCGCCAGAAAAACGCTTCGTGCCGTCGAGCCGCGCGGCTCCGGTTCTTTCGTGGTGACAACTTCAACGGCCGTGATTTCCTCAACGATTACCACGGATTCGACGGACGTAGTTTCTTCAGAAGACAATTGCGCCGGCTCAGAAATCGCCTCTGGAATTTGTTCCGGAATATTTTCAGGAATATGATTTGCCATCAGCAAAACCAACTAATTCGTCTGCGGAATCAGCAATCGAAAATCACGCCAACAGCGCCAAAATCTCGCTCTGCACCGCGCCGGTCACGCCCGCTTCTTTTTCGCCGACGTACACGTCCACTTCCGTGCGCACTCCGAATTCCGCCTGATAAATTCCCGGCTCCACGGAAAAACAGGTGCGCGGAATTACTCGCCGCACGTCGTGACTTTCCAGATCGTCCATGTTCGCGCCCGCTCCGTGCACTTCCTGTCCGATGCTGTGTCCGGTGCGATGCACAAAATATTTTCCAAAGCCGGCTTTCTTGATCACATCCCGCGCCGCGCGATCCACTTGCCAACCTTCAAATGACTTCCCCGCCGCCGTCGTTTCACGCGCAAAATTCACTGCAGCCTCGCGCGCCTGTTTCGCAACCGCGAAAACTTTCGCGTATTTTTCCGGAACTTTCGCGCCGAAATATCCCATCCACGTAATGTCGTAATAAACGCTGTCCTGCTTATCCAATTTACCCCAAACATCCAGCAACAAAAGATCGCCTTCCTTAATTTGCGACGAGCCTTCTTTCTTTGGCTCGTAATGCGGATCGCCGCTGTGCGGTCCGACCGCGACAATCGGCGCGCTATCCGCCGTTAATCCATTCGCGCGAAATTGTTCCGCCATCCATTGTTGCAAATCATATTCAGTGAACACCGTTTTACTGCGCACAAGTTTCGCCGCATGTGCAAATGCGTCCTGCGTAATTTTATCAATTCGTTTTCCGGCCTCAACGTGCCCAGCATGCTGCTCCGCCGACCACACCGCCTCAAATCTTTGAATCAAATTCGCGGAGCTAACAACTTTCTTCTTCAGCGAGCGCAGCAAATCCACAGTCCCAGCGTCCACCAGAGAAATTTGCGGAATCGCATTATTCGGCGAGTATTGCATCGCCACAATTTTTGCGCGCCCCAATAATTTCGCCAGATTTTTTTCCAATTCTGAACGCTCGGCATACTGCATTTTTTCGCCCGGCAGTGAATCCAACGTGAATGACTCAATCCGGTGCACCAATTTTTTCGGCGCGCCCTTCGCCGGTATCCAATAAAACCAACGACGCTTCGCCATCGCGTCGTGAATTCCCAGCACGCGATAGCCAATCGGATCGCGATGCAAAATGTCGTAGAACAACCAGCCATCCATTTTTTCTTCGCGCAACGCTTTTTGTATCGCTTGAATATCAGGCATGTCGATTTTCCCGTTCCGCGAACGCACTCGCGTTAATTTTTCTTCGCGCCAAGCGCTCGAATCTTTTCCGCGCTAATTCCATCCACTTCCACTCGCTTCGTTCTGCTGCGTTCACCGCTCAGAAGTCTAACAGCGCCAGTCGGCACGTTCAAACATTCCGCCAACAAACGGCACAGCGCCTCGTTCGCTTTGCTATCCACCGGCGGCGCCGTCAACCTCACCTTCAACCCGCCTTCCCATTCGCCGCCAACAGAATTTTTGCTGGCTCTCGGCTGCACACGAACTCGAAAAATTGCAGAAGATAATTTGCCGATCGCGTCAAATTTTTCCAGTACTTCAATCGACAACTTATTCGCCCGCTGCTTTCGCGTCTCGCTGCGGCCAGTGGTTATCTAGTCGCTTGCCGAAAAGCGCCGTGCCCAATCGCACTTCCGTCGAGCCTTCTTGAATCGCCACTTCAAAATCGTGCGACATTCCCATCGAAAGTGTTGGCAACGGAATCGCACATCGACGCACCAGCGCATCGCGTAAATTTCTAAGCCCGCGAAAAAAAACTCGCGCCTGATCAGGATCTTCAAACGGCGGAGGAATGCACATCAATCCGCGAATATCCAAGTGCGGCATGTTCATCATAATTTCAAAACCATCATGCACCGCGTCAATGTCGAATCCGGTTTTATTCGCCGACATATCCATGCGCACTTCCAGCAAAATCGGAATCGGCGGATCGCCTTCCGGCACTGCGCGATCAATTTTCAACGCAATGTCCAGCGAGTGCACAGAATCGATCATGTTAAAAAGCTGCACTGCTTTCAGCGTTTTGTTGCTCTGCAAGTGACCAATGAAATGCCACACCGCATGAGGCTCATGATTCAAAAAAACCGATTTCTCCTGGAATTCGTTCACGCGATTTTCGCCGAAGTGCCGCACGCCCGCTTTATATGCGGCTTTAATCGCTTCCACCGGATGCGTCTTCGACACGCCAATCAAAGTCACTTCGCTCGCATGTCGCCCAACCAGCGCGCACGATCGCTCAATGCATTCATTGATGCGCAAAAAATTCGCGTTAATCGTTTCCTGCAAAACGCTGATGCTCATGGCAATAATTTTATCATTTTATTTCGTTTGCCGAATTTTTCTTACTCGCCTAAATCCAAAAGCTCGCCAATCATAATTTCCGGCGTGCCATCATAATAATTTGGAATGTCCGCCATTATTTCTGCGACTCGCGGACTCGCCAGCAACTTTTCAATATTTTCCGCCGACTCAAAATACGCCGAAAACATTACCTGATAAGCAGGCTTCGACCCGTCAGGCGTCGCCCAAAATTTCGCGACCTTAACGCTTTTCAGTCCGAAGGGTCCGCAAATGCTGGCGGCCAACGGCAAATGTTTTGCGACATAATATGCTTCGTCAAATCGGACACCGGTTTTGTAGCAGACTCTCAGGACATTCATCGGGTGCCTCCAGCAAAATTTTCGGCCGGACATATTTACGGCGCGAGTGTAGCAGATTCCAATCAGTGCCTTCGTCGGGACCACCTTTAGGTGCGCCGCGTCATGGCCCGCCGTAGCCTCGGCGAAGGAGGGTCGTACCCCGGTCCTCTAAATCTGTCGTATCCGGAAAGCCGCCATAGTCAGAACGCGAGGCGAACGCAAAGCGAAAGTCTTGTGATATAATCTTGTTGAGAACTTGTATGGGAATTACAGTCGTAATTAAATCGGAGCACGTTGAGGTCAAAACGCAACGGGAGACGGCCGCACAGCGCGTCATCAATCACTTCGGTCACGCGCTTCCTGATACTAGACTGCTCTGCTTTTTCGACGACCAAGATTGGCAACTATTCAAGTCAGGCTATGGCGCGGCAAACCGCGGGCTTGCTGGGCCAATTAGGGACGACACACCGTGGGCCGAATGGCCACACTACGTCACAGACTTCATTTTCGTCGACGATCTGCCGAACTTGCAGTTCCATCGAGCGTTCGATCACATTATTTATTTGCATGGCGGCACGTGCGCTTCCACCGTCGGTCTAACGATGACACTTGCGCACGAATTGCAGCACTTCGTTCAGTATCACGCCGCGCTGAGGGTTTGGGCGGAGAATGGCCTGATTCGCCGCCTCATCAAGACTTTCGATCAAGGGTTGATTAACTCTTTGGATCTGACCTGGTCGGACATTCCGATTGAACGAGAGGCGCGAGCAGTCTCCAAACACACGGCTGAGCAGCTACTTGGGGCGAAAGCTGTCGCGGAATACATAGATGCGAGAATCTCAGAACACGTTGATGCGACGGACGTGGCTGATTGGGAGTATGTTCGGAGCCTGGATGTGTCCAGCCCTTACTGCTTAGAGAGCGAAACTCGATTGATTTTCCGACGGCTGAAAAAATACCGGCCGGAGCTTGAGTCAATACTCCAAGAACTACACTACGACCCGGATTTTAAAGACATCAACCTTGATGCGCTCTTTCATGACGCCCCAGCGGCATTCGCACCGAATTCGGCCAGTTCTGACTCAACTAGACCGCCGACAGAATTTTCAGAAATAAGGCGAATCACTGACAGTACCTCGTAGCTCATCGAAGAAAGGCTACCCTCGCAGTATGGTACTGGACAGTAACTTTCGCGTGATAGAATTCCGCCTATGAACTGTGCTCGATGCAATTCGATCAACACCGACGAAAAGAGCTATTGCGGGGATTGCGGCAGCCCGCTCACTGTCACCCAATCAAACCTTGAAGATCGCATTAGCGAGCGCGTAGCTCAGAGGCTCTCCGAAAAGTTCAAGGACCAAAGGTTAGTGGCTCTCGAAGTCTCGGATGCGATTCTGACGAGGCTTATGCTGTGGGCAAAAGCCTTTGCGTTTGTGGCAGGCGGAATCCTCACCTTGCTCGCTCTGGTTCTTGGATTTTTTGGAGTCACTACATATCGCGACTTCAAACGCACTGTCGGAGATGCTCAGAGCACCATCCAGCCGATGCTAGCCCGAGCGAAAGACGACGCTAGTAAGGCCCTGAGTGGCGCTGACGACGCAAACCGACAGTCTCTATCCGCGATACAAACTATAGAATCCGAGAGAAAGAAAATCGAGAATGAAGTGAACCTGGCCTCAACCACGGCATCCCATGTCCAATCGCTGTCCGGGAAGGTGTCGGAGCTTCAAACTAGAACAACTACAGAGATTGCGAAGGCCAATCATCAAATAGAGACTGATCTGAACGAATTGAAGAAAAAGCTTGAAGCGGCGACGGACGATATTGCCAAACAACAAAGGAAGCTCGCCAGTACAGACGAGCTCGTCAAGACTCTATTCTCAAAAGGGACGACACAATACTTTCAGACTAACTCACCAAGCCCGACACTGGTGGTCGTCCCCAGGCAGAACGGCGCTTCCGTATTCATGCTTCTGACGTCCGCTCCCATTTATCAGACCATTGAACTCAAGTTTTACACATCCAGTCAACCGCGAGCGTCGTACTCCCCGATAAATAATGTGCTTTTTTTCAATTGGGGGGATCCGCCGGAAAACCTAAAAGCACATCCACTCGAAGTCACTTATGTACCAGATCCGACGTCAAAGATTCCGCCGTTCAAGACGCTCTATATTAAGAATGGGGCCATATTTGCCGATGAAACAAAGATAATGGATATTGCGCCACCAAAATAGACCGGCCGTATAGATAATTTCCGCGCGGTGACCTTGGCGTCTTGGCGACACGCTACCCGCAGTCACAACTCACGAACCGAGAGGATTCGATGCCCAGACCTCAACAGCAAGTCGTGAAAACATTGAACGAGTTTCTTGAATGCGTGAAAACTCTGGAGAAGAAATGGGAAGACTCTGAACAAGGATGGCTTTGGTTTAGAGGTCAACAGAGAGCGTATTGGACGCTGACGCCGAAACTTTACCGCGACGTATCAAATCCTAGCCGAGAAACAGACGATGATATCAGGGAACAATTTGTCATAAGGGCTCCCAGCTTAACCGATGAAAAACCAAAGAACTCATGGGAATGGTATTTTCTCATGCAGCACTTCGGAGCCCCAACCAGACTTCTTGATTGGACTGAAAGCGCGCTAATTGGGCTCTATTTTGCCGTGAAGGACAACCAAGGGTATTTCGATGCAGCAGTTTGGATACTAGATCCTTGGTGGTTAAACAAGACCGTGCTCCGAAAAATCGAGGTCATTCCTCCTGGGGCGAGCGGACTATCGAAGACAGACGACGAGCGTTACCGCCCGTGGCTGAGGAATCACTTTGAGCCGCATTCGGTATTGCCAAATCGTCCGGTCGCGATATACCCCACGCACTTCGCGCGCCGAATCAGTACGCAGCGTTCATGCTTTACGATTCATGGATTGCAGACTGACGCATTAGACGTCCTAGAACGCGCACCCCGTTCGCGGATTTCAAAAGTGATCATCCCAGGCTACGCCGTCGCAGTTGTGAAGGACGATCTCGCCAGATGCGGAATGGATGAAGTTTCGATTTTCCCTGATCTACAAGGGCTGGCGCGAGTCGCAAATGATGAACTTAAGGCTCAGCAGTCGAGGAGGCCACCCCATGATGGTGTGTACACTAGGCTGCGTCCGTCTCGGATACACAAAGGTGGAGTAGGTGTATTCGCTATCCGGCGCATAAGAAAAGGCACATTAATCTTCGCAGGCGAGAATGAAGAAATGCTCTGGGTTGCGGAAAAAGATCTTCCAAAACGCCCTGCGCAGATTCGCGAACTTTACGACGACTTCACGCCAGTGAAAGACAACTGGTATGGTTGCCCGGTGTCTTTCAACCGACTAACCCCAGCCTGGTACCTCAACGATTCAGACGATCCAAACGTAAGAGCGGACCATAACTATGATTTCTTTGCGTTGCGGGACATAGAAGACGGAGAAGAGTTAACCGTCGACTCTTCGATTTACAGCGCGCACATGCCGAACAATGAAGTGCCGCGCGCCGCTCGGGCGCACCGTCGACCTCGCGGGGTCTAAGGTTGGCGCAGTCCCCGGCTTCATCATTCGATCTTCGAAATCCCCTTCGAATACCTTCGCACGACTTTGCCGCGATCTATTTAGTACTAAGTACTTTTATTTAATTGACTAAATTCCACCAACCGCGCTACCCTAAACCGCAGACTTGGACGATCTGTTGAATCAGTCGTTCACGACGAACGATTGATAGCTTCCCGTCCCTCCTGCCGGCGCTAAGAATCCACTGATTTCACAAGAGCGCGTAAGAATATCAAAACAAGCGACTTATAAGTCCTTTGTTTTGATATTGATGCCAAGATCGACCGACCTAACTCCTTTGTTTTAACATTGATGCTCAAAACAGGGGGGAGGGGGTGGGGTGGCAACATGGTTAACCCCTGGAGTCAGGACGACGCGAATGGTTCGCTCTAGCCGATGTAGCGCCACCCTTGAGGGTGGCAGCCGTTGTTTGATATTTGGATTTCGGATCGGCAAGAGCGGAGATGCCACCCTCAAGGGTGGCGCTACATAAGCCAAAGCATTGCGACACGGCAGGGTCTCACGCTAGACTGCTTTCCCTCATGTCCTTGCGCGGAAAATTTATTGCCATCGAAGGGATTGATGGCTCGGGAAAACGCACGCAACTGGATTTGCTGGCGCGTGCTTTGAAATTGCGCGGAGTGGAATGCGCGCAGTTTAGTTTTCCGCGGTACGAGTCTTCATTTGGGAAATTGGTGGCGCAATATTTGAATGGAGATTTCGGTCCGCTGGCGGCGGTGGACGCGCATCTTTCGGCGCTGCTTTATGCCGGAGACAGGTTCGAGAGCAAGGCGGAGCTGGAAGCGGCGCTGAACGCGGGCAAAACTGTGCTGGCCGATAGATATATCGCGTCAAACTTGGCGCATCAGACGGCGCGAGTTGCGCCTGAGCGGCGCGCGGAATTTTTGGCCTGGCTGCGCAAACTGGAATACGGACTTTACGGATTGCCGGCGGAAGATTTGGTGATCTATTTGCGTTTGCCGCTGAGCGAGGCGCATCGGCTGGTGGGAATGAAGGCGGCGCGGGAATACACCAGTCTGCAACGCGATTTGCAGGAAGCGGATCAGAAACATTTGGAGCAGGCGGCGAGTGTGTATGGAAGCTTGGCGAAAGAAGCGAATTGGGTGACGGTGGAGTGCGCTGCCGGGGAAGGACTAATGAGTCCGGAGGAAATACATAGGGCGGTGATGGAGAGGGTGGATGAGAGAATTGCAGGATTGAAGTAATAGGAAGCAGAGATAGGAGCCTAGAGGCTTCACCGCAGAGGCGCTGAGTACGCTGAGAAGTGCGGGAGAAAGAAAAGAACAGGCAAGTTCAAGAACCCCACGTGTAACGTCGACACATGGGGCACCCGAAACCTTCGGAGACGAGCAACACAAAAGGCAAAGCGAAATGGGATTTGAACAATTTCTTGGGAACGAGCGGATCGTTACTTCCCTTCGCGGGATGTTGCGGACGGATCGCGTGCCCAGCGCGGTCGCGTTTCTTGGTCCGCGCGGGATTGGAAAATATACTTTGGCGCGAATGTTTGCGATGGCTGCGAACTGCGAGCGTCTGCGCGACGATTTCTGCGGCGAATGCGACACGTGTCGCGGGATTGCGTTGCTGGCCGAGCCGGCTGAGCTGGTGCAACGCGGACTTGCCGAGCGCGGCGAAAGTGGTGACGCGGAAAAAATTCCGTTGATTCTGCAAACACATCCCGACGTGTGGGCCATTGTGCCGGATCCGATGCGGCTGAACACTCCGGTGGTGCGTCCGGTGCTGCACATGGGGCAGTTGCGGGCGGTGGAACGCGCGGCGAGATTTCGTCCGGGAGCGCGGCGGCGAGTTTTTATTATGGATGGCGCGGACACGATGCGTTGGGACATCGCCAATATTTTCCTGAAAATTTTGGAGGAGGCTCCGGCAACGACGACGATCGTGATGCTGGCGCAGTCGAGAAACCAATTGTTGCCGACGATTGTTTCGCGGTGCGTGCCGTTTGAATTTGCTCCGGTGCAAGCTGAGGAGATGGAATCGTTGCTGAAGGCGCACACGAAACTGGATGCGGCTTCGCGAGCGCGTGCGGCGGAGATGGCGGAAGGAAGTCCGGGCGCGGCGATTGGAATGGACGTCGAACGGATATTTGAGATTCGCAAACAGGCGCTGAAATTGTTGCAGCTTGCGGCGACGGAGAAGTCTTCTCTGCTATTCGGGCTGACCACACAAATTACCAAGAAGGATGCGGTGCCGTTTGAGAATTTACTGGACGCGCTTTACAGCGTGCTGGCTGATTTACTGGAATTAACCAGCCGCGGCGGCGCGAAAACCGCGGCAAGTTCCACGATGCGGGATGGCAATGATCGTAAACCTGCGGCGAACGCCGAAGACATAAGGATTTTGTTAAGAAATCCGGGATTGAAAAAGGAATTGCAGGAGCTGGCGTCCACTGTGAACACTGATTGGGTGGCGCGCGCGGTGCGCGGAGTGGATAAGCTGGCGTCCGGACAACGCCGCAACATCAATCGACAACTCGCCTTGGATTCGCTGGGACTTTCGCTTTCTGCTCGCTAGTCAGTAAACACTTGCAATCTTTCAATTCTGTTGAAACCGATTTCCACTACTGCGCATCTCACGTGTCAGTCAATTATCTAGTCTAGGTTTCTTTCATACGTGGGAGACATAATGGTCAACCGAAGGCTTATTCGTCCCTCCCTGACCGAAGTAAAGGAACAGGGCCCCATGCCGCGAGCAATTCATGCCGCAGCGGCGCAGCAGAAGAAACCCACTCCACCCGAACAAACGCACGCGGAAAGTTTTTATTGGGTGAAGCAGATGCAGGCGCGAACTCCGGTGGCGATTGTGCTGCAGGATGGCGAAGTTCTGCGCGGAGTTGTGGAATGGTACGACCGTGATTGCATTAAGCTGACGCGATTCGGAAGTCCGAACCTGCTCGTCTACAAGCAGACCATCAAGTACCTATATAAGGACGGGGACGAAGCAGCGATGGGCGGGACGAACGGGCAGTAATTCACGGGCAGAAATTTTCTTTCGTACAAAAATTATTTCTTGCGTGGACTTCGCTGAATTTTTGCGGCTGACAAGATCGCGAATGTCAGAAGAGATTTCGCGGCTAATTTTCCTTCGCTGTCTTTAATTTCACATTCGGATACGGCTAAAGTGCGGCCAAGTCTTAGGACGCGCGCTTCGGCGAGAATCTGGCCTCCACCTACCGGTTCCAAATAATTAATTGTCATTTCAACGGTTGCCAAGCGCGTGCCGTGCGGAAGAATTGCATACGCGGCCATCGCGCCCGCTGTGTCGGCCAGAGATGCAAGAACTCCGCCGTGAACGACGCCGTGAATTTGCAGGTGACGATCTGCGACGCGGAGGCTCATCACGGCTTTGCCTTCGCCTAGAGATTCAAGTTCGTAGCCGAAGAGTTGGCCGGGCGCGCTTTTGCGAATGCGATCCGCGAGATCGGTAACGTCCCAAGTTACTACGGGATTTTTGTGCGATGAATGCTGACTGCGTTTAGTTGGCATAGATGCGGGATTATCCTGCGGCTTCGCCGCCGTCGATTGGAAATGTGGCGCCGGTGACCCATGTTGATTCGTCGGACGCCAAATATGCGGCGAGATGGGCGATTTCCTGAGGAGTGCCGGTGCGTCCCATGGGAATTGAACTGACGCGCTGGCGGCGCGCTTCTTCGGGATTCGCAGCATTGGCAAAAACTTGCTTAGCCATTTCAGTTTCTACCAGCGAGGGACAAATGCAATTCACGCGAATGTTTTCCTGCGCGTGATCCATGGCCATCGCGCGAGTGAGCATGGTGACTCCACCTTTTGATGCGGCGTAAGCGACGCGTTGCTTGCTGCCAACGACTCCGTAAACTGAGCCGATATTAATGATGGAGCCGGAACCGGCGCGGCGGAGAAATTCCATCGCGGCGCGAGAAACTAGGAATGTGCCTTTCAGGTTGATGTCGATTAGAAGATCCCAAGTGGCTTCGGGAGTTTCTTCGGCAGTGCCGCGAAACATTACGCCGGCATTGTTCACGATTGTGGTGAGCGCGCCGAATTTATCTACGCCAGTTTTTATTGCGGCGGACACTTCAGCGGAATTGGTGACGTCACATGAAACGGCGATGGCCTGGCCACCGGAATTATTTATTTGACTTGCGGCGGCATTGAGCGGCTCGACGCGGCGTCCGGCTAAAATAACTTTGGCGCCTTGCTGCGCGAAAAGTTCAGCGCAGGCGTGGCCGATGCCGCTGCCAGCTCCCGTGATAAATGCAATTTTACCTGCGAGGCGTGTCACCTGAAGCCCTCCTGCGGCGTCTAATGTACACTCACGAAGTCGGAATCAGAAATTTCGACGAGCACGTTATTTAAAAGTGGCACAAACCAAATTGGGTGGAGCGCGATGCGAATCGGGATCACGTGTTATCCAACTTACGGCGGATCGGGAGTGGTGGCGACGGAGCTGGGCATTGAACTTGCCGCGCGCGGACACGAAATTCATTTTATAAGTTATGCGCCGCCAATTCGTATGCCTTCCGGCGCGGAGAGAATATTTTTTCATGAAGTGGAAGTAACCACGTACCCGTTGTTCGATCATCCGCCGTACACGTTAGCGCTGGCGTCGAAAATGTCAGAGGTGGCGGAGTCCGCGCGATTGGATTTGTTGCACGTTCACTACGCGATTCCGCATTCGGTAAGCGCATATTTGGCGCGCGCGATGACAGCACCGCTGAAATTGCCTTTCATTACTACGCTTCATGGAACGGACATTACCCTTGTTGGGAGTAACCGTAGTTATTTGCCGATTACGAAATTTTCGATTGAACAGAGTGATGGCGTGACGGCGATTTCAAATTATTTGAAGACGCGCACGGTGGAAGAATTTCAGACGAGGAATCATATTGAAGTGATTCCGAATTTCGTGAATTGCGATTTGTATCATCGCAATGAGGATGCGAAACAACGGGCGTGTTGGGCGCCGAATGGCGAGCCGATTGTGATGCATCTATCGAATTTCCGTCCAGTGAAGCGGGTGACGGATGTGATTGAGATTTTCGCGATGGTGCGTGAAAAAATGCCGGCGAAATTGGTGATGATTGGTGATGGGCCGGAGCGCGGAGCAGCGGAGTATCTGGTACGGCAGAAGAAGTTAACTGCCGATGTGCTGTTTTTGGGCAAGCAGGATCAGGTACACGAGAAGTTAGGGCTGGCTGATTTGTTTTTACTGCCTTCGGATACGGAATCATTTGGATTGGCGGCGCTGGAAGCGATGGCGTGCGAAGTGCCCGTCGTGGGAACAAATGTTGGCGGGATGCCGGAAGTTGTGGAACACGGCGTGGATGGATACTTGGTGGCTCCGCATGATGTGGCCGCGGCGGGAAAATTTGCGATTGATATTTTAGGACGGGCGGATCGCGGACGAGAAATGGGGAAATTGGCGCGAGTGAACGCGCAGAAGAAGTTTTGCGCGAAGGATATTATTCCGATGTACGAGGAATATTATATGAAGATTTTGGCGGCGGGGACGGCGGCGGTTGGGGCGTAGGTTTTCGGTCGCGCGCTAATGCACCACGAGTGGCCGACTGATTGATGAAAGTTGGCCTGTTGCGGTTTCCTGAACAACTTGACGAAGACGATAGGTGCCTGGCTTAACCTCTAATGACATTCGCGCAATTAGTCCACTGCTGGAAAGTTGGGCCAATGTTTGGTTCTTCAAATTAAGATCCATCACCGACTCAACTCCCGAAAGAAATTGATCCTCGGAATTGAAAAGGGCCGTTACGAAAATTAGTCTTTCCGTCTTACGGCCATGCATTTGTTTGAAGGGTAAGAGGTGTACATCTACCCGCAGTCTGACCTTCAAAGTCTTGTCGCCAGTCGGTGCAGTCTCCGTTTCCGTCGTCAGTTCCACAGGAATTTCAGTTACTGCGTCATTCGCCGTGAGGCCTTCTTGAAACCTGCGAACTTTTTCTCTCGTCGCTGGAGGCTCGTCCACCGGGGCATAGTAACCGGGTCGGGCCTCAACAGTCCTTCCCGCGCGATTGATCAGCGTTACTTTTAGGTTGTGCAGGCTGCCGTCATGCCTGACGTCGTCGGGGGAAAAGCCTAAGAAATAAGAAGCCGTGGGCGATTCAGCCAGGTCCTTGTATCCTCGGAAAAGATCGTTGTTGCCGTGAAAATATTTCCCGCCGGTTCCCCTTGCCAGAATTGACATTGGTTCGCCCATTGCGGAATCATCGACACTCGCAAACATCACTCCTCTGGCGTCGAGCGAATTAATGATCACCTGCGCCCGAAGTGCTGTCTCCAGTATCTTTTCCTGTTCGTGCCCGAGGCTTTTTGTCAGAAAGCTTGAAGATGCCAGCAGAAGGATCCGGCGGCCGGGCATTTGCGAAAGATATCGAACGACACCGGCGACCACATCTAGTGAGGTTCGCGCCGCTCCTTCCGATATCGAGATTACCGCGTCCGCTTGGATTCGCGCGCACGACTCGGGATCGCTAGGACAGCATCTACGAGCCGACGTTACTGCGCTCTCGAATTCATCCGTGTGGCCGGGCAGATGCGTTATAACCCACGCGGCGTAAGGCGACATTGCTGGGCAGGCCATTGCACCTTGATTGGACATTCTTAGGTGCTGAATCACTTTTGACAGGGCGTCGAGAAGTTTCTGCTTATCATTCGTGAAATCAAGAAACACGTCTCCCGAAGACGTGAAAATGCCAATCAGCTCTTCCGGTACAGTGCTTTCGCGAATGAATTTCTCGGCACCGTGACGCAAAAAAGTAAAGTTAGCAGCTCCGGTATTCATGTCATCGAAAAGCAGCGCGATGTAGCGGGTCGGCGATTTTCGAGCGCTTGCATCGCCGGAAGGCGCTGACTCGGAAGCGGTGGAATTGCTTCCAGCCAGATCCGTCTCCGAAAAGCTGCTGATTGTCTGAGGTTTGCCATTGTCGAATAACTCAAAATCCGGTTTTTCGAGGTGAGCGACCGGTGCTCCGTGAGCATCTCGCACAACCACTCCAACTTCTACTAGATCAGATTGAACTCGGATTACCGCTTTTGGCGCCGGCACGTAAGGCCAGCTACCCCAGTGGATCTCATCGGAAGAAATGGTTTGGGCACGGAGCGCGCCAATGAGTACGAACACAGCACAGATTGCTAGAAGAAAACTGAGTGGCGCCTCGGCTCTACCGCGACTTGTAATAACTTCGTCATTTAGTCAACGATATTACAACAGAATATGGTTTGCGGACTCGTGCCTTCTTACAAAGCACTCGGATTCGAATCGCACGATCAGTAGTGTCGCCGGATTTCGCTGGCATACTTCTTCCCTACCTGAGACCTATTTTCATTTAGCCATTTGCTGAAACTGGTTGGGCAAAGTGCGGGCGTTTTTGAGAGCAAAAGATTTGCGGCCAGGCCGTCGAGCTCCTCGTCGGTCAGGACTACGTCGCCGGTGACCCAGCCTAGTACGCGGAGCATTGGAGCTAGGGTTCGTTTCCCTACGCGAATTATTTTGGTGCGACTTCCCACGGTTTGCGCGATTTTCCTTACAATTTCCTCGAAGGTGTAGGCTTCGGCGCCGACAGCGTCTTCGATTGTGCAATCGGTTCGTGATCCGCGCGAAACGGCGAGGTCGGCTAAGTCTTCGACGTAGCCTGGTTGCATGCTGCAATCGCCGATGTCGGGGACGGCGAAAATTGGAAAGTGTCTCAGCAGCCATGCGATGTTGTTGATGAGAATGTCTCCGGTGCCGAATAAAACTGTGGGCCGAAGAATGGCGTACGGAACTCCGGATTCAATGAGAGCGCGTTCGACCTGCGCTTTTCCGTGATAGTAGCCGAGCGGCGAATCTTCTGAGGGATTCGCGATGCTGACGTGGACGATGCGCTGGATTCCCGCGAGCTTTGCTGCTTGAACAAGTGTGCGCGAATTTTCTACTGCTTGCTCGAAAGTTTTATTTCCGTGGGGAAAGCGAATCCAATATGTGTTGTAGAGAACTTGCGCGCCTTCGAGGCTGTGTTGAAGCGCGGCGCGATCACTGAAATTCAGCGGAGCCACGTGGATATTTTGCGAAGTAGCGTCATTTGGCTTCGGATGGTTGGTTAGCGTGCGCACTTCCCTGCCTAAGGCAATTAAGCGGCGCGCTATTTGTGATCCGGTGTAGCCGAAGGCTCCGGTGACGGCGTCAAGCGGTTTTGCGGTGCTCATATGCCTCTCTCTTTGCGAAACCAATACCGTTTGAATAGTGCTTAATGGAGCGCGACTGTTGCCGCGGCGCCGTAGGTGACGGCAAGAAAAATTAGCGCGACCGTCATGGCAATGTCACCGAGGCGATTCGCGCGGCGGATTTGCTTGTCATAATAGAAAAGTTGCAGCGGGATTCGGATGAACCAAAAGACGCACAAGATTGCCGAGAGAAATTGGCCGAGTCCGTGGCCGCTGGCTAGTTCTGGCGCGAAGGCGAAGGTGATTACGGAAAACAGCAGAACGACGCCGGCGATGTATGCGGCGTGCGTGATGAAGATCTGGCGGATTAGAGGCGCAAGGGAGGAAATATTTTTTCGATATTGCAATTTGAATGGAAGATAAAAATTCGCGAGGAACATGGCCATTTGGATCATTGCTGCAATCCAGAGGCAATTTTTTAGAGTTAGCATTGTTCCTCCTTATTTAAATCCCATCCGAAGCGCTACTGTGAAATATGTAACTGAAAGAAATGTGAAGAGCGCGGTTAGCAAAATGTGGCCGATTACGAATTGCTTTCCTTTGGGCCAGTCGGACGCCGAAAAATATGTGAAGTCCACGACGATGCGGATCAGCCAGTAGACTGCGATGAAAATTGCGATGGCGATAGCGGCGCGATCGCCCCTTAACATTTCGTCGTGCAGGAGAAGAGTCATCGTGCCGAAGGCGACGATGGTGTAAACGGTGACGCCTCCATAGACCCACAATAGTTTTCTGTTCAGCGGGCGAAGAGATGCGAGATCGGTTTTCCATTTGAGTTGATGTGGAACCTGGAAGCTGGCGATGAGGACGCAGAAATGTCCTGCGGCGGCTAGCCAGAGCGCGAGACTTAGCCAGTCTTGCGAAGATTGCGGAATTTGCGTTGCGATTAGCATTGGCATATCAGCACCCCGCTCCGATGGCGCGAAGGAATGGAATCATCACGCGCATGGCGAACCATGGATGAAAAAGAAAATATGCAGGCGCGGCGGTGAAGATTGGCATCCAGAGCCAGCCGGTTGCGCCGCGGTCGAGCCCGATTTTCGCGCCGAAGTTTGAGCGTTCGATAAGAACTCCGATTCCCTGCGCGAGAAAATATGCGGTGGGAAGGCCGTAGCCTGCGCGAGCGGGAACGGAAATGACGAGATCGTGAATTAGTCCCGAGGCTGCGAACGCGGCGAGAGTTGCGGTTGCGACGCCGAAATGTTCGCGCGCTGGCGCGAAGATCCAGTCATGCGAAAGCTGGCGGAAACCGAGATTCCATCGCTTGCCCCAAAATTCGCTGAGCGATTTTGATTGCAGAGGATGCTGCATGATTGGTTGCGCGGAAATTCCGGCGCTGCGCCATACGAGCGACAAGATGTGGAATATTCCGAAATGCAGGATGAGGATGAGTCCGAGCATTCCGGTCCATGCGGCGAGAAGCGGATAAGGCATATGTCGCACGACGAGCCAGATTAGCGCGGCACCGGAGAAAGTTTTCGCGGTGGCGGAGAGCCATTCGCGCTGGGTTGGACGCGGAACGATGATGGTTGCGTCGAGAAATTGCGTGGCGTTCATGCCGGGCCAGAGGAAAAGAAAGGCGGAGTTGCGTTGCCAGGTGGCGCGGCGAGATAGATCGCTTGCTGCGAACCA
>Ga0193726_1001416_pt1 | contig 19003 bp, 19 predicted proteins | sample H2c1metaG_FD_144928 | JGI IMG/M metagenome (GOLD analysis project Ga0193726, IMG submission 144928) | Soil microbial communities from a riparian zone of the East river system, Colorado, United States - H2c1 | ecosystem: Environmental > Terrestrial > Soil > Riparian zone | place: USA: East River... | reverse complement strand
CAACACCGATCTGGAACGAATCCTGGCCGCCCTGATCACGCACGCCTGGCTGGCGCCCGGGGCGCTGGTCGTGGTGGAGCGCAGCGCCCGGTCGGAGCCGCTGACCTGGCCCGCCGGCTATCTGGGCGATAGGTCCCGTCGTTACGGTGAAGCGGTGCTCTGGTACGGTCACGCCGGGGGCCCAGGTCCTGCGGGGGCGCACGAGACGGGAGCGTAAATCGACATGCGGCGCGTCGTCTGTCCAGGCTCGTTCGATCCGGTGACGAACGGTCATCTCGACATCATTTCCCGTGCGTCTGCGGTCTATGACGAAGTTGTCGTGGCCGTAGTCATCAATCCCAGCAAGATTCCGATGTTCACGGGCGACGAGCGGGTCGAAATGCTCCGCGATGTCCTGAAGGACCGGCCCAACGTCACGGTGGCCCAGTTCGAGGGGCTGACCGTGGACTTCTGCCGGGCCAACGACATCTCGGCCATCGTCAAGGGCCTGCGGGCGGTCAGCGATTTTGACTACGAGATGCAGATGGCGCAGATGAACTACAGCCAGGCCGGGGTCGAGACGATGTTCGTGACCACCAACCCGCTGTACGCCTTCCTGTCGTCGAGCCTGGTCAAGGAATTCGCCAAGTACGGTGGTGACGTGACCGGGCTGGTGCCCGAGATCGTCAACAGCCGCCTGTCCAGCCGCCTGGCCGAGGGCTAGCCCCTCGCCCGGCGCACGCCAACCGGAGGGCCCGCGTGGACAAGTTGGGGTTAGCGCAGGCCGGCCGGTATGCTTGGCGGCCAATGCCATGCCACACCCGCTATTAGCCATGTCACATCAGCGAAGCAAGCACCAGAAGCGCTCCGATCCGACGGGACCGCTTGTCTTTGACATCCGGACCCTCGGACCAGGGACAGCGCGCACCGACCGGCGTACCAGCCCGGCACCTGCCGATCTGGGCGTCGAGATGGTGCGAGTGCCCGCCGGTGCCGACCTCGAGCTGGAAGTCCAGCTGGAGGGCGTCACTGAGGGCGTGCTGGTCACCGCCACGGTGACCGCACCCCTTGCGGGCGAGTGCGCCCGGTGCCTGGAGCCGTTCACCTCGGAAACGAGCGTGCGGTTCCAGGAGCTGTACACGCTGGCGGAGGGGGCGGCGGCTGCCGACGGCTACGTTCTGGACGGCGGCCTGCTCGACCTCGAGCCGGCCCTGCGGGACGCGCTCGTGCTGGAGCTGCCGCTGTCGCCGCTGTGCGGCGGCGACTGCCTCGGCCTGTGCCCGCAGTGCGGCGTCCGCCTCGCGGATGCTCCGCACGGTCACGGACACGAGGAACGCGGGCCGATGTGGGCGGCATTGAAAGACGTTCGCGTAAGCGAGCCCGAGTAACTGAAGGAGCCCTCAGTGGCCGTACCGAAGCGGCGGAAGTCGCGCAGCAACACCCGGTCTCGCCGTGCCCAGTGGAAGGCCACGCTGCCGCCCCTGGTCGCATGCCAGAACTGCCGCGAGCCGCACCTTCCGCATACCGCGTGCCCGAACTGCGGGACTTATAACCGGCGCCAGGTGCTCACTCCTTCCTGACGCGCTCCGAGCAGGAGACTCGCGCCGCGGCTGGCGCGGGCAAGGAGGAGATCGTGAGTGGCTGCTCGCCTGATGGCCAGGCCCCGGACGCGAATGTCGCGGAGCTGCTGGACGCTCTCGGCGTGCCCCTGGGCGCCGAGTACCTTGAGCGCGCCCTCATGCACCGGTCCTTTGCCTACGAGAACGGCGGCCTGCCCACCAACGAGCGGCTGGAGTTCCTCGGCGACTCGGTGCTCGGGCTGATCGTCACCGACACGCTGTTCCAGTCCTACCCGGACCTGCCCGAGGGCCAGCTGGCCAAGCTCCGCGCGGCGGTGGTGAACATGCGGGCGCTGGCCGGGGTGGCCCGCGGGCTGCGGCTGGGCTCGTACGTGCGGCTGGGCAAGGGCGAGGAGGGCACCGGCGGCCGGGACAAGTCCTCCATCCTGGCCGACACCCTGGAGGCGGTCATCGGCGCCGTCTACCTGGACCAGGGCCTGCCGGCCGCCGACGGCCTGGTGCACCGGCTGTTCGACCCCGTCATCGCCCGGTCGGCCCGGCTGGGCGCCGGGCTGGACTGGAAGACGTCCCTGCAGGAGCTCACGGCGGCCGAGGTCCTGGGGGTGCCCGAGTACCACGTGGACGAGAGCGGGCCCGATCACCAGAAGTCCTTCCGCGCGACGGTCCGCATCGGCACCCACACCTACGGCGAGGGCGAGGGCCGGTCCAAGAAGGAAGCCGAGCAGCAGGCCGCCGAGGCGGCCTGGACCGCCATCAGCGCCGGCCTGACCGAGGCGGCGGCCGCGGCGGGGGCGAACGGCGCCGTTACGCCAGGGTCTGTTTCCGACAGGGCCGCTTCCGGGGGGAACGGCACGGGGCCGGTGGCGGCGCCCGGCGAGGGCGGGGGATCGTCCGGGGAGCAGCCGGTCAAGGGCGGCTAGCCCGTGCCTGAGCTGCCTGAGGTCGAGACCGTCCGGCGCGGGCTGGCCGAGCATGTGGCCGGCCGGGCCGTGGACGAGGTCGAGGTGCTGCACCCCCGGGCCGTCCGGAGGCACGCGGCCGGGTCCGCGGACTTCGCCGCTGCCCTGCGCGGCCGGGTCCTGGACGCGCCGCGGCGCCGCGGCAAGTACCTCTGGCTGCCCGCCGGCGACGACGCGCTGCTCGCCCACCTGGGCATGAGCGGCCAGCTGCTGGTCGGCGACAGCGGCCGGCCGCTCTCGCCGCACGTCCGGGTCCGGTTTACCTTCCGCGACGGCGGCCCTGACCTGCGCTTTACCGATCAGCGGACATTCGGCCACCTGCTGTTCAGCCCGGGTGGCGCGCAACTGCCCGCGGTGATCGCGCATATCGCCCCCGACCCGCTGGAGGCGGCCTTCGACCGGGCCGCCTTCGCCACCCGGCTGCGCTCGCGCCGCAGCGGCATCAAGCGGGCGCTGCTCGACCAGAGCCTGGTCAGCGGAGTCGGGAACATCTACGCCGACGAGGCGCTGTGGCGGGCCCGGCTGCACTGGGCCCGGGCCGCCGACCGGCTGCGGGGGCCGGACGTCAGCCGGCTCGTCGACGCCGTGCAGGAGGTCTTCACCGACGCCCTGCACGTCGGCGGGACGTCCTTCGATCACCTGTACGTCAACGTCAACGGGCAGAGCGGGTACTTCGAGCGCTCGCTCGCGGTGTACGGCCGGGCCGGCCAGCCATGCCCGCGCTGCGGCGCCCCGGTCCGGCGGGACGCCTTCATGAACCGCTCGTCGTACTCCTGCCCGGTCTGCCAGCCCCGCCCGCGCAACGGCCGGGCGTGACGGTTGCCGCCATGTCTCCTGTTCCCCGTGGCGGGCTAGCGCGCGGTACCCCTGTGACGCATGGTATTGATCATGCTGGGGGAGGCAATCGTGGCTGATGAGGTGAACGTGACTCCGTCAGCCGGGGTAGTCCGGCTGACCGCCTGGGTCCGGGGCCGGGTCCAGGGCGTCGGCTTCCGGTGGTGGGTGCGCAGCCACGCGCTCGCCCTGGGGCTCCGCGGGTGGGCCGAGAACCTGGCCGACGGCCGGGTGAAAGTCGTGGCCGAAGGCCCCCGGGAGGCGTGCGCGCAACTCCTGGCGGTACTGGACGGCGAGGACGTGCCGGGCCGTGTGGCCCAGGTCACGCACCGCTGGGACGACCCGGCGGGCGGCCTTGTCGGATTTGCCGAGCGCTGACCGATAAACGCCCGGCAAGGCGACACGAAGCCGGTGACCAGCACGATCCGTCAACTTGACCGGATAGCCTTGACGGTGGGACCATGGAAGTGTTACTTGCGCGCAGTCGAGTGAAGCTCACGTACGACTGAGGGTGGGCCCACTTGAGTGGACGCTTTTTGGCGTGCACACGCGTGCCCACTCTGGTCGCTCAGTGTGGAGGACCTTACACAATGGCGAAAGCTCTACTTGGCCACGTCGGCGGGCCGGATCCCCGCATGGTCTCAGAGATGCGCCGCCTGCAGCAACGAGTACGGGACCTGGAAGCCGCCATGGCGCGGCTCCAGGAAGAGAACGACGTGCTCAACGCTGAAGTGCGGCATGACCTGCTGATTCCGGTCCGCGAGCCTGCGCTCGCCTAGCGATCGCAAGCGGCCGCGAGACAGAGGGGCGCCCCGGCAGATGGCGTCCCTCTTCGTCGCTTCAGCGACGCCGCTGCGTATCACGGGCCAGCGTTAGGTAACGGCCGAATGCTATTTCAGTAATGTTTTTTCCAGTACGGCACAGCGCTCGCGGGCTGATCACGAGTGCTGTGTTCTGCTGCGCGCGCTCGCGCGGCGTTATCGTGACGGGCCGCCTCGATGCCGGCGGCCGGCTCCCGCCGGGTTAGCCCGCTCAGTCGCGGGCGGAGCAATCTCTCCATTGGCTCGAATGGGCCGCTCAAGCCACGGGCGATATAGGACGGCACGCCCTGAAGAGCGGATATCCGGGAGAAAACGTCATTGCTCGCATAGCCGGCCGGCCCCGCTGAAGCCCGGCGGCTGGCCCCCGGCCGCGCAATCCGCTGCTCTGTCGGCCCGCCACGGTAGGGTGCGGGTGGACTAGGCAGCGGCACAAGGCGATGGAAGCAGGGAGGGAGCCCGCGGGTGTACGTCAAGACGCTCGCCCTGCGCGGCTTCAAGTCGTTCGCCTCGGCCACCTCCATGCGCTTCGAGCCCGGCATCACCTGCGTGGTCGGGCCCAACGGGTCGGGCAAGTCCAACGTGGTGGACGCCTTCTCCTGGGTCATGGGCGAGCAGGGGGCCAAGTCGCTGCGCGGCGGCAAGATGGAGGACGTCGTCTTCGCCGGCACCTCCGGCCGCCCGGCCCTCGGCCGGGCCGAGGTCTCGCTGACCATCGACAACAGCGACGGCGCCCTGCCGATCGACTACGCCGAGGTGACGATCAGCCGGCTGCTGTTCCGGTCCGGGCAGAGCGAGTACTCGATCAACGGCGACCACTGCCGGCTGCTGGATGTCCAGGAACTGCTGTCCGACTCCGGCCTCGGCCGGGAGATGCACGTCATCGTGGGGCAGGGCCAGCTCGACGAGGTCATCAACGCCGGGCCGGAGACGCGCCGGGCGCTCATCGAGGAGGCCGCGGGCGTTCTCAAGCACCGCCGCCGCAAGGAGAAGGCCCTCCGCAAGCTCGACGCGATGCAGGCCAACCTGACCCGGCTGGTGGACCTCACCGGCGAGCTCGGCCGGCGGCTCAAGCCGCTCGGCCGGCAGGCCCAGATTGCCCGCAAGGCCGCCGTCATCCAGGCCGACCTGCGCGACGCCCGGCTCCGGCTGCTGGCCGACGACTACGGCACGCTGCTCGCCGAGCTGGAGCGCGACGAGGCCGACGAGGTGGCCAAGGCCCAGGCCAGGGCGACCCTGGAGGCGGCGCTGGGCCAGGCCCGGCAGCGGGAGTCCGACCTCGAGGCGACCGAGCTGCTGCACGCGCCGCGGCTGGCCGCGGCCCAGGAGACGTTCTTCGCGCTGTCCGGGCTGGCCGAGCGGCTGCGCGGCACGGCCAGCCTGGCCGCCGAGCGGCACCGCAACCTGACCGCGCCCGAGCCGCAGCGGCCCGGCCGGGATGCCGATGAGCTCGACGCCGAGGCCGAGGTGCTGCGGGAGCAGGAAGACGAGCTCGGCGATCGCCTCGGCGAGGCCCGCGAGCAGCTCGCCGCGGCCGTCGCCCAGCGGAGCCGGGCCGAGGATGAGGTCGCGGAGACGGAGCGGCGGCAGGCCGCGGATGCCCGCGCGGCCGCCCAGCGAGCCGAGCGGCTGGCCCGGCTGCGCGCCCAGGCCGAGGCGGCCACGGGGAAGGCGGCCGCGGCGCAGGGCGAGGCCGGGCGCCTGTCCGAGGCCTTCGCCCAGGCCACCGAGCGGGCCGATCGCGCCCAGGCCGATTACGCGCAGCTGCAGGAGCAGGTGTCCGGGCGCGAGGACGGCCGCGGCGAGCTCACCGCGGCCCGGGAGCAGGCCGCGGCCCGCCTGAAGGAGGCCTCGGCCTCGGTGGCCCGGCTGCGCCAGGCCGAGCGGGCCGCCAGCGGCGAGCTGGCCGGGCTCCGTGCCCGCGCCGACGCGCTGGCCGAGGCCGTCACCAGCGGCGCGGACGCGTCCGCCGTCCTGCTCGCCCAGCCGCCCGCGTTCGACGGCGTGCTCGGCCCGCTGGCCACCCTGCTGACCGTGGCCGATGGCGCCCAGGAGGCCATCGCAGCCGCCCTCGGCGCGGCGGCCGGCGCCGTGGCCGTCGATGGCCCGGACGCCGCGGTCGCCATCCTGCGCTCGCTGCGGTCCGCCGGCTCCGGCCAGGCGGGCCTGGTCATCGCCGGCGGCTCTCCGTCCCCGGCCTTCGCCGCCATCCAGCTCCCGGACCGCCTGCCCGCGTCCGCCGTCCCGGCCCGGGACCTGGTCCAGGCGCCGGCCCAGCTGGCGGCGGCCGTGGACGACCTGCTGGCCGGCGTCATCGTCACCGACGACCTGGCCGCCGGCCTGGAACTGCTCCGCGATCAGCCCGGCCTGCGCCTGGTGACCAGGGACGGCGACCTGCTCGGCACGCACTGGGCGCGCGGCGGCTCGGCCGGCGGCCAGAGCCTGCTCAGCCTCAAGGCCGCCGCCAGCCAGGCCAGCGCCCAGCTCGCGACGAGCCACGAGCGGTCGCAGTACGCCGAGGGCCAGCTCGCGGTGGCCGTCGAGGACGAGGAGCAGGCCCGCCAGGAGCTCGCCCAGGCCCAGGCCGCGCTCCAGCAGGTCGATGCCGCCGCCGCGCAGACCTCCGGGAAGCTCGGCACCCTGGCCGGCGCGGCCAAGGCCGCCCAGGGCGAGGCCAGCCGCCTGTCGGCCGCGATCGCGGTCGCCGAGCGGTCCCAGCAGCAGAGCCTGGCCAGCGCGGCCGAGCTCCAGGCCCGGCTGGCCGAGCAGGAAATGCAGGACGCCGCCGCCGACGGCGCCCCGGTCGCCGGCAGCGAGCCCGGCGAGGATGCCCCCACCCGCCAGGAGCTGGACGCGGCCGCGACGGCGGCCCGGGCCGCGGAGATGGAGGCCCGGCTCGAGGTCCGCACCGTCGAGGAGCGCTTGCGGGCCATCTCCGGCCGGGCCGATGCCCTGGCCGCAGCGGCCGTCGCCGAGCGCGACGCCACGGCCCGGGCGCACGCCCGCCGCGAGCTGCGGACCGAGGCGGCCATCGTGGCCCGCGCCGTGGCCGAGGGCGCCCGGTTCGCGCTGGCCCGGATCCAGGCCTCCGCCGCCGCGGCCGATACCGAGCGCCAGCACGCCGAGCAGGCCAGCAAGGGCCGCGACGGCGAGCTGAAGACAGTCCGGGCCAGCATCCGGGACCTCACCGGCGACCTGGACAAGGTCGTGAACAGCGCGCACGGCGTGCAGATGGCCCACGCGACCCGCCGGATGCAGCTCGAGCAGATCGCCGGCCGGGTGGCCGAGGAATTCGCCATCGAGGTGGACGAGCTGCTGGCCGACTACGGCCCGGCCATCCCGATCCCGCCCGCCGAGGAAGGCCAGCTGGCCATCCCCTACGAGCGGGCCGCGCAGGAGAAGCGCGCGCAGGCCGCGCAGCGCATGCTGGACCAGCTCGGCAAGGTCAACCCGCTGGCCCTGGAGGAGTTCGCGGCGCTCGAGGAGCGCCACGCGTTCCTCGTGACTCAGCTGGAGGACCTCCGCAAGACCCGGCGGGACCTGCTGACCGTGATCAAGGAAGTCGACGACCGGGTCCTGCAGGTATTCACCTCGGCCTACGCCGACACGGCCCGGGAGTTCGAGCGGGTCTTCGGCAGGCTGTTCCCGGGCGGCGACGGCCGCCTGATCCTCACCGAGCCCGACGACATGCTGGCCACCGGGATCGACTTCGAGGCCCGCCCGCCGGGCAAAAAGGTCAAGCGCCTGTCCCTGCTGTCGGGCGGGGAGCGCTCGCTCACCGCAATCGCGTTCCTGGTCGCCATCTTCATGGCCCGGCCGTCGCCGTTCTACGTCCTCGACGAGGTCGAGGCGGCGCTGGACGACACGAACCTGGGCCGGCTGCTGGACATCTTCGCCGAGCTGCGGGAGAGCTCCCAGCTGATCATCATCACGCACCAGAAGCGGACGATGGAGGTCGCCGACTCGCTGTACGGGATCAGCATGCGCGGCGACGGCGTCTCTAACGTGGTCAGCCAGCGCCTCCGGGAGCGCGAGACCGCCTGAGCTGGTGCTAATCCAGGGGGGCATCCCCCTGGACCGTCTGCCACACTTGGGGGCGTCATGGAAGAAGCGCTCATCATCGCCGGCATTGTCATCGTGGCGGGCGGAGGCGGCACGGCGGGCCTCGTCGCGCTGTTCCGCTCCCGCCGCCGCTCCGCCGAGCCCGGCTCGCCGGGCCCGACCGGGACGACGGGGACGACCACAGCCGAGCCCCCGGCCGCCAGCACCACCACGGCACCCCCGGAGGCCCGCCCCGGCGCCGTCACGCCGCCCGACCTCACGGTTCCCGACCACGTCGCCGAGCCGGCCGCTCCGCCGGCCCGCCCGCTGGACCAGCCGCCGCCGTCGGCCGGCCGCCTGGCCCGCCTCCGGGGCCGGCTCGCCCGGTCCCAGTCCGCGCTCGGCTCGGTCCTGCTCAACCTCCTGTCCGGCGCCACCCTGGACGACCAGACGTGGGAGGAGATCGAGGACACCCTGATCACCGCGGACATGGGCGTGGCCCCGGCCCAGCAGCTGGTCGCGCAGCTCCGCACCGAGGTCAAGGTGGCCGGCACTCGCGACCCCGCCGAGGTCAAGGCGCTGCTGCGGGCCGACCTGCTGGCCCAGCTCGGCCCGGACCTGGACCGCACCCTGCACACGCAGCGGCACGGCAATCGCCCGGCCGTCGTCCTGGTCGTGGGCGTGAACGGCACCGGCAAGACGACGGCCTGCGGCCGCCTGGCCCGGGCGCTGATCGGCGACGGCCAGACCGTCCTGCTCGGCGCGGCCGACACGTTCCGCGCCGCCGCCGCCGACCAGCTCCAGACCTGGGGCGACCGGGTCGGGGCGGAGACCGTCCGGTCCGACCGCGAGGGCGCCGACCCGGCCAGCGTGGCGTTCACCGCCGTCAACGAGGGGATCGACCGCCGCATCGACACGGTGATCGTCGACACCGCCGGCCGCCTGCACACCAAGACCGGCCTGATGGACGAGCTGGGGAAGATCAAGCGCGTCATCGAGAAGCAGGCCCCGGTGGACGAGGTCCTGCTCGTCCTGGACGCCACCACCGGCCAGAACGGGCTGCGCCAGGCCCGGGTGTTCGCCGAGGTCACCGACATCACCGGGATCATCCTGACCAAGCTCGACGGCACGGCCAAGGGCGGGATCGTGATCGCCGTGCAGCGCGAGATCGGCGTGCCGGTGAAGCTGGTCGGCCTGGGCGAGGGCCCGGACGATCTCGCGCCCTTCGACCCCGAGGTCTTCGTCGACGCCATCCTCGGCGACTGAGGTTCTGGCCCGGTCAGCTACCTCTTGCGCAACCTGTCCCGACGTGCCTAACATTCATGCAGTTGTTCATGTTGCATTCTGCATATAGCTGACTTTGGGTCCGTGCCGGACTATCCTCAGCTGCAGTGCAGTGGCACATCGCGCCTTGCTCGGCGGGATGGGGGGACTTCGGTTGGAGCACGCCATAAGCGTCATGACGCGAGCAGAGCAGAGACTAACGCCGGACGTTGTCCAGGCAGTCTCGTTCCGGAGCGCGCACCTGGGGCGCCGCGGGTTCGACGAGGAGCATGTGCGGGCGTTCTGCCACCAGGTCCAGGACGAGCTCGTGCGGCTGCTGAACGAGCGCACCGCCCTCCAGGAGGAGGTGAACCGGCTGCGGCGCCACATCCTCGGCCATTCCGGCGAGGACGACGGCTTCGGCTACAGCCGGGCGGACGCGCATCTCCAGGCCGTCAGCATCCTGTACCGCGCCCAGCAGACCGCCGACGGCTACGTGACCGAGGCCCAGGAATACAGCCGGCACCTGGCCCAGGACGCGCAGCGGCGCCGGGACGACATGCTTTCCGAGGCCCGCGCCCACGCCAGCCGCGTGATCGACGAGGCCCACCACCAGGCCGCGCCGGAGGCCGGGCTGCCCGGCGACCGCCCGGATGTCGAGGCCGACCTGGAGTGCGTGCGGAGTTTCAACGACGTCGACCGGGCCCACCTGCGTGACTACCTGGGCGCCCTGATGCGGGGCGCTAACCAGTCCGAGCAGGCGGATGTCGAGGCCGACCTGGAGCGCGTGCGGAGCTTCAACGACGTCGACCGGGCCCACCTGCGTGACTACCTGGGCGCCCTGATGCGCGGCGTTAACCAGATCGAGCAGGCGGCGGCCACGACCCAGATCGATCTCCCCCGCCAGCCCGGCCCGCCCCGGTAGCCTCGCGCCGCAGCGCCCGCTCCGCCCGTCGCGTCGGCCGGACGGCCCGGGTTGCCGGGTTGTACCAGATAGCCTGGAGGGGCTTAGCGACAGGCCATAGCGAGGGACGGCGGCCACACACGTGTTCGAGACACTTTCCGATCGGCTCACTCAGGTCTTCTCCTCCCTGCGGGGGCGGGGGCGGCTGTCGGCGGCCGATATTGACGCGACCTGCCGGGAGATCAGGATCGCGCTGCTTGAGGCGGACGTGGCGCTGCCCGTGGTCCGGCAGTTCATCGCGAACGTCCGCGAGCGCGCGTCCGGCGCCGAGGTCTCCGAGGCGCTGAACCCCGCCCAGCAGGTCATCAAGATCGTCAATGAGGAACTGATCCAGATCCTGGGCGGCGAGGCCCGGCGGCTGCGTTTCGCCAAGGTCCCGCCGACGGTCATCATGCTGGCGGGCCTGCAGGGCTCCGGTAAGACCACGCTGGCGGCCAAGCTCGCGCTGTGGCTGAAGTCCCAGGGCAATACGCCCATCATGGTGGCGGCCGACCTCCAGCGGCCGAACGCCGTGCAGCAGCTGCAGGTGCTCGGCGAGCGGGCCGCCGTCCCGGTGTACGCGCCTTCACCTGGCAACGGCGTGGGCGACCCGGTCGAGGTGGCCCGCGAGTCCATCGCCGAGGCCAAGCGCCTCCAGCACAACGTCGTCATCATCGACACCGCCGGCCGGCTGGGCATCGACGAGGAGATGATGCGCCAGGCGGCCAACATCCGGGACGCGGTCGACCCGGACGAGATCCTGTTCGTCGTCGACGCCATGATCGGCCAGGACGCGGTGCAGACCGCCCAGGCCTTCCTGGACGGCGTCGGCTATGACGCGGTCGTCTTGACCAAGCTCGACGGCGACGCCCGCGGTGGCGCGGCGCTGTCGATCGCCCAGCTGACCGGCCGGCCAGTGATGTTCGCGTCGTCCGGCGAGAAGCTCGAGGACTTCGACCTCTTCCACCCCGACCGGATGGCGTCGCGGATCCTCGACCTCGGCGACATGCTGACGCTGATCGAGCAGGCCGAGCGCACGTTCGACCAGGATCAGGCCGCCTCCATGGCGGACAAGCTGGTCTCCGGCGAGGGCTTCACCCTCGAGGACTTCGTCGAGCAGCTGGCCATGGTCCGCAAGCTCGGGCCGATCGGCAACCTGCTCGGCATGCTGCCCGGCGCCGCGCAGAACCGCGAGGCGCTCAGCCAGATCAGCGACAAGGACCTGGACCGGGCGGCGGCGATCGTCAACTCGATGACCAAGGAGGAACGCCGCAACCCGAAGGTCATCAACGGCTCCCGCCGGGCCCGGATCGCCGGCGGGTCGGGCGTGACCGTCGGCGAGGTCAACCAGCTGATCGTGCGGTTCCTCGAGGGCCAGAAGATGATGCGCCAGATGATGGGCAGCATGCCCGGCATGGGCGGGCGGCGGGGCGGCAGCAAGGCCCGGAAGGGCAAGAAGAAGGGCGGCGGCCGTCCGGCCAACGCGCCCCGGCGCCCGGCCGCCCAGGGCGGCGCCGCGGGCCTGGGCCAGCTGCCCGCCGGGCTCGGCCAGGGCGGCAATGGCGCCGCGGGCCCCGCCGACGGGCCGTCCGGCCTGCCCGCCGGGTTCGGCGGGATCGGCGGCGGCCTGCAACTGCCGCCGGCGGGGTTCCCGAACCAGCAGCCCGGCCTGCCGCCGGGCCTGCGCGGCCCGCAGGGCCCGCAGCAGGGCCGCCGCGGCGGCAAGAAGGGGCGCTAGTCACGGCCCGGAAGGCCGCCTGCCGGGCGCTCCCGCCGCGTGATTACGCACTGGTGCGGCGCGTCTGGCAGACTGTACGGGCTACTCTCGGCCGAGCGAGGCCCTCTCTCCTTGCTGAGCCGGACCCATCTGGGCGGCACGCCTGGTTCCCCACCCGGTCCCGTGCCCTGCCCGACACCGAATCCGCTGGGAGAAGACCACAGCCGTGGCTGTCAAGATCAAGCTGAAGCGCCTGGGCAAGATTCGGGCACCGTATTACCGGATTGTCGTGGCTGACTCGCGCACGAAGCGGGACGGCCGCGCCATCGAGGAGATCGGCAAGTACCACCCCAAGAACGACCCGTCGTTCATCGAGGTGGACTCCGAGCGTGCGCAGCACTGGCTGTCGGTCGGCGCGCAGCCGACTGACCCGGTCCGCAAGATCCTCGAGATCACCGGCGACTGGCAGAAGTTCAAGGGCCTGCCGGGGACCGAGGGGACGCTGCGCGTCGCCGAGCCCAAGGCTGACCGGAAGGTCGCGTTCGCCGCCGCGCTGCAGGAGACCCTGGACGACAGCGGCGCGTCGACCAAGAGCAAGCCGCGCGGCCGGGCAGCCGAGACCGCGAAGGCCGGGAAGCCGGACGCGAAGGCCGACACCGCGAAGGCCGACACCGCCAAGGCTGACACCGCGAAGGCCGAGAAGCCGGCCAAGGCGGACAAGCCCAAGGCCGCCGCCGAGCCAGCCGCCGAGGCCGCGACGCCAGCCAAGACGGACGCCAAGGACGAGCCCAAGGCCGAGACCAAGGCCGAGACCAAGGCTGACGCCACGGCTGAGCCCAAGGCCGAGACCAAGGCCGACGCCAAGGATGAGCCCAAGGCCGACGCCAAGGCCGAGCCGGCCGAGGCGGAGGCCGCACCGGCCGACGCGGCCGCTGACTCGGCGCCCAGCGAGGGCTGACGTGCTCGAAGAGGCGCTGGAGCACCTGGTCAAGGGCATCGTCGAGCACCCGGATGAGGTCAGGGTCGACGAGCGCGGGCTGCGCCGGGGCCGGGTCCTGGAGGTCCGGGTCCACCCCGACGACCTGGGCAAGGTCATCGGCCGCGGCGGCCGCACCGCCAAGGCCCTGCGTACCGTGATCGGCTCGCTGGCGGGCGGCTCCTATGTCCGCGTCGACCTCCTGGACACCGACGAGGTCCGCTAGCGTCATGCAGCTGGTCGTCGGCCGGATCGGCCGGCCACACGGGATCCGCGGCGATGTCGTCGTGGACGTGCGCACCGACGATCCCGAGCTGCGATTCGCGGCCGGCTCGGTTCTCGCGACCGAGCCGGCCTCCGGCGGCCCGCTGACCGTCGCCGGGTTCCGGTGGCACTCGGGCCGGCTGCTGATCCATTTCGCCGGGTTCGACGACCGTGACCACGCCGATGACCTGCGGGGCGTCATGCTGGTCGTGGAGTCCAGCGATCTCGAGGACACTGGCGACCCGGAGGAGTTCCGCGACCACGAGCTCATCGGGCTGACGGTCTTTACCACCGCCGGGGAGCAGGTCGGGCAGGTCGGCGACGTCCTCCACTACGGCCAGGACCTGCTGGTCATCAGGGGCGACGGCGCCCGCCAGGGCACCGAGATCCTGGTGCCCTTCGTGGCGCCGCTGGTACCGGAGGTGGACGTGAAAGCTGGCCGGCTGGTCATCGCCCCGCCGCCCGGCCTGCTCGACCCGGACTCCGCCAGCTAACGGGCTCAGCCGCCAGCTAGGAGGCCACCCTGCGGATCGACATCGTCACCATCTTCGGCGGGTACTTCACCGCGCTGAACGAATCGCTCATCGGCAAGGCCGTCCAGCGCGGCGACATCACGCTGAACGTCCATGACCTGCGGGCCTGGACCAGCGACGTGCACCACACCGTCGACGACGCCCCCTTCGGCGGCGGCCCGGGGATGGTGATGAAGCCCGAGCCCTGGGGCCAGGCGCTCGACGCGATCGTGGGGCCCGGCGAGCGGGCGCGGCTGATCGTGCCGACGCCGGCGGGCATCCCGTTCAGCCAGGCCCTGGCCGCGGAGTACGCCGCCGAGCCCCGGCTGGTCTTCGCCTGCGGCCGGTACGAGGGCATCGACGCCCGGGTCGCGGCTGATGCCCGGTCCCGGATGGCCGTGGACGAGGTCAGCATCGGCGACTACGTCCTGCCCGGCGGCGAGGCGGCGGTGCTGGTCATGGCCGAGACCGTGTGCCGGCTGCTGCCCGGGGTGCTCGGCAACGCGCAGTCCGCGCCCGACGACTCGTTCGGCGGCGGCGACGGCGGGACCATGGCGGGCCTGGTCGAGGGACCTGCCTACACCAGGCCGCGGGTCTGGCGGGGCCAGGAAGTCCCGCCCGTGCTGCTGTCCGGCGATCACGGCGCCGTAGCGCGGTGGCGCCGGGACCGGGCGCTGCTGCGGACCGCCGAGAACCGTCCTGACCTGGTGCAACGCCTGCTCGGGTCCGAGGCCGGCCAAGCCGGAGGCGCGCTCAGCGCCCGCGACCGGGAGGTGCTGGCTGAGGCTGGCTTTCCGGTTAGCGGCCAAGATATGGCACACTGAAAGACCCAGCCCCCGCAGACTTGCTGCCGGGGAGTTGCCGGACGCTGGTGTAAGCACGGCTCCCGGCGCGTTGCTGGAGTGAACGCGACCAGACCGACTTAAGCGCGAACGCATGCGTGCGCGTGATGACTACTGAGGAACCGCAGCCATGCACACCGCGATCGCTGAGCTTGAGCAGGCCCAGATCCGCTCCGATATCCCGGGCTTCCGGCCGGGCGACACGCTGCGCGTGCATGTCAAGGTGACCGAGGGCAACCGCTCCCGGATCCAGGTCTTCCAGGGCATCGTCATCCGGCGCCAGGGGTCCAGCGCACGCGAGACGTTCACCGTCCGCAAGATCAGCTACGGCGTCGGCGTCGAGCGCACGTTCCCGGTGCACACCCCGGCGATCGAGAAGATCGAGGTCGTGACCCGCGGCCGCGTCCGCCGGGCCAAGCTCTACTACCTGCGCGCGCTGCGCGGCAAGGCGGCCCGCATCCGGGAGCGCCGCGAGGTCACCACCTCCAAGTAGCGGCCCCGGTCCCGGCCCCCAGGGGTGCGCTGAATCATGACGGGCGATGAGGAGAAGGTGGCGGACCCCGAGGGGGACGTCACCGCTCCGGCCGACGGCGACCCCGGCGACGGGAAAAGCAGCCGCGCCCGGAGCCGTCCGTTCTGGCAGGAATTCCTGGTCCTGGTCGTGGCCGCGCTCACGATCGCGCTCCTGGTCAAGACCTTCGTCGTGCAGGCGTTCTTCATCCCGTCGGCGTCGATGGAGAACACGCTGCTGATCGGGGACAAGATCCTGGTCAGCAAGCTGACCTACGATTTCCGCCCGATCCGGCCCGGCGACATCGTCGTGTTCGACGGGGCCGGGTCGTGGGACCCGCCCGCGCACCGCCCGCACAGCTCTGACCCCGTGGTCGACCTATATGACGTGAGCCTGCGCCCGCTGCTGACGGCCATCGGCGGGCTGTTCGGGACCAAGCCCGGCCAGACCGACTACATCAAGCGCGTCATCGGCGTCCCCGGCGACCACGTGGCCTGCTGCAACGCCCAGGGCGACGTCACCATCAACGGCGTCGCCCTGCACGAGCACTCCTATCTGTTCCCCGGCGACACGCCGAGCGTGGCGCCGGAGGGCTATTCCGGCCGGTTCAGCCTGACCGTCCCGCCGGGCCGCCTGTGGGTGCTCGGCGACCACCGCGACGACTCGCTGGACTCCCGGGGTCATGTCGTCGACCCCGGCGACGGGACCATCCCGGAGAACCAGGTCATCGGGCGGGCGTTCGTCATCGTGTGGCCGGCCAGCCGGTGGCGGGTACTGCCGGTTCCCGCCACCTTCCAGCAGCACGGCATCGTGGCCGCCGCGGCGGGCGCGGCCGGGGCCACCGCGCCGTACCTGCCCCTCGGCGCGGGGCTGGCCGTCATCGCCCCGGTGGCCGTCCGGCGGCGACGGCGGCGTTCGCGGTCGCACAGGGGCTAGGCTCGATCCCGACATGGACGACGACCAGAGCATGCGCGATCGCGTAGCCAGCGATGAGGCGGCGCCGGCCGCGGGCCGGCCGGACCCGGCGGGCACCGCCGCGGCGGGCCCGGCCGATTCCGAGCGCGGCCAGGCTGAGCCGGCAAAGGCCGGGCCGGACAAAGCCGGGCCGGACGCTGGACCGGACAAGGCGGACGCGAAGGGGAGCGGGCGCAAGCGCAATCGCTCGTTCTGGCGCGAGCTGCCCGTCCTCATCGTGGTGGCGCTGGCCATCGCCCTGCTGATCAAGACCTTCGTGGTGCAGGCGTTCTTCATTCCGTCGTCCTCGATGGAAGACACGCTGCTGATCGGCGACAAGGTCCTGGTCAACAAGGTGGTCTACCACCTGCGGCCGATCAAGGCGGGCGACGTCATCGTGTTCGACGGGGCGGGCTCGTGGAACCCGGTTCCGGCCGCCCAGCCGCCCAGCTCGGACCCGATCGTCCGGCTGTACCACGCGACGCTGGTGCCGCTGTTCCATTCGATCGGCGGATTGTTCGGAACGGCGCCGGGCCAGACGGACTACATCAAGCGGGTCATCGGCGTCCCCGGTGACCACGTGGCCTGCTGCAACGCCCAGGGCCAGGTCACCGTCAACGGCGTCGCCCTGCACGAGAAGGACTACCTGTTCCCCGGCGCCCTGCCCTCGGAGATCCGCTTCAGCGAGACCGTGCCGCCCGGCCGCCTGTGGGTGATGGGCGACAACCGGCTGGTCTCCGACGACTCTCGGCTGCACCGGGACGACCCCGGCAACGGCACGATCCCGGAGAACGAGGTCATCGGCCGGGCCTTCATGATCGTCTGGCCGCCGAGCCGCTGGACGATCCTGCAGATCCCGCACACCTTCCAGCAGCACGGCATCACCGCGGCGGCTGCGGGCGCGATGCCGGGGATGATCACCACCACCGTCGGCGGCGCGCCGTACCTGCCGCTCGCCGGGGGCGTCATCGTGGCCCTGCCGATCACCTGGCTGCAGCGACGGGTGCGCCTGCGGCGCAGGCGCGCGCGCCGGTAGCGCGATGCTGGCCGTCTGGCGACGACCCGTCGGCTATACGCCCCGCAGCGATGCCGGGCTGGCCGGGTTCGAGCGCATCCTCGCCCGCGCCGGGCTGGACCCGGTCGCGGGCATCGACGAGGCCGGCCGGGGCGCCTGCGCGGGCCCGCTGGTGGTCGCGGCGGCCGTGCTGCGCACCCCCCGGTCCGGCGGCGGCATCCCCGGCATTCCCGGCCTGGCCGACTCCAAGACGCTCACCGCGCCGGTCCGCGAGGAGATCTACCGGCAGATCATGAAGGCGGCCGTGGACTGGAGCGTCGTGATCATCTCGTCCGCCGACGTCGACCGGCTCGGCCTGCACGTCTGCAACGTCAGCGGGATGCGGCGCGCCCTGGCCGGCCTGCGGGACCGGCCCGGATACGTGCTGACCGACGGCTTCCCGGTCCGCGGGCTGGCCGTCCCGGCCCTCGCCATGTGGAAGGGTGACCAGGTCGCGGCCTGCGTGGCGGCGGCGTCGATCATCGCGAAGGTGACCAGGGACCGGATCATGTCGGAGCTGCACGGGGACTATCCCGACTACGGATTTAACCGGCATAAGGGTTATTCCACGCCGAGTCACATGAAGGCGCTGGCGCGGCACGGGCCGTGCGCGGAGCACCGGCGTTCGTTCGTGAATGTCGGCGGGCGGCGGGAGGATCTGGCCCTGGATGACCTGGCCGGGGTGCCGGAACCGGGTGATGAACTGGCGGGCGAGGCGGCTGACCTGGCCGGCCAGGGCGGTGCGTCGGACAACGGGCACAATGGCTCTATCGTTGACGTCATCGAGGAGCACGCCCTGCTGGAGGGAGGAAGAAGATGAGCGCGGAGGATCTCGAGAAGTACGAGACCGAGATGGAGCTCCAGCTCTACCGCGAGTACCGCGACGTGGTCGGCCTGTTCAGCCATGTCGTCGAGACCGAGCGCCGCTTCTACCTCACCAACCAGGTCGAGCTGAACGTCCGCACCGCCGACAACGGCGAGGTGTTCTTCGAGGTGACGATGCAGGATGCCTGGGTGTGGGACATGTACCGGCCTGCGCGTTTTGTGAAGAATGTACGGGTTGTGACGTTCAAGGACGTGAACGTCGAGGAACTGGCGAAAAGCGACCTCCAGATTCCCGAGCAGAAGTAGGGGTTGGCCGGGGCCGTTGCCCGCCTGCCTGCGCCCTTGAGGGTGCGGAGGCGGGTCCTTTTTTGTGCCGGTTTGCCTGGTCTCGCGGTTTGGGCGCTGGAATGTCGGTGGCTTGACTTACAATCGAACTCATAAGCGAAACGATGGCTGTGGCTGCGAAAGAGATCGCTTGGGTAGCGGTCGGACGGGCTGGCGGTCACGAGGGTGGCGGGAGGTGAGCGCGGTGCCAAGGGCTGATGATCGGGCTGGCGGCGCGTTCACGACTGCCGCTGAGGCGCTGGCGGCGGTGGAGGCGGGCCTGGGGTTCCTGGCGGCCGCCGACGTCGCGGGGTGGCCGGCTGATGCGCTGGCGGGGTGCCTGCGGGCGTTAGGGCGGGTGGAGTCGGCGCAGCTGGCGGCGCGGTCGCGGGCGATGGCGGCGTTCAGCGCGGCTGGGGGGTTCGAGGCGGACGGGCAGGCCACGGTGGGGACGTGGCTGCGGTGGCAGACCCGGGTCACCAGCGCGGCGTCGGGCGCGGCGACGGGGTGGATGCGGCGGCTGGCCGTGCACCCGCGGGTCTGCGCGGCGCTGGGCGCCGGGCAGGTCACGAGCTCGTTCGCGCGGCTGATCTGCGACTCGTCGGAG